>Ga0316232_1002669_pt1 | contig 17955 bp, 16 predicted proteins | sample TBHtaG_FD_206006 | JGI IMG/M metagenome (GOLD analysis project Ga0316232, IMG submission 206006) | Freshwater microbial communities from Trout Bog Lake, Wisconsin, USA - TBH18025_13 | ecosystem: Environmental > Aquatic > Freshwater > Lake > Hypolimnion/Profundal zone | place: USA: Wisconsin... | reverse complement strand
GGTGTCCGGATACGCCGAAATGCTGTCCGGATACTTCCGTTACGGTGTCCGGATGTGTCCGTTATGCTGTCCGGATACTTCCGTAATGGGTGTCCGGATGCTCCCGAAATACGCAGCAAAAACACAACGCGTTTTTTGCACTCTAGGCAAGATAGATAGCCAAATATACACGCTATGTATAACCATACACACCTTTGCACGATCTGGTCCCAACTGTCCGAATCAACAAAAAATCGGTCCTACGGCTCGTCAGAGAACGTTAACGCTATCTGGGCAAAAGCAAAGCGGGCGATTTCTCGATGGCATCTCCAGAAGGCTCTTATTCTCGATGCCCCGATTAGGGCAGGCATAAAAGAATCAAACCGCTGTTCCCGCTCCAACGTAATGGAGCTTTTATAAATAATTCTTTAAAGTTATAATGTAAATAAATTTCATTGAAGGTGGGAATTTAGTTATGGATTTCAAAATTAACCTTAAAAAACTTATGGAAGAAAATAATTTGTCATTATACAAGCTAGACAAGATATGCGATTTAAGTATTAATACTCTAAGAAAATTAATAACTAATCCTTCCCATAATACGAAATTGGAAAGTCTCAATATTTTAGCTCAAGTGTTTAATTGCAGCATCAAAGACCTTATCGAAGATGATCCCGCCATTGTAAATTATGAAAAAGCAACGGAAAAATATAAAGATAAAACTCTTTATAGTCATCGTCAAGTTTTTAGCCCAGAAAATATTGATTATTTGAGGAAGCTACTTTTACAAGTTGGAGTTTCATGTAATCTTTCTGCATACGGCATGTATAAAACTGTATCAATTAAAACTGAGTATGAATTAAGTTCTATACATGTAGACTTTAATTTACGTGTATCAGAAGTCGAAGAAAAATCCATTTTAGAAATAGTAGATTTTTATGTTTCTGTAAATCAAGCTCTTCTTAATGAATCAGTTATAAAAAACGCTTTCATACAAGCATTTGAAATATATGCAAGAAAGTTAAAGTTCAATGAAATCCACTTTTTCATTATTCAAGATTTTAAAAAAAGAGATGACGAGTATTCTAAGTTAAATTCAGAATTGCCAGGAAATTTTACTTATACGATAGGAACGGATTTGACTCAAAAGAATTATCAACGTTTTTCATATCCTGAATATGAAAAATACCAGGTCCAATGGCGGAAAACGTTAAGTTAGTATAGCGAATCAATGTTGCTTTAATCACTTCAATCTTTTTCACAAGCAAGACACATTCCATCTGCTCCCATCCGCTCATAAGGAACTACTCTTCCACAACGTGTGCAAATATCATAATCTCCTCTTTTATGGCTACAATTTTCACAGATTTTGCCTTCATCATTATAGTTGTATATTGCGGACTTGCTCCCACATTTTACGCATTTGTCATCCTCATCAAAGTAACTTCCATCCAAAACTGACAGACTATCTATAGAGTGTTGTGTTATGTCTTTCATCGGATTCTCTGGGGCATCAAAGTCTACTATTTGGGAGAAGCTTAGACTTCCATCTAGATTCAACTCAATAGTTCCCATTTCGTAGTCTTCTTTGTTTATTCTTGTGAAAACCCTAGCTTCTACCTCTACACAAAACGTAACATAGTAATTGACGCTGTTATCCTCAAACTCTATAGAAACATCAATCACCTCTGGATTTCCAATGAAAATAACCTCAAGCCTATCGATGTCCCTATATGTGGCTGCAAACCTTCCGGCCTCCGCAAAATTCATTTCGATAAATGAAGTTACTTCAATTTCAATTGCGGATGAAAGTTCGTCGTTCAAGATGCGATCCACATTACTGGCGGCATTCAATTCTATGAGAGTCTTTACGCTTTGTATATTTAACAACTTTGATATATGTGATATAAATTGTCCGAGAGTAATCATCTGGAAGTTCTGATTATGATTCACGATATCTTCGAACTCGTTTAACAGTTCGGTTCGCGGTCCGACAAGTTCTTCTTTATCTCCTGAGATTGCGACTTCCCACCAATCTTTCTTCTCATCACCATTTATAAACAATACATTTTTCCTTGTCGATTTTGCGTGACTCAGAATCTGCTTCCATACAATCAAATCACCGTATTTTTTGGTTCCTGTATCATCTTTAGCATCCTTGGACATATCCAAATAACCTGGAGGAATTCTATAACGAAATCTTGCATCACCCTCTTGATAAATCGCCAATAGCTGCTCAACTGAATATCGCACTCCGATTCGGCCATCTTTATCTAAATTAGAAACAAAGGTTTCTATAATATTGTTTTTCAACATGTCTTTATTTTTTATTGCATCTGTCCCTAAACCAGTAATAAAATTATCGACTTCAGCTTTTAATTCTCCTAAACTACTATCAAATTTGCTTTCCAGTTGTTTGATGTTTGGAAACTGGAACTTCTTATAGCGGTAGAATTTTTTGTTTAAGTTGTGTCGCGTTTCGGACAAAACTACGTTAATATCTCTTGAAATATTAATATACTTATTAAATTGCTCCTTCTTAACAGTTTCCTTGTTATTTTGAAACTCAAGTACAACCTGGTGGGGAATCCACAAGTTCGTCGGCATACGCTCCAAAATACTAATGATATCCTGGCATGCTTGTGGAGAGTATCGGTATAGATCAAGAAGAACGTTCGTATCTAATATAACTTGTGGCTCTATGTCCCAAAAACTTTTAAACTCTTCGTATGACAGCATAACAACCCACCTCGAAGTTATTATAATCAAGCCCAGCCGGCATATGTACAATATTCCAAGTATGTCAAATTGCTCACATTCTCGAACATCGCTTTTGCATTAGAAATTATATTCTGTCGGTCTTTTAAAAATCTAATAACTCTAAAAACTCACAAGCAAAGTAATAACGCAATTTCAAGCCTGAGTCTTCACTTAAAAAATCTTTCTAAGGTTCTACCAAGTGTGTCCATCAATAATCCCTGTACAGATGGATTAGAACACTCTTTTCCAATATAGTCGATAACCAAATAATCTAATCCCTCTTTCAGTGAAGTCTTTATTTCCGCCTCATTTATCTCTCGATTTTGAACTCTCCCGACATTTTTAACTAACTGACATAATAATTCCTCACATTCATCTACACATGTACAAGTCACTTTGGTATATTTCTTGAAAACTCTACTCAAACCATTCTTCAACTCGGCCAATACTGCGTCCTGTGTAATACTCCTATTAACTATATCTTGCGCATCTTTGACTAACTGTTCTTCAGATATCTGTCCAGCAATCGAAAAAAGCGGACATTTTTCTTTCATTTCAAAAGACACCCCTCGAATTATCCCTGAACCTATAGAATCCTCGTAGATAGCTATGAGTTTGTCTGGTCCTTTATATCCATGTCCGATGATTACCGATTTAACTATTCTCCCCAAAATAGTTAATACCCCAACTATTATCCCATCCGCTCCTGAAAAATAGATTTCCGCTAAATTAAATTGAACACCTAATACTCTTTCCGCTTCCTCTCGCGATAGTATGTTTTGATGAACATCGACTGCAAATTCTTTCCAATTGCCTTTATTATATCGGGCAAAGTTGCGAATAGACAAAGCAAGGTTACTTTGCAAAAAGCCGGGCTGAACAAGAGCTAAACTTTTTAAAAGTATATGTGCTACTGAACGGTATTCTTTCTGAGGATTAATCTCTAACGGAATGGCCTGTGGCCCGATTTCTTTTTCCTGCTTACTAGCACTCTGGATGCCTTCTAGTATAGCTGTGCGCTGCTCCTCCGTTAAAGGTCTCCCTATTAGCCGTTCTAATTCACCATCTAGCAATAACTTCCGTGCTTCCGTTTTTGACTTTGCAGTTAAGTGTATTTTAAAACTTTGGTCCTCCATTGGTACCGCGTCTAATTTCGGTTCCTTCATCTTAGGTTTAGCTCCAGGCATCAGTGTATAATCTTCAAGTCTTATTTCAGGTATTTTATTATGCCGTTCACCCTTAAAAGACCAAGCATTCATCACAAAACAAGCTAGTGGAGCAAACGCATCGTCTATATCAGCAAAAAAAAGATTGCACTTATCACAAATTAGGTGAGAAGTTTTGTGAACTCCACCTAGACAAGAATTGAACACATGCTCCTTATTTTTTGCAGGTAAGCTATTACCACAATAAAAGCACTCCTCTAACGAGGCCCCAAGAATGCCAAGTTCCTCAAATTTCACTCTGAACCCTCCAATTTACTCATGGCTCTGACAAGGCGGACTCCTTATCACTGCGCCCGGGCGGAATTAGATCGTGAAGCAAATATACCTCATGGATATTCCTCTATTCCCTATAGTATTTACTGCGTTCCATAAGAATAAAATTCCTATATTTATTTAGTTTAGATTGTGATGGTGGTATATCGCTATCTGACTTTATCCCTAGTTTTATAGCCATTTTTAATATTTCATTAGTTACTTGATAATGGAAGCTACCTTTATTTAAAAACATTAATACTCCATTTTTTCTGAATGGAATAAGTGCTCCTACCTGACAAATCATTCTATGAGTATCGATTTCCCAAGACCTGTTCAAATCCCTGGGACGATCAAAATAACTACCAACTCTATAATTGCTCATATACCAATCTGCGTCTAATGAAAATACAATCCAATTACTCTTTGCAAGGTCTGGATAAGGCTTATTCTTCTCAATGAGGCCAGAATTTTTTCTATTTCTTGTTCTGAAATATTAGTTCTAGAAAGAATCTCAATAGTCGGCGACGCCGATATTTCGTTAAATTTGCGGGCCTTTCTAACATGCATCTTTTTCACTGGGCTAACTTGCTTCAAAACCGGCGGCTTATTTTCCTTATATATTTTCTTATATTGTTTTATATACAACCCCCACGAGATACTATCCATTAGATAGTAATTGATGTGGTTGATAACTTTATCTACCAGAGATTTCTCTGCAATTTCAACCATTAGTTCACCTTTGGAACTCAAACCAGTTGTAGTGAGATTTGCCGATCCTATTATTGCCCGGGTAGTTTCTAAACTGGAAAAAATGTAACATTTGATATGAAAATCCATATCATAAGGTATAACAAAACTATATTTTATATGATTATTTTGTAGGTTTTCTATAAACCCCAAAACTCGTTCAATAGCATTAGGACTTGTAAAGTAATTCTTGACCCCTATTAATACATTAATATCCAGCCTTGTTTTCTGTTTAATATTTGCTAGGAACGATATTAGACTTTCGGCTGCTGGTTCGGTTAAATATGCTGAACATAATGTAATTGAGTTCCACTCTTTATCCAATAAATTATCTATCTTGTTATAAAGGTTTATGGCATTAATATTTAGCGTTTCATCCCCAATTATGGATTCCCGATTCAAAAGATCACTTCCCTATTTCAAATAATTTTATTATTGAATAGAGTATTAACCGCACCTAAGACTAAAGCAAGTGTTTTTGCAAAAGGCTTCAACTTCACTATCGCGTGACATTTAAATTTGCATCTTCTTACAAAACTCACTTGTCTTTAACACAGCTTGCAAAATCAGTAGTCGCCTTTAATATAATATCTAGGGCGTCTGCCGTAATAGTGTCATATAGGACATATTTTTTTTCCGATTTAAGTTGGTTTAATGCAGGAGTTACTTGCTCAATTGATTTCATGTATTGATTGTATGTTTGTTGATCGGCCTTTAGCCTATCTCTGTCGGTCTCACGCAACAGAGAAACCGCCCATTCTGGGTATGCGTCAAGTATCGTTTCGTATTTGCCATTGACTTTTACTCTATAGCTAAACCCTGACGTTCCCCAATATACAAAAGAATCTTTTTCTTTCGACCAATGATCTAACCAAGACTCATAAACCGAGCGTAAATCTTCTGTTGTTTTCTGCAGGAAGATTTCACGCGTTGTCCTGCTTCGGCCTTGTTGAGCGTTTTCTTGAGTTACAAGGCCAACTTCAACCTTAGGTTTTTCCTTTTCAAACTGGATTTTAATTACACCCCGCGTGACCTCAACGGTTTTCCCTACAACATCAGGGATAAGAAGAAGAGGCCAGTCCTTATCTTGGGCTATACGGTGAAGTTGAATCTCTACCAACCCAAGAGTAAAACTGAGTCCAGGAGAACCATGTATTGCATCTGTTAACAGAGCTATATTGGGCGAAATTCTATCACCGACAATTAAGAGAAGAAACTCACCATTTTGAAGATTTTCTACTACACGCTCTTGAAATTCCGAAAGAGATATTCCTTCATTTTTTAAGGCCACATCTACAATCTCTTCAAAAGACTTTGATACCCCATAGGCCCGAGAGGAAGCAAGGATGGCTTTATTCAAATCGTCATAACTCCATCGGGATACTTCCTTGGCATAATCTATAATTTGCGCAACTACTGTACGATGCTTCTCCGGGTTTTTCCACAACTTTGTCTCCACAATAACAAGTTGGCCTAATGCAGTAATGTAAAGATCATCAATATACCCAGCCGCAGTAGCAACCTCACGACCAATTGGTATAAGACATTTTATCGTTTCATCAAATTCTTGGACAGGTAGCAACTCCGGGTGCTGAAACAAGACATCTTGCAGCCACTTTTCCGTCTTCTCGTCATTTGGAAGTGATTCAATACGTTCAAGATAACGATTGGGACCGGTTAGGCTATCAAGAAGGACGGGAGTACACTTCATATACTATCTCTCCTCATAAACGATGCTGATTCTGTTTTTCTCCACCAAAAAGACCGAATGTCTTGCCATTACGCAGGAATAATAAGGTGCGCCTTAGAGCTTATCGGATACCTACGGTAACTTAACTTTCAATATCTTTCATAAGTTCGCTGTTGACATTAGACACAAAATCATAAATTTCTCCACCGCTTATAATGTTAGACAGCCCATCGCTTTCTTTTTTTATAATAGTTTCGATGGTGTCGTGAAGTCCAATTACAAGCCAATATCTCACACCATTGATTTCTTTCTCCCAAGTTGAACTTATAAACTTACCCGTATCATTTCGAACTTCTGATGATACGAGCTTCCATTTACGGATATCAAAAAAAGCAATCTCGGTTCTGACTTCTTCAGGAATACTCCTCGCTAACAATCGTGCGTTATAGTGTTTTCCATGCTGTTTCAGTTTCTCGCTTTTTTTTGAAAATACATAATGGACCCTTTTAAATAGTGAATCCGGACCATAATCAATCTGGAATCGACTTTTATTAAATCTCAAATTATTCTCATGCCTTTCCAAAATATAAGACTCACTAATTTCGCCTATGTTTCTCTCTTCTCAGCAGACAAGACTCTTCAAATCTTCAAACATAGCTTTGGCAGTAGAATATCTGAACTCCGCTCTCGGATCACATGCTTTTCCTATAATCTTAACTAATTGCTTGTTAACCGCACCAGGAATCTTATCAGGAAAGAACTTCTCTCGGGCGCTATTGCCGATCCCTATTACTGTTGGTAAGCAGTCAAATACAAGCTTATATAAAGCTACTCCTAACCCAAATGTGTCTTGAGAAGGATGTCGTCCTGTCCTTATGAGGTCTGGGGGCCAATATGGGGAAGGAATCAATGGATATGGTAGCTCGGCAGTTATCTGACCACTGTAATCAAAAGATACTATCTTTACCTTATTGTCGGTACCGATAACGATATTTCCTAAAGCAATATTGCCATGAACAAATCCATGACTATGCAAAGCATCAAGGCCCTTTAATACTTGCAAAGCGTACTCTTTTATTTGAGATAAAAAATACCGATCAGTTACACGTCCAGACGCCCATTGTTCCCATGTTTGTCCGGGATGGTATTCAACAATAAGAAATTTTTGGTCAGTGTCTTCGAGATGATCAACCCCAAAGCAGCGGCTAATATTCTCATGAAAGACACATTGCCGCACATTTAATTCATTTTCAATTATTTGCTCAACCCTTGACCCATTTTGCAAAAAATATTTTATTGCTCTATTCTCAATAAAGAGGTTATGAGTATCTTTGACCTTATAAATAACTGAACTGCCGTCAGGGTCTTTCCCCACAAGTCCTTGAATTTCGTACTTGCCCCGAATTAGGCAACCAATCTCTAATCCTTGTTCAATGACGAAATCAGTAGAGGTATGTCTCTCTTTTTTTGTCCTTCTAAAACTTGTATGGGTTTCGACTTGCAGGGCCTTTTCTCGCTCTTCTATTATTTGCAATGGAGATAGTCCGAGATACAAATAAAAAAGTGTATTGTAAATCGGACGTGAAATTACCGTTTCCAGGTCATCCAGTTCCCATTCATATTTCAATTCGCGTACTACTGGCAAGAGAAAGGGGGGAATGCCCAACTTTTTTAAAACATCATCATCAAAGCTCTCGAAAATAGCCCCTGCCCCCAGATTATTATCTTTATTAGCCGATCTCAGTAAATTACAAAACTCATTGTCCCCATCTAATAATGCAGCATTTTGGTTTTCTAGCCACTTGTACGCTTCGTCATGCTTGTCCACCCAAAGGAAAATGAAACCTTTGTCGCTCTGGCCCTTCGACAAAATTGTTCTAAAGTTATCGTCAATCCTTGCGGAATAGGCGAGAAATCCTTTTGATGTTCGCAACTTCTCAAGCGAACCTGATGGAACCTTGTCTTCCAGGAAAACCTTTAGCAAATCCCTTATTTTTTTTTGTGTAGATTTTTCAAGGGCAGAATATGCCTCAAAAAAGGAAAGAGTAAATTGAACTCTCATTTCGGCCTCCGTTATTTACATGAAATGTCTTGTAAATCGTTAAACCATTTTACTTGTTTTTCAATATCACTTTCTCGGACAACTTTGCGATACAGAGGATGACAAGTTTCAGCATCATAAAAAAACCAGATTTCATCATACTCGCTTAACGATTTAAAGGAAAGCACCAGCTTCTGCAACTGATCATTCGATAACAAGTCAGGGTGAAGATCATACCACCTATGCTTTTCGTGCGGGAACCAGATACCATAATGGTCAGAAAGTATGGCCCAGACGACTCCTTCACTAGTACATTTTGCAATAAAACTTCGAATGCGCCTAGACGTATATAATATCTCAGGACCAACCTTTTTTGTGTTATTCTTGAATCTATCATCTTTTTGCCATGAGCAGTAAGTCATAAACAGCTTCAAATTACCTGTTCCTCCTTGCCGGTCCCCATATCATTCCATCATCGGCTCCGTAGCCAACGACCTCATCAATTACATACTTATATCCCATCCAAGCACAAGTAGCAGCGTCTAACACATCTTCATAGCTTTTAATTACCCTAATCAAGCCCCCAGATTTCTCTACAACATCATATACAGGGGGAATTAATTCATCCATGCCATTAACATGCTTTTCCAGCCCAGTTCTCAGCAACGCTAACGATTCAAACACACTTGTCAGTCGTTCCTGCGGAGTAGCATGCTTCCAATAGCTACTCCTTTTTTGCACTTTATACGGTAGCCGGTAATCCAAGCCCAACATCTCAATGATAGCAATATGAGGGTACACTTCCATAAAAAGACCCTTCTGCGAACATGTCTGGCTTGTATTCAGCAGCAATTCATAACCAACATCGCTTAATTGCTCAAAAACCAGACTTGATATCGGTCCGGGGTATTTGGCCGATGGAGAATGCACCGCAGCTCCCATCTTCCCGTATGCTTGAGAGACTTGACTGTCACAAGTTCTTCGCATAGTAATCGGAGCGGGGGATAGAGGTAAATCCAAAGCTAGAACCTTGACCTGTTCATTACCTAAAGAAGTTGCCTTCTCAAGAATAAGCCTAAAGTCTGGCTTAGCACCTTTAGATGTGCTTTCCCAATTTATCTGCTGGTTTCGTCGCAGGCTCAAAAACTCTTCATAGCTTCTTGCAACTGCGATAAGGCTCGGCTTTTTGCCTGGCTCCAAATGAATAAGGGCCAAACCACTAGGATTGTTCTCCGACCAGGCTGCATCTACGCCAAGTATTAGCATAGTTGTTATCCTTTACAATCCATTGTAAGACGATATATTCGTCCTTCCTTTTTAGCAAGGCCAGCTCTAACGAAGACTTCACCAACTACGTGGACGTAGCATGAATGGTCGTTTAGTTGCACTGGAAAGTGAGTGCGAAATGCCTCTCGACTATATCCAGACTCCGAACTCAACTCCCGGTAACATTTTTCTAGCATTGACCAAGAAATGTTGATATGCGATCCATGGGAGATAGCAATTCGAAAACCGTACTCATCCTTGACGCTATATCGCCGACTATCAATCAACACGTTATCTGCCAATACTTTTCGCTTGGTCGTAAGTTCTACTCCCGCCCGTATATTATCTTCAATAGCCATCTTGGCCGCGTCCCACCCCATAATACTTACCAACCTTTCACAGTTTGAGATTTAGATAATACCACCCTGCATTTTCAATCCAGGCGAATTCTAAATCCCTTTGCACGGGAATATGCTTGTCCCGAGACTTATCTTTCCACCGGCCAATCCAGGTCGGAATGATTTCCGTTCCTCCAAAATAGGTTTTGCCATGACCAATGCTTACGCAAGAAGCATGACCTGAATGGGTTCCTGAGACATAGTAGGGGTAATCTGTAAGGCATATAAATTTCTTTACTTGAAAGTCGGAGAAAGACCGTAATCGCGAAATGTCCTTATGAGCATCGTACATATCTAGGTCTGTTGCTCTGTTGGAACTTTTCCTGAAGCACTTTAGTTCTACCGCCGCTCTGATATCATCAAGGGAACATACGATGTCTATATTACTCCGGTCATACTTGGACTCCAATTCTATAGAGAAGTGCTCTCCCGGATTGACGCACAACAAGTCGCCTAGTCCGTGAATAATAGTTGACAGGTGAAGCTGCATTGATGCTTCTTTATTAATCTTTGTCCTACCGGTTACTATTCTTTGAAGTAAGATTTCCCATCCAAAATCAAGAATATATTCGAGTCGGTCAGCTTTCTCAACGGGAAGCATGGCTTTCACCTCTATACTTAATTAATAGCAAAATTCTCCATATAACAGCAAAAACCTTCGAATATAGTTTGGATCACTGCACATTGAGAAAGCCCGTCTGGCAGTCCCGCCATACGGGCTTTCTATAGCTATTTATGCAGTAGAAATGCAATGGTTATTATTCCAAGTATGATTGCGCCATTTAGCAATAGAACAATGCTAATTTTTTGTTTCATACCGTCTTGCATATCGGATAAGATTTTCTTAATTTCCTCTTGGTTTTTTTGAATAGTAATGTTTTGATTATCCAATTGGGAACGAAGTTGCCCCTGTTGATTTGAAATTGTTTCTTGCTGTTTACAGACATTTTCAATTTGACTTGTTAATTTTACCTGAGCGTGCTCAATATCTTTAAACTTCTGGTAAAATCCAAGCTGCGTGAATTCCCCGTGAAACGAACCCAGTTCATTATTAACCGCACCTAAGGCTGAAGCAAGTGTCAATTCGCTTTTCTCGGATTGCTGTTTAAGGGAATCTAACCGTTCTGCAATCTTAGTTTGACTCCAATGAGTCTCCAACATAGTAAGTTTTTCGCACGAGTCAATAATGGCCCTTTCCAACTGTCCTAGCGAAGTTTCTATATCCTTTACACGTTTGCCGGTCTCGCCAATTTCTGCAGTAACATCTGTTTTCAAATCCGAAAGTAAAGTAAGCGTACTCGATAGACTTTGATATGCTTCGTCCATTTTAAGCGTTATTTCTCTTGAAGCTGAGACGTTATCTGCAATGGTCTTTTCCATATCGGAAAAATAGCGAGAAAAGTCCACTTCCTGAATACGGTTTGCCATTAACTGAAACCGCTCTTTAGCAACTTCAAAAGCCTTTGCAGTTTCACGAGAAGACTCCAGCATTATCGTTACCGCATTCTCAGCTTTGGCTATTGTGGAAGCTCCTCTTTCCATTGTCGTTAACTCGTTACCCAATTTACTTAAAATAGTCTCTATCTCTTTCTCTAACTCATAAAGTCCCATTAGTGCGCCCCCCATATCCTTTGATTGAACCTAGCTACTTCCCCATGGAGCCGAGCAAAAGACTCGACTATTCTTTGAAGACCTAAAGACTGAACTTCCTTTTCCAGATCACTTGCCAATGTTTCATCTGGATAGTCTTGCAATATTCTTTCATTGAATGTTCGCATATAATTCTGGACTTGTTCTTGCTCCAAGTTTAACAAGGAAATAAACAGGCTCCATCCGTTACGATAATCGTCAATCCCAAATCGTCGTTCAAGGGCAGGGTTGGTTAAAATACAAAACGCACTTAATACTAATATGACAGGATTGTTTGCCTGATCGACACGCAAACGGTTACAGGAACCTCTTAGATGGCTTACGTTATCAAGGTAGGCTCCTGTCGGGTCGGATCGCAACCTATCGTCTAACCACTTATAAATCTTTTCTATTGATATCTCTGCTTCTGGACCATATACACTTTTGTAGAGTTCATCATAATACTTCGCTTCAAAATAGTTGTATATTTCTTCTTCAAACTTCTTCGAGTCGTTGGCTCCGGTATATAAGGCGCGATCCATAAAGGATAACTGGGTGCGCCTTTTCTGGGCAATTTTTTGATAGGTAAACTCAATCAGTAATGCTAAAGCTGATTTCACAGCTTCAGCATGAGTTCTTGCAGATGAAATCTGGCTCAGCAAATCACCCTTCACTTTATCCACATATGTTATTGACTCATAGCGAAGTAGGTAGTTTCGGATATTTTCGGCATATTCCGCTGGATTACTCTTCTGCAATAGAACTTGAAGAGTTCTTGTCCGATAGTCAACTTCGTAATCAGATATAACGCCAATTATACTTAACCGATATATAGCTTTAAATGTGTCACCTTCACCTAGAAGGTTATAGTATGTTTTGTACAATTGCTCTTGTGTAAAATCTGATCCTTCTAGAAACCGTTTCGTATGTCTTTGCAGCCAATTGCTCGCCTTAGCCACGAATTGGTCTGCTTTGTCCTCTCCTGCCCGATTGTGCAATTCACCGTCTATAGTCGATAATTGTTTACGAATCTCATCTAGGTCTGTTTGCCGTGGTGACATGGTTACCTGGTTTCTTTTCGACCATCGCAACAACAAGTTGATACTAAATAAGGAAGCAGCATTGCCTTCAAAGTTCACCGTAAAAGGCTTATATTCCTCATGTCCGGCACTTTCAATCGTGTCGGCCATCGAAGGTCTAATCTCTTGAACTTGATATTCATTGACAAGTTCTCCGAGACTTTTACCTGGAAAGTTGCGTTTCATTTCGCTCAACTTGTCGGCCAGATAGTGTAGAAAAAGCCGAGATTTCTCTCTTTCGGATTCGCTACCTACGGTACGATCAATTGGCTGTATTTTGTCCTGTAAACTCTCAACATTACCGGCAAGCACATATTTTCTTGCCTTTGCTTCCCACCATCGTAAGACAAGCGACTCGGGCTTATCCCCTTGCTTATTAGCATATTCCAATTTAAAACCGCAACCAAACTCTTCTTGCATATCGCCTCTTAATTCGGCAAGAGCGTGCCCTAGTACAAAGGACTTCATATTAAATATATTCCAGGATTTTTGAAAGTCCTCATCTGTAGACGGAAACGACCTACTCAGAAAATAATCTTGAACAGAAACGTCCGGACTTTCTATAGCACTTGGTTTCATATCGTACATTACGATACAGGCTGAAGTCTTCTGGTCACGGCCTGCTCGCCCAGCTTCTTGATAGAACGACTCCATGGAGCTTGGCATGCAAACATGCAGAGTAAATCTAACATTAGGCTTGTCTACTCCCATGCCAAAAGCTTTGGTTGCAACCAATAGTGTTTTTTTATTGCTTTTAAAGTCAATTTGGTTCTTATCGTTGTTTTCGTCTTCGTCAGCCCCGGAAAACTTCCCTATCCGAGACTGGATTGCAGGAATCTTTGCCCCAAGAAAGGAATGGTAGCCACCCAGTACACTGCCGGTACGCCCCGTAGTATCGTTAACGCCCATGGTTCCTCTAGCATGTGGGCAGAATATAATCCCCGTGTTTGAGCTTGCCCCATCGGGCTGTAGATATTCCTCGATCTCTGTATCAGCACCTAAAATGTTCGGGATTTCTTCAAGTGCTTGTTTAAGGTGGATTTGCCGCTGCAATCTTGCCTGCCACATATTATCAGGAAGATTTTCTATCGTTTTAACATAAAACTTTAATTCTTTTCTACGAAAGTCACTTGGTGTAATTATAGAAAGTCTATCTTTTATCTCCAATTCTCTTTGAATATCTGCCAACACATCGTAAGAGGCAGTTCCCGTTAAGGCAAGCATAGTCACCGGTTTCCCATCTGAAGTGGCAACCCACCTCCGAGCATTATCCCCCAACCGAAGATATGAAGTTCTAAAATCATGGCCCCATTCCGAGACGCAGTGAGCTTCATCTACAACAAAGTATTGAGTAAAAACTCCGTTCTTTTCTCCCATTGAATTTAGTATCATTCGAAAGTCGTGCATCTGGAATCTTTCAGGAGCTACATAGAAAAATTGAACCTTCCCATCTGCAAGGTCTGACATTACCAAATGACGTTCTTCAGCTTTTAGGCTACTATTCACCGTTTTTACCTTATGAACACCATGATCTTCAAGGTTTGCGACCTGATCTGCCATAAGTGATTTTAATGGCACTACGATAATAGTTATACCCGGTTGAAGAAAAGCTGCCATTTGAAAGATCAAGGACTTCCCTGCACCGGTTGGTAGCAAAGCAATAACATTTTTCTGTTGCAATGCAAGATTTAATACTTCGGCTTGCTTTTCACGGAAGGAACCTTTCCTAAATATATCTTGAAGTAACTCTTTCAGTCCGTTTAGAGCCGACTCTGATATGACTTTATATCCTTTTGTCTGTTCATCATATTCAAAGAATGACGGGTATACTATACGTTCCGCCGATAAAACGTGCGAACTACTCGTTGGATAGTAAGCACTGTAAATCCAACAATAATTACGGCTTGACCTGAAATTTGCTTTTAAGTCACCCAAAATGATATCGTGCCTGCGCTTCGAGAGTGAAACCTCTAACGCGATATCAAAAAGTTTAATTGATTGGTTATCTTCAACCCACTCGTTTGGAGAGATTCGATAATGTTTTTCCGTCTTGCCGAATTTTATGCAGACCAAAAATTCGGGGAATTTCTTTACGAAATGCCCCAAGTCATTTAGAATTCTAAGAAGCCTTAGCGTGGCTTGAAATCCAAGTAATATCCATTCGGGGTTTTCGTCCGTTACGACTCCGACGGACCAAATACTCTTATTAAACGAAAATACTCCCGAATCAATCGCCTCTAAAAGAAACGCTTCCAGCCTGGCTATTAGATGCGGGCCGGATACCAACTGGCTTACCAAATCGTTCTCTTGTTCTGTTCCGGCTGCAGACATCTCTCGTACCAACTGGAAGAAAGGGTGGTTGAGAAATGCTTTTATCTCATTACGAAATTCCGGCGAATCCATTTTCTTTGTATGCTGGCCTAATCGAATTGTTGATGCCCAACCCAACCTGTCTAACTGATTATCGCGAATTTCATCGAGTTCCTTTTGTCCCTCATCTGAATTATGTTGTGAGCCATCTATCTCGATGACGATGGCGTCATGCCCGTCGTAATTTCGTGCTCCTGGGAACTGTATAGCAAAATCAACGCGTTGTGCATAGAACAAATCCCGCATATCTCCTAGCTTGATATCCAGGATGCGTCGTTCCACTCTACTAAATTGTGATGATCTAGTACCAGGATACTCAATTATTGATTTTAAAGATCGTTGAGGTTCCATAAAAAAATTTATAAGAGAACTCTCGTCGCCTAAGGCAGCCGGTAAATGTGTATCTAAGAATTGACGCTCCAGTGAACTAACATCAGCCAATGATAGCATCCCATCTTCGGAATAGCGAAAATCTAAAGACGTATGCGGCTTGCTTTGCTTATTACGAAGCATAATGAGAGCGTGTTTTAATTCCATCAAAGAAAATGGTTGTTCCTCACAAAATTGAGATTCAACGCTGCCTATGCTATTTCTTACTATTTTAATCTCGGGATATTTCCCGGCATAAAACTCTTCTAGCCAGAGTGGAGCACGAGTTGGGCACCCTCTCGTAATAATATTCTGCGCGACAGCTAACAAAGGATTGTGCTTGTCAGTAGGTTTATATGAACTTATCATCTCATAACAGCAACCATTGGTTAATATATCATTCCAACGAATTGATTCGTCAGAAGAATCCAACAATTTTTCTTTTACTACTTTCACTACACAGTCTAGCATATACCCTGAATGCTGCTGTCTAATAAACATTTGTCCGCTCACCAAGAGTCCCCCTATATCGAAGTTAGGAACGTCTCAATCTAAATTATCCAAAAAAGCTATCGATTTCTTTTGCGATTTCATCTGGAATATTAATTCTTTTCTCGTTTACGGGTTCAGGTACTTGACGAGTGACGGGATTATTATTCGTCTTTACTTCAATAGCCTGTATTTCATCTGGGATACTTGTTCCTTTTTTTCTCTCTAATTCAGGTGGTCGGCAATTTGCCGGATTGAAAGAATCCACAGAATTCTTTGTCCACCATCCGCCGCCTGAACCGCCGAAATGCTTTTTTATTGCCTTACTATCTTCACAAAACTGAAAACAAACATTATGTTCCTTTTTCAGTTTCGCCATTATGTCACGCAGTTGTTTCTGCGAACCAACGACCCAAATAGCTCCACCTTTTTCACGTAAATCCATTGTCTTGTAACCCATATTGTCAAAGTAGGCTACCAAGTCCATTTTGCACTCATTCCTTCTAATAGGAGTATCAGTTCTTTAAGGTTAGGGATTGTCTGTCCCTGAAGAATATTGTCGTCTGTAGACATTATAGTCAACTATTCTTCATCATCTTTTCAATAACCTCCCATTTCTGGTAAAGACAAAAATAAGTATTCAAGTCTAGGTAATATATAAATTGCCATCTATTTAAACTTAGTGATGACTCGATTAAATGCCCCCTTTGCGGTAACCATGAATCCTTCTTATTGATGCTCGATTATCTTAAAATCAACATCTTCAAGTCAGGAAAAAAGATGCGTGGCAAATGGGAGGAAGAGGAAGCGAGAAGCCTCCACTGCGGAGAGTGCGGTCATGAATTTGACTTTTCATTAGCCGAATTGGTTTATACCGAAGCCGACCTATCTACCCTCTAGTGCTACTACCAAAAAATGAGCGATGTCATTTCGACAACGCTCATTTTTTTACGGACTATACTCTGCTATCAATATCTAAGCCGGTACTCCGATCCTCCCGGTTTAGACCAACATCATCTCGCGTCGGTCTACGCTGACCTACCCGTCCGCGGGTGGTTTTCTTCTTTTCCTCTCTATTGCGGAAGCCTGGGTTTCTCTCGCCTTTGAAAAACAGCTTCATAGCCTTTTCACCGTCTTCCATCTCCTTTAAAATAGTCCCAAGCTCGCCCTTGCTCATGGCGGTATGCCTTAAATGGCTAAGCATCAGCTTAGTATCGCCTTTATCAAGGGCCAATACAAGTGCGCGATCAATCCAATCTTTTAGAAGGCCAACGCACCCCGCAGACCACTCCATTAGAAATTCGTGCTTATCTTCCAAGGCGAAAGAGGATTCGATTGGAAGATATGTCTGCATACTGCGAAGAATCATCTTGAACTCGGTAACATCCTCGCCATTGTCAGGCTTATAAGCCTGGAAGTGCATTACTTTGGAACGTCGCAGTAACTCGCCGTTAAGTTCCAACGCACTAGCTAGTTTATAGGTCCCTAATAAAACCAGTACAGTTCCAGACCTTTCGGCCAAACACTTGAGAATGTTGAGCTGCCTTGCTACGGTAAGCTCATTCTTCAGGTCAACTATATGTTGGCTTTCGTCAAGGACTAGGGCTATTGGGCGGCGATGCACGAGCATTTTGATACTTGAGGCAAGAAGTGCAGG
>Ga0316232_1002654_pt1 | contig 18016 bp, 15 predicted proteins | sample TBHtaG_FD_206006 | JGI IMG/M metagenome (GOLD analysis project Ga0316232, IMG submission 206006) | Freshwater microbial communities from Trout Bog Lake, Wisconsin, USA - TBH18025_13 | ecosystem: Environmental > Aquatic > Freshwater > Lake > Hypolimnion/Profundal zone | place: USA: Wisconsin... | reverse complement strand
CTCCGCGGCCACCACCGCCCGAAATGTCGCCTTCAACATCACCAGCTTCAATGGCAATACCGGTGCCTGGTCCGGCACCCTGGCGGCTGACGGCGGTCCGGCCATCAACGTGTCCGGGGGCAATGGCGGGGTGGTCAATTCCACGGACTCAGGCGTATCCCTGGGGTCTCTGGCGGGGCTTCAGTTGATGGTCACCGGAACCGGGGGCGGCAACCTGTCCCTCACCAAAGGCGTGGCGCAATCGGCCCAGGATCTCGTCGCCAATCTGACGTCCACCACCGGGACGCTATGGAACACGCTCCAGAGCATCACCTCCGCCAATACGGTGCTCGGCCAGCACATCACCCAGGAGCAGGAACTGCTCAATACCAAGCAGGACCAGCTGGAAACCCAATTTGCCGAGATGGAAGCTACCGTCGCGCAGATGAAGGCAGCCAGCGGCGGCCTCGCCGGCGCCTAGCGCGTGGCGGACCTGAGCCGGTTGCAGATGCACGAAGCGGCCAGGGAACTGGACCGAACGGGCCAGCGTGACTTGGCGCTCGCCGCCTATCGCCGGTACCTGGACGCCGATCCAGGCAGCGCGGAAGGCTGGGCCGACTACGGCGGGCTGCTGATGGTGGTGGGGCGGCTGGAGGAGGCGCTCGAAGCCTGCGCCAAGGCGCTGCGGATCGAACCCACCTGTTTCGCCGCCCGCATCAACTCGACCTGCGCCTTGATGCACCAGGGACATTTGGACGAGGCCAAGCACCGGTTCCGGGAGATCCTGGCGCTAGCTCCGAAACGCAACGATGCCCGTGGCGCCCTCGCCGAGTGCCTGGTCAAGCTGCAGGCTCATGACGACGCAAGGGCCGTGCTCGGTGACATGCTCCGGCAGGATCCGGGCAGCATCCGGGGCCACCAGATGCTTGGCCAGATCTTCCACCGGCTGGGCCTGTGGTCCGAGTATCAAGAGGAGATCGACCGCCGGCTGCGCGTCGAGCCTGCCTGCACCTACGTTGCCTATGAACAGGGCTACCTGAGCCTGCTGTTCGGCGAACTGCCTGCGGGCTGGAAGGGGCTGGAAGCACGCTGGCGGGTTCCCAGGCTGGTCAAGCCGGAGCGGGATTTCCCGCAGCCACGCTGGGACGGGGAGCCCTTCGCCGGCAAGACCCTGCTGCTCTTCCATGAGCAGGGTTTCGGCGACACCCTGATGTTCCTGCGCTACGTGCCAATGGTGAAGGCCCTGGGCGGCAGGGTCCTGCTTGAGGTGCAGCCGGGCGTAGCGGACGTGGCGGCAACCTGTCCGGGCATTGATGCAATCATTCGCCATGGGGATCCGATCCCGCCGTTCGACCTCCAATTGCCGCTCCTATCCCTACCTTTCGTCTTCCAAACGGCGCTGGATACCATTCCCGCCGAAATTCCCTATCTCGATGTGCCGGAACGGGTGCCGAACCGGGCGTTGCTTGCCCAGGTCCTGGCCGCGGCCGATCGCTGCCCCCGGATCGGGCTGGCTTGGTCCGGCAACACCGCCTACAGGAATGATGAAGCCCGATCCATCCCGGTCGATGCGCTCCGGCCTCTCGCCGCGCTGGCCAATGTCTGCTTCTTCGGGTTCCAGGTCGAGCCGGTGCAAGCCCCCGAACTTCCTGCTTTCGTTTCCCTGCAGCCCTGTCTCAGCAATTTTTCGGACACGGCCTATGCCCTGAGCGGAATGGACCTGGTCATCACGGTGGATACCGCGCTGGCCCATCTTGCCGGTGCCCTGGGTGTGCCCACCCTGCTCCTGTTGCCGTTCTCCCCGGACTGGCGCTGGTTGCTGGGACGGGACGACAGCCCTTGGTATCCCTCGATGCGGCTCTACCGCCAAACCAGCCCGGGGGGCTGGGACGACGTCATCCGGCGGGTGGTAGCCGATCTTGCCGACCCAACCTAGGTACGGGCATTGCTTGTACTGATCGCGGGCGTGGAAAAACGCCTCATCGACGCTGGCATGGCAACCGATAGATTCACTAGGAGGAAATTATGCAGGGATACCAAGGCGCAAAAGCTGCGAACCAGTATCTTGCCCAGAGGCTGGAAACGGCAAGCCCTGAGCAGTTGGTCGCCATCCTGCTGGAAGGGGGGCAGAAATACCTGAATTTGGCCTTGGCCTCCATGAAGGACAACGACATCCCCAGCAAGGCCAAGCATGTGAACCGGGTCTCGGAGTTCATTCTGGAAATGTCCTTGCGGCTGAACCGCCAGGACGGCGGCGAAGTGGTCGCCAATCTGGACCGGATCTACAAGTGGTGGACCGATGAAATGTATGAAGGGGCCCGGAAGAATCAGCCGGAACGCCTGGAACTGATCCTGAAGCACATGGGCGAAATGCGCGGCACGTGGGAAGAACGCCATCGGCTGAATGTGGTCGACCACCAGCCCCTGCCCCCCACAGCTTCCCTGGATCTCATGGTCGGATGAGCGATCAGGATGTGCACCTCGCCCTTGATGCCATGGAGCGGATGCTTCAGGACGGAGTTCTGACCGCCGGCACCCTCAAGCTGTGGCAGGAGCGGTTTGATGCGGCCATGGCATCGGCCCAACGGGGGCTGGGCTGGGCTGAAATTGCCGAACGTGCCCATTCCTTGGGCCGGCGGGTGGATTTGGCGTTGGCCGGGGTCCTGGCTGATCGTGACGCCATCCGGAAAGAAATGCGCCTGATGGCCATGGGCAAGCGAGCGCTCAAGGGCTACACCCCGGCCATTGACTAATCCCGTGGCCGTGAACAGAACCCAAGCCGATGCGGATGCCCTCTTTGACGAAGGCTTCGCCCATCTTGAACAGAGGCAGTACGGCAAGGCCCTGGCCTGCTTCCGGGCGGCTCTGGCCATCGCGCCGGACTTCCTGGAGGCCCAGGTGAACCTGGCCTGGGCGCACGAGCAGGAAGGCATCCTGGACCTGGCGGAAACTGGCTACCGGCGGGCCCTGGAACTGGATCCCCGGTCGCTGGGGGCGCAGCGCAACTTGGGGGTGCTGCTGGTGCGGCAGAAGCGTTTCGCCGAAGCGGAAGCGGTCTACCGCCGGGTCCTGGGGACCCACCCGGATTCCGCCTCGCTCTGGACCAACCTGGGTGTGCTGCTGGTCGACCTCAAGCGCGAGGCGGAGGCGGAAGCCTGCTTCCGCAAGGCCCTGGAACTGGATCCAGGGTACCCGGGGGCGCACTATAACCTGGGCTACCTGTTCCTGCGTCGGGGCCGGTTCGAGGAAGGTTGGCGCGGCCGCGAGGCGCGTTCAGGGTCGGCCTTCTCCGGCCAGTTCACCTTTCCCCGCTGGCAGGGCGAAGACATCCAGGGGCGCTCCCTTCTTATCGCGGCCCAGGCCGGCCACGGCGACATGATCCAGTTCTGCCGCTACGCGGCCCTGCTCAAGGGGCATGGCGCGGGGCGAATCGGTGTGCTCTGCCACACCGCACTGAAACGGTTGTTCCTCAGCCTGGATGGGATCGACCAGGTGTTCGGCCTGGACGAACCGCTGCCGGTGGCCGGCTGGGACTTCTGGGCCCAGCCCCTGAGCCTGCCATTCCATTGCGGCACCCTGCTGGAAACCATTCCCGCCGCCATCCCCTACCTGCATCCCGATCCTGACCTGGTGGCCGCCTGGCACGCCCGGATGCCTGCGGACGGGTTCCGGGTTGGGCTGGTCTGGAAGGGCAGCGCCGGCTTCGAAAGCGACGGTGACCGTTCCTTGGCCTCACTGGCGCTGTTGGCGCCGCTCGGCGCGGTGCGCGGTGCGCGCTTCATCAGTCTGCAGAAGGGGGCGGGCGAGACCGAAGCGGAGCACCCGCCGCCAGGCCTGCCGGTGGTGAATCTGGGCGCCCTGGTGGAGGATTTCGCCGATACTGCCGCCATCATGGCCAACCTGGACCTGGTCATCTCGGTGGACACCGCGGCCGTCCATCTGGCCGGCGCCCTTGGCAAACGCTGCTGGGTCCTGCTGCCGGATTACCGAACGGACTGGCGCTGGCTCACGGGACGCACGGATTCCCCCTGGTACCCGAACACCATGCGGCTGTTCCAGCAACCGCTCAGCGGCTGGCCCGAACTGATTGAGGACGTTGCCAACAGGCTCGGATCCTTGGTTGGGAACCCGGCTTGAGCCGCAATCGGTCTACCATTCCTGCGGAGTCGCCGATGCTCGAACATCCCAAGCTATCCCTGTGCATTCCCACCTACAATCGCGCCGGCTATCTCGAAGCGGCGGTGATCAGCGGCTTACGCGAAGCGGACAGCTTGCCGCCTGGGCTGGTGGAAGTCCTGATCAGCGACAATGCCTCCACCGATGGGACGCCGGACCTGGTTGCCAGGCTTCAGGCTGAGCACCCCGCCCTGCGCGCGGTTCGGGCCGGCGAGAACGGGGGTTTCGACCGGAACTACCTTCGCTGCATGGAAGAGGCTCGGGGTGATTTCGTCTGGATCCTCGGCGATGACGATGAATGGATGCCCGGATGTGCCGCCCGGGTGCTGGAGGAACTGGACGCTGGGGCGGACGCTTGCATCTGCCTGTCCCAGGCCTGCGATCTCGCGCTCAATCCAGTGACCGTCCTGCCCTGGTACCTGGATGCCAACCCGCCGCGGGTATGGCGCCTGGACAGTCCGGAGGACCTGGTCCGCTATTTCGACGCCTGTGCCCGCAACGCCGCAGCCTTCGCCTTCATCAGTGTCGCCATCTTGCGCAGGAAGCGCTTCCTGCTGGCCCAGGAGACTCTGAAGCGGGGCGTCGGCACCGGCTATGTCCACCTCTGGGGGATGATGGCCTTCCTGCGCCAGCCCGCCCGGCTGCACTATGTTCCGGAACCCCTGGTGCGTAACCGCATGAGCGATTTGCACACCGATTCCTTCGCCAATATCGATCTGTTCGGACGGTGGAGATACGACCTGATCTATTGGGCCGGGGTCGCGGACGGGGTTTTCGGCGACTTGCCGGAAGTGAATGCGGCGTTTTCCCGGGTCCTGGGCCGCAATCATCACAACACCATGCTGCCTGGAATGCGCAAATTGGCGCACAACGAGGCCGCTTGGCTTGAAGTCCAGCCCTATCTGGTCCGGGCGGGGTTCTTGCCGGTGCGGATCGCGGCGGTGGATTTCGCATACCAGCACATGTACGGCGGCCGCCTGCCGATGGCGGCCCTGAATCCCGCAACGCTCTGCCTGGTGGACCTGCCCCTGGTTGCCAGGGGGGCGAAACACATCGCCTTGCTGGCCCTGGGGGGACTCCCGAACATCATCGCTGGGGCCGACCTGCTGGCCACCCTCAGGAATCAGGGCTGGGCGGGACGCATCCGCATCTTCTGCAACCCCGAATGCGCGGAATTGCTGGATGGTTTCGAACTACAGGAACTGGATCCCGATCGTTACGCTGCAGAGGTGGTATACCGTGAAGCGATCGTCAAGCTGCTGGTTGATTTCACGCCTGAGCTGGTGGTGAACCTGGACCCTGAACGCCGCATCCAGGCCGACGACCTGGTCACCGCGGTCCTGCCGGCCGGGGCCATCGCCTATGAACTGCCTCGACTTCGCCAGAATGGCCCCACGGCCAAGGCGGCCGACCAGGCCTATACCTGTCTCCTCCCGGCTGCGGCAGGGAGCACTGGGATGCTCGAAGCCCTGGGGCTGCGAGGGGGTTCCCCGACGCTCTGGCCGATCCCGGCTGCCCGCGCGGAAGCGCTGGCGGTATTGCAGAACCTGGGCTGGGATCCGGGCCGGACCCTTGCGCTCCTTGTGGATCATGCCGCCATTGCGGAGGATCCGATGATCGTGGCGGCTCTGGCAAGCGTTGCGGCTGAGGGATGGACGGTGCTCGGCATCGGCGGCAGGAGCTCCTATGGCTCCATGGAACAACTGCTGGCTCCGTTCGAGGACCGGGCAGTGAACCTCGCCGGCGTCCTGAGCCTGGGGTCGATGGCGGCTCTGCTGCCGTTGTGCGGCGCTTTCCTGGGCGGGACCGCCTTTTTGCGTTCCGTGGCGGAGGCCTGCGGGTGCGCCCCTCTGGAATAGCCCAATAAGTGGGTTTACCGAGGCGGATGTTGCCCGACCCACCGGCGCCACATCTCCCGGTAGGCTGTCTCCACGATCCGAGTGTAGCGCTCAGGGTTGCCGGCGTCCGAAGCCAGGATGCGCTCGCGCATGCCAGCCCGGAGCTGGGCAAGGGCGTCCAGATCCAGGGCCCGGCGCACCGCGAGTGCGGCGTAATCGGCCTCCTCCTCCGCCACCCAGTCTGCCAGCCCAAGGGCATGCAGAATGGCGCTGGAGACCCGGCCGCCGGGGTTCCTGCCCTGCAGGGCGACCACCGGTGCGCCCATCCACAGGGCCTCCCAGGTGGTGATGCCGCCGTTGTGGGGGAAGCTGTCCAGCACGATGTCCACGTCATTGTAGGCGGCCATGTGGTCCCGCTTGGTGGTTGCGCCGCGCAGGTCGAACCGCTCCGGGCCGATGCCCCGCTCCGCCCCTGCGTCCAGGGTCTTCCGGCGCACCTCCGGGTCCTCCAGGGCGCCATCCTTCAACAGCAGTCGCGAACCCGGGACCTGGGCCAGGATGCTGAACCACAAATCCAGAGCGGCCGGGGAGACCTTGCTGAACCGGTTCAGGCAGCCGAAAGTGACGAATCCCTTGGCCTGGGCCGGGAAAGGCCCTGCTTCCGGCACGTCTTCCGGGGCTTCGAAGGTGATGCAGCAGGGCAGATCGACCAGGGTTTCGGCGAACAGCGGCCGGGCCCATTCCGGGACATACACAGGGTCGGTGAACTGATAGTCCACGGCGGGCAGACCGGTTCCGCCACAGTAGCCCCAGGCGGTCACCTGGATGGGGGCGGGCTTGCGCGCGAACACCGGCAACCGGTTGCCTTTGGAGTGGCCGGACAGGTCGATCAGGATATCCACGCCGTCAGCGCGGATCTTCCCGGCAAGGGCCTCATCGGACAGCCCCGCCACCTCCCGAAAGGGATCGGACATCCGGCGTAACCTCTCGGTCCAGTCGTCTTCGGCGAGGACTCCGGAGTAGCAGATGACCCTGAACCGGTCCCGGTCGTGGCGGGACAGCACCGGCCCGAAACAGAAGACCGCGGAATGGTGCCTGAAGTCCGAGGACACGTAGCCCAGCACCAGGGGCCGTTCAGGATCGGGGTCATTGGGGTGGACCGCCTGGGCCTGGATGCCCTGGCCCTGGATCAGGCCATAGGCGCGCCGTTCTTCCTGGTGCTGGACAAAAGTCAGCTCGGGCAGGAAGTCCTGGACGAAGATCTTGTTGGAATGGATCTCGGCCCGCTCCGGCTGGATGGCCAGGGCTCGGTCAAAGCTGTCGATGGCTTCATGGTGCCGCCCGAGGGCATGCAGGGCGGTGCCACGGTTGTTCCAGGCGAGGACATGACTGGGTTGGGTTGCCAGGACACTCTCGTAGCATTCCAGCGCTTGGCTTGGCTGCTTAAGGTCCAGCAAGGCGATTCCGCGGTTGAGCATGGCTTCGGGGTTGTCGGGGCTTAATGCCAACGCCCGGTCGGCGCTCTCCAGGGCCTCCCCGGACCGCCTCAGTGCGAGCAGGGCCACCGCCCGGTTGATCCAGGCCTCCGCATGGCTAGGCTGGGCCGCCAGCATGAACTCGCAGTATTCCAGCGCTGCGCCGGGTTGCTTGAGGTTCAGCAGGGCGCAAACGCGGTTGAGCATGGCTCCAGGGTCACCGGGGCGAAGGGCCAGCGCCCGGTCGGCACTCTCGAGGGCATCCCCGAATCGTTGCAGTCCGATCTGGGCCGAGGCCCGGTTCAGCCAGGCGTCCGCATTGCCGGGTTGGATCGACAGGAACACACCGCAGCAGTCCAGCGCCTCACGATTCCGTTCGAGCTTCAGCAGGGCGGTGCTGCGGTTGATCAGGGATTCCGGGTGGCCGGGGCTGAGCGCCAATGCGCGGTCGGCACTTTCCAGGCCCTCCTCGTACCGCTTCATGGTCAGCAGTGCCGCGCAATGCAGGCTCCAGGCGGGCACATGACCGGGTCGGGTCGCCAGGATGTGCTCGCAGAATGCCAGGACCTCTTCCGGCCGATCAAGCTGGAGACCGGCCAAGCCATCGTTGCAAACCTCCTCCGCCCGATCCGGCTGCAGCGCGATCATCTGGTCGTAGTCGGCCAGGGCCTCCAGGGGCCGCTGCAGCGCTACAAGGGCGTTGGCGCGCTGCAGCAATGCCTCCGGAAGGCCGGGTTGCAGAGCGAGAGCCCGGTCCAGGCTGGCCAGTGCTTCTTCGGCGCGGCCCAGGTTGCGCAGGACAATGGCCCGGTTCAGCATCGCGTCCACATCATCCGGCTTGAACATGAGGGCGCGGCCCAGGTGCGATAGGGCTTCGTCGGGGCGGCGCAGGCCCCAAAGCGCCCGACCCAGGCTGGCGTGGACTCCGGCGGAGCGCGGATTGATCATCACCGCCCGCTCCAACAGATCAGCCGACGCTTCGTGCTCGCCCAGTCGCTCCATCAGATTGCCGCACAGGTAGAGCGCAGGGAAGTGTCCGGGGTCCAGGCTGAGCGCTCGCTGGTACAAAGCCTCGGCCCCTTCCGGATCGGACTGCTCCAGCCGGTTGGCCTCTTCCACTAGGGCTGCACAAACCTCTGGAGTGCTGGAAGGCGTCTCATCCATTTGAAGTCTCCACGACCATCAGGGTAACCTCCCCCGGTTCCGCCTACTGCGCAAGATCACTCCTCCCTTTTGCTGCTGGAACACCTGGCCTGGTCGCTCCGGGACCAGGGCGTTCCCCTGGCGCCGCATCCCGGGTCTTATGCTGTTATTCGCAAACAAAGGCATCTCGGGTTGGTCCGGGTGGAAAACGTATTTGGCACTCACAGCTGGCTGGGGCAACATCCGGCTCCGTAACCACAGCCGCCGGCGTTAAAGTGTTTGCATGCCCAAGATCCGCGTGCTGTCCGACCAAATCCCCAACCAGATCGCCGCCGGCGCCCGGCGCACGGCGGCAAGCGCCTGCTGGAAGTCTCGGAGGACGGATGCGGTATGGGCCGGGACGACCTCTACCTGGCTCTGGAACGCCACGCCACTGGCAAGGTCCGCAGCGCCGACCACTTGGGCTTTTGCTTCCGCGGCGAGGCCCTGCCCTCCATCGCCTCGGTGACCCGCTTGGAGCTCACCAGCGCCGACGAGGATGGTTCCGGGCACAGGCTGCGCTGCGAGCTCGGCATCATCGAGAGACCTCACGTTCTGCGAGGTGCCGCACAACTGCCCCCACGGCAGACCGATCATCAAGAATATTGACCCGCGGCGAACTTGAACGAAGTTTTGGCCGGCGGGTTTAACGCCGATAAGGCAGACAGAGGTGCTTTCCCCATGAATCAAAGCCAGTCCTTGAAGACCATCGGCCCCACAGAGAGCTCACCGCCGAGGGCCAGCTCATGGCCTTCCGCCTCGAGATTTTCAAGAGGGAGTGCCTTTCAGGGCACCCAAAACCAGTCAAACCAGGGAGGAGAAGTTGAAATTTAATAATTTACTCATCACGGGTGGAGCGGGCTATTGCGGCAGCGTGATGGTGCCGAGGCTGCTTGAACTGGGCTACCGGATCACGGTCTTCGACATCCTCTACTATGGGAAAGAGCATCTGCCCCTGGATCACCCCAACCTCCGCGTGGTGCAGGGCGACATCCGGGATACCGCAAGCTTGGCCCGGGAGTTCCAAGGCATCGACGCCGTCATCCATCTCGCCTGCATCTCGAACGATGCCAGCGTCATCCTGGACGAGGCGCTGTCCACATCCGTCAACCTGGATGCCTTCGAGCCTATGGTGGTTGCGGCCAAGGCGGCCGGGGTCAAGCGTTTCCTCTACGCATCCACCAGCTCGGTGTACGGAGTTTCCGACTCGCCGGATGTGCGGGAGGATCACCCCCTTGTGCCCCTGACCCTTTACAACAAGTACAAGGGCATGTGCGAGCCGCGGCTGTTCAAGCACACCGACGCCAATTTCGTGGGGGTGATCTTCCGGCCGGCGACGGTGTGTGGCTACGGGCCGCGCCAGCGCCTGGACGTCTCGGTCAACATCCTCACGGCCCATGCGGTCAACTCGGACAAGATCCTGGTTTACGGCGGGGTGCAGCTGCGCCCCAACCTCCACATCGCCGACTATGCCGAACTCTGCGTCACCCTCCTGGCGGCGCCGGACGAACTCATCGCCGACCAGATATTCAATTGCGGGTACGAGAACCAGAGCATCATGGACATCGCTCTGACTGTGAAGAAGGTCGTCATGCGGGAATTCCCAGAAAAGCCGGACATCCCCATTGTCGTCGAACCCACCGACGACATCCGCTCCTATCACATCAATTCCGACAAGATCAAGCGCGTGCTTGGATTTGCTCCCCGCAGGTCGGTGGAGGAAGCGGCGGTAGACCTTTGCCGCGCCTTCAAGGCCGGGCTCCTGCCCGACCCCATGCGCGATGACCGGTACTACAATGTCCGGACCATGAAGAAGATCGGGGCGCGGTGATGCCTAAGCCCCTCGCAGTCGTGACCGGGGGTGCCGGGTTCATCGGGAGCCACATGGTGGACCTCCTGGTGGAGAAAGGCTACCGGGTGACCGCCATCGACAACCTGGTGGGCGGCCGCCGGGAAAATCTCGCCCAACACCAGGGCAACCCGGACGTGGTCCTCGTGGAGGCGGACGTGCGTGATCTGAAGCCCGGGTGCTCCGCCTTCGACGGGACCGACCTGGTGTTCCACTTCGCGGGCATCGGGGACATCGTGCCTTCCATCGAGCAGCCGCGGGAATACATGTCCGTCAACGTCATGGGCACCGTAAGCGTGCTGGAGTGCGCCCGAGCGGCAGGGGTGCGCAAGTTGGTGTACGCTGCGTCCTCCTCATGCTACGGCCTGGCCGAGACCCCCACCGGGGAGGATCACCCTGTGGACCCGAAGTACCCCTACGCCCTCTCCAAATACCAGGGCGAGCAGGCGGTGTTCCACTGGCACCGGGTCTACGGCTTGCCGGGCAACGCCATCCGCATCTTCAACGCCTACGGCACCCGGTCCCGCACCTCGGGGGCCTACGGCGCGGTGTTCGGGGTTTTCCTGCGCCAGAAGCTGGCGGGCCAGCCCCTGACCATCGTCGGTGACGGCACCCAGTCCAGGGACTTCCTGTTCGTGACCGATGTGGCGCGGGCCTTCTTCGCCGCCTCCCAGACGCCGCATTGCGGACGCTTCTGGAACCTGGGCGCGGGCAACCCGCAATCGGTGAACCGGCTGGCCCAGCTGCTGGGGGGCGAGACCGTGCACATCCCCAAGCGCCCTGGGGAACCGGACTGCACCTGGGCCCGCATTGACCGGATCCGGGAGGAGCTGGGCTGGGAACCCCAGGTGAGCTTCGAGCAGGGCGTGGGGATCGTCCAGGACAACATTGAATACTGGCGCCAGGCGCCGCTATGGGATGTGGCCTCCATCGCGGGCGCCACGAAGACATGGTTCAAGTACATGCGGGAAGATGCATGATGGAATCCGATCAGAGACTCGCATCCAGGAAGATCAAGACGCTTGAGGAACTGGCGGCCATCATCGGCCCCCGGCCCCGGGAGAAGAAGGTCATCATGTGCCACGGGGCCTTCGACCTGGTGCATCCCGGCCACGTGCGCCACCTGCTCTACGCCAAGAGCAAGGCGGACATCCTGGTGGCCAGCCTCACCTGCGACGACCACATCACCAAGGCCAACCTGCGCCCTTACGTGCCCGAGGACCTGCGCGCCTTCAACCTCTCGGCCTTCGAGATGGTGGACTACGTCATCATCGACCGCAACCCCACCCCCATCGAGAACCTGAAGCTCCTCGAACCGGATTTTTTCGCCAAGGGCTACGAGTATGTGGAGGGCTATATCCCCCCCAAGACCCAGGAGGAGATGGATACCCTGGAGGCGTACGGCGGCGTGATGATCTTCACGCCCGGCGACATCGTCTACTCCTCCTCGCGTTTCATCGAGACGGCCCCGCCCAACATCAGCACCGAAAAGCTGATGGTCCAGATGGACCAGGAAGGGATCACCTTCGAGGATCTCCATGCGGCCATAGCCCGGTTCAAGGGCATCCGGGTCCACGTGGTGGGCGATACCATCATCGACACCCTGACCCAGTGCACGATGATCGGCGGGATGACCAAGACCCCCACCATCAGCGTGCGCTACCAGGAGAAGCGGGACTTTGTGGGCGGGGCCGGGATCGTGGCCAAGCACTTCCGCGCCGCCGGCGCCGAAGTGACCTTCTCCACGGTGCTGGGCCAGGACGCCCTGGGGGCCTTCGCCCTGGACGACCTTAAGGCCGGCGGGGTGGAGACACGGGCCATCATTGACACCACCCGCCCGACCACCAACAAGAACGTCATCCTGGCCGGCGACTACCGGATGCTCAAGGTGGACACCCTGGACAACCGGCCGATCTCCCGCGAAACCGTGGACCAGCTGCGCCGTCAGCTCGTGGAGACCAGCGCCGACATCGTGGTGTTCAGCGACTTCCGCCACGGGATCTTCAACAAGCACACCATCACCGACCTGATCGAGGCCATCCCCGACGGCGCCTTCCGGGTCGCCGACAGCCAGGTGGCCAGTCGCTGGGGCAACATCACCGAATTCAAGAACTTCGACCTCATTACGCCCAATGAGGGGGAGGCCCGCTTCGCCCTGGGGGACCAGGACTCGGTAGTGCGCCCCCTGGCCACGGAACTGTTCGCCCGGGCCCAGTGCAAGACCCTGATCATGAAGCTGGGGGAGCGAGGCATCCTCACCTACCGCAGCCGCCCGGCAGGCGACCCGCGCACCATCGTCTCCCTGGACAGTTTCGCCAAGGGCGTCGTGGACCCCGTGGGCGCGGGCGACGCCCTGCTGGCCTACGCATCCCTTGGCATGATCGCCGGCGGCGGCAACGAGGTGGTCGCCTCTATCCTCGGGAGCATCGCCGCGGGGCTGGAGTGCGAGTACGACGGCAACCGGGTGGTCACGCCCAAAGCAGTTGAAGAGCGCCTGGGCAAGGTGGCCAGCCATGCACGATTTTCCCGGGAGGACTGAACCCTTGCGCGCCATCATCCTCGGACTCGGAGTACAGGGTCGCAAACGGCGCGCCATCGCCGGCGCTGCCTGCGTCGGGGTGGTCGACCCGTTCAACGCGGAAGCCGGCTACGCTAACGTGGCCGACGTGCCCCTGGGCGACTACGACGCCGCCCTGGTATGCACCCCGGACTCGGCCAAGGTGGAACTGCTCACCTACCTCCTTGGCAACGGCAAGCACGTCCTGGTCGAGAAGCCCCTGCTGTCCGGCACCCCGGGCGACCTGGAGGCCCTGGCCGCCCTGGCCGCGAGTCACGGCGTGACCTGCTACACCGCCTACAACCACCGGTTCGAACCTCACTTCGTGAAGATGGGCCAGGTGATCGAGCAGGGCGTCCTGGGCCGGATCTACACTATTCGCATGTTCTACGGGAACGGGACGGCCCGGCTGGTGCGCGATTCCGTGTGGCGGGACACCGAAGCCGGCGTGCTGCCCGACCTCGGCTCCCACCTGCTGGACACCCTGATGTTCTGGACCGGACGCCCCACGGCACCCCTGCGCATCCACCAGGCCCGCTGCTTCGAGAACAAGGCTCCCGACTTCTGCGCCATGGGCAGCAATGGCGAGGTGGCAGTGCACCTGGAGATGACCCTCCTGAGCTGGCGCAACCACTTCTACGCCGACATCCTGGCGGAGAAGGGCAGCGCGCATATCCAGTCCCTGTGTAAATGGGGGCCCTCCACCTTCACCCTGCGCCACCGTGTGCTCCCTTCAGGACGCCCGGAGGAAACTTCGGAGACCCTGGTCCAGGCGGATCCCACCTGGGCGCTGGAATGGGAGCATTTCAAGGGCCTGTGCGCCCAGGGGCGGAGCAACATCGACAACGACATCTGGATCGACACCGAGCTGCGCCGGCTGGCGGCCGAAGCGCTCAGGGGAGGCTGCTGAATGGGCACCATCGGTTTCGCGGGGATGACCCACCTAGGCCTCAATACGGCCGTGGCCAGCGCGGCCCTGGGGCAGCGGCCGGCCTGCTTCGATAATGATCCCGCTCACGTGGCCAACCTGTCGGCGGGGCGGCCCCACGTGCTGGAGCCGGACCTGGAAAGGTTGATGCGGGAGCATGCCGATCGCCTGGCCTTCACCAGCCGGGTGCAGGACCTCGCGGCCTGCGGGCTGGTGTACGTGGCGCCGGATGTACCCACCGACGACCAGGGCACCAGCGACCTGGGCGTCCTGCGGGCCCTCATCGCCCAGGTGGACGCCGCCTTGCCTGCGGACGCGGTCATGGTGGTGCTCAGCCAGGTGCCCCCCGGCTTCTGCCGGGCCCTGGCCTTGTCACCCGGCAGGCGGCTCTACTATCAGGTGGAGACCTTGATCTTCGGACAAGCGGTGGACCGGGCCCTGCATCCGGAGCGGTTCATTATCGGCTGCGCGGACCCCCGGCAGCCTTTGCCGACCGTCTACCGGGACTACCTGGAGGTTTTCGACTGCCCGCTCCTGCCCATGCGTTATGAAAGCGCGGAACTGGCCAAGATCTCCATCAACTGCTGCCTGGTGGCCTCGGTGGCCGTGGCCAACACCCTGGCCGAGATCTGCGAGCACTCCGGCGCCGACTGGTCGGAGATCGTGCCCGCCCTGAAGAAGGACAAGCGCATCGGCCCCCACGCCTACCTGGCCCCGGGCCTGGGCATCGCCGGGGGCAACCTGGAGCGGGACCTGAACACCGTCATCGGCCTGGCGGACCGCTACGGCACCGACGCCGGCACGGTGCGGGCGTGGATCGACAACAGCCGCTACCGGAAGAACTGGGTGCTGCGGGTGCTGCACCAGCGCGTCTTCCCCCAGGCGCCGGAGGCGGTCATCGCCCTGTGGGGGCTGGCCTACAAGCAGGACACCAACTCCACCAAGAATTCCCCCGCGCTTGAACTGGCGGGCCAGCTGGGCGGCTTCAGGGTCCAGGCGTACGATCCCGTGGTGCGGGCCTCCTCTCTCCCCGGCATGTCCCTGGTGGAGGCGGCCTCGGCCCTGGAGGCCTGCGCGGGTGCCGATGTCCTCGCCATCATGACCCCCTGGGCGGAGTTTGCCCGGCAATCGCCCGTGGAAGTCCTGGCCCGGATGAAGGGGCGGATCATTATCGATCCCTACCGGGTCCTGGTGGAAGCGGCCAGCGGCATGGAAGGGCTCACCTACGTGACGCTCGGTGCAAGGGGCTGACATGCTGGAACACACCAACCCCACCCCCCGCAATCCCGGCCGCGTCGTCCTCCTGGGCGGCAACGGCTTCTTCGGCAAGGCCCTGACGGGCCTCCTGCGGGCCGCCGCCATCGAGACCCTGGCGCCGGCCTCCGCGGACCTCGACCTGTGCGGCGACCAGGCCCGGGCCGGGCTTACCGGACTGCTCCGGCCCGGCGACAGCCTGGTGATCCTGTCCGCCCTGACCCCGGACCGGGGCCGCGGCATCCCCACCTTCATGGCCAACCTCAGGATGATGGAGAACCTCTGCGCGGTCCTGGCCCAGGCGGCGCCGGCCCACGTGGTCTACTTCAGCTCCGACGCCGTCTACCCCTTCGGCGCCGGCCTGATTAGCGAAGCCAGCCCGGCGGCCCCCGCGGACCTCTATGGCGCAATGCACCGGAGCCGGGAGCTCATGCTCGCCCAGGTCCCTGCGTTGAACCTCTGCATCCTGCGCCCAACCATGGTCTACGGTCCCGGAGATACCCACAACTCATATGGTCCCAATCGCTTCCAGAGCCAGGCCGGCCGGGAGGGGAAGATCGTCCTGGGCGGCGGGGGGGAGGAGACCCGGGACCATCTGTACATCGGTGACCTGGCCGAACTCACCTTCCGGGTCCTCACCCACGGGAGCCGGGGCCTGCTGAACCTCGTCACTGGCAGCTCCCTGGATTTCCTGACGGTCGCGCGGCTTGTGGCGGCGCAGTTCCCGGTGGAGGTCCAGACCACGCCCCGCACCGGGCCTGTGACCCACCGCGCCTTCGACAACACGGCGCTGCTGAAGGCCTTCCCGGGATTCGTATTCACGCCCCTGGAGCAGGGCGTCGCCTTGGCCCACGGGGGCCTATAGCCATGCCCCTGTTCAACCTCCTCCATACGGTGCCCGAGGTGCGCCGGAACGTCTCGGCCCGGCTGGTGAACAAGGAGCGTAACCGGGCGGCCGCCAGCCAGTTCGGGGAGGCGTATTTCGACGGCCCCAGGGAGCAGGGCTACGGCGGCTACCGCTACGACGGCCGCTGGGTGGCCGTGGCCCGCACCGCCATCGAACGCTACGGCCTGGAGCCGGGTCGCAGGGTGCTCGACATCGGCTGCGCCAAGGGCTTCCTGGTGCACGACCTGATGCGGACCCTGCCCGGGCTGGAAGCCTGGGGGCTGGACATCTCCGCCTACCCCCTGGCCAAGGCGCCCCCCGAAGTGGCGGGAAACCTGGTGCGGGGCGACGCCCGGGACCTGCCGTTCCCGGACGACAGCTTCGACGCCGTGTTCTCCATCAACACCATCCACAACCTGGACGAGGCCGGCTGCCGCCAGGCGCTGCGCGAAATGAACCGGGTGTGCCGGGACCCGCTCCGGACCTTCGTCCAGGTGGACGCCTACCACACCCCGGCGGAGAGGGAATTGTTCGAGGCCTGGATGCTCACGGCCCGGACCTACTGCATGCCCGCCCAGTGGGAGGCCCTGTTCGAGGCCGCCGGCTACCGGGGCGACTACTTCTGGACCATCCTGCAACCGGAAACTGAATGAGGCGAGAAGCCATGGACGAGAAGACGAAGGAGCCCCAGTACGAGCGGTGCCTCGACCTGTCCCGGGAACGGGGCCTGGAGAGCCTCGGCCTGATGACCAGCCAGGCCTGGTACGACGACCCCCGGCGCCTGACCTTCACCCTGGCCCGGTACAAGTTCGTTTCCAAGATGTTCGCCGGTCGCCGGCACGTGCTGGAGGTGGGCTGCGCCGACGCCTTTGGCACCCGCATCGTGGCCCAGGAGGCCCAGCGGGTGACCGCCACGGACTTCGATCCGATCTTCATCGAGGATGCCCGCAGCCGGCAGACCGACCGCTGGAACTTCGAGTGCGTGGTGCACGACATGCTCGCCGGCCCCATGCCCGGCAGCTTCGACGGCGTCTATGCCCTGGATGTGCTGGAGCATATCCGTCCCGAGGATGAACCCCGGTTTCTCGCCAACATGATCGCCCCCCTGGATCCCGAAGGCGCCTTGATCCTCGGGATGCCCTCGCTGGAGTCCCAGGCCTACGCGTCCCCGATCAGCCAGGAAGGGCATGTGAATTGCAAGTCTATGCCCGACTTCAAAGCGACGATGGAGAGGTATTTCCACAACGTCTTCATGTTTTCCATGAACGACGAGGTGGTCCACACCGGCTACCACCGGATGGCCCACTACCTCTTTACGTTGTGCTGCGGCAAGAAGGAGTGCGCATGACCCGCTGTTCGGCGGAACACATCCTGGAGCGGTTTCGGCACCACCTCGATGCGATCGCGGGCGCTGAGGGGCTGCTGCCGCTTCTGGAACTTGATGCGGGCGCCGATCCGGATGCCCTGTTCAACATGGTCCTTTCCGCCAACATCGATCCGGCCAGCTTCGTCCCGAGCGTAACCTGGGCGGCCGTCCAGGACCAGTTGGAAGCCCACCCCGGCGCGGGCCGGCCGGGCGGGCAGCGCCTGGTGGTGGCCCCGTCCTCGCCGCTCTTCGCGCCCATCCTTGAGCGCTTGTCCGCCACCTACGAGCATCTCGTCTTCGTCGACACCAATCAGCGGGGCCTCCCCATCGGCGACAGGATCATCCAGCATCCCGATGCCGTGACTCCCCGGGCGGATGACCTGTGCCTGATCATCACCCGCAATGAGGAGGCCTGCGGCGTCTATGAGCGGAAGTTCGGCCGGGACAACTGCCTGAACTGGCTCCGGGGCTTCGTGCAGAAGCAGAAACGGGGCCTGGCCGAAGCGACCCTCCCGTTCCTGGACCA
>Ga0316232_1002650_pt1 | contig 18024 bp, 6 predicted proteins | sample TBHtaG_FD_206006 | JGI IMG/M metagenome (GOLD analysis project Ga0316232, IMG submission 206006) | Freshwater microbial communities from Trout Bog Lake, Wisconsin, USA - TBH18025_13 | ecosystem: Environmental > Aquatic > Freshwater > Lake > Hypolimnion/Profundal zone | place: USA: Wisconsin... | reverse complement strand
TGCTTTTGGAGGCCCGGCAGGAGGCTGGAGCCTCCGGGAATACTGCATTCCCAGGCAGGAGCCTGGGAACGAGCGCGCGTTACGAGAGCCTCCAAGCTTCACTTAATGGCAGTGGGGCGTTGACCTAGGCTACATTGTGGCTGGGGCGTTGGCCCGGAAAGGCGGCAGGCGATGCCAGGTTCTTGCCCAACAATCAACGCCGCGCTTTGGCGGCCTTTAAGTCTCAGGATGAAAGCTTCGGGGCTCCAACGAACGAACCGCGATGCGCCAAGGGCCGGGAAAAGCGGTTCTTTCACGCATATTGTCTTGCCTGAAATGAATCTTCCATTATTCTTACCGTCACTATTCCAATGCATTTATCTATTTCAGAGACGCCTTCCAATCTCAACCGCGGGCTAACTCGAAAGCCAAGGGCGTGCGTTATCGGCGATCCGCCGATGATCGATCTCGCCTTTGGCCCTTATCGGAAAAACCTCTCTGAAGCATGTGATCTGAAACCGGTCGAGTTGACCCGGGCGGCCATTCCCTCGCATTTGGCCCTCCTCGGGGACATCGAAGTGGTCTTCGGAACATGGTCGCTTCCCGTTTTCGATGAGAAGCTGCTCATGGCAATGCCCCGGCTGAAGGCGATTTTCTACGCGGCAGGCTCTGTGAAATACTTCTGCACCGAGGCGATGTGGAACCGGGGTATCCGCGTGAGCGCATCGACAGCCGCAAACGCCATTCCCGTCGCGGAATACTCGGTGGGAGCCATCCTGCTCAGTTTGAAGGGATTTTGGAGATTTGCGCAGAAATCGCGCGAGGGCATCAGCGATCCGCACAATCCCGCACGCCCTGTGGCCGGCGGGTTCGGCAGTGTTGTGGGACTGATCTCCCTGGGGACGATTGGGCGGAAAGTGCTGGAATTGCTGGCTCCTTACGAGCTCAAGCTCCAAGTCTATGATCCCACGTTCACCCCGGACGAAATTCGGAGTTTCGGAGCCAAGCCGGTGACGCTGGATGAGTTGATCGCCACCTCGGACGTCATATCCCTCCACGCGCCGCTCCTTCCCGAAACCCGGCATATGTTGCGAGGAAAGCACTTTGCGGCAATGAAGCCGGGGGTGAGCTTTGTCAATTCCGCCCGCGGAGCGCTGGTTCATGAAGCTGAAATGATCGAAGTGTTAAACAAGAGGCCGGACCTCGTCGCCATTCTGGACGTTGCCGAAAGTGAGCCGCCATCGCCCGATTCCGATCTCTTCCGCTTGCCGAATGTCATTTACACCCCTCACATCGCCGGTTCCATGGATCGAGAAATCGCGCGCATGGGCCTCTGGATGCTCAAGGATTTTACTCGGTATTGCGAGGGGCGGTCCCTGTGCAACGAATATAATCGCCAACAGGTGAAACGAATGGCGTAGCTGCTTGTTTGAATCAGAGAACCCAGCGATTCCCAATCTCAATCCCCACGTATGGATAATTCCATCCTCCCGAAGATCCTGCGCCTTGCCGCGCGTTCGTCGCTAATGCTAACCCTAGCCGCTCTCGGCAAATCGGCTGCCCTGGGAGCGAACGCAACCTGGAATGGCGCCGGAAGCGACACCAACTGGACCACGCCCGCCAATTGGATCGGCAATACCGCGCCGTCCGCAAGCGACACCTTGTTCTTCAGCGGTTCGGCGCGCACTTCGAACATCAATTCGTTTGCCGCCGGAACTTCATTTACAGGGCTCAATTTTGCGGCGGACGCAAGTGCGTTCACCTTGAGCGGAAGCTCGATCGCCCTGACGGGGAGCGCGGTTAATAGTTCGTCCAATCTAGAAACGATCAACCTGGGGCTGGTCCTTTCCAGTGACTCGGTGGTCTTGCAGGCGGGAGCCGGCGGCCTTGCTTTCGGCGGCGCATTCACCACCGCCACCAATGCCCGGGTGCAACTCACCGGCGCCGGCAACTACACTTTCTCGGGAGGAGCGTTCGATAGCAGCGCCACCGCCAACGTGGGTCTCGGCCTCGCACTGAACGCGGGCGTCGGCAACAATGTCAACTTAACGATCAACGGCGGCAACTACGATTTCGAGCGGCGCGACAGCGTCTTCTGGCAGTCCGGCAGCCTGACCCTCACCAGCGGTTCTCTCGCCGTCCGGGGCGTGCTGATCGCGCAGGACACAAAATCGATCTTTGCAATCAACATCAACGGCGGCGCCATGGATGCAGGCAAGAGCGACACGGCTTTCCGTTACGCCAACAACGGACTCGCCACCCTGACGATCTCCGGCGGCTCGGTTAATTGGACCACGTCCAAGGCGCTGTCCGAGGGTGGCACGGGCAGGATCGTTCTTAATAGCGGCACTTTTACCCGGCCCGGCGCCTTCGATCTCTCAGGGAACAACTACAATACCTCCAGCACTTCCGGCGGGCTGAACACCGTCAGCTTTCATGGCGGCCTGTTTTCAGTCAATGCCTTTACCTACAATGACGCCATCACCGGCCGCACCGGCCTGATCGAACTCGACGGCGGCACACTCCAGGCGCGGTCCAGTTCCACGGTGTTCATTCCCGCTGCCGCCAATCTCACTGTTGCTGTCAAAGAAGGCGGCGCGATCATTGACACCAACGGCTACAACGACACCATCGCCGAGCCGCTGCTCCACGGAGGCATCGCTGCGCTGGACGGAGGCCTCATTAAGACAGGCTCCGGAACGCTGACCCTGTCGGGAACGAGCACTTTCACGGGTCCGACGACGGCGGCCTCCGGATCGCTGGCCCTTGCCAACAACCTGGCTTTGCAAAACAGCGCCATCAACACCGATGGCGCGGGGAGCCTGGCGCTTTCGGTGCCCGCACCAACCTTTGGCGGCCTGATTGGCAGCACCAGCCTCGCGAGTAAAATCACCTCGGGCTATTCCAGCGTCACCGCGCTTACCCTTAACCCAAGCAGCGGCGTGACGAACAATTATTCCGGAGCCATTGCCGACGGCGCGGCGGGCATGACTCTTAACAAGACCGGGACTGGCACCCAGGTGTTCTCGGGCGTCAACACCTACACCGGCGCGACCACCGTCAACGCCGGAACCCTGTTCCTGGCGGCTGGCAGCGAGAGTTCTGCCATCACCGTGAATTGGGGCGCCTCGCTTGAGTTTGCACTCGGTTCCACCATCACGTCCAACCAGCCGGTGACGCTGGCCGCGGGTTCCATGATCGCACTGACGGGAACACCGACTCTTGCAAGCTACGCGCTGATGACCGCCCCGGCTATCGTCGGCACGCCGATGCTGGGAACGCCAATCAACGGATACGCGGTGGTCTCCGACGGCACGTCAATCAAGCTCAACGCAACCATCGCCGTTCTCAATTTTGGCAACGGCGACACCAACTATTCCAACCCCATCACCGGTAATTTTGGAATTTCCAAGAGCGGCACAGGAACGCTAACACTCACCGGCTCCAATAGCTTCATCGGCTCCACAACCATCAATGGGGGCAAACTAAGCCTCGACTACACCGCGCAGAATAACGCTAAACTTTCCACCACGGGCACGCTGACGCTGGCCAACGGAGCGGATCTGGACATCGTCGGCGGAGCGACGGCGTTCACGCAGCAGCTCGGCGGGTTGGTCCTCCAGTCCGGCTTATCCGATATCCGCAGCCTTAGCGGAAACACCACCCTCGCGCTCGGCCCGATCGCCCGCAATGTCAATGCGGTCGCCCGATTCACCAACACCTCCCTTGGCAAGATCACCACTTCCACCCCAAACAGCTCCAGCTACAAGATTCTCGGCGGTTGGGCCATCACAGGGAACGACTGGGCCGTTGTGGATTCCAGCAGCAATATCGTCGCGTTGAGCGCCACGGGTTACACGGTCAACAACAACGCCTCAACATGGGTGTCCAATGGGAACATGGTGGATGCCACTGGCGGGTATTACGGCAACGTCCCCTCCAACCTGAGCGTGAGCACCGTCAAGTTTACCGCTCCCGCGCCGTCAGTCATCACGCTGCCGTCCAGCGGCAATCTCACTCTCCGCAGCAGCGGCATCCTGGTTGCTCCTTCGGTGGGCGCTAACGACGTGACGATCAACGGCGGCAATTTATCCGTCATCAACGACCTCGTCGTTCACCAGAATAATCCCTTTGGAAAGCTAATTCTCTCCTGCACGATGGGCAGCACTCTATCCAAGACCGGGCTCGGAACGCTGTTGCTCCAAAGCGGCTCGTTCACCCTTCAAGGAACCAGCCGCATCATGGAAGGCACCCTTGCCCTCGGTCCCGGCTTTAATTATGGGGATCACTGGTCGCTCATCCTGGATTCCGGAGCCACATTGGACCTAACCAACGCCCCGGCGACCTTTGACGGAACCCGCTATTGGGCGTTCCAGCCATCCGGCTCCGGCGCAGTCCTCCAAGGCACCGGCACGATCGCCGGCAATTTCACTTGGGGCCATGCGGTCACGATCGCTCCCGGTATCTCCGGCAGCAGCAGCGGCACTCTCACTTGCACGGGCACCTCCGAGGTCGGGTACGGAACGGCGGTTCCCACCTTTGTCTTAACCATTACTGATGCCATGGGCACCGCGGGCTCCGCCGACGGCTGGAGCCTGTTTAAGACCGGCGCCTATCTTGTGCCGAGTGAGGGCATCGCCGTCCAAATCGCAACCCCGCCTGGAGGCATGGCTAATTTCGACAAGAGCCAGCCGTACCGCTGGCAGATCGTCCAAACGGCCCAACCGCTCGGTTCGATCAGCCTTGTGGCGCCCTTCATGCAGGTATTCTCGCAGGTGAACATTTCCAATACCACCCGCGGCGTGTTCACCCTCGTTACATCCACAAATAACATGGGGCTCGACGTGGTTTACACGCCCATTCCCGATTCGGCCATCCAGGGCATTGCCCAGACTCTGGCAGCCAATCTCGATCTTACCCTGCCCAACCTGGCCACCTTTGCGAGCCTTTACAACAGCGGCCAATACGAAGCGGCCTTGAATACTTACACAAACATCTTTTTGGAGGAACTTGCCGCCAACACAACCGTAACCTCTGATACGACCTGCACCGACGCCGGCAGCGCCATCGCTGCGATGAACTGCGCCATATTAAGCGGCAACGCTCTGAATCAGGGCTGGGTAACGGCGCGTTTCATCAACGCACTGAAGGGGGCTGTGCAGAACAATTTCGCCCAGGCCGAACTCGACGCGGACCCCATCGAGTTCACGCAGGCCCTCAACACCTACGTCAATTTTTTCGTCCCTATCATGGCAGGCTCCGGGGGCACGTTGGATACCTCGGGCATCGGCGGTTCGCCAACAAACCAGATTCTCATTTCAAAAGAAGCTTTGCTGGGAATTTCGGTTCTGTTCCAGGACTTCAAGGGCCACACCCAACCGTACGCCGACCCTTACGGTCTGAACACGGCGGGTGTCGGGTTCTGGGATTTTCAAAGCGTTTTCTATTTCATGAATCCCAGGGGCGAAAGCGCTCCCGAGGCCGTGGTCAACTGGGACGGCACCCCGCTTGAAACCCAGCCAAACTATTCCAGCGGCGTCCGCGAGGGCTACAATTCCCTGAACCTCTATTATCCGAACGCTCCGGTCACAACGAATTATCTTGCCACGGCGGCATCGCCGGAGATGCGCTGGATCGTAAGCATTCTGGATCCGCAGTACGCCACCCCGCAGTTGGGCGGGGTCGGAGGGCATCAGTTTGTCATTGGGACGTCCTATCTCCCCGCAGTCCGTCCGCCGGACTCCTTTGTCGATGGCGTCTATAACTTCATCTCGGGAACGACGCCGGGCTTTGCCCCGTCTTACACGTCAATCGCCTTTCCGGACGGCGGTTGGTACGTGATGCGCTCTTCGTGGGCCGGTAATGCGAACTACTGCTTTATGTACGCCCCCGGGACGAACTTCCAGGCATCGGGTCATGACGAAGAAGGCGCTAACGTCCTTTACGTCAATGCGTACGGCCGCCCGCTTCTGGACAAGAACTACGGGGGAACCTGGGGTGGCAGCGCCGTCGCGATCGACGGCAAGAATTCCGCCAGTATCGGACGGTCGCAGGATTCCCGCCGCGCGCCCATGGCCAATCGGTGGTCCACCTCCGGGCATTTCGACTTTTCGGAGGGCACTTTCGGAAATGCCTGGGTTACCGGAAGCTCGGCTGGAGGCTTGAACTACACTTTCCCCAACCGGCCCTGCGTTACCCACGTGCGACAAGTCCAGTTCGTCCGCGATCTTGGCGTTTACACGGTTCTCGATCGCATGATCCCGCAGGCTGGCGATACCGGCATCCACGATTACGACCAGCACTGGATTTTTCCGTCCACGATCGCCCGGAGCGGAACTTCTTACCAGTTGCAAGCGAGCGATGTCACCTACGACCCGGTCAACCGGCGCATCTTGAGCAATATCTCCGGCGGGGCCAACATCGGCATTCGGACCTTTGGTCTTGGGTTTAATCCCGCTTACAACTACTTCTATAACAATACCTCTTCAACCATTCTCGGTCCGAACAATCGAGGCTACAGCTACCAGCAACAGTATATCGCCTATAACTACTACCCGGAGGTCGCTGAAACCTGGCAGGGTGCGGGTCAGCAAACGGTGGCGACCCTTCTCGCGCCGTCACCGGGCACCTCGGACATTATCGCTAGTTCCACCGATCGCTCCACCGCCACCACCAGCGGTTTCTCGGCGCTGCTGACGAGCGGATCGGAAATGAGCTACGATGCCGCCAACACCGGCATCGCGCCTCTGTCCAACTGGGGTATTTCCGCCAATGCCGAGAGCCTCCTGCTGAGCACAACCAACAGCCGCGCCACGATCCGCGGGGTTGTGCTCAACGCCACGTCGTTCACCGTCAACGGCACGAACGCCATGCCTTCGGTGCGCGATTTCGAGTTTACCGTCCAAAACGGTGTGGTGACTTTGGGGAATGAAATCGGCAACCCGCTCGATTTCGCCTGGGTCGGCTCGGGTTCGAGCGCCACCACCACGCTGGGCAACTACGGCACCCCGTGGACCGCCACTGGCGGCGGGGCTTGGGAGTCTGCCGCCAACTGGTTGGGCGGCAGCGTCCCCAGCCAGGCCGGAGCGGCCGCGAACTTCAACATTTGCGCGAGCGGTTCGGTGACGATCACGATCGCCTCCGCGAAAACGATCGGCGGCGTCCATTTTGACAACCCCTTGGCCGGCTACACTGTCGGCGCGACCAACGGCCCGGCACTAACCCTGGACAACAGCCCCAACAGCCTTGTCCCGGTCATTAGCACCCGCGGCGGCAATCACATCCTTGCGGCACCGATCATAGCTGGCGGTACCGCCGGACGCCTTAACCTCTTTTCCGGCGACGATCAGGGCGGAGTGCTCACCCTTACGGGCGTTCTCTCCGGCAGCACGGATTTGCACATGTTCGGCAAAGGCGTCATCGCCCTGGCCGGCTCGAACACCTTTACCGGACATATCTACCTCAGCGACGGCCTTCTGAGCGTCAACACCGACGCTGCATTTGGCGATCCGGGCAACTCTGTCGTCTGGGCCAACGGCAATGGCGGGATACAACTGGGCAACGGCTTCACATCCTCGCGCAATTTCATTCCAAGCGGGTTCGCCACCACCAACCGCATTGATGTTCCAACGGGAGCGACCGCGACCATCGCTTCCAACCTGACGGGCGGCACCGGCATCGCCAAGACCGGCTCTGGCACTCTCATCCTCACCGGCAGCAACTCCGGCGGGTCGAGCGGCAACGAATGGCTCGTGGCGAAGGCGGGGTTCGTCCAGATTTCCTCCACCGCCAACCTTGGTCTGGGGGCTTCCCAGCTCGGGTTTGAGGGCGGCGGCATCCGCTGGGCTCCCGGCAGCACGGTGGACATCTCTTACAACCGCACCAGCAACTTCCGCTTGGGCGGCGCGTTGTTCGACACTAACGGCAACAACGTCCTCCTTAACAATTGGCTCGGCAACTGGGGTATTGGCGGACTGACCAAGCTCGGCGCGGGAACGCTGACCATCAATATACCCACCTACTCGGGCGACACCGTGGTCGCGGGTGGAACGCTCGCCCCCACATCTTCGACCACTTTCCAATACACAACCCTTAATTACGATAACCAGGGCGGCGCGATCGCCTTTGGCCCCCTCACTGCCGAGACCCTCGGCGGCCTCGAGGGCGGCCAAAACCTGACTCTTGGCACAAACTTCGTCCTCACGGTGGGCGGCAATAACCAGTCCACAACCTATTCAGGCGCTCTTTCCGGCAGCGGCGCGGTGCTGATCAAAAGCGGGTCGGGGTGCCTCACGCTTGCCGGCGTTAACACCCACAGCGGCGGCACCTTCGTTTACGGAGGCACCCTCCGTCTGGGGAACTCGACCGCCATATCGGGATCCCTTACAGTAGCGTCCGGTGCGACCGTCGATCTTGCGGGGTGCGACCTAACCCTCGTGTCGCTTTCCGGCGCAGGTGCAATCACCAATTCCTCGACCACGCCCGTGACTCTGGAAATCCAGGCCAGCACGTTTAGCGGGACCATTGTTAACTCTGGCGCCCCGATCAATCTGCTCAAGACTGGAACCGCTACCCTTATCGTCTCAGGCTCGCAGAGTTACTATGGTTCAACAGAAGTCCGCTCCGGCACCCTGCGCCTCAACAACACCGCAACGCCCAGTACAGTCCCGGTGACCTCCGGCCTTCTATATCAACTCGATGCTTCCGCTGCGGCGACTCTCACGCTCAGCGGCAGCAACGTCTCCACGTGGTCCGACGCCAGCGGCAACAACCGCAATTTTACCCAGTCCATTGACTCCAAACAACCCGTGCTCGTTGCAAATGCCGCTAATGGAAGTTCGATCGTGCGTTTCTCCGGCTCGCAGCAGCTTGTTCTTTCTGCAACTACCGCGCCACGCGAGGCGATCGTTGTCACCAGCGTGAAATCCGGTGCGGATGGCAACCTCGGCGGGGTGCTCGGCCAAAATAACGCCGATACGGGGTTCCGCCTCAATAGTTCCACCGGAAGTTGGGCTGCCGATAGCTCATCCACCACGGTCAATGGCTTGCTGACTAACCTCTACTCCGCCGGGCAGTTCCAAGTCTCCAACCGCTACGGCGCCAGTTGGACCACGTGGCCGGCAACCGGGATCGGCCAGTATTATACCGGCAACACCAGCCGCTTTTATAATGGCGACATTGCCGAGGTTCTCGTTTACAGCCGCGCTCTTACCAATGATGAACGCCAGCAGATCGGGGATTACCTTGCCGCTAAATGGCTGAATGCCCAGATTTATGGCGTTTTCAACCAAGGCGCCGTCCCGAATGGCACCGTGCTAAAACTCACCGGCGGCACGCTGGACTTGAATGGGACCAGTCTTTTCGCGGGCTCCCTCTCCGGCTCCAGCAACATCACGCTTGGTTCAGCGACCCTCGGGGCCGGCTCCGATAACACCAGCAACTCGTATTCGGGTATTATCTCCGGCCCCGGGTCCTTCATCAAAACAGGCACCGGAACGTTGACTTTCTCCAGTCAGAACGCGTTCACTGGCCAAACCACGGTCAACGCCGGAATACTGCTGCTCGACGGCGCAGTGGTCTCCAACACAGTCACCGTTGCCAGCGGTGCCCGGCTTGTTCTGCGCGGCAACGCCACGCTCCCAACGGCTTGCTCGCTAATTAACAGCGGCATCCTCGACATTTCAACGTGGCAAGGCACCCTGCCGTCCGGTTTCGTCAACTATGGCGCGATAATCGATCGCGGCGTGATCCGAGTGAGTCAAGTCGTTTGCACCGGCTCTGCCGTTCAGATCACCGTCAGCGGCTATTTAGGACACACTTATCAACTGCAGTCATCCCCGTCGCTGAATAGCAGCAGTTGGCAGAACGCCGGACTCCCTGTCAACGGAGCCGATGCGCCTATCACATTCTCCAACGTCACCGCCGGCGCTACCAAGCTGTTCTACCGCGTCATCGTCAATCCCCAAAAACCTGAAGTGCTGCAACCGACAATAACACAAAAGTTATGAAAATCCGTCATCTGTTTTCAATTACCATGATGTCCTGTCAATTTGCTTTGGTGGGGCTGGCCTTTGCGGCGTCTGCTTTCACGAGCTTCGGACAGGAGCAAAAGCCCGCCAAGACCTTCATTGATTATTTTCTCCCAACCCCGATTGTCGGTTCGCTGTCCACTACGGTTTGGGGCGCGGCCGACGTAGGCCCGCGCGACAGCCAAAACGGCCTGGAAGATGTCACCATGAAACAATGGAACTACTGGGACGGCACGATTGTCAAGGGGCCGGATGGCAGGTATCATCTCTTTGCCTGCCGCTGGGATCAGGCCACCGGTCATTGGGGAGATATGCCCCGTGGCAAAAAATGGGGTGGTTCAAAGGCTGTCCAGGCGGTTAGCGACAAACTGATTGGGCCTTACATTGACAAAGGACTTTGCTGGCCGGACAACCAAACCGGGCAGGCCCATAACGTCACGGCGCTGGTGCTTCCGGACGGACGCTATGCCGTCGTCATCAGCCAAACCCGCCCGGGCACCGTCTTTGTCTCCAAATCGCCGGACGGCCCGTGGGAACAACTCGGCTTGATTCAAGTCGCCAACAATGAGTTCAGCCAACTGGGCAAGATGGTCAACGTGAGCATGATGGTTCGTCCTGATGGAAACTTTCAAATCGTGCCGCGTTCCGGCGCCATTCTCATCAGCACCAACGGCGTGCTTGGCCCCTACACCGTGCAAGGCCCCAGCATTTATCCCAGCATCGCCGGTCTTCCTCAACCGGTCGAAGATCCGGTCGTATGGTATAGCGGCGGTTTGTATCATATCATCGTCAATAACTGGATGAATCGAAAGGCGTATCACATTACTTCCGTGGACGGCATTCACGACTGGAAGTTTCGCGGGCTCGCCTATGACCCTACCAAGAATTTTGTTCGCTACACTGACGGCACGATCAACCACTGGTTTAAGATGGAACGCTGCGGCGTGTTTCTTGAGAACGGCCATGTGGCGGCGGTGACCCTGGCGGCCGTGGACAATCCCAAGGAAAAACAGCTTGGCAACGACAACCACGGCAGCAAGATCGTCGTGATTCCCTTCGACGGCGCCGCCTTGGATCGCGATTTGCAGAATGCCTCAGCGGCATCCTCGCCATCAAAATAAATAGACGGCAGACTCCTGAAACTTAATCAACGATCATCTCCACACCAATGAAACTGCGACTCGCTTGCCTGCTAACCATTCTTTGTTTCGCTGCCTCTGCCTGGGCCGCTGCCAACCCGAAAAAGCCGGCCCCTCACATTGTTGCAATCGATCCACAGGTTTCAAACCTGATGAAAGCTGCGCCACTGATAGAACCACAACCCGACGGTGTGATTTATCTCAATGTGGACGCGGCTGCTCTGCTTCGCTGGACAGGAAGCCAGGTGGCGCTCGGCAACGATGGCGGCGGCAATCTCAAGCCGGATGATGGCCACCTGTCCACCTGGTCGGGCGAGAATGAACGTCCCTGCTGGCGGATGCGCGTGCCGGAAAAAGGGCGGTATCGCACCATCATCAACCGATCGACCGCGCCCGGCCGCGAAAGCACGATTTGGCTGAGTTTCTGGCAGGCCGGAGGCGAGCGGAGGGTCATGAAAGAAGTCGAGAGCAGCGGTGGTTGGGACAGCTTCGCACCTTATGAAATGGGCGAGGTCCAACTGGACGCCGGCGAGACCATTGTCGAATTTCGCCCGCGCGAATGGAAAAGCTCTTTCTACTTGATCAACCTGACCGACGTCCGGCTGATTCCCATTGCAAACGATGCCGACAGCAAGGCGATCCAGAAGATCTTCACCCGTCTTGGCTTAAATCAAGTGCCTGAGTTCAAGGCCCTGGAAAAGCAGACACAGGAATTGCACGCGCTTCTTGCTGACACCGACAAGCGCGTGCGCAACGACGATTTCAGCCGTTTCACTGAATCTTCACAGTTTGTGGCATACGATCGGCTGGCGCTGCGGCTCAAAGCCTTGCAGGCGGATGCGAAGACGGCGGATATAAAAATGGAAGCCCTGCGTTCGCAGTTGATCAACAATAACAAGGGCGAGGTTGCCGCCGGGGAGCGCAAAGCGATTGATGCTTATTTTTCAGCGTTACGTTTGCGGGAAGACAGCGCGACGCGCAATTATCCAAAGGTGTATTTCAAACCGAAGCCCGCCGCCGCAGGAGTCGCGTCCGAGGCCCGACCTGGAGCCACCACCTTGTTCCCAACCGGGAATTTTCAGGACCTGCCCATTCAGGAATGCGATATGAGTCGTCCCGTCGTGAACCTTGCACTGAAACCTCCGCCGGACGCGGAGGCGCGCAAGGCCCGCTTTACGGAACGCAACACCGGCGAGCAACTGGCCGCGCTAGCTCGCCGGCTTCAGAGCGTGCTCATTCCCGGTACCCGCGGATTGGAAGAGTTCGAACGGCTCTGCACAGCCGGCAAAGGGCGCGAAGCGCTGGAAGCTTACCGAGAGTACTTCTTCAAGAAACTCGCGCATCCTGAGGATTTCGGAGCGGTGACTGAGAATCTCATTTACATCGGAATACGCACGACCGGCAAAAAGAGCACCCTTGAACGTCCTAATCCCATTGCCCTTGCGAAGAACCTCAACAACACGGTGATTGGCAGCAATCTTCGCGGCGAGACGTTGATTGGTGAAGTCGGCCCTCCCGGATGCGTCTGGTGGGCTCCTAACGATCTCGTGCTTCCCCCGGGCGCCGGTTGGGAGCGCGGGCCGGACGGCAGTCCGTTCTGGAAAACGCCGACCGGCAAGGATACGGCCCGCCGAATCGAGTTCTTTCGCTTATTACCCCGCTTCGGCGTTGGCAAGATGCACACCGCACACATGGGCGCCTTCAACGCCTTGCTTGAATCCTACGTAGTCGATCAGAATAAAGAGCACCTGGCGCGCTGGTGCGAGTATGTGGATGACTGGGCGCTGAACTCGCGACGCGACCGGGAGGCTTGCCCCTACGGCATTCGGCAGGCGACTGAACTCGAAGCGCAGGAACTGCGCGGCATCCTGACCCTCCTGCGCGTTGCACTGGATGAGAGGCCCGAGTTCGCCCGGGACTTTTCCGCGCCGACCCTGGCGCGCTTTCTTCTTCAGATCGTCACGGAGTACGCGCCTTACTCGATCCGCATGCGCCGCGCGGAACAGGCAAACTGGGGAATCATGAGCATCTGCCATCTTGAAAACGTCGCGCGCTTTTTGAACGAGTTCAAGGCGATGAGTTACTTCAACCGGGAAGCATGGCGGCTCTGGATGAGCAATATGATCCAGCACCGAACCATGGATGGCGAGAACCTGGAAGCGTGGGACGAGGGCCACAACTATGTGGACATCGTCTATGCTTTTCCGTCGGTCCCTTGCGCCGCGCTACCGCCGGTGGCGACACCGGCGGATCAAACGCTATTCTGGGATCACCTTCGCATGAATATGCGCAGCATGCTTACCCATTTCAGCCCCGACGGCGATTACTGGCCGAGCTGGCTGCCTTACACCGGCATTAGGAACAGCGCGCTCATGTTCCGTTATCTCACGCCGAACCGCGAGATGGGCGGAAAGCTGCCCGTGTGCCTGATTCAGAACGAGCCCGAGGCGAGAAAACGCATCGAGACGGTTGCGAATCTGGGCAAACCAATTGAAGCCACGCTGCCATCGCGCACCTCAGACATCGCACCCTACGCGGCGATGTTCTACCTGCGCGAAAGCTGGATGCCCGGCGCTAATTACCTGATGCTGCATAACTTCATAACCCGCTCACAGGACCAGCACATCCGCTACGCCCCTGGCGAGACGCAGGGGGGATCGGGGCGCACCATGTATGAGTTGACCAGCGGCGCCAGCATGGTGCTTGGCGCCAGCCCCATCTTTGTCGACCGCAAACCCGACAACCGCCACTTCAACGGGGTGCGGACCGGCGGAAAAACGACGTATTGCACGCAGGCCGGCCGGAATGTGGTGACAACCCGCTTCCACACTTCGCGGGCTTTCGACCTCGCCGAGGCCTTGCAGGATGCACCCTATTGCAACGCCCGGCATACGGACCGCGGCGACTTCTACGGTGTTTACACGCTGAATTTGTCAAAGGACAACACGCCGGTCACCGATGTCAAAGCGCTGCGCCAGGTGATGAACGTGCGCGGCGAAGGAATTTACCTCGTCGCCGACCGCATCGAAAACACCGGCACCGCGTCGCACGAATACTCCAAATTCTTCACCCTGCCGGCGAAAGTTCGCGAGAAAGGAATTGCCGACCGGGTTCGGGTTCTCGCGGCGGAAGGCAACAACCTGGTTGAGGTCGATCCCGCCCAGCGCAGGATGCGTACGACCAACGTCGGCTATGAAAACGTCACCGTGCATCTCTTCGGGCAGGATTTCATTTTTGCAAACGCGTTGGACGCTAACAAGGAATACAAACCGCTGGTGAAGTCGCAGCTACAGTTGATTCAGGAAGCTGTCGCCAAAAAGCAGCGCTACGCCGATATCGTCGCCAGTGCCGGCAAACGGCCTGTATCGGCACACTGGACGGGCGCCGGCAACCAGGCGATGGCGACATTGGTTTACGTGCGGCCCGCAGCGGATACGCTCGCGGCATCGGTGGCCAGCGACCTGAAGTCGTGCCAGCCATTGCCTGGCCCCCAGGGCGTCACCGGCTGCGAAGCGGTCACACGCACCGGCGCCCGTGTCTGGTTCCAGACCGGCCCCGCCCGCATTAACCGGCTGCAATGCGGAGCTCTCGCAGCCGAAGCCGAAACGTTGCTCGTGGTGCAAAAGGCAGGCGCTCAAGAGCTCTCGGGCATGGTGCTTGGTTGCAAAACGCTGAGCCTGAATGGCAAGGACCTCACCCTTTCGCGTCCCGATTTCGAGTTCGCTTTCGCCTCGCCGAGCGAGCCCAAACTGACCCTGGCTGAACCGATTCACAGGCCGATCGACACCGTTCGAATCAGTCCCGAGCAGAACGTTTTCACCGACAGCATCGAGGTGTCCTTTGAGATCCCTACCCAGCAGACCGAAGACATTGAGTTTCGCTACACGCTCGATGGCAGCGATCCGACGCTCTCCTCCACTCGTTACAACGGCCCATTTGAACTCGCCGCCACCTCTTTCGTCAAGGTGCGCCCGTTCCGCAAGGGGTTGAAGGAAACCCCATGGGAAATGCCCGGGGTCGATGCAGGGCTGACTGTCGGCGCCGTGTTCCGCAAGGAGGCTCCGCGACCGGCACAACCAGCGGGCGAATCGAAACCGGGCCTCAACTATGACTATTTCGAAGGCGACTGGCCGAGTCTCTTCACCTACGCCGGCATTGATGGTGTCTTGGAACCCAAAGCCAAGGGCGAAGTGAAGGGACTCCTTGAGCCAGCCGAGACTGCCGCGCTCCGGAAGACCAGCGGCGCTTACGCCATCCGTTATCTGGGGCGGGTGCGAATCCCGCGATCGGGCGTTTATTCTTTCTACGCGCCGGAACATCTCTATACCACAACGATGGACGCCGGCTACGACTTGCGGGTTTTCATCGATGGCGAGGAGTGGTTCCCGACACCCGAACTCCACTCAGAAAACATCTGGCACATCCCGCTGGAAACAGGAGAGCATACGATCAAGGTCGCCTTCGCCGATTACCGCACGAAGCCATTCCGCGACGAGTTTTGGATGTGCTGGAAGGAGGAGGAAATGTGGCAGGGAATTCCAAAGCTGGAAATAAGCGGCCCCGGCATTGGCAAACAGCCATTGCCAAGCACATGGTTGTTCCATTAAAATCAGCGTCAGTCCTCAAATCGAATCCAAATGAAAACACCGATCCCGTTCGCCCTCGCGTCGCTTCTTCTTGTCTCAACCCTGCCCGCCCCCGCCGCCGATGCCCTTCCCGTTGGACTCACGCCGGAGGCGACCGCACAGCGCGACGCGCGCATTGCCTGGTGGCGGGAAGGCCGCTTCGGCATGTTCATCCATTGGGGACTCTATGCTGTTCCTGCCGGGGAATGGAAAGGCCGGCCCGTGGCTGGCATCGGCGAATGGATCATGAACAAGGCAAAGATTCCGGTGAAGGAATACGAGCAATTTGCGCCACAGTTCAACCCGACAAAATTCGATGCCGAAGCGTGGGCGCAACTCGCGCAGGACGCAGGAATGAAATATCTCACGATTACCTCGAAGCATCACGACGGATTCGCGATGTTTGGAAGCAAGGTAAGCAAGTATAACATCGTGGACGCAACCCCGTTTCATCGCGATCCGATGAAAGACCTCGCCGCCGCATGCGCCAGGCGGGGCATCAAGTTCTCATTCTACTACTCACAGTCCCTCGACTGGCACGAGCCCAACGGCATGGGCAACGAGTGGGATTTCGGCCCGGATGCAAACAAGAACTTTGACAAATACCTGGCCGAGAAATCGCTGCCCCAAGTACGCGAAATCCTCACCAACTACGGGCCGCTCGGTCTGGTCTGGTTTGACGTGCCCAAGAACATGACCTCCGAGCGTGCCGCGAAATTCGAGAATCTCGTTCACGAACTTCAGCCCAAATGCCTCGTGAGCGGGCGCATCGGCGCCGGCAGCCACAATGACTACGATTCCACAGGGGACAACGCGATCCCGGATCTGCCGCGCAAAGGCGACTGGGAAACTCCGGCCACACTCAACCACACCTGGGGCTACAAGAAGGACGATAACGACTGGAAAACCTCCAATGAACTCGTGTTCAAACTGGTGGACATCGTGAGCAAAGGAGGCAACTACCTGCTCAACGTCGGCCCGACTTCCGAGGGCGTTATTCCCCAGCCCAGCCAGGACAGCCTGCGCGGCGTCGGCAAATGGCTCAAAGTAAACGGCGAAGCCATTTACGGTTGCGGGGCCACCGCATTCGGCGACGAATACGGCGCCTACAGCCCAACGGAGAAGAACGAAAAAGGCAAACCGAAGTTCATCGTCAAACAGACCGACTGGCGTTGCACCACCAAGCCCGGCAAGCTCTACATTCACATCTTCACCTGGCCGGCAGGGAAGCTCGAACTGCCGGCAGTCAAAGGCAAGATCGTCAAAGCCAGCCTGTTGACCGACAAAACCATTGCTGTGCCGGTGGACCAAACCGAATCCAAGGTAACCGTGACTCTGCCTGAGAAAGCTCCGGGCGAGATCGCTTCCGTTCTCTGTTTGGAGCATCTCTTATAGGTAGTTTCCGGTTCCTAATGGAGAAAAGACATCGCTTTGCTACTTGCGTTTGCAGAAAGTCGAACGCATGCTGTCAAAGGGTAAGCGTTCCATCGCCTAACCCGAAGCCTAACTCTTCCGTCTTTTTTCAGAAGATGACCTCATACTCCAGAACACCGGTAATTTCCCTCGTCTCCGTCCTCCTCGGACTTTGTCACCCAACGCAAGGCCTTTACGCCGGAACACCGCCGCTCGCGAGCCCGGCGTTTTTCGTTTCGAACGATGGCAATGACAGCAATTCAGGAACCCAGGCCGCCCCCTTTGCCACGTTGGAAGCGGCCCAGGCGGCGATGCGAGGCAGTCGCACCGCAAAAACAACCTACCTGCGCGAGGGCATCTACCGCCGGACTGCCGCATTGGCGCTTGAACGGCCGGATGCCGGCACGAGCTGGCTCGCCTACCCGGGGGAAACTCCGGTCCTCGATGGCGGCAACGCCGTGAAAAGAGCCATCACCCTCGGCGCGAAGGAGGATTCGTCCCACGTCACGATCGACCACCTCACGATCCAAAATTATACCGGCAGCGGGATCGACGGACAGGCAATCGAGCATTGCGCCTTCACAAACAACACAATCCAGAATATTGGAGCGCCGTCCACCAATTACGCCGGGATTTATCTCCATTTCAAAGCGACGAATTGCGCCATCGTGCATAACCTCATCAGGCATGTCGTCGGACCCGGCATTGTGCTTGCGGCGGGCGGCGCGGTTGACAAGGCTTTTTCATTTGAACTGGTGTTTGCAGATCATGTTGTAAGGGAGAGAGATCTTCATTGAGGAAAGTTCCCGGATGAGAGGCCACGAGCGCTCCGGTGCCAAG
>Ga0316232_1002644_pt1 | contig 18063 bp, 17 predicted proteins | sample TBHtaG_FD_206006 | JGI IMG/M metagenome (GOLD analysis project Ga0316232, IMG submission 206006) | Freshwater microbial communities from Trout Bog Lake, Wisconsin, USA - TBH18025_13 | ecosystem: Environmental > Aquatic > Freshwater > Lake > Hypolimnion/Profundal zone | place: USA: Wisconsin... | reverse complement strand
TTTTTTGGTCGTCGTCGGTTGAAAATGCGCCACCTGTTTGAGTGACGATTGTATCACCGGTTGCGGTAATCGTGCCGGTAAACGTAGGTGATGCGGTTGGTGCTGCGCCGAGGTTGGTCAAGGCTCCAGCTGCGGTGGTCGAACCAGTACCACCACCAGTAACGGCAAGTGGCAGTCCACCCATCTTGTTGATGTCCGTAGTTGTAAAGCAATACCAGACACCTCCGGTGTAAACAAAAGTGTAAGCAGCGTTGAGGGGGATGGTGTAGGGCGTAGATGCACCGTACAAAGTTCCGGATACCGAGATGGAGTTTGTTCCACCGAGAATGTTCACCGTGTAAGCAGACAAGTTCTTAATCTGGTAGATAGCACCGTTCTGAGGGTTGGCTGGAAGCGTAATCGTTTGACCCGATGTGCCCGAAATGCCGAAGATAGTGAACTCGCCAACACCTGCCGTTGCTGTTGCAGAACGAACCACTAGAGAGTTAGGGATTTCGTTAGTCCACGTTCCTGGAGTTCCACCAGTTATGCAGAACCAGATAGTTCCAGTCTGGTCAATGATTGCGTCACCTGCGGAGAACGTTCCTGTTGTAGGCGCTCCTGATGCGGTAGTTCCTACCAGTCGAGTATTGCCAGCAGTTGCTCCGGTGATTCCAGTTATCTGAATGTCTGGTACTGAAACTTGACCTGTGAACGTTGCTCCCGACAGGGATGCAAGTTGGTTGAGCAAGTTGGCGTCAATGGTCTGGGCGATTTGGTAGCCAGCCGTGATGCTCTGAGCCGTCGTGCCGTACTGCGCACGAGTGATTGTGAAGGTGTCAGTAGCGACTGCCGTGACTCGGACGATTTCGGCGTTGGTCGAAAGTGGCTGAACTCCAGCAGGCCAGATGGTTGCGTCAAACGGTGCAGCAGGGAACAGCGCACCTTGGCCCGAAGCAACGACCAGTGATGTGCCGGACGTGGCTGGGGAAGGTGGTGTCGCTACCGTGCTGTAAGCGAAGTTCTTAAGAGCGTCCATGACTGCCTTTCTTTAGAGGCAGTTGATTACGACAGGCTGAACGTTATCGCACCGATTGCGAAGGCTACGGTTGAACCTGCTGAGATTGCTCCCGACAGTCCTGAAGTACTTCCACCACCAAGGTAGGTTCCACCACTTGAAGCGGAGAAAACACCGAAGTAAGGAACGCCGGAACCTTCGGCTGGCATGTTCGTAAAGTTCTGAGCGTCCGTTGAAGTAGTAGTACCTGACGAAGCCGAACCGAACACAAGAGCCTGACGCGCGTACGAACCACCGGATACTTCACCTGAAGCGCCGGTCGTGCCTGGGTCAGTCGTGAAAAGCGCGAGGTAGTAAGTAGTAGTAGGAACGAACATAGCGTTCAGCGCGGTGTTCTCCTGAGCGGTAGGAATACGAGACATTTAGTTTCCTTCGGGTAGGTCTTGCTTAGACTGTACCACTGGATTCTCCAATCGGTCAATCCGTGCGAGTATCTCCGCGAAGATACGGTTCGTTTCAACCTCTAAAAGTTGCTCCGGGTGGTGTTCTTCGAACTCGTCCTGAACGGTAAGAACCAGTTCCTTCAGTTCGTCAAACTGTTCGTGTTCCAGCGACAGGATTTTGCGGATTACTTTCGCGTCTGCTTTTGTCTGTTGAAACATGGCGATTCCGACGACGGACTCAATGACGAGAGCCATCCATGACGCTCCGTAGTTCCACCAAGTCAAGACTCCCGCGCTGTCGGTTCCCCAGCAGAAGAACGTTATTGCTGAGATTGTCATGATGAACGGCCAGCGACGGATTACGTTCTGTATCTTCCAACTGACGTGTTCACCGAAACCGATTGGCTCGTTAGTTATTGGGTGGCGATACTTTCTCGATTGCTTCGTGGTATCCGAGGTGTCGGTCGAGTTCTCTGATGGTTGTGTCAAGTTTCTTCTCTATTCGGTCAACCGCATCTCTCAAAGAGCCTCCCCCATTCGGTACTGTCTGGGCTTTGATTTCGTTCAATCTGTCAGAAATGGAGTTCTTTAATATGTTGTGGATTACTCGCCACACTGCGAACGCTCCGGCTGCTACCGTAACGACCGCCTCTCCGAAGTACCAATACTGAGAGTTGATTAACGAAGCGAACATGAACTATGCAGGAATCGGGTAAGCGGTTCCTACCGTCGCTGTGTTGAAGCGAAGGTAAGTCTGCGGTTCGCGTCCGTCATGTGGGTAGTTGTGAGGATTAACACACTCAGGAGCGTTCACCCATACGTAGGAAGGGTCGCCCTGCTCGCCGTGAGAAACAGTCAGGATGTTGCCGTTAACGATTTCCACAACGAGTGCCGTGTGCCATCCGGTTCCTGGGCCGTACACAACGACGTCGCCAGGCTTCACGTCCACCAGTGAGATGTGCTGACCGTGTGAAAGTAACGTTCCGGTGTATCCCTCATGGTCGTAGTTCTGTCCGTTGGGGTCGGCAGCGCCAGCGAGCCAATACCAAAGGGTTACGGCAGCAGAACAGTCGGCAAAGACTGGGAACTTAATCGGGAACGTACCGATGGCTTCCATTCGTGCTGGGCCTTCTGTGTAGTTGAAGTGCGCTTTGTTGGCTACTCCCCAGTTAGCCCAGGCAACAATGTTCTGGCGTGAATCGTTCATACGTTAAATGATACAACAAAGTAGGAGATTTAGAAAACGCCAAGAACGGAGAACGTGAAGTAGGCGTATTTCGGGTTAGTCGTCACCGAGTTGTTGTTCTGGATGTACGGAGCGATTGTGTAACTACCTTTTGTTGGCAGCGTGATTGTGAAAGTAACCGCGAAATTGCTGTACGCTCCGGATACCGTACTCGCTATACACGCAGGAATGGCAGAACCTCCAGTAATACCGGAGTAGGGAACAATGCCAACTGCTACTTCAATCAGTGAAGTCGCACTTGCTGCTGCCTCTTGTCCTCCGGTTACGGTGACTTGGTACTGCGTGTAACCAGAAACGGTTATCTCAATCTCACCACTCGTCGTGTTGATTTGAGACAACGTCGTTGTAATTGTCTGAGGCCCTGCGCTACCGGATGTTTGGTTCCAGGAATATCCGTTGCCAGATGGCAAAGAGATTGGGCCGTTGTACCAACCGAGTGCAGTTGAATATTGAATCACGTCTCCAACGGCCGGAGAGTTAGATATGTCAGTACTCACACCGTTAATCGCTGACAACAGTGTTGTAGAGAACGTTCCAGTAATGTCGCCTGATAGAACTCCGTTGTCAGGTTCCCAAGTAGTTCCGTTCCAGCGAAGGTAGGAGTTAGAACTTGGCGGAACGTATGATGCTGAAGTAACCCATGAAGAAGTTGAAGCGTTCCACCAGGCAATCTGTCCGTTGTAAGAAGCGGTAGGAAGGCCACCTGAGCCAGAAGACGTAGTCCACTTGGAAGCATTAGTTCCGTCACCGACTGAGGTGAGCGTTTGATTCGCTGTAGTTGTGTTTGGAATATTAGGCATTACGACCTCACTGGGTAAGGGTCAAGAATGAACGTAGTGTGCCAAGTTCCCGGTTCCGCTTGGAACGTGTGAGCAACACTTTCAACCGCCATACTAGCGTTGATAATTCCCGCGCCAGTTGCTCCAGGTGGATTGCGCTTGAACGTAACTACGTCACCGAAGTTGGTTCCTAGCATCGCAGGAACGGAGTAACCGATAGTTCCACCTACAACTGTTTCCGCTTGCAGTTCCACCGAGTTCACGCGAGGAAGCGGAGTCCTGAACAGATAGCCAAGGTAGGAAGCAGCAGAAAGAGCGGAGTTCAAACTTGAGTTTACGCAAGCGGTCTTTACTAAAGTTGAGTAACCATATTTCGGCTCGTTCGCGGTGTTCTCATATATCTGACTGGTACCGGCTTGTGGGTCTACGCGTACGCTCGTCCAAAGGTCAGCGTCGTCACGGACCACTTCGGTTGAAGGCCCATAGTAGGGAATATTGGTTCCGTTGTCCGTCCAGACGTAGTTACCGCTCGGAGTTGAGTATGTCGTCGCCCAGGTTCCTGTATTGGTTGTTGAGTTCCACGTCCACGTTCCGTAGTAAGTGCGCGTGTTGAACTGGAAAGAACCGTCGGGACATTGATAGAAGTGGCCTACTTCCGTATCGCTAATCTGAAGAATGAGGTCAAGAGCGGTTGAGGTGTATACCGGAGTGTTCCAATAGTACGGTTCGGTGTAGGCGGAAGTTGCAGTTCCTGGACTCCACGCGCTTCGCGAACCGTAGGTTGTGGATACGTAGTAGTTAGGAACGCTGACTGCTCCGCTAGAGATTGAACCGAACCCTGCGATAGTTAGAACTTGAGCAATCATGTCGGCAGTTGAGAGGCCTGACTTCTGTAAAAGTGAACCGGCTACATAACGGTTGATTACGTCAGTCTGGTTAGCACTGTTGTTCAACGTTACGGCTTCATCAACGTAAGCAGCCAACGTGTACTCGCCAGGAGCAGGGCTACCGATTGAACCTCCACTGAATACGCTCGCTGTTACCACTCCGGTGTGAAGAGTTCCGAACACACCGTCGCAGTAGTAGTACATGGTCGTTCCTACAAGGATTAAACCAACGTGGTGCCAGAACCCATCAGCAACTACAAACGGAGTTGAAGGAGTTACGTACGTCGTGCTTCCGCCCAACGGTTGATACGCCGGAATGAGTTGGCCTTGAGAGTTAACGGTCAGGTAGAAGTTGTAGTCAGTGGAACCGACTACGGCAGATATCTCCGTTATCTGACTGTTCTGCATACTCTGGCCAAGAATCCAGAAGTCAAAGCCGTTCGTTGATTGAGGAATTACAACGGAACCTGTTGGCGCTGTTCCTCCGTTGGTCAAGTCAATGCAATCGTTGCTGTCGTAAATGAGCGCGCCATTGCCAGGGAAAGAGATAAGTCCGTTCATCCCTGTAGTGACTGTTCCTGAAATTTGTTCAACGATTTGATTAATGATTGCTGTTCCAGAACCGGAGGACGCGCTCACGGTTGAAGGGAAACCGGAAACAGTGAAGTAGGAGGAGAAACCAGCAGAGTTACGAGTACCGACTGAAGCGATTGTTGCGTTCGTGACGTTGAGACTGGTGTATCCAGAACCGGAAGGAATGGTCAATCCAGTAACGCTGACGGTCTGGCCAGCGACGAAATTGTTTACCGCTTGGTAGGTTACGGTTCCTGAGCCAGGATTGCTTGCCCCAGTCACCAATGCCGTTGAAGTGATACCAAGGCGATACCATCCAGCCGTTGAACTTACGTTCGCGTACTGCTGCCAGAACCCAGGAGACTGAAGGTAACGAAGTGACAAGTTCTTTGTCAGGTCGGAGGCCGTAACTTCAAGGTCAACGTTGAGTACGTCGGTAATCCGTTCCGTGATTGTTTCCGTTAAACCATAGAAAACGTTGTACGTCGTTCCTCCCCAAGTTGCCGTAACTTGAATAGGAAGTCGCGTGTCAAGAATAGTTCCGGTCTGAGAGAAGTATCCGGTACGGTTGTCGAACGTCAAGCGAAGCGTTCCTGCCTCAATACGGTCAAGGAAATGTTGTAGGCCCATCTTTGTGTCGAACTCTCGAACGTATTGGCTTACGTCAGTGAAAGTCTGCGCGGAAGGAGGAGATTGAATGTTCGTTGGAGAGAACGCCACTTTCACATTCAGCGTAGGTATTGCTGCGAGTTGGGTCATTGAAGTTTCCTATTCGGGTTCGCTGCCGTAGGGTTAGTAACCTGCGCCCATTGTCCGAACAGGTTCCCTTTAGTACGTGCTTGCTTGGTGAGGATAACAGTTATTGCCTTCGCGAGGTTGTTAAGGAACGCTTGGTTGTTCAGAAGAGCGTTGGCGATTACTGACACGTCTACTTCAATGTCAATCTCGTTTATGTTTCCCGAGTTGAATAGTCCTTGTCCTTCAGCCATTAGTGAACCTTAACGCTTACCTTTCCGCTAGTAGGAGGAACCGATATATCTGCTCTGCCGTTAGGTGTCGTTGTGTATCCTGGCAACTTTCCGTGAATGATTGGAACGTTAGGAATCTTAAGAGGACCTGGACCAATCAATTTGTTTATTGCTCCTGTAAATGTGTTGACGGTTGTCGCAAATACGTCCCAGGTAAATCCCGCTTTGTTTTGCTGCTCTTCGTAATGCATGGAGTTCCAGTCACTTTGAGAAGTATGACTACCCCCGATTCCAAAGATGGCTAGTCCAGCAACAATCGCCGTTGCGATTGCGGAACCAATCAAAGTTGCGGTACCTGCTGCAATCGTTGCACCGAACGCTTCCGCGATAGATACTCCGACACTCGCTAACTTGAACCCAGCCATTCCAGCGAGGATTGCGGCACCTATACCAGAGAACGCTGTCATGAAATCTTTGTTGGAGAATACTTTCGCTGCTCCGCTAAATGCCTTTGAGATTATTGGAAGTAGGAAGTTACCCAACGGAATGAGAGCGTTCTCAAGTGAAGTGCGGAACTGCGCCAACGCTCCAGCAGGAGTCGAGAGCCATGTTTGAAACGCGCTCTTATTAGAACCTGTTGTGTTCATCTGCGTCAGCATCTGTTGCAACTGTGGAAGTTGTTGAATCAAAGATGCGAACGCGCCACCGGCTTGAGAGCCAACGATTTGATTAAGCCACGAAGTAATGCCTTGTGCCTTCTGAGCGGAAGTCGCGTTGTCTTGGAACGCGGTGTTCAAATATTGAAGTACGTTAAGGATTCCACCTGGCTTCTTAATCTCGGAAGCAAGAGTTGTTTGGTTGATACCTAATTGGGCCAACGCTTTACCTGTGGTGGTTAACTTACCTGTGCTTGAAACCATTGGCTTCTCAAGAGAAGCGATACCTGTTTGAAGAACTTGAGTAGCCTTAACTCCAGTACGTCCTTCGTTGGCGAAACCAGCGAGAAGAACCGTACCTTCCTTAACGCTGATTCCGTAAGCCTGAAGAGTGTTAACGAACTTGCCACTCATGGCGTTGTCAATGTCTTGACCTGCTAGACGAGAGTGTTGAATCGCATCCGTGAAGATGTCCATTGTTTGCGAGACGCTCTTCGTTCCAGTGATATGAAGTTTCTGGATGTTCAACGCTGCGGTCAATGTATCCGTGAGGCTCGCTTGCTGTGCCTTCGCGAACATTGCGGAAGCAGCAACGTCGTATTGAACTTGGGATAGCGGAACTCCTGCCTTAATCACCTGCGTGTAAGCAGTGGCAATCTGAGTTGAAGAAGTGGCGGTAGCGGTAGACACCTTGAGAATTTGTGGACTCAACTGGTCAACCTGCTTGGAGGTCAAGTCTGTCTGCGTCCTCATTGAATCAAGTGCTTCGTTGTAGTCGTAAGCAAGTTTTACGGCAGCAGCGCCTACGGCAGCACCAGCGAGGAGGCCGTAGTCAACAATCTTTCCACCGAGGTAAGACAATTTCGCAGAAGTCGAATCACCGACTGTCTGGATTTCTTCCATGCCACCGATTACTTGGTCTTTCTTGGCTTGGAAGTCGCGGATACTCGCGATGATTTCAATGATTACTGGAGGTACGAAGTCCATTAGAAGTCAAGAGCCTTTCGCCATTCGGAGTTGTAAAGTTCAATGAGGTCAGAACGAGACTTCTCGAATCCTGGCTTCAAGTAAGGGAACGCGCGCGTCCTCTGGTGTCCACGTTTACCGTCGTTAATTCCTGGGAAACCGAGTTCAATGCGACGACCGTAGACAACTGTCGGCCCTACTTTGTTTGACCAGGTTCCAGTTGACTTTCGTTCAGGCTCTCCGCGTTCAATAGAGTTGCGAAGATTTCCGGTGCGACGAGTCGGACTTGGGTAGTTATCGTCAGGCGTTCCGCTCGGCTTGAACTCTTTCTTGGCGTAGTTTGCAACGAGCAACGCTCCGCGGTCAACAATCGTTCGGGAGGCTAAGTCAAGGCGAGTGGAAGCAGTTTCCAACGCTTTGATAACGGAGTCCGCACCGTTTACGTGAAGCGAAATGTTATCCACGTTGAATCTCCTTGACTATCCCATCTATTGTAAGCAACCAATCCACTACTTCGCTGGGCTGGTCTAGGTAGTCGTCGTGAGAACCGCCAAACGCTTTCCTGAAATGGTACTCACGTAAGTAAGAGTTCAACTCACCGTCAAGTTCAACGTCGCGCCCTTCAAGGTACGCGCGGAGTTTCTTTAACTTTCGGTAGGCGCTTTTGGGTCTGTCACACCGTCCGGTGAGAATGACTGAACATTGTTGAACTCAATACCGCAGAGATTCGACAACTCTTGGAACGTCTCACTAGGCAAATCAAGTACGGATTCCGCGTTAGGTAGTTCACCCTTCGACCAACTTTTAACCATGTGAAGGATTAACGTCGCCTGATATCCGCGTACGTCGTCCTTGTTCTCTTCCGGAACCATTGACCAGGCACTCCAAGTCTCCGGCTTCATTTCGTCAAAGCCAAGTTCAACCAACTTCGCTGCTGCTGCTCCGGCCGACATGAACGCGTCGCTGATGGCGCGAACAGAACGCTCGCTCAACTCACGACGAGTTGCGATGATGACTGAAGTACCGTCTTGTAAGTTAACCGCTGGCATATCTCCCCTTTAAGGCTTAGTAGGTGGTGCTGATTGCGTTCTGCGTAATCGTTAGAAGAGGACTGTAAGTTGAAGAACTTCCTGAGTCGTTGCTGTTCGCGTTAGCCGTGAACTCAATCTCTACTTCAACGTAGTCCTTTCCGCGAGTGCGCTTAACGTTCTGGAACTGAACTGCTGACATTTGGAAGGTGATGGCGTTAGTAACCGAGGTGTCGTTGGGGTCAGTCAGCGTAATAACCAATGGCAGTGGGTCGCGCGTGAGCGCGCTAGCGCCAGAGCCGGTTGACCAAGGGTCGCTCTGACTGTCTAGGACTGCGGTGAACTTACCGCTCACTTCGAGTGGGCCAGCGAAAACGGTGTGGGGAGCCTGAGTTCCCATCGTGAAGATAGGAGCGGTTTTGCGGTCAATCTTCAGTTCACCAGTTGAGACGTACGTGTAAGCAGTTCCGCCAGTAACGGTGCCACCGGAAGCGGTTCCGCCAACAGTGATGCTGGTGTTCCAAGCAGGAATCAAGTGTTCCGTTGAAAGGCTCAACGTGCCGAAAGGGCTTGGAGCAGTTGTGTACGAAGTGTATGGGTTGCCCATGAACTTAACCGCGATGTCGGCTGCTACTTCTGCACCGAATGAAACGGTAGCGTCAGAGGCCTGTGCGCCAGTAATCGTGAAGTAGTTGGCACCGTCGAAGTCAAGAAGTGAGTATGAAGATGGCTGAGAACCAGTCGCTGAATTGTTGTAAAGACCGATAGAGTGTGAGTAAGCACCTGAGCCGGTCTTGGTGTCCGGGCCACCGAGAAGAGCAACCATGTAGTTCGGGAACGTGTCAGCGAACAGGTACGTCTTGAAGTCGTACTCGTCGTGGCGAACTCCCTGAACCTGGTCGAACACCATAGTTGGAGAACCACGGAAGGCCTCATCACGGATGAACGTCTGAGTAGGAGTTACCTGGGGCGACGTTACTGGAATGAAGACCGCGCCACTTGCTGGAAGAGTACCGCGACTCGTTTCCTTTGCTAGTCCGAAGTAACTATTGGCGGTAAGAAACTGCTGTGACATTTAGTGTTCGCTTTCTTAGTTGCTAGGCGTTGGGTCGGTAGGAGCGGTTGAAGGCTCAGAATCGGCAACTGGGGCCGTATCCTGTGACTTCGTGGTCACTGCTGAAACCCAGCGTCCGTCGCCTGGGTCTGCCGTGAGTTCATAGGTCTGTCCGGGAACAGCGAGAAGGGTCGCGTTGTCGTAAGCGATGTTGGGGTAAACACGACCTACGGTGTCGGTGTAAGTGAACTGTGCCACGTCTGCTCCTACGTATCCAGAATCTCAACGACGGAGACTCGTACTGACGAGAATACTTCACTCTCGGATGCCCCGCCATTTAGTTGACGCGGATAGTAGGAAGTAACGTCAATGTCCGCGCTACCTGGGAACACTCCTTCACCCCATTGGAAGATTACTTCCGGAGCGCCAGCGTTACGTTCAGCGCGTATTGCGTCAATCAACGAGTCCAGGAACGCTTCGTTGTCGGCTCCTGCGTCCTGCGTCTTCTTCTTCATTGAACGGAACAAACAGTCAAGGCTGACGGTGTATTCGACAGCCTTACGTCCGTTGTGAGGGCCACCCATAGCAATACGCTTCTCGGACTCTCGCTCGAAGTAGACGTACAGAATCGCTCCGGCCTGTGTTCCTGGGTCTTCACCTGCGAAGAACTCAGATTCCTTCGTGAACTTTGCCGGGAAAGGAAATACCTGCGACAAGTAAGTGATGTTTGCGTTCTCCAGGTAAGAGACAATCGCTGCTCGTACGGTAGCGCGTGACACTAAGCACGACCCCATACAACCTTGTACAGGTCGAGCAAATCGTAGGCTTGCATCTCGTCCTCAACGGAACTCTCGGCTCGCGGAGTAACTGCGGAAGGCTCGCCAACTTCGTTGATGACCACTCCGCCTTGACCGCGCTGCTTGATGAGAGCCACTACGAAGTGGATTACCGCTTGCTTGACGGTAGGGGGAAGCGCAGATACGTTCACGCCAGAACCGTGCTTGAACCGGAGCGGATTAACCAGGGGGATGGTGGTGGAAGTTCCGTCGTAGGAAGTGTCTACCTGAACGTACTCGTCGTTCATGCCATCCCAGATAGTCAAGTTCATGCCAGGGTAGATACCGAGTGAGTCGTTTACGGTAATCGTTTCGCTACCGGCTGCAGAAGTTGAGTTGGTGAATGAGTTGGCCCAGCCGTTCACGTACGTCCACTCACAGAACATCTCCCAGCCAGGGGCCCAGTTACCACCAGCAATCTGAAGTGGTCCAATCTGCAATCCGACGGACGACGTGTAAGTGACAATGAACTCTTCGCGCTCGATGGAGCATGAGTCGTTGTTGATTACTACTGGGTTCAATCCTTGACCAGGCCCCCAGCCACAAGCGAAGTTGGTTACTTCCAGAATCGGCGTGAAGTAAGGGTTGATGATTAACTGACCGTAACGGTTCGGCTTGTAGCGTCCGTTCTCTGTGTTGCTCGTAGCGTTCAACGTTCCGTACTGGCCCATCGTGTATTCGTCGGCCTTAACGGAAGCGCGTACAATCAGTTCTGAGAGCGCGCGGTCTTGGACTGCTGCGGAACCGTCTTCAATCAAGTTGGTGAAGTCAATCGCTGCTGCCGTAGCGGAGAACTTAACTTCGTCCAACGATACGTAAGGCTCTATTCTGCCACTCTGAAGATTCCATGATGCGGTAGCACCCATTAGTCGTAAACCGTTTCTCTAGCGCGTAACTCTTTTATTCTCTCATCTCTTTCACGCTGAAGCGAACCGAACGTGTTTACTCCCTGTTTCTTCTTGAGGTGAGGGATGTTGTTGACTACGATACCAATCTTGTTAGTCGGCAACGTCGCTGCGAGTATGTCGCTGTCTTCCTGGTCCGTGTAACCGGCCTCCAAGAGCGCGTCCATTGAAGGGAACACTTCCGCGTGACGGTCTTCCTCCAAGTCAATGAACCTGTCTTGCTTTCCGCCCATTGAGTAGATGAGTACGAAGTTCTCCGGTAATTGATAAACCTTCGTCATCAGGACTTCTTTGGTGTAAGCGTAGAACAGAACATCCGGTGTCTTCTCCGCTATGTAGAGCCAAGCGAGGAAGTAATCCGCGCTGAAGAAGTCTCCGGAGTCGTGGATACGTACGTACTTACCGCCTCGGTAACGCTTCGCTTGGAGTTCCTGCACCATCTGGTCGCGCCAACCTTCAAGGTCGTTGAGAACCATCTCTAACTTAGAGAGGTGTGCCTTCCTGACGTTGCTGAAGTTGAACGTTCCTGAGCGCGCGTAACACAATGAAGCGCAGATACCTGCGTTAGGACAGGTCACGAAAGGTGTTTCGTCAGTAAGACGAACGCTGAACGCCGGTAACGTCCACGTAAAGATACCGTCTTTGGCGAGTTCCCTATTCCCGTTCGTTAGTAGGTACTTCATTATCCCCCTCTGGTGTCAGGTTCGTTGAACCGCACTTGCACTTATCTCGATAAAGACCTACGAAGTTGCAGTCATTGCAACGGAATCCGCGAGCATTGCGGAAGTTAGTTCCAGCAACCGCGAAGTCTCCGGATTTCTTCAGAAGCGTTGCTTCCGGGCCGGATACATGGAACGTTCCATCTTTAGAACGATTTACTACTTTGTTACCGACCTCAACTTGGTGAAGTCCGGTGTCACTTCCAACTAATCGCATAGTTCTCCCATTGTATGCGAGCAGAGTGGGTAGTGGTCAGGGGAGGCGAACCACTACCCACTCTCTCGTTTGCTAGCAGTTACCTACTAGCGACTTTGCATCCTTAAAGGATGTTTGTGATTGCGGCCGACCATGCAGGTGCGCGGAACGCGAGCGAACCGTATTGGTACGTCGAGATGTCCCATGACAACTGAATCTGTGGCCATTCCAGAACAATCATGTCCTGAACGTTGACAACCTGAACAGTCTCGCTCACGCCACTGTCCGGGAATGGAAGTGTCTTTGAGTGGACGAGTGCAACACCTTGTGGCATGTAAGGGTGGGCCACAACGTCAACCATCTTGCCGGTTGATTCGTTCTGGATAGCCGTTACAACTGAGCCAACGGTGTAACCGTCTGAACCAGCCGTGTAGTTCAAGCGGTAGCCGGTAGGAGTACCCTGCTGCTGAATCGTCTGAGCAAGTTCCTTACGAACGCCAGCCGAGGTCAGAATCATGTCAGGGTCACCGATTACAGATGAGTACAGGTTGTAGAACACGGTCTGGAAGTCGTTACCAGGGATGCTGGTTGACAACGCACCGTTCAGTGCAACTACTGAACCTGAAACGTTCGGGTTGGTCAAGGTTGAAACGAAACCGTCGTAGCCAAGTGAGTTACCTGAACCGTTGTCTGCCGACGTTGAAGGCAGCGACGATACGAGGGCAAACGTGGTTGGCGAAACACCAGTGGTGAGTACGGTTGTACCCTTCCAGTAGTACGAGCCAGCGGTTACGTAGGTGTTGACAGCAATGGTTCCGGAAGGAATGCCAACAACCGAAGTCAACTTAATACCGTTTCCTGCTGCACCTGAAGCGATGGTACCGACTGAAACAGCCTGTGATTCGCCCTGTGAAGATGAGAAGGTAACGATTACTGGAGCGGAGGTAAGCGAAGGCAGACCAGTTCCAGTAGTTGAAGTGTCGGTAGCAGCAGTAGCCGAGAAGCCACTGATGTTGATGACGCTTGCACGTGCGTTCAGCATGTTGCGCTCTTCACCGAGCATGTGTGCCCAGATGGTTGAGGTGTGCGACAACTGACGGAGGTCGGCGTATCCCTGACCAGCGAACTGTGCAGTCATGTCTACCTGGTCAGAAACACCCTGGTTGACGTGTGACAGAACAATCTTGTCAGCAGCGTACTCAATCTTGCTTGGACGGTTAAGAGTAACTCCACCGAACTGAGCAGTTGTGCCAGTTGGGTTGAAGAACGTACTCATGTTTGGTACGCCACCAGTGTTCGAGTTCGTTACACCGAGGATGCGACGGAACTCGTAAGCCTGACCGATTCCACCGATACGGCTTGTGCTGTTACGAAGAATGAACGAGCGAGGAACAAGAAGTGCCAAAGCAGGTTCAAGGTCGTAAGGTACAAGACCTGTTACGCCAGAGTTGCTGTTGTTAAGTGGGTTGGTAAGTGTCCACTCTGAGCCAGCCTTAGTTACATCGCTCACACGGTCAAGTGCAGTAGTGATGTCACCAATTTGGTCAGCAGACATTCCCTTAGTTACGAGGTCACGGATTTCTCCAATGCGCTCCTCAACAGAGGCGCTCTTAACAAGTGAATTACCATTAAATGATACTGTTCCGGTCTTAGCAGCACGGAGTGAGTTTGACTGGCAAACGCTAAGTGCTGATTTGTAAGCTTCGAAACGGTCAAGACGCTGTTCAGCAGGAAGTCCGCCGAACAACTGGTCTAATGATGGGGCTGTAAATGCCATTAGTTTTATCTCCTAGATAAATTAGTTTTGAAGGATTCTCTTGGCGTCGGCTTCCATTTCGGCAGCCTTGTTCAAGTATCCAGCCTTCATTGATGGGTCAACTACTTCGTGAGCAAGCTTGCGGTACCGACCAGCTTCACTTTGTAGTCTTTCAGCGTCAGCAGATTTACTTGCTTGTGCTTGTGTTGCTCGGAGGACAGGTCCACCGGGTGCAGCCATCTCACGCACTTCATCTAACGCAGCCTTCAGGAGGTTTAGCTCCTCTTTTGCTTCTGCTAGTTCAGCCTTTGTTGTGATGGTTTCCTCAAGACCTAAAGCCTTGACGATTTCGTTTCGCAGTTCAGACTTGATTTCGTCTGTTGCGTTATCTGCCGAAGCAGACTTAAGAAGGTCGGCGCTGACGCCAAGTCCAATGTAAGCCATGTAGTCATCTCCTGATGATTCGGTTGTTGTTGTAAATGGTTCTTCTGTTTCATTTTCATCTGCTTCTCCATCCCACCAGCAAAGGAAATAATCCAAAGCGCATAGGAGTTCTGTTATGTCGCAGATTTCATTTTCCTCACCATTAGCCATCTCGTCGAGTTCTGCGTGAATAAGGTTAATAAGCGATTGACGTACTGCGTTTAAGTCATCTGCATTGTGCATAATTTCTTTTGCAACGTCTGCTTCAACAGCTTTCCAGTTTTCAGGAATTAGGTTCTCTTTACCAAGTGCCTTAGCACGCTCAATGATGTGAGATTTAGTTGCTGCCTTGTCCTTTGCACGACCAAAAGACTGAATAGCATTTTTAAGGTCGCCTACGGTTTTAATTGGGTAGCTACCATCGGGAAGTGCCTGACCTTTGTCGGCTAGGTTCTGACGTTGCTTGTCTGAGTAATCTTTTTTCTCGACTTCTGGTTCTACCGCTTTGTCATCTCCATCTTCAACGATGTTAGGGAAGTCGTTGCCGGGTGTGATTACATCAGCAGTTGAATAACCTTCGCCACCGCAAACTTCGCATACTGCGTCAGTCTGTTCTGTGCGACCAGTTCCGTTGCAACCAGCGCAAGGTCGAGAAGCAGGGTATGGGTCTTCACTGTCACGAATTACATGACTTTCGTTGTAATTAACGTCTTGCTGAATCTCTGTACCTTCTTTTGCCATCTGCGTATCAGGGATTAAAGCTTCCATTTCGAGAGTCTTGCTGATTTCGAGTTCGCCATTTACTGCTTTTGCGATTTCGACAGTTGCAGTTGGGTTTGCTGGTCGGTCAACGAGCGACACTTCTACGATTTGACCACCTACGATACGACCATTAGGAGCGTCATCTGACTTAACGATACGTGCGCCCTTAATTCCGATTGAGTAACCCTTAAGGACACCCTTTTCTACCTTCTTCATGGTGTTTGCGTCAACGACTTCCGACTTCAAATACCAGTCATCACCATCAGCGTTAAGTTCGATACCTACTCCGGCTGCGATTGAACTGTGCATTTCACGAACGTTTGCGCCAGTAGCCAACCACTGAGGCATTGCTGTCTTTAGCCAGCTCTCGTCGCAAATCTGCTGGTCAAGGTCAAGGTCGGGTCCAGTTGCCTTGCCATAAACAAACATCGAACCGTCATCGGTTGACTTAAATGTTAAGTCTCCGAAGCCTACGTAGGTAATGTCTTTTGCCATAAAAAAACTCCTCTTGTTAACTTGTTGAGATTACTGCATTTACCGTGCAACGGCAATTTGGGTGTTCAGGTGGAACTGCTTGACTATCGTTTGTTGAGTATGGACCATTCGCTTCAATGTCCAAACAATCAGGACAAGCGTCATCATACGCCACCCATTCCCATTCAGATACACCAAATTGTGAGTATTGGTCAACCGCACCTTCGTTATACGCACGGTTCGTTTCTGTAATAGCAATCATTTCGGCACGAGCAGGGTCGTTAATAAAAGCGTCAATGGTTTTACCAATGGCGGTTGCTGGTAATCCTTGAGCTATACCATCGCCAATTAAATTACCTATACGGTCAACTGTGGTTTTTTTAATACCTGTAATTGTGAGATTTATACCGTTAAGTGTTTTGCGTAGTTTGCCATCGCTAACGAGTGAAGCTGCAATAGGGTCGCCAGGCTTCCAGTTAGCCCAATCGAAACCAATAGCTGCATTTGTAAGCTGGGATACGCCGGTAGCTCCATACTTGTCTAATTGGCGAACAGCATAAGCAGAACCAACAAGACCACCATCCAAAAGCGTATTGGTAATTATCTTTTTTAATGGTCGAATGTCGAACTTGATTTTGCTAAGTACGTCTGCACCAACCTTTTTTTCAGTTGATAATGCCTGTGCAATGGCTGCATCTATGCCAGAAACGCTGTCGGCTATTGCCTTTTGAATCTGCGGTTTGTAATGTTCCTCGATTTTTAGTTTGTGTTCAATTCCGGGTAAGTCAGAAATTGAACGCTTAGTAAGCAAACCTTTTGGGTTATCGCTTATCTGCGCTTTCGTAATACTTAGAGCCCAATCGACAAGATTTTCAGGCATTGGTGAAGTTCCCTTGACAATGAAATAAGCATCGCTATTTAGTTTGTCGGCTAGTTCCTCATTGACGGTGACAAAATCGAAAGCTCTCCATTTACCAGTTTTGGTACGAGACTTAATAAACCTTGCAAATTCAAAAATCTCCTCTGCGTGAACGGACTTTTGTTCTACGACAGCTTCTGTCTGCTTACCTTTATCCCCACTTTGCGAGCTTTGCGGACTTTGGGTTTCTTCGGGCTTTTGGCTTTGTGTCTGCGTACCGACATTAACGTTCTCCTTCATTCCAACCGTTTCACCGGCTGCGTTTTGTTCTAGTAATCCATTGAGAAATTGGACTTGATTTCCAGCGACAATAAACGGTTCGTCTGCTTCTGGCATGTCGTAAAGTGGCATACCTAATTCACCACGAACATCATTCATAGTCATTTGACCTGATTCGAGTGATACCTGATAAGCCTTTGATTTAGTCTCTAAAGCGTTTACGTTGTCGTCATCGTCATCAAATGCAAACGTAATGTTTTTATCTGTGTCAAGGAATCGGCGTGAAAGAGTGTTAATTGTTTCTACGAGGAATGATTCAAGTGGCTTTTGTGAAGTAGTGAGTGCTGACTGAGCTTCGCCTTCACGTTCACCAGCACCGCCCAAGCCTGAGCGAGGGATAATTCCTAATGCCGATGGATTAACACCAAAGATTGTAGCTATACGAAGAATTAGGAAATTGTCGTAGTTTTCTTTGTAACGCTCATCAATGGTTGGAGCGAATACAGGTTTAAAACCTCTCGGCAGTACCTTCATACGGTGGCGTTCTGCGTTGGAACCAGTTATGCGGTCATTAAAAACACGCTCAAATGCAGCCAGTCGAGTTATGTCCATTTCGTCTGAATCGGTTTCCATGAAAGCCATTGGCATAGTTCCATCTTGGTATTCAGATTTCATCCACTGCTGACGTTCTAGGTAAAGCGTTGCGGAAGGTATGGATTCTTCTACGCATGAGTAACCATACGGCGACCATGTCCTGCGGTTGCGCACAAAATAAGCAAGTTGGTCACGCATGTATTCATTGTTTCTGCCGGGAGCATTAAAAAACTCTCCATCACTTTCAGGTGAAGCTTGGTATTCTCCACGAGGAAAACCCCATAAGATTTGCTGATAAGCAGGAGCAGGTGTGGCTGGAACTGCACCACGATTGTCTAAAAGAACCTTAATTGTTGGTGCGTCAATAATTTCAAAGCCAATAATGTTTTTACCTAAGTTGTAACGAGGGTAAACAGGCGTACCGTCAAAGACAAAGTGTTGCCAAAGAAACTCTGTCATCCATTCGGTAAATGAGCGACCTAATTGTGGGTATGGGTTCTCCCAAAACTCACGAAGCTTTACAATGTCCTCGTTATACTTTTCTCGAGCTATACGTGCTGCTTTGGCGTGTGAGCAATTTTGCTCTGCCATAATTTGGTTAATAGTTGAATCCTCTACCGAAAACGACCATTCAAGGCGAGTAATTTCAGCAATCTTAATTTC
>Ga0316232_1002637_pt1 | contig 18082 bp, 21 predicted proteins | sample TBHtaG_FD_206006 | JGI IMG/M metagenome (GOLD analysis project Ga0316232, IMG submission 206006) | Freshwater microbial communities from Trout Bog Lake, Wisconsin, USA - TBH18025_13 | ecosystem: Environmental > Aquatic > Freshwater > Lake > Hypolimnion/Profundal zone | place: USA: Wisconsin... | reverse complement strand
TCGCCCAATTCATACGACAATGCAGCCACGACATATTCCCCGCGCGATAGCGCACTCTGCAATCCATTGAGTGCATGTCGCAACAACTCCTCGCTTGCAGAATCAGTGTCGCAAACCGCTACCGTCCATGATGCAAGGCAATTTTCGTAAAGTCGACTGGATGGGGCATCATCACTGCTTCCTGCATCATCCAATAAAATTCGTTGAGCCACGATATCCGGTCGCGTCTTTACTTTTTACTGAATCACTGTTGCAGATAAAATCGTGACTGGCTTGGTTGGGACATCTGACATGCGACCCATCCGAGGCGCGGGAGCAATCATGGTGGGCACTTTGCGGATTGCATCAATGGTTTGCGTTCCTGAGATGACCTTGCCAAATACGGTGTAGCCATTTCCCATTGCATTGGGGTAGTCTAGCCCTTGATTATTGGCCACATTAATAAAAAACTGAGCAGTAGCAGAGTCTGGATCAGCAGTTCTAGCCATGGCAATGGTGTAGATCTGATTTTTGAGGCCATTTTGCGCTTCTGATACCACCGGGTCTCTAGTTGGTTTTTGCACTAAGTCGGGCGTAAAGCCACCTCCTTGAATCATGAAGCCATCGATGACGCGGTGAAAGATAGTGCCGTCATAGAAGCCACTTTTTACGTAGGTCAGAAAATTAGCGCTAGTTTTGGGGGCTTTCTCTGGATTAAGTTCGACTACAAAATTGCCCATGGTGGTTTTAAATTCAACCTTCGGGCCCGCGAAGGCTAGGGAGCTTGATAAACAGGTCAATGTCAATAACAGACCGGTGAGAACTTTACGCATCGAAAATCTCCAAAAGAAAAGGATTAGAAGGTTAGAAATTGATTTATATGCCAAACGGGATGTTGGCCGCATGACGGTAAGAGTCGTGATGAAACATGTTGGGATCCTTGAGGTAATCAAGGGTCCATGGAATGGTGTCAACACCCCAAAAACAATGTCCATCCAGTGTTAATGCGGGCACGCCAAATACACCTTCAGCGATTGCATTTTCTGTATTCGCGATTAACGCAGATTTTACGGTGACATCACTTGGAATGGCGGTTTGAGCTGGTAAGCCCAAGTAGATACAGAAATCCGACCATGATGAATTTGGATCTCTTCCATGCTGCCAAACAAATTCCAATGCGCGTTCAACCATTTTCCAGTCTGCGCGCGATTGGACTAGTAATCGTTGTGCTGACACTGAGGGGAAGGGGTGTGTCTCGGGAAATCGGAAAGGAAGTCTCAGTGATTGTGCTAGCCAAGTGCAATATTGGTAAGTATGTATACGTTTTGGTGGAATCTCTGCTGGCCCTTTGCTATTTAAAGAGCGCAAAAGTCCGCCCAGGAATATCGGGATAGGTTGAATATTCAGTTGCTCTGCAAGAGAACCGCATTGTTTAACGTATATATACGAAAATGGTGAAATGACATCAAAATAAAAATTTGCCTGTTTTTTTGAAGTCATTTGTCTTTCGCCTCTTGATCGAGCTGACGCAAGTAAGCCATTCTTTCAGCTATTTGTGTTTCTAAACCGCGTTGAACCGGCTCATACCAGCGGGGCTCTGCCATATTATCTGGAAAATAATGTTCACCTGCAGCATAGCCATGTGGCTCATCATGGGCGTAACGGTATTCTTTTCCATGACCCAATTTCTTGAGTAGCGCTGTTGGAGCATTGCGTAAGTGAACGGGGACGCTCTGCGTTTGATCATTGGCTACAAATGCACGCGCGGCATTGTATGCCTTATAGCTGGCGTTACTCTTTGATGCGACAGCAAGGTATATTACTGCTTGACCAAGCGCCAATTCACCTTCTGGTGAACCCAGGCGTTCATAGGTTTGCGCAGCATCATTGGCCAATTGAATTGCGCGAGGGTCGGCCAAGCCAATATCTTCCCATGCCATGCGAATAATGCGTCGCGCCAGATATCGTGGATCCGCTCCGCCATCGAGCATTCTGCAGAGCCAATAAAGCGATGCATCCGGATTGGAGCCGCGGACTGATTTATGCAAGGCCGAGATTTGATCATAAAACTGATCGCCGCCCTTATCAAAACGTCTCGCCTGAATGGTGATGGCGCCCTCAATAAATTCGCGATTAATCTTGAGCTGATTGTCGGTATCTGCTGGAATGGCATTGCGAACTTGCTCCATCAGATTAAGAAGTCGACGGGCATCACCATCTGCGTAAGAAATCACGATCTCCATTGCAGCTTCATCAAACTCAAAACCGTTAAAGGCATACTGATGCGCTCTAAGGAACAGGCTCTTCAATTCTTCGAATGTGAGCGATTGCAGTACATACACTTGAGCGCGTGATAGTAGTGCTGAATTGACTTCAAATGATGGGTTTTCAGTTGTGGCGCCAATAAATGTAAATAGGCCAGATTCCACATGGGGCAGTAGGGCATCCTGTTGGCTTTTATTAAAGCGGTGAATTTCATCTACAAATAAAATGGTTTGCTTGCCATATTGGGCCATGCTTTGTTCGGCACGTTCAATCGCTTCGCGTATTTCTTTCACCCCAGCCAATACGGCTGAAATTGCGATAAATTCGCGATTAAAGGCGTTCGCAGATAAGCGTGCGAGGGTGGTTTTGCCTACTCCAGGTGGCCCCCAAAGAATCATGGAGTGAGGCTTTCCGGAGGCAAAGGCCAGAGTGAGGGGTCTGCCGGCTCCAAGTAAGTGAGATTGACCAATAACCTCGCTAATTAATTTGGGACGCAGGGCCTCAGCTAAAGGCGGCGGCGGTGCGCTATCAAATAGACTGCTCATTACATGGGTTGCCTAAGACTGTGTAAAGAGAATGGCTGATGCCGCCCATATTAGGCAAGCGGCCGCGACGTAGGTTAAATGTTTGCGCAGCGCTAAAAATGCAGTGCACGCCCGTTCATCTGAGAAGTAATAGCGGTATGTATTGACATCAATATTGCGTTGAATCAGTAATACCGAAGCCAATATCACCAAGCCAACCGGGATATAAATATGGAGGGCAACCCATGCTATCAATGCAGGAATGATGCCCCAAATCCACGCAGTATGATCTTCCCAGCGATCCCCTGGAGGAGCCTTACCCAGTGTGTGCAGATTGGCGCCCCAATGAATAGCGCCTAAAAATGAAATAATCACGGCCCCATATCCCGCCAACGATTCTGAGCTAAGGTAATTGACGGGGGTGGGGGCTAACTGAACCATCAGCGCTAGCACTATAAATGGGATCATTCCGGCATATGCTAATTTCCGAACTAGTGGGGAGATGGGGTTGGTGTTCACGAATATTGTCGGTAGAGGGTTGGTTAATTAAATTAAGTAATGCATCCTATTGATCGTAAGCGTAAACGCCGCGACCAGCTTTGCGTCCTAGATATCCAGCTGCTACCATTTCTCGTAGCAAAGGGCATGGGCGATATTTGGAGTCGCTAAAGTTTTCAAAATACACCTCCATGACAGCCAAGCACGTATCCAGTCCAATTAAATCAGCCAAGGCCAATGGGCCGATGGGTTGATTGCACCCCAATTTCATTCCGGCATCAATGTCTTCTGGGCTTGCGAGGCCTTCCGATAAAACAAAAAATGCCTCATTAATCATCGGCAGCAGAATCCGATTTACCACAAAACCTGGAGAGTTCTTCACCGTGATGGGCTCCTTCCCGATGCGCTTAGCCATATCAATGATGGCTAAATGCGTTTGGTCACTGGTCTGGAGTCCACGAATTACTTCCACCAACGCCATCAATGGCGGTGGATTAAAAAAGTGCATGCCAATGAAGCGAGCTGGATGAGAATCAAGCGCAGCCAATTTGGTGATCGAAAGCGAAGAGGTATTAGTGGCGATAATCGTATCTGGACCGACAATTTCATCTACCTGGTGCAAGATTTTTTCTTTGATGCTTTGATTTTCGGTTGCCGCTTCAATCACCAACTGCAAACCTTTTAAATCATTGTATGAAACGCTGCCTTTGATACGCTGCAGGGCGGCATCTTTTGCTGCCATGCTTAAGACCTCTTTTTTTACTAGGCGATCTAAACTCTTGTTGATTTGCGTTATGCCCCGTTCCACTGCGGCTGCATTGATGTCCACCATCACAACATCAAGCCCTGCCACCGCGCAAACCTGAGCTATACCATTTCCCATGGTGCCTGCGCCAATCACTCCTACCGATTGAATAGTCATCTCATTTCCTTTTTTGATACTGAGTTAAGCCAAATAACTGTTCTTTTGCTTTTGCATCATGCAACGGTTGACGCAGGGATGCCAACACCTCAACACCTCGCTTAACCGCAGGCCGATCCCCAATTTTTTGAAACCATTTCTTGAAATGAGGGTACTCATCGATATTAATCCCTTGATTCTTCCAGTTGCGGGTCCAAGGAAAAATCGCAATATCAGCAATCGAATAGGTATTTCCAGCAATGTAAGCATTATCTTTCAGTTGTTGATCAAGCACACCATATATTCGTTGGGCTTCATTCGTGTAGCGATTGATGGCATAGTCAATTTTCTCGGGCGCATACAGTCGAAAATGGTGGTTCTGACCAAGCATGGGCCCAACGCCTCCCATCTGGAACATTAACCACTGGAGCACTTCGTATTTTCCCCGAATGTTTTTGGGCATGAATTTACCTGATTTGGCGGCCAAATAAATCAATATGGCGCCAGATTCAAACAGATGGATGGGTTTTCCATCAGGCCCGTTAGGGTCTACGATAGCTGGAATTTTGTTGTTTGGGCTAATAGCTAAGAAGTTCTTATCAAACTGTTCTCCTGCGCCAATGTCAATGGGGTGAGCCATCCAGTCCTTTCCAAGCTGATAACCACATTCCTCAAGCATGATGTGGACCTTGTGGCCGTTTGGGGTGGCCCAGCTATATACATCAATCATGTTGGATGATGGAAGTGCTCGTTGCATTTTTATCCTTCTTTTCAATGGTTCTTAGGCGCATGATGGCGTTTTCAAGAGTTTGATCTTGCTTGGCAAAGCAAAAGCGGATGACCTTTGAATCAACTTCATTTTGATAAAAGGCGGATATAGGAATTGCAGCCACGCCGATTTCACGGATAAGCCATTGACAGAAATCAGTATCTGAAAATGCTCTTTGCGGGATATCTAAACCCGAATAGTCGGCGCATTGAAAATAAGTACCTTCACATGGTAGTAATTTTAATCCTGTGCCCTGAATACTATTTCTAAAATAATCTCGTTTCGCCTGATAAAAATTCGGTAAGTTTAGGTAGTGCGCTGGCATTTGGAGATAGCGTGCTATCCCATACTGCATTGGGGTATTAACAGTGAATACATTGAATTGATGGATTTTTCTAAATTCGCTTGATAGGGAAGGTGGAGCAGCAACATAGCCAATTTTCCACCCAGTCACATGAAATGTTTTGCCAAAACTTGAGACGACAAAAGCACGCGATGCCAATTGAGGGTGGGAAGCAATGCTGCAATGTTCCCGTCCATCGTAAACCATGTGTTCATAAACTTCATCACTGAGAATTAACGCATTAGTGTTCTGAATTAGATCAGCTAAACGATCCAAGTCAGCTTGCTGCCAAACCATGCCTGTGGGATTGTGGGGTGTATTGACGATCAGCGCGCGAGTTTTTCGGCTTATCGCTTGGGCAATTTCCTCCCAGGGAATGCTGTAGCCATTAATCGGACCATCAGGATTCAAAATTGGTTTAAGGGAGATCGGAATACAAATCCCGCCTGCCAATGTAATGGCTGGTTGATAACTGTCATATGCTGGCTCAAGAATAATGACTTCATCCCCGGGGCTAACGCAACATAGTATGGCGGTCAAAATGGCTTGGGTTCCACCCGCGGTGATCGTTATCTCATGCTCTGGATCATAGTGATGGCCATATAGGTGCGCAATCTTTTCGGATATCGCATTGCGAAGCTCTGGAATTCCAATCATTGGGGGATACTGATTGTGGTGATCTACCATTGCATGATGCACATGCTCAATCAATTGAGGGTCGCATGGAAAATCAGGAAATCCTTGTCCTAAATTAATTGCATGATGTTTGCATGCAAGCTCCGACATGATGGAAAAAATAGTCGTCCCAACAGCCGGCAATTGACTCGGAAATGGGGGTGTTAGGGTTGAAATCTTGGTCATCAAGCAGTTTCAGGCGGTATTGCTGGGTAATCGCTAGAATGGAAGGAATACATTTTTAAATTGTGCCATGTTGATCGTTCTTTCTCCCGCTAAATCACTTGATTTCAAAACACCGGTACAGGTAAAAGCCACCACCATACCGAACTTTATTCCAGATTCATCCGCCCTGATTGCCGACCTTAAAAAGCTGGCTCCACAGGATGTTGCCGATTTAATGGGGATTTCAGATCAATTGGCGGTCTTAAATGTCGGTCGCTATAGAGATTGGTCCAAGAAATTTACTGCAACCAATAGTAAGCCGGCCATTTTCGCGTTTAACGGTGATGTATATGATGGCTTTGATGTTAGGAGTTTGAACGCGAAGTCTTTGGATTTTGCTCAAGACCACATTCGGATACTTTCGGGTCTGTATGGAATATTGCGACCGCTTGATCTCATGCAGGCTTATCGCCTGGAAATGGGTACATCACTCAAAACCTCTAGAGGCAAAGATCTTTATGCTTTCTGGGGTTCTAAGTTAACGCAGGCGCTGCGGGAGTTGCTGGAGCAGGAGAAAAAGCCCGCGCTCCTGAATTTGGCATCCGAAGAGTATTTCAAGGCCATTCAAGCTAAAGACTTGGGTTGCCCCGTGATCTCGCCTGTCTTTCAGGACGAGAAGGATGGCAAATACAAGATCATTTCCTTTTATGCAAAGAGAGCGCGCGGTTTGATGGCGCGGTTTGTAGTGGAAAATCGCCTGACGAATATTGCTGATATTACGCAATTTAATTTGGATGGCTACCGCTATGCCGCTTCGGAGTCAACCGTTAGCAAGCCCGTTTTTCGACGGATAGAGAAGAAATAAATATGGCGATTCACCGCAGTAAATCCTCTCAACGAGCCTCCCCCGAGGCAGATCGCTTAGTTTCCGATGCAATCTCGTTGGCGGCATCAGGCAGTCACCTTGAGGATCGCTTTTGGGAAGCGCGCTTAACTACGCGCTTAATGCGTTTGCTAAAAAGTCAAAATCAAAATGTCATTGATGCCGCTTTGGATCAAACTTTTCGGATTAATACTGAAGCATTTGAGGTGTTGGCTGATACCGCCGAAACCTTGGCAGAGTCGGTCACTATCGAGCATGCTGGGCAGGCATGGGATGTGTTGTTATTGGCTTTGCCGATAGTTGCTCACACGCGTTATCAAATTCCCTCTGGAGCATTAACAAGTCAGGTTGTAGAGAAGGTTGCATTAGCATTGCAAAATTCAATTGCCTCACCAGATACGCGAATTGCAATGATTCCCTGGTTGTATAGCATTGATCAAATGCCACATTCTCATTGCCAAACCCGCCTACTGACAGAGGCTCTGGCAGCTGCCGCCATTACGGGGGATGAAGTTAAGCTCGAATTAAAGGACATGTCCGAGACAATTGCCGTCTTGGCGGACCCCCGTTTTATAGTTGCCGCCATTGCTGCGCCTAGCGGATCTCCTATTTTTCGTTGGCAGGCTGAACCGCCGCATAAACAAGAACGAGGTGTTAGTTTGATCGGCTGGCAGACAGCGCTCGAGGATGTCATGACAACGCTTTTGCCTGGCTGTGAGTTTGAACTCATTCTTCCTGAAGCTTATTTTACGAATTGTCGATTAGCTGATAAGCATGTTCGACCCTTAAGCATTCGAGCGGCCGTGAATTTTTTAGAAAGCACTTTGGGTGTTTTACCTGCTGGCTTATCGTGTGTTGTCGGCGCATTTGGCGAAGAGCAGGCTGATGAATATCGGATTTCTTTTAGTCTAAAGGGGTCGTCTGAGGTGGTGTATGGCGTTATTTGGCCGCTTTATGATCGAGAAAGTGTTGCTACAGACGCGTTGAATGATTTATCGGATGATGAGAGTCCTATTAAGCGAATTTGTGATGCGCTGCATGATGCGGGGGTTGATGATGTTTTTAGGCATGCAATGCTATTTGATCCCGAGCTATGTGATGACTGTGGTGCGCCATTATTTCCAGATCGTTCCGGGGAGGCGGTGCATGCGGAATTGCCCGAGGATGCGCCTACTCAGCAACCCTTGTTTCATTAGAGTCGCCAATAGCGTCAAGAAAAAAGCCGAGAAATTCTCGGCTTTTTCTATTGCTGCAACTATTTTTAGTATTACTTGAAAGGCTCGGCATCAGCAAATAAATGAGACAATTTTCCCTCTTTCATTTCAGCTGTTTGGCAAAAGTCGGCTAGACGAGTGCCGGTTTTGATATTGAATAGCATTGCCTTATTTCCAAGGACCACTAAGTCGTACCCAGAAGCCGCGCTTTTGTAACGCAAACTTCCAGGTAAGGAGATCTGACGATCCATGTCATAGGTCCGAGATTGCCACGTCAGCTTCAATTTTTCAGGAGTTCCCGAGGTTTTGAATTGGGCATTTTGGTTGCATGTCCAGGTGACAACTTCGTCATCCGCATTTGCATTGGCAATACCAATGAGATTTGCCATCACAAAGCTGGCGATTAGAAGAATTTGCTTCATCAATAAATATCCTTAAGAAAGAAGGTGCTTAACGCCTGCTTGTTCTTCAAGCAATTCATTTAGAGTGTGATTCATGCGTTCACGTGAAAACTCATCGATCTCCAGTCCTTCAACCATCTTGTATTCACCGTTTTCGCAGATGACCGGGAAGCCGTAGATGACTTCAGCAGGAATGCCGTATTCACCCTTGGATGGAATACCCATGGTGACCCATTTGCCATTAGTGCCCAAAACCCAGTCATGGATATGATCAATTGCAGCATTGGCTGCAGAGGCTGCTGAAGATAAACCACGGGCTTCAATAATGGCAGCGCCACGTTTGCCAACAGTAGGAATAAAAGTGTCTTTATTCCAAGCTGCATCATTAATGCCATCTTTTACAGATTTGCCATCAATCGTAGCAAAGCGATAGTCCGGGTACATCGTTGGGCTATGGTTACCCCAAACAACTAATTTCTCGATATCTGCAACTGGTTTGTTTAGCTTATTTGCTAGTTGCGATAGGGCGCGATTATGGTCTAAGCGTAACATTGCTGTGAAATTCTTCGCTGGTAGATCTGGGGCGGATTTCATGGCGATGTAGGCGTTTGTATTGGCTGGGTTACCAACAACCAGAACCTTAACAGTGCGTTTAGCTACGGCATTTAGTGCCTTGCCTTGTGCGGTAAAGATTTGTGCGTTGGCTGAGAGCAGATCTTTGCGTTCCATGCCTGGGCCACGAGGGCGTGCACCAACCAAGAGGGCTACATCGATATCTTTAAATGCTGTCATCGGATCGGAGTGAGCGGTCATACCGGCCAACAAGGGGAATGCGCAGTCCTCAAGCTCCATCATGACGCCCGTTAGAGCCTTTTGTGCTTTTTCATCTGGAATTTCTAGTAACTGGAGAATGACGGGCTGATCTTTACCCAGCAAGTCGCCATTGGCGATGCGGAACAAGAGTGAATATCCGATTTGACCGGCTGCACCGGTTACAGCGACACGCATTGGGGCTTTTGCCATTTACTAAGAACTCCAGAGTGAGGTTAATTAAGGAAAACTTTTCTATTATCCATTCAAGTGTAGGCACTTTCGTTTTACACTGTCAATCTAATGTCTTATATAAGACTATAGATTTGAGTTGAATTTTATCTAATTACTAGTCGTCTTGGAGTGAATTTGTCAAACGAAACCCTTCCGGTTGCCTCATTTAGCCCTCTGTACCAGCAGATTAAGGCGATGATTTTGTCAAGTTTGCAAGGATCGGAGTGGTTGCCGGGTATGGCGATCCCAAGCGAAATAGAGCTTGCCGCGCGCTATGCGGTTAGCCAAGGCACAGTTCGTAAAGCGATTGATGAGTTAGCCGCTGAAAATTTATTGGTTCGCCGTCAGGGGAAGGGTACTTTTGTCGCTACCCACCAAGAGGAGGATTGGCAATATCGTTTTTTGCGGCTTGAGCCTGATTCTGGTGAGAAATTTCATCTAAAAAGTCAATTTTTATCCTGTGTTCAGGAATTGGCGGGTGAGTGGATTGCTCTTCAACTTCACCTAAAGGCAGGCGACAGGGTGATTCGAATTGATCGAATTCAAACATTTGCTGGAAAACCCATTGTTTATGAGGAAATTTGGCTTCCAGAAGCTCGCTTTGCCGGTCTTAATCTAGAGGCTCTGAATGCTTGGCCGGGACCAATGTATGCCTTTTATGAAGGCGAGTATTCCATCCACATGGTCCGCGCAGAGGAAAAAATTAAGGCCGTTTTGGCTGATGCGCTACTGGCAGATAGGTTAGCTATGCCGATAGGCTCACCCCTCTTATCTGTCGAGCGAGTGGCTTTTACCTACGGGAATAAACCAGTAGAAATTCGCAGGGCTCGGTACGACACTACTGATCAGCATTATGAAAATAAATTGAATTAACCTTTATTAGTAGAAACCATTAAATAACGCTATAAAATCCCCAATGACCCTAAGGTTTCCAATAGAATATGTTGCGATACAACAAAGTCACACTGAACCTCCACCTAAATATAGAGATTGCCCATGGTTGATGCACAGAACGAAGTAAAAAGCCCAAAACCGGTCTACCGGAACATTGGTTTGGCTCAATTAGTCCACTATCGCCTTCCTTGGCCCGGTAAAGTATCCATTCTTCACCGCATTAGTGGTGCTGCATTGTTTTTAATGCTGCCTTTCATTTTGTATCTTTTGGATCAAAGCTTGGCATCTGAGTTGAGCTACCAAAAGTTTCAAGGAATTACCGACAATGTCTTGGTAAAAATCATCTGTCTAGGGTTGATCTGGTGTTTCTTGCACCATTTCTGTGCTGGTATTCGTTACCTATTGCTCGACCTGGAAATTGGCGTAGAAAAATCCGAAGCAAACCGTTCTGCTGTCATCGTGTTTGCGCTGGGGGTCACGTTGACTGCAGCGGTTGGCCTCAAATTATTCGGCTTTTATTAAGCGTTTCTATATTAAGGATATCTCATGCCTATTTATCAAATTGGACCAAAGCGCTTAGTAGTAGGCGCTCATTACGGCCTTAAAGAATGGATCATTCAACGCATTACTGCTGTAGTGATGGTTGTTTTCACCATCGTTCTATTGGTTGATTATTGCTTTACTGGTAGCGCCAGCTATGAAGGGTGGGCCGGCCTGTTCAGCAATCAATTCATGAAGTTGCTAACTCTTTTGGCTTTCTTTAGTTTGTTTTATCACGCCTGGATTGGTGTGCGCGACATCTGGATGGACTACATCAAGCCCGTCAGCATTCGCCTCACACTCCAAGTGTTAACCGTTTTGTATCTCGTAGCCTGTGCGGCCTATGCCGTTCAAATTTTGTGGAAAGTGTAATTCGATGACCGCTATTAAAAAAGCATTGCCACGCCGCCGTTTTGATGCGGTGATTGTTGGCGCAGGTGGTTCGGGTATGCGCGCTTCTTTGCAACTTGCAGAAGCCGGTCTGAACGTTGCTGTACTCACTAAAGTATTTCCAACGCGTTCTCATACGGTTGCGGCACAGGGCGGTATTGGTGCATCTCTTGGGAATATGAGCGAAGATAATTGGCACTATCACTTTTACGACACCATTAAAGGGTCTGACTGGCTTGGTGACCAAGATGTAATCGAATTCATGTGTCGTGAAGCGCCTAAAGCTGTATACGAGCTTGAGCATTTTGGAATGCCCTTTGACCGCAATCCAGACGGCACGATTTATCAGCGTCCATTCGGTGGTCATACTGCTAACTATGGCGAGAAACCTGTGCAGCGTGCTTGTGCTGCTGCCGACCGTACTGGTCACGCGATGTTGCACACGCTATATCAACGCAACGTCCGCGCAAAGACAAATTTCTTTGTTGAGTGGCTAGCCTTAGATTTAATCCGTGATGATGCTGGTGATGTTGTTGGTGTTACTGCTCTTGAAATGGAGACTGGTCAGGTTTACATCTTGGAGGCCAAAGTGGTGTTACTGGCAACCGGTGGTGCTGGTCGTATTTGGGCGGCTTCCACGAATGCCTTTATTAATACCGGTGATGGCATGGGCTTGGCGGCTCGCGCTGGAATTCCTTTGGAGGATATGGAGTTCTGGCAATTCCATCCAACCGGCGTAGCAGGTGCAGGGGTGTTATTGACAGAAGGTTGTCGTGGCGAAGGCGGTATCTTGCGCAATAAAGACGGCGAGCGTTTCATGGAGCGCTATGCTCCTACTCTCAAAGACTTAGCGCCACGCGATTTTGTCTCCCGATCGATGGACCAAGAAATTAAAGAGGGTCGTGGCTGCGGTCCGAATGGCGATTATGTGGTGCTCGATTTAACCCATATTGGCGCTGAAACCATTATGAAGCGCTTGCCTTCTGTTTATGAAATCGGCATCAACTTTGCTAACGTTGACGTTACTAAAGAGCCTATTCCGGTTGTGCCTACCATTCACTATCAAATGGGTGGTATTCCAACTAACATTAACGGGCAAGTGGTAGTGCCTGGAAACGGTAAGCATAACGAAGTCATTAATGGCTTGTACGCCATTGGTGAGTGTTCATGTGTATCGGTACATGGAGCCAATCGATTAGGTACAAACTCATTGCTAGATCTCCTGGTTTTTGGTCGTGCCGCTGGTAATCACATTGTTAATCTGGATTTGAAAAATCGTGAATTCAAGCCATTGCCAGCCAATGCGGGCGAGCAAACTCTTGAGCGTATTTCAAAATTGGATAACTCTACTTCAGGAGAATATGCCCAAGATGTGGCCAACGATATTCGTAGGTGCATGCAAACATACGCCGGGGTATTCCGCAATCAGGAGTTGATGGACGAAGGTGTTCGTCAAATGGCGAAGTTAACTGAGCGCGCAAAACACTTGTGGGTAAAAGATAAGTCTGAAATTTTCAACACGGCACGCATTGAAGCATTAGAGGTTGCTAATCTGGTAGAAACAGCAAATGCCACTATGACTTCTGCGGCGGCTCGTCGCGAAAGTCGTGGCGCACATTCGCATGATGATCACCCACACCGTGATGACGATAACTGGATGAAGCATACTCTTTGGTATAGCGAAGGCAATCGCTTGGATTACAAGCCTGTTCAACTCAAGCCATTGACCGTAGATTCCGTTCCTCCAAAAGAACGTACTTTCTAAGCCAGAGACCAATAAGAGAGAAATGATATGAGTGATATTCGTATATTTGAAATTTACCGCTACGATCCAGATGTCGATGCTGCTCCACGCATGCAACGCTATGAACTTGAGTTGACCGGCGAACGTATGCTGCTGGATGCTTTGATTTCCCTAAAAAAGCAGGATGAAACTATTTCCTATCGCCGCTCATGTCGTGAGGGTGTTTGTGGCTCCGATGCGATGAACATCAATGGGAAAAATGGCTTGGCTTGTCTGACCAATATGTTGACTTTACCCAAGGTCATTACGTTGCGTCCTTTGCCTGGCTTGCCTGTCGTTCGCGATCTGATTGTTGATATGACCTTGTTTTTTAAACAATACTTATCGATCAAGCCGTATCTTGTCAATGACAACCCACCCCCAGAAAAAGAGCGGCTCCAAAGTCCTGAAGAGCGTGAAGAGCTCAATGGATTGTATGAGTGCATTTTGTGCGCATCATGCTCTACTTCTTGCCCATCTTTCTGGTGGAATCCAGACAAGTTCGTAGGCCCTGCTGGTTTATTGCAAGCCTATCGCTTCATCGCGGATAGTCGTGATGAGGAAACTGCACAACGTTTAGATAACTTAGAAGATCCATACCGTTTGTTCCGTTGCCATACGATTATGAATTGCGTGGATGTTTGTCCAAAGCATTTAAATCCAACCAAAGCAATTGGAAAAATTAAGGAATTAATGGTTCGTCGCGCAGTATGACGATTAGTAATGCGGAGTTATATCGACTAAAAAGCGATGCCCGCAGGGGTTTGCTAGAAAACGATTTAATTCTGCAGCGTTTTTTTGAACGCTACGCTGCAGATTTAAGTGTTGATGATGGAAAAGCATTAAGTCAGCTTTTGGCACTGGATGACAACGATTTGATGGATTTGTTAATTGGTCGAAAAGATTCAGTGGAAAAGTTGAAAACGGAATTGCAGTCCGAATCCTATAAAAAGATTTTGGCGATGCTCAGGCAAAAGTAATTCCACATTTTGGTGCAAATGCAGTACGGAAGCATGATGACATTGTGTATTAATCATAAATTTGAATGACTAGAGGATTAGAAATGATTGAATCGAATATCAAGGCAAAACTGTCGTTTTCGGATGGCACCCCAGATATTGACTTGCCAATTTACAAGGGCACGGTCGGTCCAGATGTTATCGATATTCGTAAACTCTACGGCCAAACTGGTAAGTTCACTTACGATTCTGGTTTCTTGTCGACTGCTTCTTGTAATAGCAAGATCACCTACATTGATGGTGATAAGGGTGAGTTACTGTATCGCGGATATCCGATTGAGGATTTGGCCGATAACTGTGATTTCTTGGAAGTTTGCTATTTGCTAATCAATGGCGAATTGCCAAATGCTACTGAGAAAAAAGATTTCGAGGAAACCGTAATGCACCACACGATGGTGCATGAGCAAATGCAATTCTTCTTGCGCGGCTTCCGCCGTGATGCGCATCCCATGTCAGTGTTGACTGGTTTGGTAGGTGCGATGGCTGCTTTTTATCACGATCAAATTAACTATAGCGATCCTAAGGCTCGTCAAATTGCGCAGATTCGCTTGATTGCTAAGATGCCCACATTAGTGGCTATGGCATATAAATATTCTGTAGGGCAGCCCTTTATCTATCCAGATAATTCATTGTCATATACAGCCAACTTTATGCGCATGATGTTTGCCACCCCTTGTGAAGAATACAAAGTCAATCCGGTATTGGTTCGGGCTCTAGATCGCATCTTTACATTGCACGCCGATCACGAGCAAAATGCATCTACCTCAACAGTTCGCCTTTGTGGTTCCTCTGGTACCAATCCATTTGCTGCGATTTCAGCTGGTATTGCATGCTTGTGGGGTCCTGCTCATGGTGGGGCAAATGAAGCATGTTTGCAAATGCTAAATGAAATTCAAGCAAATGGTGGTGTTGAGCGTATTCATGAATTTATTGCTCAGGTAAAAGACAAGAACTCCAATGTTCGATTGATGGGCTTTGGACATCGTGTTTATAAGAACTTCGATCCACGTGCGAAATTAATGCGCGAGACATGTTACGAGGTTCTTAAAGAGCTGGGTCTTGAGAACGATCCATTATTTAAATTGGCAATGACATTGGAAAAGATTGCATTAGAGGATGATTACTTTGTCAGCCGCAAACTTTATCCAAACGTTGATTTCTACTCTGGAATTGTGCAGCGCGCTCTTGGCATTCCAACAGAAATGTTTACCTGCATCTTTGCATTAGCGAGAACTGTGGGATGGATTGCCCAGTGGGAAGAAATGATTACCGATCCAGAGTACAAAATTGGTCGTCCACGTCAACTGTATGTTGGCCAAACAACCCGTAAAGTTCCAAATATCTCTGCTCGTAAATAAGAGCGATAAAGGCACTCATGTCACGCACGCTTTACGACAAATTATGGGATGACCATGTCGTCTACTCTGAGGAAGATGGAACAGCAACGATCTATATCGATCGTCATTTACTGCATGAAGTTACCAGCCCCCAGGCCTTTGAGGGGCTAAACCTTGCCGGTCGTCCAGTGTGGCGTATTTCAGCCAATCTGGCAGTATCTGACCACAATGTTCCGACCACTGATCGCACTGAAGGTATTGCAGATCCCATCTCAAAGTTGCAGGTCGATACTCTGGATCAGAACTGTGATGCGTTTGGGATTACTCAATACAAGATGAATGATGTGCGTCAGGGCATTGTTCATGTGATTGGGCCTGAGCAGGGCGCTACCTTGCCTGGCATGACGGTTGTTTGCGGAGACTCTCACACTAGCACTCATGGCGCATTTGGTGCCTTGGCTTTTGGTATCGGTACATCAGAGGTTGAGCATGTCCTAGCAACTCAAACTTTGCTAATGAAAAAGAGCAAAAATATGCTTGTCAAAGTAGACGGGCGCTTGCTACCAGGATCTACGGCAAAAGATATCGTGTTAGCAGTCATTGGAAAAATTGGCACTGCCGGTGGCACTGGGTACACCATTGAATTTGCGGGTGAGGCTATACGCAATCTATCAATGGAAGGTCGTATGACTCTTTGTAATATGGCGATTGAGGCGGGAGCTCGAGCTGGCTTGGTGGCTGTTGACGAGACGACAATTGATTATGTTCAGGGTCGCCCTTATGCCCCTCAGGGGGAAGCGCTACGTCATGCACTTCAATATTGGAGAACACTGCATTCTGATGCTGGAGCGCATTTTGATGCTGTTGTAGAGCTCCGCGCTGAAGAAATTGCACCGCAAGTTACCTGGGGCACTTCACCGGAAATGGTGTTATCGATTGGAGATCGTATTCCCGATCCTGAAAAGGAGCGCGATCCTAACAAGCGTTCAGCCATGGAGCGTGCATTAGAGTACATGAAGTTAGACCCCAATACACCAATAGACTCTATCGCTGTTGATAAAGTCTTTATTGGTTCTTGCACAAATAGTCGCATTGAAGATATTCGTGCTGCAGCTAAAGTAGTAGATCGCCTAGGCAAAAAAGTCGCAAGCAATGTCAAGTTGGCAATTGTGGTGCCAGGATCAGGTCTCGTAAAAGCTCAAGCTGAGAGGGAGGGTTTGGATCGGGTCTTTAAGGCTGCTGGATTTGAATGGCGTGAACCGGGTTGCTCAATGTGCTTGGCCATGAATGCAGATCGCCTTGAGCCTGGAGAACGCTGCGCCTCAACATCCAATCGTAATTTTGAGGGTCGCCAAGGTAATGGTGGCCGTACACATTTAGTTAGTCCGGCGATGGCGGCAGCTGCAGCCATTGAAGGTCATTTCGTTGATATTCGCAAAATTTCATAGGACTCGATCTGTGTTGAAATTCACCTCTTTATCGATGATCAAGAAATTGAGCATCGTAGCCGCAACGGGAATTGTTCTTGCTGCTTGCACAAATACAATGGAAGGCCTTGGTAAGGATATGCAAACCATGGGGAATTCCATGACCGGCTCAAGCGCCTCACAAACCAATAATCCATCCCAAACCAAGGGCAAGGATGTGGTTGTTACACCAGTTAATTAAAAGCACCCATGGATAAATTCACCGTTTTTAAAGGCTTGGTAGCACCTCTGAATCGCGAGAATGTCGATACGGACGCCATTATTCCGAAGCAGTTTCTAAAATCCATTAAAAAAACTGGCTTTGGTCAGAACTTATTTGATGAGTGGCGCTATCTTGATCATGGTGAGCCGGGTCAAGATTGCAGCAATCGACCCTTAAACCCAGATTTTGTGCTTAACCAATCTCGTTACCAAAATGCCCAAATTCTCTTGGCTCGTAAGAATTTTGGCTGCGGTAGCTCTCGGGAACATGCTCCTTGGGCATTGTCCCAGTATGGCTTTAGGGTTGTTATAGCCCCAAGCTTTGCCGATATATTCTTCAATAATTGCTTTAAAAATGGCTTGTTACCCATTGCTTTAAGTGAGCAGCAGGTCGATCACCTGTTTAATGAAACGCTCGCATTCAATGGCTATCAGCTAACAATTGACCTTGAGCGCCAGGTAGTGGTCGCCCCCGACAATAAGTCTTATAGTTTCGATGTCACCCCGTTTCGAAAATTCTGCTTATTGAATGGCTTGGATGATATTGGCTTAACCCTGCAACATGCAGATAAAATTAAGGCTTATGAGGCTGAGCGCATTTTAAAAATGCCGTGGCTTGCTACCCAATTGCCGTAATTTTGAGTTAAGGTCTTTCATGAAAATTGCAGTTCTACCCGGGGATGGGATCGGCCCGGAAATCGTCGCTCAAGCTGTTCGCGTTCTCAATGCGCTTGGACCTCAGTTCGATCTGGAAACTGCGCCGGTTGGCG
>Ga0316232_1002633_pt1 | contig 18105 bp, 16 predicted proteins | sample TBHtaG_FD_206006 | JGI IMG/M metagenome (GOLD analysis project Ga0316232, IMG submission 206006) | Freshwater microbial communities from Trout Bog Lake, Wisconsin, USA - TBH18025_13 | ecosystem: Environmental > Aquatic > Freshwater > Lake > Hypolimnion/Profundal zone | place: USA: Wisconsin... | reverse complement strand
AAAGACCGAGTGTTTGGACTGGTCAATCGGGAAATCCTCTGGGATGCCGTGCGCATAAGCCGCGTCGGCGTAGTCCCAACGGGTCGCCAGCTCGCGCAGCGGGATGCTGTTGGGCCGGTCGCCATACACCTTGTTGGTGGACATGTGAATGAACGGCGACTCGGGGCAAGCGCGCCGCGCCGCCTCCAACAGGTTTAAGGTCCCCACCGCGTTGACGTCGAAATCGTCAAAGGGGATCGTCGCGGCCAGGTCGTGCGACGGCTGGGCGGCGGTGTGAATGATGGCCGCGGGCCGCAGCGTGCCGACCAACTCGAGCACGCCCGCGCGGTCGCGGATGTCCAGTTCGTGGTGCGTGAAGCACGGCAGCGCCGCCTGGAGCCGCTGCTGATTCCAACGCGTATTGCCCTGCGGACCAAAGAAGGCCTCGCGCTGATTATTGTCGACGCCGTGAACGGCGAAGCCGCGCTCGTGAAAAAATGTAGTCACCTCCGAGCCAATCAACCCGGAAGAACCGGTGACGAGAATCTGTTTGGTCATGATGTGGAAAACGTGGCTTGCGATATACAGGAATCCTTGCCCCCCCCTTCTGGCGTCTTGATGCCGACCAGGAGAAACTGCCGGCCCATAACCCTCCAAAAGATCGGCAGCCGAAGGTATAAGCGCAGGAACAGCAGTGGATAGCGCGGTCCCTGGCTCATCCGGTACGGCAGGAAACGGTCGATGACCCGCTCGATATGGAACCCGATCATTTTCATGCCTTCGGCCAGGCTGAGCTCTGTCAAAGGCAAATAATGGTCCCAAAAATCCCAGTATTGTCCAGGGACGAATTTGATGTTCGGCCCCAGCGCCACCAGGCGTCCGCCGGGTCTCAAGCAACGCCGGGCTTCGGCCAGGGTTCTCGACAGGCTCGCCTTGTCGGGAAGGTGCTCAAAGAAATTGCTCGTGAACACGAGATCGAGGGAGTTTTCCGCCAGCGGCCACGGTTCCGAGCAATCCTGGCTCAGGAGGCGCACCCCGTCTTGAACCCGGGACCGTGCGTCAGGATTGAGGTCCATCGCATAGCGCTCCCGGCAGGAAACCTGGTTGATGAAATCGCCATAGCCACAACCCAGATCCAAGACCGCGTGCGCGTCCCGAAGATACCTCGCAAAATAGTCGGAAATGAGGATCTTCCACACCGAACGCCGGTACTCCTGCGCATCCGCGAAGCGGGTGCGATAGATCGTCGATAGTTCTGAGCTCATGCCGTTTACTTCATTCCCAACAACGCCCAGTCAGCTCCAGCGCTGCCGGCTGCGCATTAGCAGGCTAGCAGCTTGGGCCCCGACTTGCAAGCCTGCCAGAGGGTTTCCACCCTCTCGGACGCATCCCGTCTTCATCGAGCCACCCCATGCCGATGGCCCTTGGCCATCGGCGTATGGTCGGCGCTGAAAGCAGGCCGGCCAACCGCCGGCTCTGGCGGATCAGACCATTGTCCGTAATTGCAGGCGCTCCTTTTCCGCAGCCGACAGATTACAGATCACGGAGCGAAACTTACCGTTGGCGCCACGTGGAATTTCGGAGACCTTCTCGAATTCAACCGTCACATTCCCCAGCCGGGCTCGAAGTTGCCGGGCCACCTCTTCCTGGATAACCTCATCAAAGCCGTCCGACGGTACGAGGCGCACCCGGATGGTCGCCAGGGATTCCTGAATCACCTGCGCCTCCCGGATGGGCCAACCGGCTTTGAAAACCGGATCCAACCTGCCGATGCGCCGGCCATCCGCCGTGCAGAGCAGGTCATCGCTGCGGCCTTCGATTTCCGCCAGTCGCGGCAGTGTTCGCCCACAAGGACACTCCGACCCGCTGGCGTCAATGGCCCCCCGGTCGCCGACCCGGTAGCGAATTAGCGGCATCACCGAATTCACCAACCCCGTGCATACAAAGTCGCCGACCACGCCCGCTGCTACGGGACTGCTCCCGTGGAGCACCTCCAGCCTGCCCGCCTCGGGCCATAAATGCAGCCGGCCGTGTTCGCATTCGCTCGCCGCCGCAACTCGTTCGCTCATGCCATACGTCTCCTGTACTGGACAATGGAACGCCTCGGAGATCACGGATCGCTGGTAATCGTGGAGCGGTTCGGCGTTGGCAATCACCACCTGCAACTTCAAATCGCCGCGGCGCTCGACCAGGGCGGCCTGGGCCAGCAGATGGAGCGCGGATGGATAGCCCAGCAAATAGCGCACTCGGTAACGGACGAGCGCCGCCAAATAGTGCGGGATCAAATCAGAAGCCAGGTGGTAAGTGGACATGTAGAGCTGCGACAGCCCCGCGTTCCACACCCAAAACGGAGGCTGGCAACGCGCCACGGGCGTTACCAGTTGCCCTCCTAGAATCGCCCAGCGGTCCCGGCGCGAAACCCCGTACCAATGGCGGCAATGGGCCTCAAACAGGGCATACCATGATTCCTCGCCTGTGCGTGTGTTCCAGAGTGTCAAGGGGGTGCCCGTGCTGCCGCTCGTGTGCGTCTCCAGGAGCCCTCTCGGATTCACGTCCTCGGCCAGGAAACGGCGGGGTTGCTGACGCACCGATTCCTTCTCCAGGACGGGCCAGTTTTGCAACTCCTCCCAAGGGGAATGGTCACCCAGTCGGCGCCTCTCGGCCCATTGCTCCCGGTAGTAAGGAACGTACGTGATGGCATGATGCAGCACGTGATGCAACCGATCGTGTTGCCACGCGGCCCACTCACTGTCGCTCCAGCGCTCGCGCTGACGTGCTTCTCCCACCAGCAGGTCGGTGTTCGGGCCATAGCGCTGCCAGCGCAGTCGGAAGCCCCGAATGCTGGCAGCCAGCGAGCGGACCGGCCAGGGAAGGCCGTGGTAGAGTGCCAGCGCTTTCTGGTTCAGGCAGGCTTTTCTCCCATAGTTTGCTTGAGCAGTGCCTCCCACTGGGGCAGCACTACCGACCAGTCGAATTGCTCAGCCTTGGCGCGGGCGTTGCGCGACAGGCGTTCGGCCAAGCTGGGCTCGCCCAGGATTCTCCTCACCGCCGCGGCCATGGCCTTGGCGTCATCCGCTGGCACCAGCAGACTGTCTTGTTCATCATTCAGTAAGTACGGCAGCCCACCGGCGTTCGTGCTCACCACGCACAGTCCGCAGGCCATGGCTTCGATCACGCTGACCGGGGTGTTATCCACATTCGTCGTGTTCAGGAAGATATCACCCGAGCTCAACACTCTGGGAACCCGGGTCTTGGGCACTGCCCCGGGCAGGCTCACCCGTCCTGCCAACCCCAACCGGTTCGCCTCCAACGTTACCTGTTCGAGGCTGCCGTCCTTTTTGTCTGGGCCGAACATGGTCAGGTGGAGGACCGACCGAGCTGAAGGCTGGCTGGAGCAAACGTCGGCGATGGCGCGCAAGGCCATGCACGGATTGTAGATGGTTTCAAATGCCCGCAACCAGATGAGCTTCGCCTGCGCACTGGATCGCAGCCGGAACGGGTAGGCAGCGAGGTCGATCGCGTTTGGCAAGAACCGGAGCTCAGTATGATAGGAGCTCAGAGACTGCTGAAGGTAACGCGAGGGCGTGGTGACCACGCTGGCGGAGTGCAGCAGCCGCCGCACTCGCCCTGGCCAGCGCCTGGCGAAGGCCGGCAGGTTTCCCCCGTGGAGGGTCAAGGCGAAGGGCTTGCCCAGGCGCCTCAGCAACCAGCAAACACCTTCAGCCCAAATAAACGACGGACCGCTGTAAACATCCACCTGCGCGACAGCATAGTCGCCCCGGCGCCGCCACACGGTCATCAGCATGTCCACCGGCCGGCTGAGGCGCGCCTGCTTGTCCGAGGTGGTCAGCACCGTCCACCCCGCGGAGGACAATCGCCGCGCCAGCGACTCGCACACCGTATAGGATCCCGGCCGGGTGGCCGACAAGAAGTTGCCTACCAATAACACCCCGGACGGAGAGGCTGCCCGGCTCCCCACCGAGCTATCGAAGTCCATCGTTCGGGCTCCGGTTACGGTATCCTGGCCCATGACTTCAAGCGTTGCACCATGACCTCGGTTTGCTGCTCCAGCGTCACTGTGGCTGCCAATTCCCGCCCGCGTTTGATCATTCCTCGACGCCTCGCCGGGTTGTGCAGGACTTCGCTCAGTGCCGCCACCAACCCCTGAGTGCTATTCGGCTCAGTCAGCAAGGCGGCCTCGTGAACAAAATCCGGGATTGAACCAACCCGGGTCGCAACGACCGGAAGACTGTGCGCCATGGCTTCCCAGATGGTCCGCGGAAAGCCTTCGGACGTTTTCGAAGCGATCAGGTAGATGTCGGCCTCGCGGTAATGGGCATACAACTCCGGTCCCGCCGCCTTGGGCCCATGGAACTTGACCCGCCCCGCGACGCCCAGGCGTGCGGCAACCTGCTTCATTTCCTCCAGCACGTTGTCGTTCTTCTCCGGCCAACCCACCAGGTCCAAGCACACATCTTCGCCCGCTTGAACCAGCAGTGCCAGCGCCTCGACCATCTCGATGAGACCCTTGCCCCGGGCCATGCGCCCGGTGTAAAGCAGATGGCACGGCGCCCGCAAGCAGGTGTCTTCTCGATCGAAGAAGTCCGCTCGCGTCAGGGTGGTGGTGCGCGTTTCCACCAGGTTGGGAATGGTCGTTTCTGATTCCCGAAACAGCTTCTGGCTGTTTACGAACGTCAGGCTCTTCCTGGCAACCTGATCCTGGCGTCGTTGGTTCCATCGCCACAGGAGACGGATCGTCTCCCGGCGCAAAAACGTCTGGCGCGCGTCATTCACACCCGCAACGTTGTCCCCAACCAAGAGAAGAGCCGTTGGCACGGGGCGAGCCCCATCGGCCAAGGACGGCAGGAGCGGCGAAGGCCCGCGCAGCAGAAGCACATCCATGGCAACTTTTTCCCGGCGGATGATCCCGGCATATCTTCGTGCCAAAAGCAACCTGCGGGGAACGGAGCAATGCGGCCCCATGTCCACCAGGCGGACGTTTCCGCGACGCAGCGCGTAATCCATTTGTAGACGTTCCTGCGGGAGGGGGGAATGAAGGAAACAGACGACTTCGGAGCAGTAGTCCGCCAAGGCATCCACGAAACGCCCCTGAAAGGACGGCATTCGGATCTGCTCACCGTCCCTAGTAGCGGGGACGTGATAATGGAAGCCAAGACGCATAAGGGAAAAAGCGTGGATACTGAAAAACAGAAATCCCAACGCGACAAAATCGAGAACAGAACGCGAAACTAAGATGAAAGGCTAAACATGGGATAGCGTGCCATTTCATGGGCCGCTGGCTGCGACCTTGGGGCGGGTCGCGAAAACGAGGCTTGGAGGACCCACGGGTGATCTCGCCACGCTGACCGAGCCCTGCCCGGTCCGGTGCGACGCCAGGTGGATGGTCGCGGCCACCAGGCCATAAACAAACCAGGCGTGGGTGCCCGTGAGCCCAGCCAACACCCAAAAATGCACGCTCATCGCAATGAGGCTTCCATAAACCCCCAACGCCCACGGTTCGCCTTGGCGGTTGAGCGCCATGGCCGCCAAGGCCCCGCCTATCGCCAGGACCACAATGAAGGCCGCCAGGGGTAGCGTCGCCACCAACCCGCCTTCCGCTAGGTAATTGAGGTAGGAGTTGTGCGCGCTCTTTCGCATAAAGTCTGACTCCGCTCGCCCCCTGAAGACGGGCGGCATTTCGAGGGGCACATAGACATCATGGTAACGCCCCGGCCCGGTGCCAAACCATGGCGATAGGGCAAAGAGCTTGAGGCTGCGTTGATTCATGACCTGCCGGGCCATGTAGGACTTGTCCTTTTCCAGATTATCAAAGGTCGAGACGCGGCTGAAAACCGCTTCGCGGACCCGCGCGCTCCCGGCCAGGATGCCGGCGGAGGCGACGACGACTAAACCCATCGGCAGGACCAGGCGCAAAGACACGGTTGGCCGCGACATCAGGCCCAGCAGAAAAAATATCGCCAACGCCAGGGCGATGCAGATCCATGAGCCCCGCGACCCGTTCATGGCGCAGGCAAGAAAGATCACGAATAGCCCACCGACGCAGGCCAGCTTGCGCATCAAGCCTCTCTCGAGAAATACTGGGAACAGAAACGGGGTGAAGGTGGAAAACAAAATGCCGTAGCTGTTTTGGGTGGTGACAATCGGCTCGGTCTCCGCGCCGATCTTTCCCAACAGAATGCCCTCAGCGCAACGCAACCCGGCCAGCACCACCACCGCGGTTCCCAGCAGGAACGGCAGCCGCCGCTGGATCCGAAAGTTCGAAGCAATGTAGGCGGTGACGAGGAACACCGCGAGCCAAAACAGATAGCGCACGAGGCTGACGACCTCGCCGGGCAGAAATTCGCGCGCATCGAACCAGGGACCATTCGCGACGAACGAAACAATCATCCCCGCCCAGATGGCCGCCGCGATGAGCAGCCAGCCATGATACCTCTGGAGCCACGGCGTCTTCGTTTGAAAAAACGCATAATAAATCATCGGCAGGATCAATGGCGCGGTAATGGACAAGCCTATGAACGGGATGTTAAGTAGAGGTAGGACGACAAACACGGCGCAGAGCCAGAAGAGCTGGAGAATACGCTTAGGGTGCTCGCGCGGAAGCGACCCGGCACCGGTGCGAGAGGCAGGGTTTGCAGGCCGCACCCCAAGGCGAACCCCCTGGCCCCGGCGGTCACGGGTTATGGGAAGATGGTTCACGGTTTGGGAGTGAGATCCGGGTCCCGCCCATGCCCTGCGCTCGCTTCTGCCTCACCACCCTCGTAGAGCCGCATCCATTTCGTGATGTGCTGTTTCCAGGCAAAACCCTCGCGCACCGTTTGCGCCGCCCGCGCGCCCATTCGCTGGCGCGCCTCCCCGTCGGTGCCGAGCCTGAGCATGGCGGCTTTCAAGCCCGCCAGGTCCCCTGGTAGAACATAGAGGCCAGTATCACCCTCCACATTTGCCAAATCGGTCACCCCCGGGATCCTGGAAACCACCACCGGAACCCCGACCGCCATCGCCTCCAGGGGAGCAATCCCCATCCCCTCTCGGCGCGAAGGAAAAACAAAAACGTCGCAGGCGGACAGAATACGGCTTAGTGTGGGGCGCTCATCCAAGCGCCCCCAAAACTCGACCCGGTTCGCAAGACCTTTGAGCGTATTCGTCACTTCAGCTACCTCTCGTTCATCAATGTCTTGGCTCTCGGCACGACTGCGGGGGCCGATCACCCAGAGACGCCACTCTGGATGGGCAGGCGCTAACTCGGCAAAGGCCTGGGCCAGAACGTCAAAACCTTTGCGGCGCCCAACTGCGCCGAGGCAGGCGAAAACCACATTCCCGGGGAGTATTTGATGGGCTGAGCGCAGTTCCTCCCGCTCACAGTCCGAACCGCTGGTGAAGATGTCATCCCTGATGCCGTAAGGAAGCAGCGAGACTTTGGATCCAAAATCGAGAGCGAGGCCCCGATGCAGAGCGGGGCTGACCGCGACAATAGAATTAACGGTTCGGTAAAAGCGCTTGGTCCAGAAACCCGACCAGCCCCGCGATCTGTAAACCTCGGTACCGCTTTCAGCCAGAGAGTGCACCACGACCGTGCGAGCGCCCTTGTATTTGGCCAAGCCACAGAGCAGGAAAGCGACCAGGTTTGAGTTGACAAAGCTGAGCCCCGGGATGCTGCCAAAATGCACGACATCCGGTTTAACCAAAACCAGTCGTAACGCCGCCCAAAACCAGAAAACCACCCGACGCAACCCTCGACCAGCCCGGCTGTGGTGAACCACGGGCGAGCGGTGTATCTGCAAACCCCCACGAGTTTCACGGCTGGCAAAGTGTGGTTGGCCAGCCGTCAACACGGTGGTCGCGTACCCGTGCGCCGAAAACGACTGAAATCGTTCTATGGAGGCCAGCAACTCACCGCCGAAATCGGGCGGCCAATATTTATAGGAAACATGAACTAATCTCATTGGTCGGCCGGGAGTTTGTTTGGACAATTCAGACAGCCACGGACGATCCGGCGCACGGTGAAGGGAATGGGCCCCAGGACCCCGAACCCGACCAGAAGGAACGAGAGCGGATCGAAGCCGAATTGGAGTTCCGCAACGAGAGCTTTGCAAGCGCGCCACCATTCCCATCGTTTGACGTGGCTTAGGATGAGCGAACGGTGCAGATGGCAGACCTGTCTTCTGAGCGGGTAGAGCAAATCGCGCAATGCCGGGGTTTGCGCAACAGATTCCAGGGCTTTCGTCCGGGACCGGATGACGGCGGTGTACCATTGAGGGGAAGGGCGGGACATGGAATCCGAGCGTTTATGGCGCAAGGCCAGCGGTTGATCGAGGTAGGCAAATCTCACCTTTCCTCCCATCCGAAACCAAAGGTCCCAGTCGTCGTCACCTCTCAGGCTCTCGTCGGACCCGCCAACCTCGAGGAGGAGGCTGCGGGGAATCATCATCGATGACCGGAGAATGAAATTGCTCTCGATCAGGTGCGAGCGGAGGTCGCCATCGATAATGACCGCGTGTTCGGTGATGCGTTTCTTGGGCAAAGCCCCGAGGACATGCTGCTGCTGTTCGGACAGGAGTTCGGTCGTATTGGTAACCTCGTCGTGGTTATAGAAATTCGTGAATACGGCGCCGGCTGACGGGCCGCATTCGAACACTTCGAGTTGTTGCCGTAGTTTTCCCGGCAACCACTCGTCGTCCGCCTCCAGGAAGGCGACATATTGGCCGCGGGCGGCATGAATGCCCGTATTGCAGGCGGCCGCCACATGCCCGTTCGGACGGCTGATCCGCCGCACGCGTTTATCCACCTGGGCCGCGGCATCGATAAGCTGGGGTGTCGAATCGGTCGAACCATCATCCACGACGATTAGTTCGAAGGGGATGGAGGTTTCCAGGAGGACGCTAACTATGGCGCGTTCCAAGGTTTTCTCGGCGTTGTAGGCCGGGATTACCACCGTTACCAGCGGCGTATCGTTTCTCAGAGTAACTTCCATTAGCGGTAAAGGCGAGGAACGAAGATCGTCAGGACGCGCGGTAGCGGCTCTTCTGGTTAATGCCCAGGAGCCGTCCAACATTCCGTTTCAAAAACCCTAAGGCGGGAATTCGGTTGAGTCGTTGCACGTACTCTCGATGCTTTGTTTCCCAGTACAGGGCGGTGGAGACGGCCGCCTGGTAATCGCGGGCGGTAGGGGCAGGGGCGTCCGGTGAGAGATGCGGATAGGCGGCGTAGTCCCGTCGCCAGTCGGGCCTCTCCCCCATCCCGGGGGATCGGACAGAAAGCATACAATCGGGGAACCGGAGCGCGGTTCCCGCCGTGGAACCTTTGACGTGCTCGACCATGGTCTTTAGGAGACGCGCTAGTCGATCCGCTGCCGGCTCCTCCAGGTAAAGCGAGTCCCGCAGCACGAACTCCTGGTAAGCGAGCTTCACCTTCGGCGGGTTTAGCAATTCCCGGAGCACGGGAGCCAGGTGCTCCCGGCAGCAAATCCGCCAACTCGAGGAGATAAAGTGGGGGCTGTTGGTGTAGTCCAGAATGGCGGTCGGGCGGCCAGCCAGCAGGGACTCCAGGTAGGCGGTGGACATCGTAGTGAGGACGGCATGGACCCCAGCCAACTGCTGATGGAGGTCCGCGCCCCGGGTATCCAACCCTTGCTCCGGCAGTCCCAGCGCCGCCCGTATTTTGGGGGATACGCGCCAGACCAATTCGACATGGGGAATATGCGCTGCTTCCGCCCGTACCTCCTCAATGCTGCGCCGGCAAGCCTCAAACTGCTCCTTGTTGAATCCCGGTGTCTTAGCCGTCATGACCAGGACTCGATACGGCGGGCCGGGCGGGAGCGCGGGCCGGTTTGCGGCGAGTGGGTCAAAACGCGGGACGCCTACCAGCTCACACTTTCCAGCGTTCCCCCAACTCTCCAGGAGCCTCGCCTGCAAAGCGCCCAGGCAAGCAATTTTGTGCGCCCCCACTGGCTGCTCGAACGGGAGATGCTCCCCTTCCAGGGGATATTCAAAGGTTCTCCTCCATTCCAGGATCCCGTCGAACATCATCAAGATGCCGATGTTCCGCTGACGAACCTGTGCCAGAACGTGCGCGTAGAGAAGGTGGTAGTCATCAAGACAAAGAACAACTTTAGGGTTGTGTGAGAGGATAGCCTCAAGGTCATACGTCGCCTGCGCCACCTCCATACCGAGCCGCTGAAGCACCGGTTCTATGTGGTGAATGGTTTTGTCGCCGGTAAGAACAACGAGGTCCGCCATGACAATCGAAAAAGGGTGTTTCCTAAGCCGCCGCTGACACCGCGTTCCGGAAAGAGACCGAAGCGAGGTTTCCGTTCAGCCACTCCACCTCGGGGACGCCTCGATGGAATTTGGCCCAGGTAGAGGATTCCTGGAGCAGCTTGCGAGCGCTCTCCACCCGAAAGTCCGGCGAAAATACGAGCCCGCCGGGCACGGGTGCGGGCACTACGCCCCAAAGAACCTCGGCCGTGCCCTGGTTGGTGTCGTAATCCATCTTTGCGGCAGGCCGCTCGGCCAAGGGGCGGCAAATGCAGGCAATTTCGCCCGGGCGATGCGCGTGGAGCACGTTCCAATCGATGCGCAAGAAACGCGCGATCAGCCGAAGTCTCGACCCCAGGGGCAGGTTGCGGATGAACAACATCGGGGCATAGCCCCAACAGAACCAGAATAGCTTGATTCGTTGACGATGCAGCGGGTTCGCCAGGTGCGGCCTTAGCCAGCGGATATACCACTGCCGTATGGCCCGCTCGAAGGAACTCTTTTGATAGCTGCGATTCATGACGATGGTGCTGGCGTTGGTAGTTACGCTACTTACACTTCAGGCTCGACACGAAAGTTCAGTTCCATCGCTCGCCCTGCGCCAGCTTGCGGATCGCTTCGGCATAGCGGTCAACCAGGTGTTTGCGGCTGAAGTTCGACCAATACCTCGACTGGGCACTCGTGGCCAACTCCCGCCTTAGTTCTGGGCTCCGCGCCAGTTGCAGCAGCGAATCCCCCAGCCCAATGGCGTCATCACATTTGAAAAGAAGACCCGATCTGCCGTGTTCGATCAGTTCCGGGATCCCTCCGACGTCCGAGCCGACCACGGGTGTTCCCATGGCCATGGCCTCTAGGATGGTCAGCGGCATGGCTTCGCAGCGAGAAGGCAGAACAACCGCATCGGCCGCGTAAATGAACTCGAGGGCGTCAGTTCTCGGGCCGACGGCGGCAACCCTGCCGCTCAAAGGCCCTGCCGCCAATTCCTTCAAGAAGCCTTGTCCCCAGGCCGGACCTGGCAGGCCGCCAGGTGCGCCAACCAACACCAGTGAGGCTGACGGAACTCGGGCGCTAACCTGAGGAAAGCAGTCGAGCAGGAGGTCCTGGCCCTTCAAGTACTGAATGGCGGCGACGCAGACAACTACGAACGCCTCTGGAGCGAAGCCCAGACGCTGGCGAACCTGCGCCCGGTTCAACGCCAATACCCGCTCGACAGCCTGCTCCCGGCAGCAGTTCGGAATGGCACAAGATTCCTTGGTGGCTAGGGAGGGAATGGCCAGCCACTCGTTCCGCACCCGAGACGATACGAAGATGAAATGCGAGTATTTTTGCATCATTCCCAAAGCCCACTCCAAGGAAGGTTCCCCCGGGAGCCGATGCCGCGCCGGGTTGTCATGCACCACGAGCACTGATTTCAGGGGCTGCGAATTCTCGAGGAATTTCCAAACAAAATCGCTTCCGAACCCGTTCACCACCAGGACCTCCCTGCTGCTCCGTGTGAGGCGCCTCCGCCTGGGAAGGTAAGCCGCCGCACTCGCAACCCAGCTGAGCAAGCTCCGCACGCCTCGGCGGTCCCTGCTCCGGGGAAACTGCGGCCAGCTTGGCAAGCGATACCAGATGGGTGTTGCTTGGCCTGGATCACCTGGCCCCTGCCAACCTTCGCACTGGCCATAGCTGAAGACCTTGACGGGCGCCCCCGCTGCCAGAATTCCGGCAAGGATCTCAGCGGTCATGTTGATCGATCCGGCGGCGCCATTTAACTTCCAGGCAACAAAGGCCAGCTTCATAAAGCGGCGCTGGGCAGCCGGCGAGTAAGTCGCTTCAGGTCGGGTTTGGTTCATTCCGTGTAAATGCACTGCTTCCGTTGGTCATGCTTTCTTGGCGACCAAATAAAGAAAAGGCGACGTGAAGCGATTAGGCGGCCACGGCGATGCTTGATCAATTCGACGAGCGCGCCTTGCGATATGCCGGCGCGAGAACCCGATCCAGCGGTTCGACGTCGGGGATTCATACCAGAATCCGAATCGTCCATAATATCCCTCCTCAAGCACCCGGAGTCCAAGGCGCTCAACATCCCTGCGCCACCTTGAAAGGCTCATCGCGGCCGTAACGTGCCGATGCAGGTTTTGTCGGTCGAGCAACCAGTGAAGAGAGAACTGAATCCATCTGAAGTTGGGAGCGCTAATAAACAGCACGCCTCCGTTTGCTAGCAAGCGTGCGTGCCGCTCAATGACGCTTTCACAGTCCACGAAGTGTTCAATGAATCCAAACGAGCAGACTAGATCGTAATTGCGGGCCGGTTCGAAACCGAAGAAATCGCCCTGCAAGATGTCTCCGACCTCAACCCCGTTGGCCCGGCAGTGTTTGGGGAGTTCATCCGCAGCCTGCGGAGTCATGTCAATGCCGCTCGCCACGTACCCATAGGTCTTGGAAAGGTAGAGCAGGTAATCGCCAGGGTAGCATCCGACTTCAAAACAATGCCCACCTCGGGGGCAGACTCGGGCAAAGACGTCCTTGAACAGAACCCGATCTGGCATGTACACAAGCTCTCGCCGGACGTATAGACCGTCCCAGTAATCCTGCGGCGCGGCGCTGTTCATGAGTTTCCTTGGCTGATGTGAACCGTGCTAGGCAGGGGTGACACCATCTCGCCGGCGACGGCGGCTTTATGGATCAATGTTTCCAGGTCAAAAAGCCCTCGTTAAGGGGTTGCCATAAGCGGTTTTCCAGGCGTGCCGTGGAGCCGCATCAGGACGCGGGCGCGCCCGCCGCCAGAATTTGGGCAAGGATCTCAATGACCATGTTGATCGACCCGGCGTTGCCATTTAACTTCCAGGCGACATAGGCCAGCTTTATAAAGCGGCGCGAGGCAACCGGCGAGCAAGTCTCTTCAGGTCGCGCGTGATTCATTCCGCGTTGAGGTGCCATTTGCTTCGGGACCGGCCTGGTGCTCCGGAGCGCGGCCATACCGCAGCGGCGCCTAAGTGGGGGCCGGGCGACTGCTGGTCCTGCGTCCGACCACTGCGCTCGCCCGCCCCGCCCGCCCCTGTCGCCTTTCCGTTCGCGGACTACGCCCGCAGCAGGCGTTCAACTTTGGGCAAGGGGAGGATGAATGTACCCAGCAACAAGATGGCAGACCGCTTGAGATACCAACGAAAACCAAATAGGCGCGTCAACGGGATAGCCCTTAGGCTTTTCAGTGTGCATAGCCGCGAAGATCGCCTGTCCCCTTGCCGCAGCAGTTCCAGCGCCCTCAGTTGGTGCATTTTGACAATTCTTTGGTTGAGCATCTGTGCGTAGATCGAGGGCAGGACCTGCTTGATGACGCAGTAGAACTTGAGCCGTGCGGTGAGTTTATGCATTTCGTCCCGGCCGCTCCAAACGCCGCCGTCATGCTGCCGATAGGCGGCCATCACCTCATTAAGGTAACCAATAGGACCTACCTGAGACAGCATGACTTGCAAAGGCCAGTCCAGCGTGAATAATGAGAGGAAGGGGTCGAAACGGCTTTTGTCAATCACATTACGGAACATCATCGAACCGGTCGCCATGCCAATTGCGTTGCTGTTGATTAAATCCTCTGTTGTATAAGTGAGTTTCTCTGTGTCCGAGGGTAGGCAGAAGTCGCCGGGCAGGGCGCATTCCGAAACGACTTTCGTGCGTGTAAAACAGGCGGAGTAATCCGGGTTTGCTTCGAGGAACTCCACCTGTTTCTGCAACTTGTTCGGATCGGTCCAGTAGTCGTCGCCCTCAAGTACCGCCACATATTTGCCGGTGCAAGCGGCTAGTGTTTCCACGAAGTTCCGGTGCATTCCGAGATTCTTGGGCGGCAGAAGGGCCCTGATTACTTGCGGACAGCGCCGCTGGAAATCTGACACGATATCACGCGTCCGATCGGTGGAGCAATCCTCACCTATCACGAGTTCAATGGGAAAACCTGTCTTCTGCATGAGCACACTCTCAACGGCCTGTGCGATGAACTGGTCATGGTTGTAGGTAATCATCAACACGCTCACCAAGGGCATCGTTCCCACCGGGGCTGGTTCATTACTCCTGTGCCTCTGGGTGCTCATCTTCACTGGCTTTGCTGAGCTCCTGCAACAAAAGGAGAGATGAACCCCTTCTCTGCCAAAATGCCTCGCAGCCGGGCGACGACATCGCGGAAGGCGGCGAGCTTGAAAGCGTGGCAGAGGAACAAATAGAGACTGGCGCCACTCAGCACTTGCAGCGACAGCAATATTGCCGGAGGCAGAGCCTCCCACATGGAAAGCGTCCTGGCGCAGACCAGCATGAGAATCGAGACGGCCAGGTACGGGCTGATGTCCCGAATCTGGGCTCTGATGGGGTAACCGGCCAACCCCCCCGAGTAGGCTGCGTTGATGAAGTAACAAACGAGACCGAGGAGGGCTTGACTCCAAGCCATGGCCAGTATGCTTATTCTGGAGGCGACCACGATCGAAGTCACTCCGAGGACTTTTTTTATCAATTCCAGCCGAAAGAACAAATCGGATCGGCCCCGGCTCTGAACCAGTGTCAAATTGATAACATGCAAGGGCCACAAAACGCCGCCCAGAGAAAGCACCTGCAAAAGCGGGACACAGGGTAGCCATTTATCTCCAAACACGACCTGGACCAGAGGGCGCGCGGTGGCCAGGATGCCGAACATCATCGGGGTGTTGACGAGCATGATGGCGCGCAGGGTTTTGCTGGCTGCGCGGCGGAGTGCCCCCGGCTCGCTGGCGGCAGCCGCGGAAAAGACCGGAAAGGCCACGCGTCCAAGCAGGGCGGAGATGGTGCTGGTGGGCAGTTGCTGAATATTATCCGCTCTGGAGAAGAGGCCGAGGTCACGAGCCGAATAGAATCGGCCAATGATCAGTGTGTTCAGCCGGGTGTAGGCGGTATCCAATAGCCCGGATAAGGCCAGGAAGGAGCCGAAGCGAAAGAGGGAGCACAGGGAGGCAGAGCTGAAGCAGAGCGCAGGTCGCCATGGACTGACGACCCACAATAACAGACCGCTAACAATTGTGGAAACCAGACCTTGAAGTGCCAGGCTCCAGATGCCCCACCCGCGCCAGGCCAGCACGATGGTCACACCGCCGGAAATAATGGTGGCCACCAAGGTGATCTTCATTTGCAGGCGAAAATTTAGCTCCTTGGTTAGCAGCACCGCCTGGATGGAACGGAAGGAGCCCAGAAACAGGTTAAGGGCCATCAACCAGGTGAGCGGCTTGAGGATTGGCATCCTGTAAAACGTCGCAATGTAGGGGGCGGCCGCCCCCAGCAGCAGCGCCATGATGAGCGCGGTGGCGATGTTGAAGTAAAATACCGATGAAGTGTCTTCCCGCGTGATGTTCTGCCGTTGGATCAAGGCGGAGCCAAAACCGCCACTCACAAACACGCCGGCAATGCCCGTGAAGATGGAGAGCATGGCGAGCACGCCGAAGTCTTCGGGGGCGAGCAGCCGCGCAAGCACAATGGAAAGCGCCAGCCCGATGCCCTGCTTCAGCACGATCTCCATCCCGCCCCACAGTACAGCCGAGGTGGATCTTCTTGAGAGGTTTTTCACGGAAGATAAACCGGTGAGGGCGGTCCAGTGACCGCCGACTCATTCCCGGCTTGTGAGTCCGCCGCTGCCGCCTGAGGCACTTGGCTGCCTGCCTGCAACCGCTCAAGCGCCTTGGGTGGTGTTCGTATGGCTTGGTCCAGGATGGCGCACACCTCTTTAATTTCGGTGGGCGAGACTGCGGTTCCGGTGGGCAGGATCAGCACGCGCTGGGCTAGTTTTTCGGTTTCCGGCAGCAACAACCGGGCGTGAGGATAATGAGATCGATAAGGTTCCATGCGATGGCACCCGGGATAGAAATACCGCCGCGCCAAGACGTTCTCCGCATGAAGCACCCGCACCAACTCATCGCGGCTTAGCCCGGTCTTCACCTCCTCCACTTCCACCACGATATACTGGTAGTTATATTTCTCTGAATGGTCATACCCGATCAAGGAAAGCCCCGGAATGCCGGAGAGGCCTAACCGGTAGGCTTCATAGTTTCGCCGATTAACGGCGGCGAACTCCTCCAGGCTCTCCAGGTTCGTCAAACCCATGGCCGCGCAGATTTCCGTCATTTTGCCGTTCGTCCCGACATAAATCACCTCGTCATACCCCGCGAACCCGAAATTCTTCATCAGGCGTATCTTGGCGGCTAGTTCGTCGTTGTCCGTAACAATGGCCCCACCCTCGAACGTGTTGAAGAATTTGGTGGCGTGGAAGCTGAAGACCTCGGCCAACCCGAACGCGCCGATCATCCTGCCGCCATGACTGCAGGCAAAGGCGTGCGCGGCATCGAACATGAGCTTCAGGTTCCGGCGGTGGGCGATTTCAGCCAGAGCCTCCACGTTACAAGCCCGCCCCCACACATGAACGCCAATGATACCGGTGGTCCTGGGCGTGATCAGTTCCTCGACCCGAGCCGGGTCGATGTTGTGCGTGCGCGGATCAATGTCACAGAAGACGGGCGTTATTTCCTGCCACTGCAAGGAATGAGCGGTGGCGATGAATGTGAAGGCTGGAACGATGACCTCCCCTTTCAGGTCAGCGGCGCGGATGGCGATTTCCAGAGCCACGGTGGCGTTGCACATCGCGATGCAGTGTTTGACGCCGATTAGGTCGGCGATTCGCAGCTCGAATTCCTTTACGAATGGCCCGTTGTTGCTAAGCCAGTTTCGGTCGAGCATCTCGTTAACACGCTCAAGAAACCGCTGGCGGTTGCCCTGGTTGGGGCGCCCGACATGAAGGGGGTGCGAAAAGGGTCGCGGGAGATCCAGGGCACTTTGTGCCGATGTGGAATTACACATTGTTATGTTGCTCATAGTTGTCGCACAACCTTGGCTGGAACTCCGTAGGCAAGGACGCCTGCGGGGACATCGTCAAGAACGACAGCCCCAGCGCCAACGTAGGCACCATTCCCGATGCGGCAGCCTTCTCTAACCAGGGCGCCAAGTCCAACCCAAGCGCATTCACCGACCTCAACCTGGCCGGCTAAGTGAGCGCCCGGACCTATGTGAACTCCGTCCCCAATCGTGCAATCGTGGTCAATGGAGGCGCAGGTGTTGACGATAACCGCGCAGCCAAGTTTTGCGGAAGGGTTGACCACGGCGCCGGCTACGATAACCGTTCCCTCGCCAACCGTCGCTTCCGGGGACACAGTGGATCGAGGGTGTATCGCTGTGACCAGGGAGAAACCTAGTCTCCGGCATAAGGCCGCCATCCCGAGCCTCGCCTTGCAGTCGCCCACTCCCAAGGCCAGGTTGGTAATTCCAGCAGCATGCTGGGCCGACAGGATGTCGCTGCCCCCGAGTATTTGGGACCCGCAGAATTGCTTGCCCCACCGTTCGGGGCTGATGTCGTCAAGGAACCCAGAAATCTCCCACCCCCCCATCAAGCGTAGAGTCTCCCCTACCACTTTTGCGTGCCCTCCCGCTCCCCAGATGATCACCTTGACTTTAGTGTTTGTTCGGCGTTGCATCGGTCGGGCCATCAGCTAAGCGCGCCTGAAACTGAGAACCACGGGCTCTGCACCGGAGGTCTAGTCAGTGGTCACTGGTTTCGATCTTGATCAGGTCCGGGAGACGGGCGGCGACGGCGGCTTGGGCCTGGTCTATGCCAGTATAGCCGCTGCAAATGAATTCGAGGGTTTGCTGGCCCAGTCCGCGGCGGCGGTTAAGCACGGATCGGAGGCGGTTTTGATACTTGGTGGGCGCAAATCCGGCCTGCCGCTCCGCACCGTCTTCCCAGAGGCAGAAAAACACATAAAGCGGGCTCTGCGGCGCGTCGAAGACATACTCCCGGAAGGGCAGACTAAGG
>Ga0316232_1002632_pt1 | contig 18109 bp, 12 predicted proteins | sample TBHtaG_FD_206006 | JGI IMG/M metagenome (GOLD analysis project Ga0316232, IMG submission 206006) | Freshwater microbial communities from Trout Bog Lake, Wisconsin, USA - TBH18025_13 | ecosystem: Environmental > Aquatic > Freshwater > Lake > Hypolimnion/Profundal zone | place: USA: Wisconsin... | reverse complement strand
CGATATCTTGATGCTATTTTAACGGAATCGATCCAGCAATTTCTTACTCTGCTTATCTAAGGTGGTTGAGTCCTTGATTAAAAATTGCAGGCCATTGGAGTCGGCAATTAAGAGTGTATTACCAGCGATCCGACGAATGTCTTCCTCACCCTTGAGGCGAATACGCGTAGGGCCGCGATCGGTGTCGATATCCCAAATGCTAGGAGTGGCAAAGGTGGATACCTTATTGATTCGCTCAATCACAGGCATAAATTCACGTGCCGCTATTTCTTCCTCAATCAGAGCAAGCTCAGATTCGGGGATGGCAGCAATTGCCGGGAACCAACACAACTCTTTTCCGGATTGATCCATGATGGACAAACCTGCGGCAGGAGCGGTAATTGGAAATGCCCTGACCGGATATGCGCCCACATGAGCGTTACCATGCTCATCTATAAATACGAGGCGCCCAAAACTGTCGCGTTCAAGACGATGACTCATACATCGCCCCCCATGTCTTTTGCGGCAAGCTCCAACGCTTCTTCGTCTGAGTCGTCAAGACTTTCACCAATTGCTCCGCCCTCAACCAATTCTGCGGCATGTCGCAATTGCGCTTGATACAAAGCATAGTACGCGCCCTGCGCCTCCATCAATGCATCGTGCGAACCAATCTCAACAATTTCACCTTTATCCAACACAACTAAACGATCTGCTTTACGCAATGTAGAAAGACGGTGAGCAATTGCAATGGTTGTTCGACCCTTCACCAAATTATCTAGGGCGCGCTGAATCTCCTTTTCAGTAGTGGTATCCACCGAAGAGGTTGCCTCATCCAAAATCAGAATGCTTGGATTAATCAATAATGCTCGCGCAATTGAAATCCGCTGACGCTCACCTCCGGATAGGGACTGTCCACGCTCACCCACTAAAGAGTCATAACCGAGCGGTAAGCGCAGAATAAATTCATGGGCATGGGCAGCGCGAGCTGCCTCAATAATTTCATCACGTGTCGCGCCCGGCTTCCCATAGGCAATGTTTTCCGCAATCGTGCCAAAAAACAAAAATGGTTCTTGCAACACCAAGCCAATACACCTGCGGTAATCCGCGATACCAATACTGCGAATGTCGCGCCCATCCAAAGCAATCGACCCCGCGCTGACATCATAAAAGCGGCAAATTAAATTTACTAATGTACTCTTTCCTGAACCACTATGTCCCACCAAACCAATCATTTCACCGGGAGCAATATCCAAATGAATGCCCTTGGTAACGGCACGATTGCCGTAGCGGAAACCCACGCCTTGTAAGGTAATTCGGCCGCTCACCTCGCCCAAAGGGGCAGGATCAATTGGCTCTGGGACACTCGAAACATGATCCAAAATATCAAAGATTCGCTTAGCACCAGCTGCAGCCTTCTGAGTATGAGAAACAATGCGACTCATAGAGTCTAAGCGAATATAAAAGCGTCCTATGTAAGCCAAGAATGCAATTAAAACGCCCACCGTAATGTGGCGATGGGCCACCTGCCAAATCCCGAAACCCCACACTACCAATAAGCCGGTTTCAGTCAGCAAAGTTACCGTCGGTGAGAACAACCCCCACACACGATTCACACGATCATTGATTTGCAAATTGTGCTTATTTGAATCTACGAAGCGTTTTAATTCGCGCTCTTCTTGAGCAAAGGCTTTAACCACCCGAATGCCTGGAATGGTATCGGCCAAGATATTTGTCACTTCAGACCAAATACGATCAATCTTTTCAAAACCAAATCGCAGCTTATCGCGAACAATATGAATCATCCACACAATAAAAGGTAGAGGCGCTAAGGTCACCAAGGCTAATAAGGGGTCGATGGACACCAAAATCGCTGCAGTCATGGTGATCATCAGCACGTCAGTTGCAAAGTCCAAGGCATATAAGGACAGAAAAACGCAAATACGATCCGTCTCCGCACCAATGCGCGCGATTAGGTCCCCAGTTCGCTTGCCGCCAAAATATTCCAAAGACAGCTTAAGTAAATGCTCAAAGGTAGTGTTGCGCAAATCCGCTCCAATGCGCTCACTAACCAAGGCCAGCAAATACGTCTTCCACCAGCCTAATCCCCAAGCAATCAAAGCTGCGCCAAATAAAGCCAGCAAATATAGGCTGGCCAAATGGAAATCAATAGGATTGCCACGTTCGTAAGGAATCAAAACGTGATCCATCAAGGGCATAGTCAGATAAGGAGGAATTAAGGTAGCCCCCGTCGACAAAAGCGTGAGCACAAAACCTAATAAGAGTTGCTTTTTATAGGGTCGCGCAAACCGCCACAATTTAAATAAAGTCCAGGTTGATGGTGGCTGATCATCTTCTGGATCACATGTTGGACAAGCATCCACATTTGCAGGTTTTGTACTTAGACAAACCGGGCAGATTTGTCTGTCATATTCGCTAGCAACCACCAGCTGCTCCGAAGCACCAAGCAGTATTTGCTTATAGGCGGCTTGCAAACGCAGAATTTGTGGGTTAACTGCTAATGTGAAATACCAAACCTGGATAAGGGCTTGGGTGGTTTCCAGTCTTAGATGACCAACCCCAGCATGATCGCCATGAGTTAATTTTCCACCAAGATCCAAGGGCCACGCCTCAAAATGGCTCCCGTTTGTCCAAAATAGCCCTTCTCGATTAAGCAAGAGCAAGCTCTTTTGAAAACGCAAATCATCGGCCAGGTCTAACTCTACCCAAGCCAAAATCCCATCGAGCTGAGAAATGGGGCTAGTTGGTGTCTTGAGAACACCTCGCCAGTAATCGGGCAAGGTTGGGGCGGAAGGGGTGAGTTCAGGCTTCATTAACCTTAAAAGTATAGTGGAGCTAAATTTTTTCAATTTATTGAGCTTGTCAACTTTCCGGGCCAGAAAACCGTTAAATTATGAAATTAAGGCTTTTTGTATATTTTTGCTAAATTTGTGGATTCTTAATAACTACTAGAGACAAAGAAATGGCCTGGGCCATGCAGCCCCCCTGCTACCCGTCGCCCTGTCGCATATGCCCCAATTGCTAGATAAAACTATTGAGATCTTGAGCGTCAAGCATCTCCGAGGTCCCAATATGTGGACTTATCACCCCGTTTTGGAGGTTTGGGTTGATATTGGGGATTTAGAAGACTATCCATCTAACCTCATTCCCGGCTTTTATGACCGGCTTGTGAAGGCCCTTCCTAGCCTTCAAGAACATCGGTGCAGCTATGGGGAACCTGGCGGGTTTCTAAAACGGGTTGAGGAAGGCACTTGGCCAGCCCACATCCTGGAACATTTAACACTAGAACTCCAAAATCTGGCCGGCATACCGGGTGGCTTTGGCAAGGCTCGGGATGGCGATCGTCGAGGCGTATACAAGGTGATGGTCAGCGCAATCAATGAAGAAGTTACGCTCACTGCCCTAAAGTACGCACGAGACCTCTACCTAGCCCTCGCTCAAGATACCAAAGATCCCGCCATTGAAGTTCAGAATATCGTTGAAAACCTCCGTGAACTTGGTGACGACTTGTTGCTAGGGCCAAGCACTGCCTGCATTGTGACGGCAGCTGAAGAGCGCGGCATTCCGTCGATTCGCCTTTCTGATGGCAACCTAGTTCAACTGGGTTATGGCGCCAACCAACGCCGAATATGGACTGCAGAAACTGATAAAACCAGCGCTATTGCCGAAACCATTTCACGCGATAAAGACCTCACCAAGACACTCCTGGCCAGCGCTGGCGTTCCGACGCCCGAAGGCAGAACAGTGAGCAGCCCAGATGATGCCTGGGAGGCGGCCCAAGATATTGGTCTACCGGTAGTCGTTAAACCCATTGATGGCAACCATGGTCGCGGAGTGTTTATCAATCTGTACACCCAACAAGAAATCGAAGCAGCTTATGCCGTGGCTATTGAAGAAGGTAGCGAGGTTTTAGTAGAGCGTCACATTCTTGGCGATGAGCATCGTCTACTGGTAGTGGGCAACAAAGTAGTAGCCGCAGCCAAAGGTGAGACGGTTTGGGTTACGGGCGATGGCAAGCACACGATTCGTCAACTCATTCAAACTCAAATTAATTCTGATCCACGCCGTGGAACTGCGGAAGAACACCCGCTTAATCCAGTGCGGATTGACTCTGCAGTAGACCTAGAGTTAGCACGCCAAAAGCTACACGGCGATAGCATCCCCGCCTTAGATCAAAAGGTTCTAATTCAAAGCAATGGCAATGTGGCGTTCGATGTCACAGACTTGGTTCACCCCGATGTTGCTAGTCAGGTTGCCCTGGCTGCTCGCGTCGTTGGCTTAGAAATTGCCGGTGTTGACTTAGTAGCGCAAGACATTAGCAAGCCCTTAGAAGCGCAAAATGCCGCCATCGTCGAAGTCAATGCAGGTCCCGGGCTCCTGATGCACCTCAAGCCAGCCAGCGGTAAACCACAGCCCGTAGGCAAAGAAATTGCCAATCACCTTTTCCCACCAGGTACTGATTACCGGATTCCAGTAATTGGCATTTGCGGCGAGCGCGGTAAGACCCCTGTAGCGGAAATGATTGCGCATTTCTTGCGCCTGACCAATTTATACGTTGGATTATCTTGCAGCAAAGGGTTGTTCTTTGGTCATCGTGCCATTCAAAAAAGCGATGCCGCCAATTGGGAGAATGCCCGAAGGACGCTCCTCAATCGCTCTGTGGAAGCAGCGGTTATTGAAAACAATCACCTGTCGATGCTGATTGAGGGTTTGGCCTACGATCGATGCCAAGTAGGTGTCGTGCTCAATATCGACCCTCAGGCCAATTTCCCTGAATATGCTATCTATGACGAAGATCAAATCTTTAGCGTAGTCCGCACCCAAATCGATGTGGTACTGCCCACCGGCGCAGCCGTCCTTAATGCTGATGACCCCTTGGTTGCCAAGATGACTGAATTATCAGATGGCGAGGTCATTTACTTTACTCAATACTCCGATTCTGAGGTCGTAAAAACCCACCTCCAACATGGGGGTCGAGCAGTGATCGCAGGCAAACAACAAATCACCCTCAAAAATGGCAATCTGACTCAAAAAGCCATTCCTGTACCACGCCATGCCGAGCCAAACGAGGATACCCCTTGGAAGGCAATGAATTTAGCGGCTGCAATTGCAGCGGCGTGGGCTCTGGACATCCCATTCAACGTTATTGAAGCAGGCGCTGAAACATTCGTTTCTCATGCCAGCGTTTTAGCAGGGGCTTAATTGGAAATCACCCGTATTCGCATGTTGCGCGGCCCGAACTTGTGGAGCCGCCACACCGCTTTAGAGGCCATTGTTTCGTGCGACACGAACGAACAATCAATCAACTCTATTCCTCAATTTGAAACCAAAATTCGTGAGCGCTTTCCACAGCTTGGTAGCATGCGTCGCGGCGGTCAAAGCGAGGTACTTTCTTTGGCGCACGCACTAGAACATGCAGCGTTGGGGTTGCAGGCGCAAGCTGGATGCCCGGTCACCTTTAGTCGCACAGTACAAACCATTGAAACCGGTGTCTATCAAGTGGTAGTTGAGTACATCGAAGAGTTGGTTGGACGCATGGCCTTTGACTTTGCCTTCGCACTGATTCAGGCAACTCTTAATGATGCCCCCTTTGATCTAGCCGCCGCCCTCTCAGAACTAGAAGCACTGTATGAGGATGTTCGCCTAGGCCCAAGTACTGGCTCCATCGTAGATGCTGCAATTCAACGCAATATTCCATTCCGCCGTATGACAGAAGGCAGCATGGTGCAATTTGGTTGGGGCAGCAAACAAAAACGTATTCAGGCCGCAGAGACCAGCAACACCAGCGCCATTGCCGAAGCTATCGCGCAAGATAAAGAATTAACCAAAAACCTCCTCACTGCAGCTGGTGTATCCGTGCCCATTGGAGAGGTCGTCACCACGGCTGATGACGCCTGGCGTGCTGCGCAAAAAATTGGCGGGCCAATTGTCCTAAAACCCAAAGACGGGAATCAAGGCAAAGGAGTGGTTGCCAATATTCAAACCGAAGAAGAGGTGCGGGCTGGATTTATCGTAACGCAAGCCTTTGGTCGCGAAACTATTGTGGAGCGCTATCTGCCTGGCGCAGATTACCGCTTGCTCGTAGTAGGCAATCGCTTGTCAGCGGCGGCTCGTCGCGAACCTGCGCAAGTTGTAGGAGATGGGACGCACACGATTGCCGAGCTCGTAGAGATTGAAAATAAAAATCCATTGCGTGGCGATGGGCATGCCACCGCCTTAACCAAAATTCGTTTTGATGATATTGCGCTGGCTCACTTGGCTGGATTAAACCTCTCGCCTCATTACATTCCCAAAACCGGCGAACGGGTACTCTTGCGCAATAACGCCAATCTCAGTACCGGAGGTACTGCTACAGACGTAACAGACGATGTGCACCCAGATGTTGCTGCTAGCGCTATTGCTGCTGCACAAATGATTGGTCTAGACATTGCTGGCGTGGATATTCTGTGCGAAGCCATTTACAAACCCCTTGAATCGCAAGGCGGTGGCATTGTTGAAGTCAACGCTGCACCAGGCTTAAGAATGCACCTCAAGCCTTCTTATGGCAAGAGCCGCGCAGTCGGTGAGGACATCATCAACATGATGTTCCCATTAGGCGAGGATGGACGCATTCCGGTAGTAGCTGTCACCGGCACTAACGGCAAAACCACTACCGTGCGCTTAATCTCCCATTTACTGAATGAGACCGGCTTACGAGTCGGCATGACCACTACTGATGGTGTTTATATCAACAATCGCTTAATTGATTCTGGCGATTGCAGTGGTCCACGTAGCGCTCGTAATGTACTTATGCACCCTGATACAGATGCGGCTGTTCTAGAAACCGCCCGCGGTGGCATGCTGCGTGAAGGTCTTGGTTTTGATCGCTGTGAAGTCGCAGTAGTGACCAATATTGGCGAGGGCGATCACCTTGGCTTAAATTACATCACGAGCGTTGAAGACCTAGCCATCCTCAAACGGGTTATCGTCCAAAACGTATCTCCTACAGGTGCAGCAGTCCTGAATGCTGCCGACCCCATCGTCGCTAAGATGGGTGATGTTTGCACGGGTCGCGTTATCTTCTTTGCACAAAATCAGCACCACCCCGTCATTGCCGCGCATCGTGCTAAAAATAAAAAAGTAATTTACTTTGATGGCACCTATATCGTAGCCTCTAAAGGATCCCGTGTTCTCTTCCGCTTTCCAGTGAGCGAAATCCCATTAACGCAAAATGGCGTACTGGGCTTTCAAGTAGAAAATGTCATGGCTTCGATTGGAGCCGCATGGGCACTTGGGTTAGATGCGGAAAAGATTGCCCGTGGCCTGCACTCTTTTGAAAGTACAGCCAATGCAGTTCCAGGTCGCTTTAACCAATTTCAACATAAAGGGGCAACCGTCATTGCGGACTATGGTCATAATCCGGATGCTATGCGCGCCCTAGCGAGCGCAGTTCAAGCGCTACAACCGAAAAAGAGCCATGTTGTCATTAGCGGCGCCGGAGACCGTCGCGACGAAGACATACGAGACCTCACCCGAATCTTAGGAAATACTTTTGACAGCGTAATTTTGTACCAAGATCAATGTCAACGCGGCCGAGAAGATGGCGAAGTATTGCGACTACTTCAAGAGGGTCTAGTCGGAGCGAGTAAAGCCAAGCAAGTTCAAGAGGTCTATGGTGAATTTCTGGCAATCGATACAGCTTTGAATGGTTTGGCAGAAGGTGATATTTGCCTGATTTTGATTGATCAGGTGGAAGAGTCTTTGGCCTATCTAAAAAACAAAGTTCAGCCTTAAGCATTTTCCTCTCAAATAAGCAAACAAAAAGCCCAATTGTTATTGGGCTTTTGTGCATGAAACTCGCGTGATTAAACCTGAGCGTGGTATTGCTGCAATCGCTCAATTTCCTCTTTTGATCCCAGCATCACCGAAACCCGCTCATGCAAATCGGTGGGGACCAAATCCAAGATCTGTTGATTGCCGTTTGTAGAGGCGCCACCAGCCTGCTCCACCAAGAAACTCATGGGATTTGCCTCATACATTAAACGCAATTTTCCCGGTTTATTTGGCTCGCGTTGATCCCATGGATACATAAAAACCCCTCCGCGAGATAGGACGCGATGGACATCAGCCACCATTGAAGCAATCCAGCGCATATTAAAATCCTTGTCGCGCTCACCACTGGTGCCGGCGAGGCACTCTTGCACATAACGTCGAACTGGCTCTGCCCAATGACGCATATTGGACATATTGATTGCAAATTCTTTACTTGAATGCGAAATCGTTACAGCACTCTTGATTAATAAAAACTCGCCGGTCTGCTTGTTTAAGGTAAACATCACCACGCCATCGCCCAAAGTCAAAGCCATCGTGGTTTGCGGCCCATAAACGACATAGCCCGCCGCCACCTGATGGCGTCCAGACAATAAAAAGTCTGAGGTCTGCAATGGGGCGCTTGGATCTTGCTTCTGCAGAACCGAGAAAATCGTACCAATAGAAACATTGACATCAATGTTAGAAGAACCATCCAATGGATCAAATAGCAAAAGGTAATCACCCGTACCTTGAACTACTACCGGCAACTCCATTTCTTCAGATGCTAATCCCGCCAAAGATTTGCAGTGCTGAACACCTTCAATCAATAAATCATTAGCAATAACATCCAGTTTTTGCTGAACTTCTCCCTGCACGTTACCTGTTCCAGCCGACCCCAACAAACCAATTAAGGCGCCCTGCGCAACTTCGTGACTTAATGTTGAGCAGGTCTGAGCAACGGCCAAAAGCAATTCTTGCAAACCAGCAGGAATTGCAGCTCCACGAATATTGCTCGTCTCTAGATAGTGCTGAAAAGAGGTATTTAACTGACTCGGGTTGTTCAAAAGGATATTCTCCGTATGGACTGCGTAATGATTGAATAGACTCTATTTTGCCTTGTTCTGCCACCAGACCCTAAGCGGCAACCCCCAAGGACTTCGAAACCACCTCTTTTACATCAGCTGATAAGGCTGGGTGGGCTGCAACCTGCTCCAAGGCAGCACGCATGCCACCTTGATAGGGCGCTGCAAATAAACGCCACCTATCTAAGGCTCGGGCTAAACGGGCTGCTACCTGAGGATTAATCGCATCAAGCGTTAGTACGGATTCAGCCCAAAATGCATAGCCACTACCATCCGCCTGATGAAAGCTAGCAGGATTGCTCATACAAAAAGCATGAATAACACTTCGAGCACGATTCGGATTTCTCCATGCGAATGCCTCATGTTCCTTTAAGCGCATGACAGCGGTCAAAGTGGGCTCAGCACCCTCCAACGGAGGGCGTGTGGCTTGCAAAGCAAACCACTTATCAATCACCAAAGGATCGTCTGCAAACCGGGCATAAAAATCCCCCAAACAAATACCCGCTTGTTTAGAACCATGAATCAATAAGGCCGCTAATGCCGCGTAGCGATCAGTCATATTATTGGCATTCTGATATTGATTGACGGCCATTGCAGACCAAGTCTGACAATCGGCCTCTAACAACATACTGAGGGCTAAATTTTTGAGTGCGCGCTTGCCAGCGCTTACGCCATCAGGGCTAAACTCTCCTGGGGTTTGCATTTGCTGATAGAGGGCGGCCCACTCTAAGCGTAATTCAGTTGCCAAGGCATGCCGGAATGCATGGCGGGCACGATAAATTTCCTGTGGATCAACGCTCGTGCATTGCTCATAAAGATAGCTTTCTGCCGGGAGGGTGAGGGCTAATTCTTTAAAAGCGGGATCCAAGCCGGGGTCTAAGAGTAGCGCACGATATGCTGCAAACAATTTAGCATCTGGCAAGCGATGCTTCAGAATCAACTGCATTGCCAGTTTTTGCCCGGCCTCCCAACGATTAAATGCGTCATCATCACTAGAAAATAGGGTAAGCAAATCCTCCTCACTTTGCGAAAATTCCAACTGAATTGGCGCAGAGAATCCGCGATTGATAGATAAAACTGGGCGTTCAGGAACTCCCTCAAATACCCAAGTTTGCTTTTCCTCTATGAATTCCAGCAATTGCTCCGCTTGCTCTTTGCCCCTTGTCAGCAATCGCATCTTTAGTGGAATATGAAACGGCTTTTGATGTGTTTGCGATACTGTTAAGGCACAGCTTTGGGTCAGCGTTAACTCATAGCGTTGACCCTCCAAGTCATACCGCTCCAACACACTCACCCTCGGGGTGCCTGCCTGGCTATACCAATGCTTAAATTGCGACAAGTCACGCCCATTCGCATCAGCCATGGCTGCTAAAAAGTCATCGCAAGTGACCGCCTGCCCATCATGGCGCGCAAAATACAGATCCATTCCCTTGCGAAAGCCGTCCACCCCAAATAAGGTTTGATACATCCGCACCACCTCTGCACCCTTCTCATACACCGTCACCGTATAGAAGTTATTAATCTCTTGATACTCATCGGGGCGAATTGGGTGAGCCATGGGGCCCGCATCCTCTGGAAACTGTAACTGACGCAATGTGCGCACGTCCTCAATTCGCTTAACCGCCCTGCCAGACTCGCTACCCATCTGGTCTGCCGAGAATTCTTGATCGCGGAAAACTGTGAGCCCCTCTTTTAAAGAGAGCTGAAACCAATCTCGACAGGTAACCCGATTACCCGTCCAATTGTGAAAATACTCATGCGCGACCACGCTCTCAATATTGGCAAAGTCGCTGTCAGTGGCGGTTTCTGGTTGCGCCAATACATATTTGGTGTTGAAAATATTCAACCCCTTATTTTCCATAGCCCCCATATTGAAATCGCCTACCGCGACAATCATGAAGCGCTCTAAATCCAGTTCCAAGCCAAATCGCTGCTCATCCCATCGGATCGACGCAATTAATGAATTCATGGCATGACGGGTTTTTTTTAAGTCGTGCGGCTCAACCCAAATTTGGAGTAATTTTTTTGCACCACTGCTACTGGAGATGGTTTCTTCAATACACTCCAGTTTGCCTGCCACTAAGGCAAATAAATATGACGGCTTTGGGAAAGGATCTTCCCAGGTCGCAGAATGCCACCCATTAGCCAATTTCTCGACATCAATTAAGTTTCCATTCGAAAGTAAAACAGGGTATTCCGATTCTCGCGCCTGCAATCGAACGGTATATCGCGCCATCACATCGGGGCGATCTAAGAAATATGTAATTTTGCGAAATCCCTCTGCCTCACACTGCGTGAAAAAATTTCCGTTCGAGACATACAGCCCCATCAAGGAGGTATTTTTTTCGGGCACACAAATGCAGATGATTTCTACAATAAATGAACTGCTACCCTGATTTGGTAAATCATGAATCATTAAGGTTTCAGGCGAAAGCTCAAATTGACGATGTGCCTCACCATTAATCCGCAGACTAACAAATTCCAATTCCTGCCCCTGTAGAACTAATGATTTACCCGGGATATAAGCAGGACCTGGCAGAACTTCCAGGCGACTCTTCACAATCGTTCGAGCAGGGTCTAAGGCGATATCTAAATCGACCTTTCCAAACGTAAAATAAGGGGGCTGATAATCAAGTCGGCGGAAAGTTTGAGGCAGATCAGTTTTCATCAGCCAATTTTAATCGCCCGCGAAGCCTACCCCCAGACTACGGTGGCAATGCCAATCACCATAAAGACGACAGCAGCAAAAGCATGCACCCATTGAATTGGCATCTTTTGGGTAAATTTCTGACCGAGCCAAACAGCAGGCACATTTGCCAACATCATCCCCAATGTGGTGCCAGTCGTTACTGAGACGACATCGGCATATCGAGCTCCTAAGGCAATCGTAGCAATTTGAGTTTTATCCCCCATCTCAGCCAAGAAAAAAAGCCCAGCCGTGAGGAAAAAGATCTGCATCGCGCTATTGGCATCTTTGGGCCGAGAGGTCTCATCAATCTTGTCAGGCACCAAAAGCCATAAGCCGATTGCCAGAAAGCTAATACCTAAAACCCAGCGGAGTCGGTCTGGACCAATAAAAACTGTCAGCCAGTGACCCAAAAATGCTGCACCCGCATGGTTTGCTATGGTCGAAATGAATATCCCCCCAATAATCGCTGGCGCATGCTTGGGATAGCGCGCAGCCAACATTAATGAAAGTAATTGGGTTTTGTCACCCATCTCCGCCAAGGCCACAACCCCCGCGGAGAGCGTTAATACAGAAAAATTCATGGATTCACTAGACCAAAAAGCAAGCCCCTGGCTTTGCACCATTGCAATGCCAGGGTTCATGCATTTAGCAAAGTATAAAGGGGTGAATGACAACCCTCGACAAGAGTTGCCATTTTCTACCACCTCTCAATCCACTTTAGCTAGGGGTGAACATTAAGCCGCCAGCAAGACCTCTGGCAAAACAAAATCCAAACCCTGAGCCTGCGCTACTGGCTCTGAAGTTAGCATGCCTCCATGCACACTTAAGCCATTGCGTAAATGCGTATTGCGAGATAAAGCGTGCAGGCCATGATTTGCAAGAGCTTCAACAAATGGATAACTAGCATTCGTGAGGGCAAATGTAGATGTTTTAGCCACTGCGCCTGGCATATTGGCAACACAGTAATGCAACACCCCATCAACTAGATAGGTTGGATCTGCATGAGTAGTGGGCTTTGAGGTTTCAAAACAGCCACCCTGATCAATCGCCACATCCACCACTACTGCACCTGCCTTCATTTTCCGAATCTGCTCACGAGTCACTAGTTTGGGGGCGGCGGCCCCCGGCAATAACACGGCACCAATCACTACATCCGCAGCACACACCTCCCGCTCCACCGATAGAGCGTCTGAATAATACGTGCGCACCCGATTACCATAACACGCATCTATTTGCCTAAGTCGATCAATGTCTCGATCAAAAATACAAACATCAGCACCCATCCCTACCGCCATTTGCAAGGCGTTACGCCCAACCACTCCCCCGCCAAGAATAACGACCTTAGCTGGCGCGACCCCTGGCACACCCGCCATTAAGATGCCAAGTCCACCATTTGTCTTTTCTAAATGGGCGGCTGCGGCTTGAATCGACATTCTTCCAGCCACCTCACTCATCGGCGCCAACAAAGGTAACCCGCCATTTGCACCAGTCACAGTTTCATAGGCAATGCAACTGGCACCGGAGCTGATCAATGCCTTTGTTTGCAGGGGATCGGGGGCTAAATGCAAATAGGTAAATAAAATTTGACCTTCATGCAGCATGGCGCATTCTTGAGGTTGAGGCTCTTTGACCTTCACCACCATTTCCGCCTTTTCATAAACTTCAGCTGCGCTATTAATTAAACTGGCGCCCGCCAAACGATACGCCTCGTCGCTTAAACCAATTTGCTCACCTGCGCCACGCTGAATCAATACAGAATGGCCCTGCTTACATAAACCATGAACATTACTCGGGGTTAAACCCACGCGGTACTCATTATTTTTTACCTCTTGAGGAACGCCAACAATCATTCTCCATCTCCCTTATTTAAATACGTTGTGAAATTGTGTTTTCCGATGCAAACCGACGACATAAAACATTGCTAAATACAGTGTTAACAGGCAAGGACCCAGGATTAATGCCACGCGGGCGTCTTCATGAAACCCCATCAAGACCACCACCAATCCAATAAATGCCAATGCAAACCACGTCGAATAAGGCCACCACGGCGCACGGTATTGCAATTGCGCCACCGCCTCTGCACTCAAGGAACGACGGAATTTCAGCTGGGTAAACAGAATGGCAATCCAAACCATTAGGCCCACGAAAGTCACTGCGGCCATGATGTACTGAAAAGCCTTATCAGGCACAAAGTAATTAAGTACAACACCTGTCATGCATACGGCAACCGTTGCCATCACGGCGCGGTGTGGCACACCAAATTGAGACAGCTTTGCAAATGAAGCTGGCGCATAACCATTGACTGAAAGGGCATAAAGGAGGCGACCCCCACTAAATATCCCTGCGTTGCACGAAGATAATGCCGCGGTAATCACCACAAAATTAATCACACCAGCAGCCTCTCTTAGGCCAATGCGCTCAAACATGACGACAAATGGACTGCCATGCTGTCCAACTTCATTCCAAGGAAAGATAGCCAGAATGACTAAGATCGCGCCCATATAAAAAATTAAGATGCGCCATGCGAGGGAATCAATTGCCATAGGAATAGTTTTACGAGGATTCTCAGCTTCACCTGCTGATAATCCAATCATTTCGATACCTACATACGCAAACAAGACCATCTGTAGAGAAAGTAACATCCCACTAAATCCATTGGGGAAGAAACCTCCGTGCTGCCACAAATTGCTAAAACCGAGCGGTTGCCAATCATTGGTAAACCCGAAGAAGATCACGGCTCCACCCAATGCAATCATGGCAACAATCGCCACCACCTTAATTAAAGCGAACCAAAATTCAAACTCACCAAAGACCTTAACGGCAACTAAATTAATGAAACCCATCAGCACAATCGATGACAACGCCCAAATCCATTGCGGCATGTCTGGGAACCAAATCGTCATATAGATGCCAACCGCAGTGACTTCTGCAATCCCTACCACCACCCAATAGGTCCAATACCCCCAGCCAACCATATACCCTGCCAGCGGGCCAACATAGGTATTGGCATAAGCTGCAAATGACCCAGCTACCGGTTCATGGACTGCCATCTCTCCGAGGGTTCGTAAAACAATAAACGCCACGATGCCGGCCAAGAGATAGCCCAGCAGAATTGAAGGCCCGGCAATTTGAATAGCGCTTGCAGATCCTAGAAATAAACCCACCCCAATGGTGGATCCCAATGCCATCAGGCGGATATGCCGCACCTTTAGATGGCGCTTTAAGCCAGTGTGTTCAGTCTGCAAAAGAGACCTCCTTTCAAATGATCGCCAGCAAGATGCCGGCCGAGCAAAGTCTAGGGAGATGTTTGAAGAAGCACTAGAGGGTAAAAATGTCTAAAGTGCTTAAAAGCATAAAAACCAAAGCCTGAAATAAAGGCCTAGCTTGAAATCAGGAGGGATCAGGGATGACAGAGAATTGAAGACGACACAAAGATCAGTAAATTCCTACAGGGAATCCCCTTAGGACTATCGCGCAGTATTGAGGCTTTGATTGGCAGCAATCAAATTTAAAATCTCCGCAGCCGCCGCCAAACCACAGGCAGCCGTAACCATCACGGTCGAGCCATAGCCGGAGCATGCTAAACCGCCACTGGCAGTACCTGCACGTGGCTCATGCGAGTAAATAGCGCGAATCCCAATCTTTTTCTTAAGGTCCCGTGAAAACCCATGCTTCTGACGCAGTTCTTGTCGCACCTTCGCCAGCAATGCATCCTGCTCTGTTTTGGATAGATCATTACAGCGAACAGCAGTGGGATCGGTCTTGCCACCAGCAGCCCCGCACATCACGAGCGCCCGGTTATTTTTTACCGACCACGCCGCCAAAGCAATTTTGGTTTGCACAGAGTCCATTGCATCCAATATGTAAGCATCGCAGGGAATCAAACGATCTAGATTCTCAGGATCCAAAAACTCATCGTGGGGGGTTAGAGTGATATCTGGATTAATTTGGCGGAGACGGTCAGCCATAGCAAGCACTTTTGCCTTGCCATACTGCCCCTCGAATGCATGCAACTGACGATTCGTATTACTCTCGGAAATGTGATCAAAATCTACCAAGACTAAATGACCAATGCCTGTGCGCGCCAATGCTTCTGCAGCCCAAGATCCAACCCCGCCCAATCCAGCGACTACCACCGAAGCATGTCGAAAACGCTCCCGCAATTCTGAGCCATAGAGCCGGGCCACCCCTCCAAAACGACGGTCTTCGATATTGTCTTCTGCCATAGCTTCTCTTTATACTGAAAAAATGAACTCCATTGCCCAACTTCGCAAGAACTATACCCTTGGCCAGCTATCTGAAACAGAGGTTCCCAGTGAGCCCCTGGCCTTATTTCACCTCTGGTTTGATCAGGCAATCAAAGCCGAGTGCCCCGAACCAAATTCAATGACTCTCGCTACAGCTGATGCATGCGGAAATCCATCAGCCCGTATTGTCTTACTAAAAGGCGCAGATCAAGATGGTTTCACCTTTTTTACGAACTATGAAAGCCAAAAAGGGAAAGATTTAGCCGTGCGACCCAAGGCGGCACTACTGTTCCATTGGCATGAATTAGAGCGCCAGGTTCGAATCAAAGGAAATGTTGAGCGCGTTGATAGCGCAGAAAGCGATGACTACTACCACTCACGTCCACCCGCCTCTAGAATCGGAGCCTGGGCATCCCCTCAGAGCGCAGAAATTCCAAATCGCGAATTTCTCGAGGAAGCCGAAAAACGCCTGAAGGAGCAATTTGGGGACGCACCACCGCGTCCAGAGCATTGGGGGGGCTACCGCTTGCGCCCGACAGATATTGAATTTTGGCAAGGACGCCCATCGCGTTTACATGACCGGATTCATTACCGCCTTGATGCTCACTCCTGGAAAATTACTCGACTAGCACCCTAAGCCACCCAATTAACGGAATTCATTCGCTAGCAGCGCTTGAAATTTAGCTCTGAACTTGGCTAGCTTTGGGGCAACCACCGCCATGCAATATCCCTGACCAGGATTATTCTGAAAGAAATTCTGGTGATACGCTTCAGCAGGATAAATAGTGGGCGCAGACTGAATTTCCGTTACCACCGGCATTCGATAAATCCCTGAAGCATTTAACTCCGCGACTACTTCACAGGCAATCTCGCGTTGCTTTTCGCTATGCGTAAAGATTACCGAGCGATATTGGGTGCCATGATCACTCCCCTGATAATTCAAAGTGGTTGGGTCGTGAATCACAAAAAATACTTCCAAGAGATCACGAAATGACACAATCTGTGGGTCAAAATAAATATCAACAATTTCCGCATGTCCGGTAGTGCCCGTGCAAACCGACTCATAGCTCGGGTCTGTTTGCGTCCCACCAGCATAGCCAGAAACTACAGCACGCACCCCGGCAATTTGTTGATAGACCGCCTCCAGACACCAAAAGCAGCCACCACCCAAGGTAGCCCGATCAAGTGCTATCGTGTTTTTATCATTTTGTTCGCTCATGGCTTTATCCTAACGCCTTATTCAATCATTTGCATACCGGCCGCCCCATGAACCGCTTTACCCTGCAGTTAGATGAAATTCAGAATGCCTTTGCCGCTGACCCAAACCCTAGTCTAGAAGTGCGCCTAGAACGCATTGCCCGTATCGAAAGCATGATTGCGGCCAATGAAGAGAAGATTTGCAAGGTGATTAGCGCTGATTTTGGTGTACGCCACCCGATTGAAACGCGCTTAGCCGAATTTCAAATGGTCTATCAAGCTTGCCAACATGTTCGCAAGCATTTAAAAGATTGGATGAAGCCAGAGCTCAAGGCAACTCCGTTCTCGATGGGTTCATCGCATGCTTGGACCATCAAACAATCGATTGGGGTGATCGGCATCATAAGCCCATGGAACTATCCCATTCAATTAGCTCTCCTTCCGGCGATCGCCGCATTTGCCGGGGGTAATCGCGCTTGGCTTAAGCCCTCAGAAAGAAGCTCACGCACCTCAGGATTTCTAGCAAGCCTAATTGGTGAATATTTTCATCCTAGCGAATTTTGTGTCAGTACTGGTGGCACAGAGGTTGCTGAGGCCTTTGCTGCTTTACCGTTTGCCCATCTTTTTTTCACAGGTTCGGAAAACACCGGCAAAAAAGTCATGCGCGCTGCTGCAGAAAACCTCACGCCATTAACACTTGAGCTTGGAGGCAAATCTCCTGCCATCATTGACGCATCAGCTAAATTAAAAGACGCAGCCGCTAGCATCACCTACGGAAAACTATTGAATGGCGGTCAAACCTGCATTGCCCCCGACTATGTATTGATTGATGAGGCGCGCACTCAAGAATTGATTCAAGAATTACAAGCGGCTGCGCAACGGCAATTTTCTAATCCAGAAGAATTCACAGGGGCAATTGATGAATCTCAATTGAATCGCTGGAATGCATTGGTTAGTGATGCAGTACAACGAGGCGCAAAAGCCATCCCATTGCTACAAACTCAAGAGGCTGCAGCGCATCACCCTAGGCAATTTACTCCCGTAGCGCTATTGCACACACCACCCGATGCCCAGGTATTCCAAGAGGAACTCTTTGGCCCCATTTT
>Ga0316232_1002630_pt1 | contig 18125 bp, 6 predicted proteins | sample TBHtaG_FD_206006 | JGI IMG/M metagenome (GOLD analysis project Ga0316232, IMG submission 206006) | Freshwater microbial communities from Trout Bog Lake, Wisconsin, USA - TBH18025_13 | ecosystem: Environmental > Aquatic > Freshwater > Lake > Hypolimnion/Profundal zone | place: USA: Wisconsin... | reverse complement strand
CCCGTTTCCTGCATGGAACGACACGACATATCAGGCCAATCAATGGGGGATTCTTCCAATTCCCGGCAGCTCCTTTGGCTGGGCCGTGTGCCCCTATTCAACAACCCCCTATTGGGGTGGTGGATTTCTGGGTGCGATAGGAGCCGGAATGCAATCGGCTAGTTGGGGATTGACCGCCGGCAACTACATTATTTTGGCCGCTGCCAATGGCATGGCGGCACGAATTTCTTGCTATAATTCGAGCACGTTCTGGGGATATGCCAGTGGCACCGGAATGTATTCATATTTGCCGGATACGCCGGTCGCAGCGGCCTATGAGCAGGACGAGCCAAATCCATCGGCAATTGCAGGCGCAACAATCCTCCAAAACTGCGGCGCTGTTGTTAGCGCCACCAGCCGTTGGATGCTGCTCGGATTACCTCCCGCATACCCGGTACTGACCGACAACAACGTGAGTCATCTTTCGGGCACCTGGTGCCAGCCAATGACCGTCGCCCAGCCGCCCTATTTTACGGCCAGCTACCCAGCCGGCCCAGCGGTCGGGATTGGGGTCAATACGTTCACCCCAGCGCAGGTCGCGGCGGTACTCGGAACGTATGGGATGATGGGATTCCGCCATCCGTAGTCTGCGCGGGGATTCTGGGTGGCTTGAAACGCCCGCTATGATCACCTTAACCGGATGTTAAAGACGCGTTATAGGGCATCTGGGAGCGTCGGTTTTGACCAGTTTTGAGCCGGGGGCTTGTGAAACCTTTTCAATTCCTTCTGAAACCAGCCGCGTTTTTACCTATGCAAAAAACCTCATTCGATTATATTGTGTTCGTCCATGATAAACCAAAACGCAAGGCGATGCACTGATTCGAACCGAAAATCGGCAAAGCTGCTGGCTTTGCGAGCCGTTGCCGTAACCTAATAGAACCAAATGAAAACAACCTCAAACACAAACCCGATTCGTCAATCAACCGGCTCATTCGTGAGTCTGGGATGCGTCGCCATTGCGCTGCTGGCCATGGCTTCGCAATTCGCCTCCGCCCAAAGTGGCGTGTGGACCAACCAGGCCAACGGCAACTGGAGCGCCGCCGTCAACTGGAAAACCGGCGCGATTGCCAGCGGTCAGGATAGTACTGCTGATTTCGCCTCGGTCACTTGGACCAACGGGCACCAGACGACTTTGGATGCGCCGTACACCGTGGGCACCTTGAAATTTGGCAACGCAAACAACGCCGCCAATACCAATTGCCTCATCGGCGCGAACACGCTGACGTTGCAAACCTCAACGGGCAACCCGACCATCACTGCCTCCAACCAAAATGCGGTGGTGGGTGTGCCGCTGGCTTCCAGCGAGCAGGTTTTGATTTCTGGCAACGTGGTTGCCATCACCAACGCCGCGAATAACAACGGCCAGACGGGCGGCTGGATTTTGCAAGCGGGCCAGGCAGGTTTTCTGGGGCAGAGTGCGCTGGGCAGCGGGTCGGTGACGATCGGATCAACCGTGGGCGGTGGCCTGACGGGGTTCAACATGATTGACACCGCCGCAGCGGGAGCCGCGCCGGTGGTGCTGACAAACAATTTCACGATTCAAACTATCCGCTGGATCGCCGGCCAGAGCGGCTGCACCTTCAACGCGCAGCCGGTGACGATTCTGGGCAACGTCTTTTTGAACAGCGGCACGGCCAACGTGCGCGACATCGCGATAGCGAACACCTTGACGCTTGGCGGCGTGGTCAGTGGCGGGGGCAATTATGGTGTCATCATTGGCGCGCTGGGTGGCACGTTGAACCTGACCAATTCCGGCAACACCTTTTACCCTGCCGTCACCCTCAACGTCGCTGGCACCATTGGTGCAAACGCGGACGGCGCACTGGGCGCTTACAACAACCCGATCAAGTTCACCTCAGCCGGCGGCACCTTCCGTGCGCTCGCATCCTTCGCGACAAGTAATTATCGCCAATTGGTCTTCACTGCGGCAGGGAGTATTGACACCAGCACCAACGGGTTGGAGGTGGATGGGGCGATCACCGGTGCCGGCACGATCACCAAGAACGGCACGGGCACTTTGAACCTTACCGGAGCCAACACATTTTCCGGCGGCGTGACGCTCAATGCCGGCACGTTGGAAGTTTCCAGCAGTGGCTCGCTGGCCACGTCCGCGGGGTTTACGATGCTGACCAACACGGTGTTGTTGCTGCAAGATTTTGCCAGCCTGCCCAACGCGGCTTCCTACACCGTCAATAATGGCGGCAAGTTTGTGCTGGCCGGCTGGCCGACGATCAAGGCCACGGCGCCCATCACCGTCAATGCCGGCGGCTTGTTGGATGCCAGTGCCTTGAGCAGCCCCTTGACGTTGAACTCGGGCCAGATTCTGTCCGGCAGCGGCGTGGTGACTGGAGTTGTGTATTGCGCCAGCGGCGCGATCCTCGTTCCCGGCACGGCGGGCACGGCGGGCACGCTCACCTTCGACAATGATCTCAATTTGAGCGCTCAGACCATTCAGTTCGACTTGAACACCAATACCGTTGAAGGTGGCGGAACCAACGACGAAATCATTGTGGCGGGCAATCTCAACTTGTCCGGCGGGGAGAAAGTGCTTTTGAATTATATCAACGGTTCGCTGGCGGCCGGCACTTACAAACTGATTAAATTTGGCGGCACATTGACCGGCAACTTTGCCTTGGCGACCAGCTATCCCAACGTGACGATTGACAACGGCGTGGGCACCCCGGGCTATGTGACCCTGGTGGTGAGCGCCACTTCCATCGCCCAAAACCTGATCTGGCAGGGTGACGGCGCCGCGAACTTGTGGGATATCAGCACCACCCCGAATTGGGTGGCCGTGCTGGGCGGCTCAACTCTTGACTATAATGATCCATCCAAGGTCACGTTCAATGATTTTGGCTCCAACAACGTGCCGGTAACTTTAAACACCGTGGTCTATCCCAATGCGGTAACCTTCAATATCACCAACCATGCTTACGCTTTGCTCGGCAGCGGCAAAATCAGTGGTCCGGTGGCGGTGACCATCAACGGCGGCAATGCTTTGACCAACGGGTTGGCGAATGATTACGCCGGCGGCACCGTGATCAATGGCGCCAGCACACTGGTGTTGCTCGATGGCTCCGCTCCCGGTTCCGGCGGCGTGCAGTTGAACGCGACGACCGGCTCGGTGATCGCCAACAACAGCAGCGCGCTGAACCTGCCCAACCGGATTTGGGGCAATGCCGTCAATCCGACGTTTGTTCAAAATGGACCTGGCACGACTACCCTGGCCAACACGGCGGACAACTCCGGCCTGGCCGCCACCGTCAATGCGGGCACACTGCAACTGGCCGCCGCCAGCACGAGCGGTCTGCACGCCCTCGGCGGCAATTCCAAGATCAACAATGGCGGCACGTTGCAACTCGGCGGCGCCGGCGGCGACCAGATCTACAACGCGGTGGTCGTCACGGATGCGGGCGGGACTTTTGATGGCAACGGTCAGTCGGAAACTTTTAAATCGTTGAATGGCTACGGCAGCATCCTGGACAGCGTTGGCGGCGCGACGTTGACCCTGACGAATGCCCCGGGAATAAACGTCACTGGTGGCATCATGAACGCCAATGTGAATCTGACGTTGGGGTCGGGAGCGCTCGGGTTTCAGGTGCAAAGCGGCGCGACGCTGAATTTGCTGGGCGGCACGCTTACCTATGGCAGCAGCACTGCCGGTACCGTTCAAGGTGGAGGTGTTTTCAACATGTCGGGCGGGGCCTTCAACGAAACCTCCACCTATTTGGCACTGGGCGGCGGCGCCGGAACCGCGATCGCTAATTTCAGCGGCGGCACGTTCACGCAGCCGGGTGAATTCCTGCAATTTTACGGCGGCGGGTCAATCGTGACCGTGTCCAGCAATGCCGTGATGCACTGTCATTATTGGAGTTATGGCGATCAGCATCCGGGCACCAACTACTTTAATGGTGGCTTGACTAGGACGGATACCTTCCACCAGCGCGGCGCCGTGGGCTGGTCGGCCTACTTTAATGGCGGGACCATCCAGGCGAATTCCACCCAGGCCCATTTTTTGCCGGACGCTTTCCCCCCGAACAGTCAGGTCAGCCAACATGCCTACATCAGCACCAATGGCGCCATCTTTGATACCCAGACTTACAGCATCAGCATCGGCCAGAATCTGGAGCATGATCCGTCGCTGGGCGCCGGTCTCGATGGGGGCCTGACCAAGCTCGGTTCCGGAACGCTGACCTTGACTGGCAACAACACGTTCAACGGCTCGCTCACCAACAATGCCGGGACTTTGGTCTTCAACAACAATGGCTCCTACAATAACTTGTTCATCGCAGACAACGCCACCAACCAAGTCAATCTGGTCGCGGCGGGAACCAGCCTCACGAACAGCACCTTGACCATCGGCTCCAGCGGCACCGGAACGCAGGGCTTGAACTTCAACCTTGGCAGTTTGGGCACGCCCACCGCTCCGCTCATCACGGTGAACGGCAGCGTGACCAACAGTGGCAACGTTTTAGTCACCCTTATCGCGCCCGTGCTTTCGCCGGGAACCATTCCGCTTTTGCAATACGGCAGCATGAACGCGGCGAACTTTGCCGGCACTTGGGCCATCAATCCTTATCCTTATGTCAGCCTGACCTTGACCAACGACACGGTGCATAAACTGGTCAGCATCATCGTGGTCCCGGGCGTGACGCCCAAGTGGAAGGGCAACCTTGGGAACGAATGGGACACCACCACGTTCAACTGGCTTTCTAACGGCATCGCCGCCACTTACAACGAAGCCACACCGCCGGGCGAGCCGGTGACGTTTGACGACACGGCCCTGAATTTTACGGTGGATATCAGCACGGTTGGGGTGAATCCTCTATTCATCAACATGACGAATAATAATAACAACTATACCATTACCGGCACTCTCGGAATCGGTGGGACGGGCGCGCTGATCAAGAGCGGTGCCGGCGCGTTGGTGCTAAGCAACACATCCAGCGCCAACACCTATTCCGGCATCACCACGGTCAATGGCGGGTCGTTGGTCGTTGGCGCAGCCAACTTGTTGAGTCCCAATTCCGCCATGACCTTCAACAACAGCACCCTGAATCTCAGCAGCAACAGTCAAGCTTTTGGGAGCATCACCTTGAACAACTCCGCCCTCGTGGCCAATAATTGCACGCTGACCGGCAGCGGCGGTTCGTTGAACATCAATGATTCCGGCAACTTCACCTTGGGACCGGTGCTGGCGGGCACCATTGGCGTGAACATAACCGGCACTGGTGAAACGACCATTGCGAATAATAACCCCCGGGCCGGAGTCACCACGATTTACAGCGGCAGTATTCGCGTGCAGAATGGCGCTGGACTCGGGCCGGGCGGGTTCAACGGCAACAACACCCTGATTCAACCCGGTGGCCGCCTCATTCTTGATGGCTCGTTCACTATCCCGGAATCCATTCAAATGAACGGCACCGGCCCGGATGGCGCTGGCGCGCTGATGGTGACCAATGGCAGTGTGGTGGAAAACGGATCGCCTTGCCAGATATCCACTCCTACCACCATGTACATTTCTGCCGGCTCCTCGATGGAGTTTGAAGGCCAGGCGGGCGGCAATGCCGCCACGCTCTATGGGGGCGTCGGCACGCTGACAAAATCCGGACTGGGCGACCTGCTCGTGGGTGGACTGCCGGCCAATGCGTGCACCGTCACGCCAGTGGTGGTGGCCCAAGGCCGGTTCATCGCGACCAACTGCAACACCACTGGATTCATCACTGTCAATAATGGTGCCACACTCGCGGGGAATGGACCGTTTAACGGTGGCATCAATATCCTCGAGGGCGGCAACTTGACCCCGAATCTATACGGCACGATCGAAACGCTGACGTCCTCCGCGGGCTTGACCAATGCCGGGGCCATGACCTTGCAACTGCTCAAGACGGCCACCACGACCAATGCGGATCAGATCAGTTGCAGCGGCTACTTTACCAATTCCGGCACGCTCACTGTGATTACCAATGTCGGCTCGACGCTGGCGCTCGCCGCGGGCGATTCCTTCAAACTGTTCACGCTAACCAACTATTCCGCCTTGACCGGCCTGATTCCCACGCTGCCGGTGTTGCCGACGGGGCTCGGTTGGACGAACACGCTCGCGGTGAACGGCACCGTTTCGGTGGTCGCGACCGTTTCGACCACGCCGTTCTCGCTGGGCACCTCGGTCAGCGGCAATCACTTGACGCTGACGTGGCCAGCGGATCACACCGGCTGGCGGCTGCAAACGCAGACTAACTCGTTGAGCGGCGGAACTTGGTATGATGTTCCCGGGGCGACCAGTGTTGACACCGAGACGATCAACGTGGATCCGGCCGAAGGCGCGGTATTTTATCGCATGGTGTATCCGTGATATTTGATTGTGGTTTCGTTGCGGGCGCCCGCGTTGGCGGGCGCCCGCAAACAAGTTGAATGCCACCATGAAGAACCCGGTTAACGTTAGACAACAGCTCGCATCGCTTATGAACAAGACAAATGGAAAAGGATCAAGCGTGGGTGGCCGAGATATCCCGGCCTTCACCTTGATTGAACTGCTGGTGGTGATCGCCATCATCGCCATTCTGGCGGCGATGTTGCTGCCCGCCTTGAGCAAGGCCAAGAACAAATCCAAGGGCATCGCCTGCCTCAGCAACTGCAAACAGATCGGCGTGGCGGTGAGCATGTATGGCGACGACTATCAGGGGACGCTGCTACCGCTGTACACGGTGCCCACCGCAGCCCTGCCGATCACGGCGGATTGGATTGTACAAAATGCGGCGGGGTATTTCTGGCAGGATCGCCTGCGCCAGAATGGCTACATGAAAACGTTCAGCGCGTTTGACTGTCCGGCGTTGCAGAACTTGGGCGTCCGATCCATCGGCGGCGGGTTTGCCACCAACCACATGTTGGGCATCGGCATCAACTACCCGGAAATCGGCTGCATCTGGCATGATTCCACCGGGCCGACTGCAGGACAACCCTACAAATTTAACAGCATCTCCATCCCCGCGCGCTGCATCGGCTTTGCCGACGCTGGCGCGGTGACCGCAGCGAGCTTTCCGCTGGGACCGGACAACTGGGTGCCGGATGCGGCCTATGACGCCGCACTGAGTGAATACTACGGTGGCGGAGCGACCTATTTCCGTTCGCCTTCCGATCCAGGGTATATTGGCGCAGACGCGCTGGCGGTGCCCCGACACAACCGGCGCGTGAACTTCCTCTTCATGGACGCCCACGCGGAAATTTACAAGAACAGCCTCGCCGGCTGGAATTTGCCCCCCAACAATTCGGGCGCGTTGTGGGCACGGGTTCATTAATTTTTATATGCGACTTCCTTTTCCTTTGCTCGTGCTCGCGGGAGCCTTGCTGGCGACCGGCTGTGGCAAGCGTAGTTCCACCCAGGCCAACGCGGCCACCTTGGACGAGTTGAACCGCGATTTGTCCGCCGTGATCACGCACGGCGGCGGACGTTTGCCGAACACGAACGAGTTCAATCACTTTCTTGCGGCCACCGGCAAAACCTTTCCCACGCCGCCGCCCGGCAAAAGAATCGTGCTGGACCTCGACGCCAAGAAGTTTATCCTTCAAGACCAGTAACGGGCAGGCGCCGCGGGCGTCGGAAATTTTCCGCTATATGCAAAGCAACCGTCGGTTCACCTTATCGCTGGCCGCCGCGCTGGCCGCCGTATTCAGCCTGCGCGCGGATTCACCGCTCGAATCCAATTTTGCCAACCCGCCGGAATCCACCCGTCCCCGCTGCTATTGGTATTGGATGGATGGCCAGATCTCGAAGGAGGGTATTACGCGTGATCTCGAAGCGATGAAGCGCGTCGGCATTGGCGAGGGCTACATCGGCGTCATTAGCGGCCAGAGCGGCACGCCCACCACCGGCACGTCCAAGGCGCTGACGGATCAGTGGTGGGGCTTCATCGAACATGCGATGCGCGAAGGCACTCGACTCGGAGTGGACATCGGCTTGTTCAATTCGCCGGGCTGGAGCCAGTCGGGCGGGCCGTGGGTGAAACCTTCGCAGGCGATGCGGTATGTCACGCTGCCCGAACTGCGGCTCCACGGGCCGCAACATTTTGCCGGCAAACTCCCGTTGCCGCCGGGCGAGTTTCAGGATCTCGCGCTGCTGGCGTTTCCGGCTCCGGTCGGCGAAGGCGATGCGGCGAGGATCACCGCACGCACGCCCACGCGCGTGAGCTTCGAAATGCCGTCTCCGTTCACCGCGCGGAGTATAAAGGTACAGCCGGCCAAGCTGGTGAACGTCGCGGCTGAATTGCTGGCCTCGGACGACGGCCAGCAATATCGGACGGTGAAGAAGTTTGCGATTGACCGGCACAATCTCGGTCCCGGCGTTGGCCCGGTGCCGCTCGCGCCGATCCTGGCGACGTTTCCGGCCACCACGGCCAGGTTTTTCCAATTAAAATTTTCGGCCGCCTGTGAACTCGGCGACCTCCAGCTTTCCTCCGCGGCGCGCGTGGAAAGTTACGCGGAGAAAGCCTTGCAGAAGGTGTGTCAGGATCCCCACCCGCTATATGAGTTTTATACCTGGCCCAATGAAGCCGAACCGGATGCGCCTGGCTTGACGGTCAAGCCGGATGCTGTGCGCGATCTTAGCAAGTTGATGGCGGCGGACGGGACGCTGCGTTGGGATGTGCCGGCCGGGGATTGGATCGTGTTGCGCACGGCGATGACGCCGACTGGCACGAAGAACGGCCCGGCGCCGCCGGAGGCGACCGGGTTGGAAGTGGACAAGATGAATCGCGTCCCATTGCGGTCGCATTTCGACGCCTATGTCGGCAATCTGCTCAAGCGGCTGCCGGCGGCGGACCGCAAATCTTGGAAGCATGTCGTGGCCGACAGCTTTGAGACGGGTCCGGAAAATTGGACCGATGGTTTCGCGGCGGATTTTCACAAGCGCTACGGTTACGATCCGATGCCGTTCCTGCCGGTCATGACCGGGCGCATCGTCGGCAGCGTGGATCAGTCGGACCGTTTTCTCTGGGACTTGCGGCGACTGGTCGCGGACCGGATTGCGCAGGATTATGTCGGCGGCCTGCGCGACTTGTGCCATGAGCACGGCCTGAAGATGTGGCTGGAAAACTACGGGCATTGGGGTTTCCCCAGCGAGTTCCTGCTCTATGGCGGTGACTGCGATGAGATCGCTGGCGAGTTCTGGGCCAACGGCAATTTTCTGGACCAGCGGGATACGGGTTATCTGGGCCGGTATGAATTGCGCGACGCCTCCTCCGCCGCGAACATCTACGGCAAACCGGTTACGTGGGCCGAGGCGTTCACGGGCGGCCCCCCGTTCATCAACTCGCCCCGCGATTTGAAGGCGCGCGGCGACTGGGCGTTCTGCCAAGGCATCAACCAATATATGCTGCATGTGTATATCCATCAGCCGACGGACGACCGCCCGCCCGGTATCAACGCCGGCTTCGGTTCGGAGTTCAACCGCAACAATACCTGGTTCGAGGAGTCGAAGGCATGGATTGACTATCTGCGCCGCTGCACCGTGCTGTTGCAGGCCGGCAAACACGTGGCGGATGTGGCCTATTTCATCAGCGAGGACGCGCCCAAAATGGCCGGTCCGCAACAGCCGGCCTTGCCGCCGGGATTTGATTATGACTTCATCAACGCCGACGTGATCGAGCACCGGCTGGCGGTGAAGAAAGGCCGGTTGACGCTGCCGAACGGAATGAGCTACCGCGTGCTCGCGTTGCCGGAGTCGGCGACGATGCGGCCCGAATTGCTGAAAAAAATCCGCGAACTGGTAAAGGCGGGGGCGACGGTTGTCGGAGCGCCGCCGTCGCGTTCACCGAGCCTGCAAAATTTTCCGAAGTGCGACTTGGAAGTGCAAAAGCTCGCCCGCGAAATCTGGGGCCAGCCCGACTCGAAGCAGCCGGGTGAACATCCGTTCGGCAGGGGCCGCGTCTTCTGGGGCAAGGGTCTCGACGGAATTTTTGCCGAGCTGGGTTTGCAACCGGATTTTGAAACTTCGGCGAAGCTCGGTTTCACGCACCGGCACAGCGACCATGCGGAGATTTATTTTGTCGCCAATCCCAAAGCGGAATCGCTGACGACAACCATCGCCTTCCGGGGTGGCGACCAAGCGCCGGAACTGTGGTGGCCGGATTCCGGGCGCATCGAGCGGCCGGCGGTTTATGACGCAGCGGATGGCGTGGCGCGGCTGCCATTGTCCTTTGGGCCGGCTGGCTCGGTTTTCGTGGTGTTCCGTGAAAAGGCCGCGCCCCCGGCGGAGCGCATCATCTCCGTCACCCACCACGGCGAGGAAATCCTCGGCACCAGTGTGAAACCAGCCGTCAGGGACATCGCCGGCGAAGTCGTCAGCAACAGCCCGAACAACTTCACCTTCGCCGCCTGGGTGAAACCCGGCGATGACACCACGCTGGTCCGCGAGGCGAACAGCGGCATCGTGGGCATGGCCGAGGAGCGCAACGATGTGTTTTTTCCGCCGCATGGCAACGGTTTCGGCGGCGAGGACCACGCCGGCTGCGGGCTGGCCGTCGGGTGCAACGGGGTGTGCGTGTTCGAGCATGGCGGCGGCTATTTTGCGCCCCCGCTGGTTCATGCCGCCACGCTCACCAACTGGACACTCGTGGCGGTGGTGTATCGCGACGGCCAGCCGAGTCTGTATCTGAACGGCGTGCTGGCAAGGACAGGTTTAAAGAGCAAGCACATCGTGCATCCCGGCGCGGCCGAGGACGGGTCAAAATATCGCGGCAAACTGGGCGACCTTGCGCAATTTTCCCGCTCGTTGAGTGGCGAGGAAATCGCGCAGCTCACGGCTGCCATGCCGAAGCCCGGCGACGGCGACGGCGAGGGTGCGTTTCCGCTCCAGTTGACGCGCGATCCCGCTGGCCGGATCACCGCGCAAGGCGGTCAGGCAGGCGATTACGAACTGAAGTTCGCCGACGGCCAAACGCGCCCGTTGAAGCTTGCGGAGGCCGCTGCGCCAACGGAAATCAATGGACGGTGGGAAGTGAGCTTTCCGCCCGGTCGGGGCGCTCCGGGAACAATTGCGTTTGACCAACTTGCCGACTGGACGCAGCGATCTGAAGACGGCATCAAGTATTTTTCCGGCAAGGCAACGTATCGCCGGGAGTTTGATGTCTCGGCCCTCGCGCTTCGCGGTCCGCATTCCGCATTGATTCTGGATCTCGGCAAAGTCAACGACATCGCCGTCGTGCGCGTGAATGGCCGGGAACTCGGCACGCTCTGGCTGCCGCCGTATCGCGTGGACATCGCCGCCGGGGTGAAACCCGGCGCAAACACGCTCGAAGTGGACGTCGTGAACACTTGGAACAACCGGCTCGCGGGCGATGCCGGGTTGCCCGTGGAGCAGCGTCACACCTCGATCACCGCGCCGACCGTGACGAAAAATTCACCCCTGCTGCCCGCGGGGCTGCTTGGCCCGGTGACGCTTCATCCGTTTCCTTGAGTCCAGCATTGAACAACCGATTTCATATTGCAGGCACGTGGCCCCGGCTTCGCTGGTGGTTGCCCTTAACCACGCTGGTTGTTTGCGCTTCTCTGACATTGCCGATCCACGCCGGCAACCCTCTATGGAACGGCGCGGGCAGCATCACCAATAATAATTTCAGCAATACCAGCAACTGGGTCGCGGGCAATGTTCCGTCGGGCAATAACATCAACAACGTGCCCGTTGGCTTCGGTCCGCTCGCCAGCGGGGCGACGAACACGGCGAACTGCGATTCGGGCGGCAATTCGCAGACTTGGACCTTTAACACCGGCACCGCGCCGATGGTCGTCACCATCAACGGCCAGCAGTTGGGCGCGGCCACCGGCCCTGATGTGTTTGTGAACAACAGCACCAATCTGCAAATCATCAACGGTACTTTTACCCTGTTCGACATCGGCGGCACCACGACCAGCCGCCGGTTCAATGCGGCGGCTGGCCCGCTGGCCATCGCCACATCGCAAATCCAAATACGCGGCGATTCGTCGCCGGCGACTTGGGCGATCGAGTTGGGCGGCTCGTCTATCGGGATCTTGAATTCAACTTTTAGCGACGTCAACTTCACGGGCACGCTCAATTATCTCAAGACCGGCGCCGGCACTTGGGAAGTCGTGTCCGCTTTGCCTAATCTGACGGCCAATGCTTCTTCGCTCACCGTCAGCAGTGGCATCCTGACGCTGGACGCCTCCAATACCTACACCGGCACCACCATCATCGCCAGCGGCGCCACGCTGAACACGACCACGACTTCCACCGGGGCGGGAGCTTGTTCGGTCAGCAACTTGGCGACGCTCGGGGTGACGCTTGCCGGCAGTAATTCCTTGACCAATTCCAGCCTGACTTTGGGAACCGCGGGCACGGATGCCACCGCCATTAACTTCAACTTGAACACTAACGGTAATCCGCTGAATCCGCTTATCGCCGTGACGGGCGCGTTGAATCTCAACGGCACCTGCACCATCAGCGTCACCAATGGCGAGCTTTTCGTCGGGCAATTCCCGCTGCTGAAATACGGCAGCCAGACCGGTTCCGGTATTTTCTCCCTGGGCGCATTGCCCGGCGGCGTGACCGCCAGCCTCTCCAATAATCTTGCCAATAGTTCGATTGACTTGGCCGTCACGGCGAGCCTTGGCTACAACAACTTCATTTATTGGAACGGCAATGTCAGCGCACTATGGGACATCAACAATTCGGCGAATTGGAAATTCAGCACCCAGGCTGGCCTCACTTATGCCGACACCAACCAGGTGATTTTTGACGACACGGCGGCCGGCAATTTTGCCGTCACTTTGAACCGCGCGGTCAGTCCGGTCAGCGTGATGGTGAACAATAGCGCCAACAATTATTCCATCACTGGCACCGGTGGCATCGGCGGCGGCACGGCGTTGAACAAATTTGGCGCCAGCGCACTGACGCTGGGCACGGCGAATTCTTACAGTGGGCAAACCGTCGTCAATTCCGGTGCGCTGGTTTTGAACCATCTGAGCGCGGTGCCGGCGGGCAGCGCATTGAACATTGCCAATGGCGCTGTCGTGCAGCCGGATTCGGCCGGCATCTTTGCCAACATGCCGACCACCATCAACGGCTCCAGCACCGCCAACGGATCGTTTGGCGGTTCGTTGGATTTTCACAGCGGCGGTAATACCACGGTGACTTGGCCGGGACCCATCAACTTGAATGCGCTTAATGCCGAGATTGGCAGCTACGGCGTGACTTACAATATCACTTTGTCCGGCCAGTTGACGGGCAACGGCGGATTGACGTTCCGGCCGGAAGGCGGCAGCGCCGCCAGCCACACGGCGACTTTCACGCTGTCCAATCCGTCGAACAATTTCGCCGGCAGCACGACGATGCAGGTCGGCACCGCGCAGGCCAGCACGACGCTGAAACTCGGTGTGAACAACGGGCTGCCGCCATCCACAACGCTGAATCTGAACCGCGTCGGCAGTTCCGGCGTGGTTTATTTTGATTTGGCCGGTTACAATCAGATTTTGTCGGGCTTGTCCGCCAACTTTAATTCAAACGCGGTGTTCAACAGCAGCGGCTCGCCGGGCACCCTGATGGTCAGCAACAGTTCGGCCGCCATGTTCAACGGCTGCCTTGGCGTTGCCGGCAAGGCGAATCTGACGCTGATAAAACAGGGCGCTGGCACGCTGACGCTGGGCGGCACGAATATTTACACCGGTGGCACGACGATTGGCGCGGGCACTTTGGCGGTGAACGGACTCACCACGGCGACGGGCGGTTTGATTTTGAGCAACAACGCCACGCTGCAAGTCGCGCTGGGCGCGCTGAACGGCGCGACGAACATCTGGGTCAATGGCAACGTCACGCTGGCCGGGCAACTTGGCGTCAATGACTTCGGCATTGTGAGCAACAATGTTTATCCGGTGATTTATTTTTCCGGCAGCCTCAACACCAACGGGCTCACGGTTTCGCCCGCGACGTCATGGGCGTTCACGATTGACACCACCGTGCCGCATCTGGTCCGGCTGATTCCGACGCAGAGTTTCCCGCTGGCACAATTTTCAAACACCAATCTTGCCGTTAGTACGCTGCTTACGAATTTGAGCGGCATCCTGCGCGGCACTCCGGCTGGCCCGATCTGGTATGAGGTGCGCGATCAGACGAACAAGCTGTGGGATTTTGGCGCGACGCCGGCGCGGACGCCGTGGAGCATCACGGTGCGGCACTTGCGGGCGGGCACGAACACCGTCACTATTTTTGCGCAAAACGGCGCCGGTGGCGTGCAAAGCAACAGCCTCCTGCTCACTTTGACTTTGGGCCCGAACACCGGCGTGCGGCCGCGGCCCGTTCCGTCGGAAATCTGGTGGGGCGGCATTTCGGACAACACCGGCATGACTAATTATTCACAGTGGCCGTTCGTCCAGAGATTCGAAGACGGTTACTTTTTCCATTCAGCCTACTGGGGCGGTGGCACCGCGTGGTTGCAGCAGTCGCTGGCGCAAAATCTCTTGCCGTTCAACCCGAAATATTGCCCGGAACTTGGCGGCGACATCCCCAATCCCACCACCAACTCGGCCGCGTCGCAAATCGCCACTTGGGGTGGCTGGGCGGCAGGTTGCCAGACTAGGGGCATCATCTGGTCCGAGTTTACGCACGATTACCACATGGAAAACCTGCAGCCGGTGTGCCAGGTGAATCCAACGTGGCCGACGAATGATCAGACCGCCTGGTGGACCGGCGATCTCAGCGTGGCCGACGGCGTGTATCCCTACACCAACGGCATCTGGAGCGATGTGTTTAAAGGTTATTACGCACAATTCCCCGGCGTCAAAGTCGGCCAGACCAGCAGCCCCGTGTGGTGGCCGTGGGACAATTACCCGGCGCTGGACGGCAACAATCTCGCTTTCACCGTCACCAATCCGACGACGGCTTTTGCTTTCACCGCGCATGAAATCGTCGCGTCATTTGTGACCATGGCTTGGACGATCAACCATCCGTATTTTTCCCTGCAATCCGATTGTCCGTGGGATTATTTTGGGTTCGACGGGTCGCTTTCCACCGGCGTGCGCAACCGCCAGAAAATCCGCACGTATGAACAATATCTCCAATCGCACAACTGCCGCCACACGCTGATTTGCAACGTCAGCAACGCCAGCACCAACAACCAAGGCTCGATTTCCGCCGCCGACAATTATTATGAGTCCAGCAGCCTGAGCAGCATGTATGTCCACCAGCGGGAAGGCGGTCGCGCAAACCGCTATCTTTTTGAAAGCTGGTATTGGGACATTCCCTACGTGGTCGTGCCCGAAACGCAGGCGGGCACTTACACGCATCTGGCATTGTCAGCCATCAAGTATCTCAAAGGCATTGCGGACACGAACGGGGATCTGGAACCATTGAACATCACGCCGGTGGCGACGCACGGCACCGTCAAGCAGCTGCAACTGCAAAACAACGGCGATGTGCCATGCCTGCCCGCGCTGGCCGGACAAGCCGGCACTGTGCCCGGCGTGACTACGCGCTACTTCGCCGCCAACGGTACAGAAATCACTGCTATCGTTCTAACCGCCGAGGGAATTTGCTGCACTAACATGCTTCAGCCCGGAACCGGCACCAATTTCTTCGCCGTGACCCTGGCGAGCGGACTCACCGGCGCGACGAACGACAACGCGTATGTCGAAGCTTTCTGGAATCCGCAAGACCCGCTCGGCATCGTGCGCGACCGCGAGTTCTTTTCCGCGCAGCTTAATCCGCCTGGTTGGTGGCAGGACGCCGACCTCGGCAGTGTCGGCCTTGGCGGCGGCTTCGCCGTCAGCGGCACTAATTACACACTGCTTGGCTCGGGCGCGGACATTGGGAGCACGAACGACGCGTTTCATTTTGTCTGGCAAACCAACTATGGCAACGGGACGATCACAGCGCGTGTTTCGAGCCAGACAGCCGCTGATCCATGGTCCAAGGCGGGCGTGATGATCCGCGAAAACTCCTCGGCAAATGCGCGCAATTTGTTTCTCTGCGTCACGCCCGGCAACGGCGTAAATTTTCAGAATCGCCCAACCGCCAATGGCTCGTCTTACAACATCGCCATGGGCGGTCCGGTGGCGCCTTATTGGGTGCAGTTGATCCGCAGCGGCACGGCGTTCACCGCCAACTATTCGTCGAACGGCGTAAACTGGGTGACGCTGGGCAGTTCAAACGTGACCGGTTTTGCCACCTCAGCGCTGTGGGGCCTGGCGGTGGCGGCGCACAACAACGCACTGGCCAGTGCGGCGACGTTCGACAATGTCGCTTTACTGCGCACGGCTCCCGCTTTGAACCCGATTTCGAATCGCACCCTCATCGCCGGCCAGACGCTGACGGTGACGAACACGGCGAGCGACTCGAATGTGCCGCCTTTGACGCTGACGTTCAGCCTGCCGACGGCACCGGTCGGCATGACGCTGAACGCCACCAATGGAATTCTTGCGTGGCGGCCGACGGTGGCCCAATCGCCAAGCACGAACTCAGTTACCGTGCAGGTGTCGGACAACGCCTTGCCGCCGTTGAGCGCCACGCAAAGTTTTCAGGTGACGGTGACCCTGCCACTGGCCCCGGCTTTTGCCCTGCCGGGGATCGCCAACGGCATTTTTTCAATGCTGGTGAACGGCTCCGCCGGGCCGGATTATTATTTGCAGTCCGCGACAAATTTAGCGCCGCCCATAGCGTGGCTGCCGCTGCAGACTAATTTGTCCGCGTCGCCGCCCTTCGTGTTCACCGATCCCGGAGCGACGAATCGCAGTCAAAGATTCTATCGCATCTTGCTTGGTCCTTGAGGGCCGGACGCTCGACCCGATGGTGATGAAAAATACTAGAGAACGTGACTCCAGCAACCAAGGCCAACCGCAAAGCTCCGCGCTTTCGGTCGTGGACTCTGAAGGTCCAGATCCGAGCGAAAGGCGCAAGCTGGCGGCGGAGCAGCTTGATCGCGTGAAAAAGCTCGCCGGGCGAATGGACTCGTTTTTGCAAGAGACCCAGGCGGTCGTGTCGGTGAAAGATCCGAACTGCGTTTCGAACGCCTACGCCGCGCCGCGCCGGCCAATGAAGCAGCCAGTCAAGAACGCAGCATACACCGGCGATATCCATCTGGTTCTCCTAGCTGAAAACCAAGGCGGGCTCTAGTCCGGTTCGGTTTCCAAACAATTGCATGAATAGAATCTTCTGCCTATTTTTGGTCGTATCTGCTTCCTCGGTGTTTGCCACCGAAGTTAGCGAATTGCGATGCGAGTGCATGAAAACGCCGCTGGGCATTGAGGATGCCCAGCCTGCATTAAGCTGGATCATCCGGGATGAACGGCGCGGCGTGGTGCAAACAGCCTACCGCGTTTTGGTGGCTTCGTCGGAAACATTGTTGTCGCAGGACAAAGGTGACTTGTGGGATAGCGGTGAAGTTGCATCGGATCGCAGCCATCTGGTGATTTATGAAGGCAAACCGCTGGTTTCACGCGAGCGTTGCTTTTGGAAGGTGCTGGTAAGAACGACCGCAGTAAACGGTGGAAGGGACTCTGGCGCTTGGTCGATGCCGGGTTGGTGGGAAATGGGTTTGTTGAAACCCGGGGATTGGCAGGGAAGCTGGATTCAGTCCGCCGCGTGCAAACCTTTTAACGATGACACTACCGCGTTGTGGACGAGGATGTGCCTGGTGCCACCGGAGCTGAATGATTTGAAGGGCAATCCGGAAAGAGCGAAGGCAGCTAAATCTGCCGCGCAGAAAAAGCTGGATGCCGTTTTGCCCGCGCCGGTTTTTCACAAGACCTTCACCGTGCCGGGAAGGGTCAAGCAGGCGCGCATTTATCTCAGTGGACTTGGCTTTGATTCGGCGACCGTCAACGGCCAGCCGGTGAGCGATCACATTCAGGATCCGAGCATCACGCAATATAAAGTGCGCGGTGGCTACGTGGCACACGACATCAGTTCGCTTGTCCACAGCGGCACGAATGAGATTTCGGTCGTGGTCGGCAGCGGGCAATTCAACGAGCCGGTTGTGTGGGGTCATCCGGGTTCAGTGGATGGGTTGCCGAGTTTGCGTGCGCAGATCGAAGTGCAATTGACCGATGGCCGCCGCGTGGTCTGTGCGTCCGACCAATCGTGGCAA
>Ga0316232_1002628_pt1 | contig 18132 bp, 21 predicted proteins | sample TBHtaG_FD_206006 | JGI IMG/M metagenome (GOLD analysis project Ga0316232, IMG submission 206006) | Freshwater microbial communities from Trout Bog Lake, Wisconsin, USA - TBH18025_13 | ecosystem: Environmental > Aquatic > Freshwater > Lake > Hypolimnion/Profundal zone | place: USA: Wisconsin... | reverse complement strand
GCCCGAAGAGTGGGAGAAGGTGACCGTGGGAAGTAGGGTTTCACCCCATATCTTCACATTTACCAAACGTGTAGTTTGGTAATGGTTGTGAAGTCACAAGCCAATATAAAACAGTAAACCAAGTAAAAAATAATCAAATAAAACAAACGCATGAAAAAAAAATCAATGATAATGGCGGGAACCGTTGTGGCCCTGATGGGTTGCGGGTCGGTGGCGCAGGCAGTTCCCATTACGGGCAGCATCGGGTTTACGGGCACGTACACCCAAAATGGCGGAACCCTGGGTAATTTAACCACGGCAAGCACCATGACGATAAATACCATTGCGGTGGGCACCACCTCCGGCAGTTTCGTGGGAGCGATGGATCCCATTTTCGCCTCCACGATCTCGGTCAATCCCGCAGTCGGTCTCGGCAGACTGTGGTCCGTCATGGTTGGCGGCACCACCTACACCTTTGACTCAACCTCGGAGTCAGAAAATCTAGACACGCCCACGGGACTGCATCTTCTGGGCACGGGCACCATGGCCGATGGAACCCCGGCCGATACGGTTGCGGGCACCTGGCAGTTGGGGTTTGGCGTGTCAGGTGATTCCTTCCAATGGCAAAGCACCGCCGCACCCAACTCACCCAGTGTTCCGGATGGCGGTTCGACCGCCCTGCTGCTCGGCGCGAGTATTTGTGGCGTCGGTCTTTTGAATAGGAAAGTGACCGCGTGAAGTACGTGGCTTAGTGGATTCAAACTGGGGGCAGGGAAGGTTCCCTGTCCTTGGTTCAACCGGGTGAATCCACAAACGCCATCCAGATAAACACTTCCAAGTCACATTGTATTTCTGAACCCATTATTTATTATGAATGACAAATGCAACCGCCCGGGTTTGCTCATCACCGGGGCAGCCATACTCTGGGTGAGCGTGGCCGGACAGGTTCAGGCAGTGCCGGTCTCAACACCCGAAATCGCGGCTTTTGAAACCGCTCATGCCCAGGAATTGAGCCTGGCCGCAGAAAGCGCCGCCAACCGGACGGCTGCGTTGCTGGCCCAGCTGCCCCATTTACAACAGACCGGCATGAGCCTTGGATTACAGGCTTCGCTAGTTCGTATGGGCAAAAATATCGTGGCGCGGAGGTCGTCAACGTTGCTCGCCGAAAACCATTCTGGCCTCAGACGGCTTTCGTCTATTCGAGTGGATCTTCCAAATAATGGAGGGATTGTGCTGGAACCGGCGATGTACCATATTCCCATTTCCGTAATGATCGTGCCTCGGGGTGACTGGCCAACCCCGATTGTTGCTGGCCTCGCCGCCACTGTTCCGGATGGCGCTTCGACGGCGCTATGGTTCCGCGCCACAGTGTTCGGCGCGGTGCTGCTGCGTCGCCAACTGGCAACCCGATTCTAGATAATCATTGTATCATGCAAACAGGAACATCTGCCAAATTGGAAAATTGGACCAATGAATCATTACCGCGCCAAACAAATCCGCCAAGCCGCATTCTACTGCTGGATACCGACCGGTGTCTTTGCGATTTCCACGCAGACGCGTTGCGTCGGCATGGTTTTCTGGCGAACACAGCTCCCGATGCCGAAACCGGCTGGGAGGAGCTTCAGACCAACCGCTACCATTTGTTGATCACCGAGAACGATCTGCCCGGGCTGACCGGGGTCGGCCTGATCAAACAACTTCGCTCTGCCTGCATGTCACTGCCGATTATCGTTGCGATTAGGACTTTGCCCCCCTGGAAATCCGCCGAGTACCCTTGGCTCTTGAAAGCCACGAAACTGTTCAAACCCTATGCCTTTGAGGATTTACTGGCCCAGGTGAAGAATAATCTGTTAAGTACCGCCGGTGTTCGGGCAGCCATGGCGCCGGCGCAAAATTGGCAAAGGCAGCCTTACGCGAATCATTTGCAGGCAGGGTAATATCCCATTCCACATTATGAACAGCGAGCATCCCAACGGAAAGTCAAACGGCAGTGCAGCACACCTGGAACGGGCACTCCGCGCCAGTGAGTTGAGCTATCGCCGGCTGTTCGAGGCGGCGCAGGATGGCATCCTGATTTTGGACGTGGAAACGGGGCGCATCACTGATGCCAATCCCTTCCTAGTGAAGTTGCTGGGGTTTTCCCATGCCGAAATGGTCGGCCAGACGGTCGGCGAGCTTAGCCCGTTCAGAGATCTGGTTTCCAACCAGGCCATGTTGGAGCGGTTGCAAAAGGACGGATATGTCCGTTATGAGAATCTCCCGCTGGAGACGAAGGATGGCCGGAAGGTGGCCGTGGAGTTTGTCAGCAACGTCTATCAGGCCGGCGACAAAAGAGTGATTCAATGCAACATCCGCGACATCACGACGCGAAAGCAGACCGAGCAGCGGCTGGCCCTGCTCAATACTTGCGTGGCCCATCTGAATGAGATCGTCATGGTCACCGAGGTCGAGCCGGTCGGCGAACCGCGACCACGGATTGTCTTTGTGAACGAAGCCTTCGAGCGGATTACGGGGTATGCGTCCGCCGAGACCTTGGGACGCAGCCCGCGTTTTCTCCAAGGCGAGAAGACCGACGGGCGCGTGGTGGAGGAGATTCAGCACGCCCTGACGCAGCGGCAGGCAATCCGGCGTCAGGTTCTCAATTATCGGAAGGATGGCGCCGAGTTTTGGATGGATATGGACTTGGTTCCGATTTTTGACCTGACGGGCAAGAACACTCATTTTGTCGCCATCGAACGCGACAACACCGCAGAGAAGAAGAGCGCGGAACAGATGCTGTGGAAGACCGCCCTGCTGGAAGCGCAACTGGATTCAGCCATTGATGGCATTCTGGTGGTGGACAGCTTGGGCCGGCGAATTCTCCAAAACCGGCGGTTGAACGAACTGTGGAAAATTCCCCAGCACATTCTGGAAGATCCGGATGACACCGCGCAGGTCCTCTTTGCCACGAACCAGACCCGGAATCCCCGGCAGTTCGCTGAGCGGGTGGCATATCTTTACGACCATCCGGACGAATCCAGTCACGACGAAATCGAGTTGATGGATGGTACCATCTTGGACCGTAATTCCGCGCCGGTGCGTGACCCGAGCGGGAAATATTACGGCCGGATTTGGAATTTCCGGGACATCACCGAGCGCCGGAACCTGGAGTTGAAAATCCGGCAGGCGCAGAAGATGGAATCCATTGGCCAACTGGCCGGCGGCATCGCCCACGATTTTAACAACATCCTTTCCGCCATCGTCGGCAACCTCTATCTGGCCAAATTGGATGCGGCTGGGAATCCGGCCACGCTGGAAGGGTTGGAGAACATTTCCAAAGCCACCCGGCGGGCGACGGAACTGGTCAACCAGATTCTGACCTTCAGCCGGAAAGGGAAACAGGAGCGCGAACCCATCAACCTGAACGATGTGGTGATGGAGGCGCTCAAACTGTTGCGGGCCAGCCTGCCGGCCACCATTCGCATCCAGAACGAATTGACCAGGACGCCCAACGTGCTGGCCAATGCCACCGCAGTTCATCAGGCGATCATGAATCTGGGGACCAATGCGTGGCATGCCATGCGCGATCAAGCTGGCGAGTTGAAAGTCGAGATGGCCGTCCTGGAAGTGGATGTTGATTTTGCCAAGACCCATCCTGACCTGCATCCGGGACAGTATGTGCAGTTGTCGGTCAGTGACACGGGCCACGGCATGGATCGCGGCACGCTGGACCACATTTTCGAACCTTTTTTCACCACCAAGGCGGTGGGCGAAGGCACCGGCCTGGGCCTGGCAGTGGTGCATGGCATCATGAAAAGCCATGACGGCGGCATTTCCGTTTACAGCCACCCGGGCGAAGGCACCACTTTTCATTTATATTTCCCCGTGATTGCCACCGAAGCGACGGCGCGGGAAATCGAAGCCACCCCCATTCCGCGCGGCCAGGGAGAACATATTTTGTTCGTGGACGATGAAGAGGTGCTGGCCAGCTTGGGCAAGAAAATGCTCGAACGGCTGGGCTATCGGGTAACCATGAAGACCAGCGCGCTGGAGGCGTTTGCGGCTGTGCGCGATCAGCCGAAGCCATTTGATCTGGTCATCACCGACCTGACCATGCCGGTGACGGACGGCGCCAAACTCGGCGGCCAAATGCTGCAAATCCAGCCCGGCCTGCCCATTATCATCACCACCGGCTACAGCGGAGTGATGACCGCGGGCAAAGCGCGTGAGCTTGGCTTCCGGGAATTGTTGAGCAAGCCAGTGACTGCCCGCACTCTGGCCGAAGCGGTGCGCCGCGTGTTGGAACAAGAAAAGGGACCATGAGCCAAGTGCAACGGTGGCGCAGCCGTCTCGGCTGCGGGTTCTGGCGGCGTCTCGCCGCCAGTTCGGGAAACGGGCACCGGGACGGTGCCCGCACCCGCAGGCGGGCCGCCTGTGCTACGCGGTTGAGAGGCCGCAGGCGCGGCGCCATTCGCAGCTTTCGCGCATGGGGAAAACACCCCATATTGTCCAACCGGATTTTGTGCTTAACTCGAGCCATGAGAGAACCGCGCTTACTCCGTCGCCCACGGTCAACCAGGGTCCAACTGCTGCCGCATTCGCAGCCAACCGGAATCCCCATCCGTTGGAGGGAAGACACCGGCATCACGATCAGGATCCAGCTTCGCCCGGACAAACTAGCCACCAGGGTTTGCCGGCAAGCTCGTGATAATCGACTTGCCTTGGAGGCCGAGGCTCAGAATCTGTTCATCGCCAAATCAAGCAGGATGGGATCTTGAAAACTCCAGCGCTGTTGGCCCTGTCATTGTGCTGCTCCATGATCGCCCGCGGGCAGCCGTCGTCTGTTGGCGCCAGCCAACCGCCTGCGACGGAGGTTGTGGTGCTCCCCCAATCCGTTCCCGATCCCATCGAACCGTTCAATCGGGTGATGTGGAATTTCAACGTGGGACTGATGACCGACGTCATTAAACCGACGAGCCGGGTTTACCGCTTTGTGGTCGCGAAACCGGTTCGCACCAGCATCGGAAATTTTGGCCGGAACCTCACTTATCCTGGCCGCTTGATCAACAACGCGCTGCAAGGAAAATGGCATGGCGCGCGGGATGAATCCTACCGGTTTGTTTGCAACACCACCGCCGGCGTGGCCGGGTTCTTCGATGTGGCAACCAAATGGAACATTCCAAAATCGGAGGCGGATTTCGGCCAGACCTTCGGCCAATGGGGCTGGCAGCCGCAGTGTTTCATCATGCTGCCGATTTTCGGGCCGAGCAATGAACGCGACACCATCGGCCTGGCTGCCGATACGGCAGCGAACCCGCTGCTTTACATATCGCCTTACGACTTGGTCGCGGACGATCCGCTCACCTATCTGGGCCCGTACAGCTATTTCACCTACGCCGACATGTATAACAATCTGGCCGACAGCGTGGGCGAGTATGTGCGTTTCAGCCAGGCGGAAATGGATCCTTATTCCGAGATTCAATATGCCTGGACCTTTGCGCGGGAGAACCGGGTGGCGAATTTTCAGGTCAAGGGAAAAACGGATCCGGCCACGCTGGAAACCCTTGAATCGGTTTTCTTCACCTTCAAAGATCCGGAATTCCCCAGCCACGGCCGGACGCGGTCGGTGGGGATTCCCGCGACGGGCAAGAATCTAAAATTCACGTTCTGGTTGCAACCGGGCTCGGCAAATGTGGTGTACATCGTTCCTGGGCTGGGTGGTCACCGACTGGCCCAGCCCTCGCTGGCGCTGGCCGAGTTGGTGTACCAAAACGGCTTTTCCGCCGTGGTCGTCAGCAGTCCGTTCAACTCCGAGTTCATGGAACACGCCTCCACCGCCGCGCTGCCGGCCTATCTCCCGGTGGACGGCCACGATTTGCTCGTGGCGCTGACCGAGATTGATCACCGCTTGCACCGGCTTTATCCGAACCGCTTGGGCCACAAAGCGTTGATGGGTTATTCCATGGGCGCACTGGAGTCTTTGTTCATCGCGGCTACCGGCTCAACCAACCCGCCTTCCGCTGACTTCCGCGCGGCCAATCCGCTGCCGATGATAAAATTTGACCGTTACGTGGCCATCAACACCCCGGTGCGAATGCTGCATGGCGTGGCCAAGCTGGATGAGTTTTACCGCGCGCCCCTGGACTGGCCGGTGGCGGAACGGACCGACGACCTGGAAAACACCTTTTTGAAAGTGGCCGCCTTGAGCAAGAACACGCTCATGCCGCAAACCTCGCTGCCTTTCAACGCCATCGAGTCCAAGTTTCTCATCGGCTTGGATTTCCGTTTCGTGTTGCGAGACATTATTTACAGCAGCCAGCGGCGCCACAATCAGGGCGTTCTGCACCATCCGCTCTGGAGTTTTCGGCGCGAGCCGGCGTATCAGGAAATCCTGCAATATTCCTTCGAGGATTATTTTGAGAAGTTTGCGGTGCCATATTATTCGGCCCAGGGCCTGGCTGCGCCGGCGGCCGCGCTGGAAACCGCCGGCGACCTACGGAGGTATGACGCCGGTTTGCGTGCCAACCCCGACATCCGTGTCATCGTCAACCAAAATGATTTTCTCCTGGCGGACGAGGATCTGGCTTGGCTCCACGCCACGTTTGGCTCGGAACGATTGACCGTTTTCCCGCAGGGCGGGCACTTGGGAAATCTGTCCAATCCGGCGGTGCAAAAGGCCATTTTGGCGGCGCTGACGCCCATGCGGCCACCCGAAGTCAAATCTCCATAGGCTGACGCGGCGGTTGGTAGGGTAACACCCCATAGCGGCTTGCCGAATCGCGGGTTAAGCTCATGGTATGGATAATAAAACATTCACCCAAACCCGAGGCAAGCTATGTCACTGATATCACTCATCGTCACGCTGATCGTCATCGGCGTGCTGCTCTGGCTGGTCAACTGTTATATCCCGATGGACGGAAAGATAAAAAACATCATCAACGTCGTTGCCGTGATCTGCGTGGTGATTTGGCTGCTGTCCGTCTTTGGTATCATTGGCCAGGCGGGCACCATTCGCGTTCCCCAGCTTCACTAGGCGCCACCCATCGCAGTCCCTGATCATGAACTCACCGGCTAAAATGATTGGCGGCAAACGGCGACGGCGTCCCTCCGAGACCGGGCGGACTGGTTCCTGTCCATTTTCATGGTGGACGATCATGAACATTCCGACGCGCGAGCCGGCGCCGGCTCGCGGCGTCAGTCATGGCTGGCGCGCTTGGTTGCTGGACCCAATACCGTGAAGGCAAAATGAAGAATGAACAGGCACGGATCGCCCGGGCGGAAGCCCGCGCCGGGCAGGCGGAGGCGCGCACGGAACAGGCCAAGACCCGGGCGGAAGCAGCGGAAACCCGCACCGAGCAGGCCGAAACGCGCACCGATCTGGCGAAGACGCGCACGGAACAAGCTGAAAGCCGAACCGAGCAGGCCGAGACGGCCCTGCAAAGTCTGGTGCAGCGGGAAACCTTGCTGCGTGCCGGAATCCCGGCGCGTGCGCTAAAGGTCATCTCCGGGCCGGAAACCGCCGATTGGCAAGTCCCGCTCCAACGGCTGACCATCCGGCAGCGCGAGATCCTGCAACTCATCGCCGAGGGCCAGAACACCAAGCAGATCGGCGGCATCTTGCAAGTGAGTCCCAAGACCGTCGAATATCATCGCATGAAATTGATGGCGGGGCTGGATCTGCATGATATTCCCGGCTTGGTGCGATTCGCCTTGCGGGCCGGACTGATACCGCCGGGAAGCTGATGGCACATTCAGCGTGTTTCCTGTGTGCGATAACAGCGCTGCGGGAAATTCGCCGCGTTCGTGTCGGTAAAATCCGACGAACCGCCGGTTCCCACCGTCACCGAACCGATGACGGTCCACGTCATAAAATCCTGCGTCGCCAGAATTTCATTGGTCTGGCCGATGGGGCCGATTACAGTTACAGTGAACGTGCCAGCGGGCGCGGGGCCAGTTTTAAGTCCGAGTTGTGTCGCTGGCGTCACCTGGCTGCCCTGGTTCGAGGAGCCACTGACTTCGGTCGAGAAGCCACTTTGGTTCGCAAGGGAATCATATGCCGTGAGGGCAAAATAATAGGTCGCACCGGCGGTCAGTCCAAAAATGGTTGCGTTCGTCACATTGCCGACATTGATGATGTTGGTGTAAACTTCGCTCGCCCCGCCATAGTAAATTTTGTAGCCGGCCACATTGGTGGACAGGCTTGGGTTCCACGCCAATGTGGCGCTTTGGCCTGCCGGCATGACGTTGCTGAAAGCGTGCATGGAATGGAAGAGCAGGGCGAATAACCAGATTCCGCCGAGCAATCTCGCCGGTCCCTGTATTCGCAAAGGCCCGCCACCGGCTTTGCCAACGCGGCCATTTTTGAGTTTGGAATTTGTTTGCATGAGTATTGTTACCCTGCATCTGGAGCCGCTGCGACTGGGGTGTTCCTTGCCGCCCCGCGGAAAAACCTTGGTTTTTATTTTGAACGCGGCCGGTGTCGCTGATCGTTGAAGAGCCATCCGCCGGTAGGGAAACACCCCATAGCGCCCGACCAACCTTCTCGTGCATACTGGAAATCTGGAATGAAGCAATTTCACAAACTGAAAGTCAACGACCATATCAACGCACGCATATCAACGCATCACATGAAACATAATTGCAATCACGACAACGCCCCGGACCCCGGCCCGCAACTGGTGCCCGTCCGCTTTGAGTTCACGCATCCGACCGCCAAAACCGTCTGTCTGGCGGGAACATTTAACCAGTGGCAACCGGAAGCCAAGACGCTGCATTCCTCCGGCGTGGGCAACTGGTGGAAGGAAACTTCGCTGGCACCCGGCACGTACGAATACTGCCTCGTGGTGGACGGTCAATGGATGCCCGACCCGTTGGCCAAAGAAACCGTGGCCAATCCGTTTGGGGGCAGAAACTCGATCTTGCAGGTGGCCAGTTCCCCGGAAGCCGCTCATCTGGCGGACGCGGAAAACTTGCCGCTGAAGAACATAAACAAACATAAACAAACAAAACTATGAATCAAGAAACACAAGCAGTCAAAAACGACCTGGGACAACTGGCCGAAGACGCCAGCTCGCTGATGGCCGCCACCGCCGATGTGGCCGGAGAAAAAGTCAGTGAAGCCCGCAAACGTCTCGCCGTGGCGCTGGAGCGCGCCAAGACCATGGCCGGTTGCGTCCGCGCCAAGGCGGTCGAGGGGGCCAAGGCGGCGGACCAGGCGGTGCATGAGCATCCCTATCAAGCCATCGCCATCGGCGTCGGGGTCGGCGCGATCCTCGGCTATCTGATCGCGCATCGGTGTTCGCGCAATTGTGATCGGTCATAACATGGAAACCGCAGCCACCGGCGGCTTCAAGCAACTGACCGCGGACGCGAAACAAGTTGCGAGCCGGCTGTTGACCATCGGGGAAAACCGGCTTGAACTGCTGGCGGTGGAAGTGCAGGAGGAGCGCGAGCGCCTCCTGCACGCGCTGCTGCTTGCTCTTGGCGTGGGGGCTTTCGGTCTGCTCGCCGCCCTGACTTTCACCGCGGCCCTGGTGATCTGGTTGTGGGCCTGGCCGGTGACCGTCCTGCTGATCCTGACCGGTTTTTATGGCGCAGCCGGGATTTGCCTTTACCGGCGCCTTACCGGACTGCTGCGTGACTGGCAGACGCTTTCCGCCACCCTGGCTGAACTGCGGAAAGACCACGCCTGCCTGAAAGAACTTCTCGAATGAAAGCGCTTGAATCCCGGAAGCAATTGTTGATCGCGGAAAGCGAACTCAACCGCGCGCATCTGCTGCAGGAATGGCAGATGATGGCGGGCGAGGCCCATGCGCTCGGCCGACAGGCCAAGACGATTGGTTCGCTGGCGGCGGCCGCCGGATTGCTGGTGGCCGGAATCTCCGCCTTCCGCCGAAACCAATCCGCGCCGACTGCGGATAAATCATCCTGGTGGCGGAACATTCTGCAATACGCTGGCGAGGCTAGTTCAATCTGGTCGGCGTTTCGTTTCCGGCCCAAATTGTAGCCGGTGATTACCGGCGGAAGCCTCCCGGCATTCCGGGCCGTGAATCACACCCACCAATTGGACGTGGTGTAGAGTAACACCCCATATGTACCGGCGACACTGTGTATCCCACTCACCCGCCAGTGTGAATTTCCCCTGGCCTCTACTTCGCGACCTTTTCCAGATGTCCGCCGAACCCGTAGCGCATGGCCGAAAGCAGCTTGTCCTGAAAATCGGCGTCACCGCGTGAACTGAATCGCTCGTAGAGGGCCGTGGTCAGCACCGGCGCGGGCACGCCTTCATCTATGGCCGCCTTGATGGTCCAGCGGCCTTCGCCTGAATCGGAGACGCGTCCGGCAAACCCGGCGAGACTGGCATCCTTGGCGAGCGCATTGGCCGTCAAGTCCAGCAGCCACGAGGCGATCACGCTCCCGTGCCGCCACACCTCCGAGATGTCGGCCAGGTCAAGGTCATATTGATAGTGGTCCGGTTCGCGCAACGGCGTGGTTTCCGCATTGATTTCACCTGGCTGTTTGCCGATGTTGGCGGCCTGCAAGATGCCCAGACCCTCGGCGTACGCGGCCATGATTCCGTATTCGATGCCGTTGTGAACCATCTTGACGAAATGCCCGGCGCCATTCGGTCCACAGTGCAGATAACCTTGCTCCGCAGTGCTGGCAAGCTTCGCGCGCTCAGGTGTTCGCGCGAGGTGGCTGCCGCCCGGCGCCAGCGTGGCGAAAATGGGATCGAGGCGGTGGACCGCTTTTGCATCGCCGCCAATCATCATGCAATAGCCGCGTTCCAATCCCCATACGCCGCCGCTGGTGCCCACATCAAGGTAGTGAATTCCTTTTGGCGTGAGTTCCTTTCCGCGGCGTATGTCATCAATGTAGTAGGAATTTCCGCCATCAATGAGCGTGTCGCCTGCTTCCAGCACCGGCAGAAGTTCGGCAATGGTTTGATCCACCACGGCCGCCGGCACCATCAACCAGACGGCGCGCGGTTTGGCTAATTTTTTGATTAGATCGGCGACCGAGTCGGCGCCAGCTGTGTGGCTCCCGGCCAAGGCTTTCACCGCTTGCGGCAATTGGTCGAAGATCACGCACTGATGGCCACCCTTGGCCAGCCGCCTTACCATGTTGGCGCCCATCCGGCCCAGGCCAATCATGCCGAGCTGCATTTTGGTTATATGGTTCATGTCGGGAGACCAAGTTTCTGGAGAATCTCGAAATGCTTCGAACTATTGCGTACTGCTGGAACGTGGGTTTGCAGCCCGCGCTCCGCTGGAATTTTCAAACTTGCCACCGCACACTATGCCACCGCACACGCTTGCGTTTTGCCGCAGCAAGGCTGATGTTCCTGCAAGGCTTCCGGGTTGGTGCGGCTGATAATTTCGCGCGCGTGAACGGTTTCCACGTCGGTGCCGTGGGCAATCAGGACATACTTGCCGGACTTGATGGCCGTCTCGTATTGCAGAATGCTGTCTTTGGGGATTCCCATGCCATACAGTCCGGCGCCCAGCGCGCTCAAACCGCCCACCAAGACTGCGCCTTCCAGCGCGCCGACGATATAACTGACAATCGGTCCCGCGAATAGCAAGGGGCCGACTCCGGGAATCACAAAGAACGCGGAGCCAAACAACAGGCCCCAGAATCCACCCCAGAAAGCCCCCAATTTTCCCCAGTATTTTATTCTATCACCGGCATTGTAATAGCCCACCACGTCTTCATCCGTGTGATAATCACGGCCGATGATGGATAGTTTTTTCATGTCAAAACCCGCCTGCTGAAGTTCCTTGACGGCGGTTTCAGCTTCGAGGTGGGATCTGAAAATCGCCACGACTGAATTGTGCTTGGTCATAATGCTTGTGCTTTCATTTTGATGTTAATGTTCATATTGGAATTGACACTTTAGATTGGCGGTTGGCTTCCGGCTATGGGGTAAAACCCGAAGGTGCCGTCGGGGCAGCAACACGTTCCGAAACAAGACTTCCAAGAGCAGTTGTTGCAGTGGCGAAATTGTTCCTATTCGTGCAAAGTGCGTGCTCTGCAGCGCCAGCGGCGCTTTCGGCAATAGCCCGCAGTTTCAACTGCGGGTTCGGATGTGAGGCGTCCGCATGCGGAACGGGTCAGCCGCCCCGCTGGGGCGAAGGGGATGTAACATACGCCACCCGCAGTTGAAACTGCGGCGCATTGTCAATTCGTCCTCGTGGGACGAAGAAGCAAACAGCCATGTGAGCAGGTGTTTGTTGAGCGGCGCAAATGACTCCGGCATGGGTAAAACACCCCATAGTCAAAATTTATCCTCGCGCATATCTTGACTCCATGTTTATGAAATATACGATCCGCTTCCGCGGACTGGCGCTGATGCTGTTATTGCTGCTGCCCGCAGCGGTGCAAGCGCAGCTTGTTTTTAGCACCAACAGCGGCGCGATTACCATCACCGGTTGCAGCAGCAGTCTGGCGAACTTGGTCATTCCCACTAGCACCAATGGTTTCCCCGTCACCAGCATTAGCGCCTTGGCGTTCTCTGGTTGTTCCGGTCTGACGAGTGTGGCGATTCCCAACAGCGTTACCAGTATTGGTTACGATGTGTTCTCCGGTTGTTCCGGCCTGACGAACATTTTCGTGGGCGCGGGCAACTTGAACTATGCCAGTGTTGGTGGCGTTTTGTTTGACAAGGCGATGACAAAGTTAGTGCAATATCCCGTTGGTTTGACCAATGCCAGTTATGTCATTGCCAACAGTGTCACCAGCATTGATGACGACGCGTTCGACGGATGTTCGAGCCTGAACAACGTGATGATTGGCAACAGCGTTATCAGCATCGGGGATGAGGCTTTCTACGGTTGTTCCGGCCTGACGAATATGGCGATGCCCAACAGTGTCACCAGCATTGGAGAAGCTACATTTGAGATGTGCGGGTTGACGAGTGTGACGATTCCGAACAGTGTCACCAGCATTGGCGGCGAGGCGTTCGTCAATTGCTGGAGGCTGACGAACATCATCGTGGGCGCGGGCAATTTGAACTATGCCAGTGTTGGTGGCGTTTTGTTTAACAAGGCAATGACGTTGTTAGTTCAATATCCCGCCGGCTTGCCCTATGCCAGCTATGTCATTCCTAACCGCGTCACGAGCATTGGAGAATATGCCTTCTGGTCTTGTTCCGGCGTGACGAATGTGACGATGGGCGACAGCGTCACCAGCATTGGCGACGTGGCCTTTGCTTGGTGTTCCGGCCTGACAAGTGTGACGCTTCCCAACAGCGTCATCAGCATTGGCGAGGGGACGTTCGCCGCTTGCTCCCGCCTGGCGAATGTAACGATTGGCAACCGTGTTACGAGCATCGGCCATCAGGCTTTTTACGATTGTTTGGGTCTGACGAGTGTGACGATTCCAAACACTGTCACTAGCATCGGCAACTCTGCGTTCGACAGTTGTTACGGCCTGACGAGTGTTTATTTCCAAGGGAACGCGCCTACGGTGGATGGCCAGCCTGGCAGTTCGGACGGCACGGTCTTTTTGGGTGAATCGGGCACGGCGTATTATCTGCCTGGCACCATGGGTTGGGGGGCGAGCTACGGCGGTTGGCCCACCTCCGGTTGGTATCAGGCTCAACCCGTGATTTTGAACAGTGGCATCGGTTGGGGAGGGCAAAGCAATCGCTTCGGCTTCACTATTTCCTGGGCCACCAACCATTCAGTCATCGTGCAAGCCTGCACCAATTTATCCCATCCGGTTTGGACGCTTTTGGCGACGAATCCCCTCGTGAGCGGCACGAATTATTTCAGCGATCCGAAAGAGACGAATTATCCTACCCGCTTCTACCGCATCCAGTCGCCCTGATTCTTGAAGTTGCTCTGGCATGGGGAAAACACCCCATAGCCGCCACCAACTTCCGCGCCTAAGCTACTGGCATTACGGAATGACCTGCGAACGTCCAGACATGAAAGATAATATTTGGCTCATTGAGGTGGAAGTGGCGGCCAGCCTGCTGGCGGCGACCATCATCGCGTTCACTTTGATGTTGGGTCACACCCTGTAGTGGAGCGCAGCTCACACTTTAGCGCAGAATTACAAACTGAGATCAAATCATGAAGACTGAATTTCCCAACTCTCCCGCCACTGAACGGGAGGCAAACGCCACTCTTGTCCAGACCGCTGCCACGGAGTCCGACGCGCTCGTAAAAGATCTCGCCGAACAAAAAGATCTGCATCTGCGCCTGACCGCCGACTTTGAGAACTTCAAGCGGCGCAGCCGGCTGGAAAGCGACGCCCGCGCGGCGGCGCAGAAGGAATCGTTCATCCTTGAACTGTTGCCGGTCCTGGACAACCTCGAACGAGCTTTGGCCTCCGGCGCCGCGCGGGATTCCAGCCAGTTTCATCAAGGCGTGGAGATGACCTTGAAGCAATTGCAACAATTGCTCCGCCAGCACGGCGTCGAGAGTGGGGAAATCGTTGGCAAGCCATTTGACCCGCACCGCCATGAAGCGCTTTCGCCCAGCCATGATCCGGCCCAGCCGGACCGCGCCATTCTCTCGGTGCTCCAGCGCGGTTATCAACGCGGCGAAAAGGTGCTTCGCCCCGCCAAAGTGGTGGTAAATGACCTGACGCTTTCCAAGCCTGCACATCACCATGGCCGTTGAATTTAAAGATTATTACCGCGTGCTGGGGGTAACATCCAAGGCCACGGACGAGGATATCAAGAAAGCTTTCCGCACCCTTGCGCGCAAGTATCATCCCGATGTCGCCAAGGACAAGAAGACGGCGGAGGAAAAATTCAAGGAGATCAACGAGGCCAATGAGGTTTTGAGTAATCCCGAAAGCCGCCGGAAATTTGACGAGCTGGGCGCCAATTGGAAAGCCGGTGCTGAGTCGCGACCGCCGCCGGGTGGCGCCAGAGGCCGGCCCGCCGGACGAAGCAGTCCCGACCAGGAACAAGAGTTTCAATTCGAGGGCACAGGGTTCAGTGATTTCTTTGAGCAGTTTTTTGGCGGACGGGCCGGACGCTCCCGGGGTGGTGCGCCGTTCGACCCCCAGGAATTTGGGCGCGGCCGCCAGGGAGCCGAGCCGGCCTTGCGGGGGCAGCATATTCAAGGCGACATTCTCATCACCCTTAATGAAGTGCTGCAAGGTGCGATGCGCGCCATTTCGGTGCGGCGCACCAATGCTCGCACCGGGCGGGAAGAAACAGAAACCTACCAAGTGCGAATTCCCAAAGGAGTCCGGGCTGGCCAATCCATCCGGGTGCCGGGCAAAGGCGGAGAGGGAGTGGGCGGCGGCACGGCGGGAGACATTTATTTGCGGGTGCGCTACGCCCAACATCCCGACTGGCAGGTGCGTGGCGCCGATCTGGTGGGCCATTTGGAGTTGGCTCCGTGGGAGGCGGTGTTGGGCGCGACGGTTCCCGTGACGACATTGGAAGGCAGTGTTTCCGTGAAAATCCCCGCCGGTTTTCAGGCGGGGCACCAATTGCGCGTGCGTGGCAAAGGCTTGCCCGAGGGCGCTGCCCGGCGCGGCGATATTTACGTGGGGGTCTCCATCCAGACTCCGCCCCACATCGGCAAAGCGGAAGAACGATTATGGAAGGAATTGGCAGCCGCCTCCACTTTCAATCCGCGCAAAGCAACTGCAACCTAGAATCGCAAATATGGAACTCGATCTTGCCAATGCTGACCGGAAGCAAAACAAACAACTGATGTGAACACACTCGAAATCAAAGGCGACTGGAACATCACCAAGGGCAAGCTGAAACAGAAATGGGCCAAGTTCACGGATAATGACCTCCGTTATACCGAAGGCCAGCAGGAAGAACTGGTTAACCGGATTCAAAAAAGACCGATTCACCCAAGCAACAGGGAGTCAGCCTGTCAGTTCGTGGGTTGTAAATGCCTGACGAACTCTCTGGCGGCATGCGCAAGCGCGTGGCCATCGCCAGGGCGTTGGCTGTCGAACCGCAATTGACTCTTTACGTCGAAAATTGAGAGCTGGGAAAACCGGCTGGCTACCCGCCCGAATGGTATTCCAACTTCCCCAGAAGTTCAACGGTCACTGGACCGGCGGTTTTGGCGTGCACCAGTCGAATTGGCCCCGGCGGTTTTTTGCCCACGCGGCTTCATCGTGGCCCCGGTCCACCGGTTGGTCCTTGCCATAGCTGATGGTTCGAACTCGCGCGGCACCAACTCCGATTCTGACCAGCGCCTCGCGCACGGCCAGCGCGCGGCGTTCGCCGAGCGCGCGGTTATATTCCCCGGTCCCGCGCTCGTCGCAATGGCCTTCAATGAGCAATTCCGCGTTGGCATCGGCCTTCAGCGCCTCGGCGGCACTGGCCACATTCGCCTGTTCCCGGTCCTCAACCACCGCGCTGTCAAATTTGAAATGCACCGTGTAAGCCGCCAGTTTTTCGCGATCAATAACCTTGTTGGCGAGGCGCCCCCAATTCGTGGACGTGTGAATGGGCCCGGTCACGTAGGGCGGGGACGTGGGCGCAGCCGTGTAATTGCTCTCTGGCTGCCGGAATGGCTTGGTATTCAAATTCGGCGGCGGCAAATTCGGCGGTGGAATTGAATTGCCCGTCATGGCCGGAGGACTTGAATCCGCGTATTTGTAAGTATGGTCGTATCGGCAACCGGTGGTTGCGAGCATCGCAATCAATGAGAGAATTGACGGAAAAATAATTTTGTTTAGTTTCATAATTTTAGTTAATACTCTGGCAGAGGCGCCGGTTTTTGGCTATGGGGTATAACCCGGCCATGAACTGCGGAAGCGCCCCGCAAATAATGCACCAGCCGCCCACGGTTAATGAGCGGCTGGATTTCACCGGCGCGACGGCAGCTTAATTGCAGCCGCAAGTGGAGCATGATTCTTTGAGCGCCTTTTCAACCGCTTCGTGGGTTTCCCCCGTGCGCTTCTGAATCCGGCCAATCAGTTCGTCCTGCTTGCCCTCGACGTATTGGAGGTCGTGATCCGTGAGCTTGGCCCATTTCTGTTTCAGCTTGCCCTTGGTGATGTTCCAGTCGCCTTTCATTTCAAGTGTGGTCATATTTGTTCGTTTTGTTTTGTTTTGTTTTGTTGCTTGCTTGTTTTCTCATTCACCGTCCAACAGACGGCGGGAAATTCGGAACTACGGGCGCCGGTATTGCCGGGACCACTCTGGGTTGGATGGGATCCGGTGCCACGGGTATTCCCGGGGCGGCTTTCGGTTGAACGGGTTTCGGCATCGCGGGCAATCCCGGGATTGTCAGCGGCGGCATCGGACTCGGTATCACCGGCCTTGTGGGCCTCGGTGCTGGCTGAATCGGGATTGGCATTACCGATCCGGGATGACTTGGCACAGGTTGAATCGGGATTGGAATCACCGGCCCAGGCTGAACTGGCACGGGTTGTATCGGGACTGGGATCACCGGCGCGGGATTAACCGGCACGGGATGTACCGGTACCGGGTACCGCTTTTGGGATGGCTCTCCTTTGTTAATCGTTTGCGCCGGAGCATTCAAAACGACGAGCAGGCTCATCAAGGTCAAGGGCATTACTGTCCGCATAGTATTATTTGTCATATTTGTTTCATTTCGGTTGTATTGGCGGCCGTCAACTTTGTCCGGCCTCCAGCATTTGCCTTCAAGATAGATGCGAGGACACCGGTTTGCCATGGGGTGTTACCCGACTCGGATTCTTCATCTGGCTGGAACAGCAATAGTAGGGTTGTTGCTTGATTTCCAGCACAATAGGCAGTGTGATCTTAATCGGGGTGTTGGTGCGCGGAAGGCAAAGATTACCGCACCGCAGCCGGTGCGGTGTTTGTTTTGTTCTGCGTCTTATATGGCAAATTTGCAGGCCACGGACCATCTCCGAGAATTCGATAGCGTGAAGATGGCGCAAGGCTGTTACTCTTATGAAGTGCTCCACCCGTGACAGATTCATGATTGACTGGACCTGTCTTAAAGTGGCTGACACCGTTTGGCAACATTATGGCAGAATGGCTCAAAGTTGCGATGGCTGCAGTTCCGGCAATTGTGATAATAATCTTTTTCCTCAATAATTTATTCATGGCAGCAGGATAGCACCGCCTAGCAACGGTTCCTATAAGGTCTTCTCCCCATGGGTTAATCTCTGCGTCCGCTGCCACCGGTGAAGGCCTCGAACACCCAGACCAATATGAGGGCGGCGAGCACAATTGCCATGATGGTAATT
>Ga0316232_1002607_pt1 | contig 18242 bp, 15 predicted proteins | sample TBHtaG_FD_206006 | JGI IMG/M metagenome (GOLD analysis project Ga0316232, IMG submission 206006) | Freshwater microbial communities from Trout Bog Lake, Wisconsin, USA - TBH18025_13 | ecosystem: Environmental > Aquatic > Freshwater > Lake > Hypolimnion/Profundal zone | place: USA: Wisconsin... | reverse complement strand
CCAGGGCACCGAGCAGCGCGTTACGGTGGTCGACAAGAGCCATCCCGTGACGGCGGGCGTGGACGATTACGACATCGTTGACGAGACGTATCTCTGCCCGATCCTGGAAGACAGCGTGCATCCGTTGCTGCGTAGCAGCTTCAAACCGACGGAAGACAAGTTCGCCCACGCGCCCAATGGCAGCCACGTCGGCGCCGGTCATCCGCCGGGCAGCGATCTGGTGGGCTGGGTCAAGACGGCGGAGAACACGCCGCTCGTCTATCTCCAGCACGGCCATGACAACAATGCCTGGTCCAATCCGCACTTCAAGCGCCTGATGCTCAACGCCATCAAGTGGGCAGCTTCCCCCGAGGCGAAGACCTGGGCCAAGGCCAACGCCAAGCGCATTTTCGTCTGATCTGTACACGGAATAAGAAACAAAAGGGCCCCGATGAAAGTCGGGGCCCTTTGCATTTTCTTCAACTGCGGTGCATCCGGTTAATGATGCATTCACGACTGCCGGAAATGGCGCGGGCGTCATGCAACCGAAGGCGGTATAAGTTCGCTGTCAGTTTGAATGATACTGTAGGCAAATTCTCATGGGTTCAGCGAAAGCCCCGGAATTGCGCGCATTGATAGGGCTGGCAATTAAGTTGCGGGCATATGCAGATAACACCGATGACCTTGGCGATATCGAGCTCTTTCTGTCGGCCGCGCTGGCCCTGGAAGACCGGGCCAATCGTCTGGCTTTCGGCGAGTCTTCTGCACCGGCTCCACAACACCAGAAAGTAGACATCCTTTGCTGATCCAGGTTTGACATCCTTGGTTCATGACGTGGAAAGCCCGGTCACAAGCCGGGCTTTCTGCTTTTTGGGCAGTCTGCGGGCGATGGCAACATGGCGCCGGCGTAACCAACTGGGTTTATGCTGCGACCGCAAAGGCTTTGGCGTCGGACCCGGAGACTGACATTATGGCGTCATGATCAGCGTCGTGATCCCCACCCTGAACGCCGAGCGGTTGCTGCCGCGCTGCTTCGACAGCCTGATTACCGCCGCCGTGCGTGGGGTGGTCCGGGAAGTGATCGTGGCCGATGGCGGCTCGGGCGACAGCACGCTGGCCATCGCCGACGCTGCCGGCGCTCATATTATCCGGGCAGGCCGCAGCCGGGGCGCCCAGTTGGCCGCCGGTGGCGACGCGGCCCGCAGCGATTGGATCCTGTTTCTTCACCCCGAGACGGCCCTGGAGCCGGGCTGGGAGGTCGAAGTCGAGTCCTTCCTGCACCAGGCGATGCCGGAGCGGCCCTGCGCCGCAGCCTTTCGTTTCGCCCTGGAGGATTTCGGTGCGCCCGCCCGCCGGGCTGAGGCCAGGGCCGCCTTCCGCACTTGGCTGCTGGCGCTGCCTTACGGCGACCAGGGCCTGTTGCTGCCCCGGCGTCTTTACAAGAAGGCTGGCGGTTACCGCGATCTGCTCCGGCTGGAAGACGCGGATATCGTCCGCCGCATCGGCCGGCGGCGGCTGGTGATGCTGCGTTCCCGTGCCATTAACAGCGCTCGTCTCCGTCAGGGCTGGTTGAAGCCGATGGCGCTGTCGCTGCTGCACCTTTTGCGGGTGCCGTCATCCGTAATGGCAAAGTTGTAGCGCTGTCGCGTCAGTGCGCGCTGGCAGCCTGCACCGGCGCGGGCATCGCTTCGGCGACCGGCATGATGGGCGAGGGCACGGCCTTCGCCACGGATTGCTGCGCAGGCCGGTAGATCGGCCAGTTGCCGCGTGCCGTCTGGTCGAGACTGTCAGCTTCCTGACCGGCGCGGCGGCGATAAAGCCAGTGATAGAGCATGAGCCGTTTCACATAGGAGCGGGTTTCGGACACTGGAATGCTTTCCACAAACAGCAGCGGATCGTCCTTGCCGGCCTTGGTCACCAACCAGCGGGTCACGGCGCCGGGGCCGGCATTATAGGCGCCGCCCAGTTCCAGCAAGTTGCCATTGAGGCTGTCGAGCAGTTGGGTAATGTATTTCTGACCAACCGACAGCGCCATGCCAGGATCATACAGGCTGTCCGGATCGCTGACGCCCAGCTTCTTTGCTGTTGCGGGCATCACCTGCATCAGGCCGCGCGCGCCCACCGGCGAAGTCGCTGCAACCTGGAAGCGGCTTTCGATGCGGGCAAAGGCCAGCACCAGCGAATTGTCGATCTTGTAGCCGCCGTCCGGCGCATAATCGGGCAACGGGAAGAGACCGGTGAGATAGATGCCGCGTGCGGCGCTCTTTTCGCTGGCGCGCAGCTCGACATTGAAGACGCCCAGCGCATGGGCCAGCGCGGCCATGGCCGGATCGAGCCGCTCATTGTTGTTGACGAAGGCGCGGTTGAGTTCGGGCCCGACATAATCGCTCATGCCCGCCTGCCATAGGGCCACGGCGCGGCGGGCGCTGTCGGCCTGCATCAGGTCCTTGAAGTCGGCGGCGGAAAGCGTGGCGTCGGCGAAGCCGGTCTTGCTGTCCACGCCCAACGCATGCTCGGCGACGATGCCGTAGAAGCTGGGATTCTGCTTGGCTGCGAAGGCCAGCAGCGTCACCACCTTGGCTGGATCGCCGCTCTGCATATGGGCGCGGGCGGCCCAGAAGGCGCCTTGGGCGCGCAACGTGTTCTGGGCAGCGGCATTCTGGGCGAGGGTTTCCAGCAAACGGATGGCATTGTCCCACTGTCCCAGACGATAGGCGGCGAAGCCGGCGTCCCAGAAAAGCTGCGGAATGGCCGCGTCGGTGACGGAAGACGCCAGCGCATAAGCCTGGGCATTCGCACCTTCCGCCAGATAGGAGGCCGCGATGCGGTGCGAAAGAATGGCAATGTCCGAAGGCGTGGCGCTGTCGCGCACAGTGTCCAGCTTGGCGCTGGCGGCATCGGGATTGCCCGCCTTGATGTCGGCCAGAATGCCTGCCAGCACGGCGCGGCCGGCATCACCGCGTGGTGTCGGCTCGGGTAGTTCGGCGTCTTCGTAGCCGCCGCTGCGGGTGCCCACGCCCGATGGCGCAGGGATATTGGTCACCACCGCGACCTTGATGAGCTTCTTGCCTTTTTTCACCGTGGTGGTGGCGCGCTGCACCGCCAGGCGATAGACGCGGTCGGCCACCGGCAGGTCGCGGTAAGTCTTGAGCCAGGCGACAAGTTCCGTCGCTGTGGCGTGCTTGGCCTTGGGCGCAAGAAACTCGTTGGCTTCGACATAGCCGGCAAGGGTGGTGTCGCTGACCTTGGCGAAAAGAGTCCGAGCCTTGGTGAACTGACCGGCGCGCTGGGCCGCGAAAATGTCGCGATAGAGCACCGCGTCGGTGGAACTCAAAACCACGGGCGCGACGGAAGGTTCCTGCGCGATCGCAGTGCCCGCGAGCGCCAACACCAGTCCAAACGTTAACGTGATGCGCGTGAAAATCTTAACGCCCCGATGCAAAAACCCTTCGATTGCCATTAGTTAGCGCGCATCGGGACTCGCGGCAACCCGGTTTCTTCCATTTTGGTTGCGATGGCCTGCAGATCGCGCCAGGCCAGCTTTTTATGGGCGGGCTGGCGCAGCAGATAGGCGGGATGCAGCGTCGGCATCAAGGGAACCATGCGGTCGCCGACCCTGTATTCCATCCAGCGGCCGCGCAATTTCATGATGCCTTCGGAACCACCAACCACGTGCCGCGCCGCCACGGCGCCCAGCAGCACGATCAGCTGCGGCGCCGCCAGTTCGATATGACGGCGCAGGAAAGGAAGGCACTGCGCCGCTTCCTCCGGCGAGTGATCGCGATTGTCGGGTGGCCGCCAATTGATGACGTTGGTGATATAGGTGTTGACGTTGCGGTCGAGGCCGATGGCCAGCAGCATCTTGTCGAGCAGTTGCCCGGCACGACCGACGAACGGCTTGCCGATACGGTCTTCATCGCGGCCGGGTGCTTCACCGATGAAGAGAACGCCCCCCGACGGCGTGCCATCGGCAAAGACGGTGCTGGTGGCGGTGCGCTTGAGGGCGCAGCCGTCAAACGCTTCCAGCGCCGCCTTCAGTTCTGCCAGCGATGTGGCGGCTGCCGCCGCCGCCTGCGCATTGCCGATGCTATCGCCATCCGATGGCGGCGGTGTTGTCCGGGATGACGCGGGAGGGCGCGGGGGCAGGGGAGGATTGCGCAGTTGCGAAGGCACGGGTGGCGGTGTGGCCACCAGCCGGTTGACCGGGGCTTCGCCAATGGCATCGCCTGCCCCGGCGTCCAGCAACCATCGCAATGTGGACAGCGTGTCTTCGCTCATGCCGTGATCTTAAAGGCTGTATCCCGGCGCTGGCCAGTGTAGAAAAAGGTCCATGGATGAGCCGGCTGCGCGCGAAAGCATGGAATATGACGTCGTCATCGTCGGTGGTGGTCCGGCCGGGCTGGCCGCGGCGGTCCGGCTGAAGCAACTGGCGGCCGAATCCGGCCGGGACGTCAGCGTCTGCCTGCTGGAAAAAGGCTCGGAAGTGGGGGCGCATATCCTTTCCGGTGCGGTGATTGATCCCAGGGCACTGAATGAACTGATCCCCGACTGGAAAGAAAAGGGCGCGCCGGTCGAGACCCAAGTGACGGAAGACCGTTTCTGCTTCTTCACCGGGGCGGGGGCATTTTCATTGCCGCACTTTCTTTTCCCTTCGCTGATGTCCAATCGCGGCAACTACATCGTCAGTCTTTCCAATCTCTGCAAATGGCTCGCCGGGCAGGCCGAGGCGCTGGGTGTGGAAATCTATCCCGGCTTTCCGGCCCATGACCTGATCGTTGAAGAAGGTGTCGTGAAGGGGGTGGTCACTGGCGATCTTGGTGTCGCCCGCGATGGGCATCACAAGGACAGCTATACGCCGGGCATGGCGTTGCGCGGAAAATACACATTGTTCGCGGAGGGCGCGCGCGGCTCACTGTCGAAAATCCTCATCAGGCAGTTCGGCCTCGCGCGCGAGCCGCAAAAATACGGCATCGGACTCAAGGAGCTTTGGGAACTGCCGCCGGACCAGCACAAGAAAGGCTTGGTACTGCACGGCATGGGCTGGCCGCTGGACAACGAAACCGGCGGTGGCCTTTTCGCCTATCATTGGGGCGAGAATTTCTGCGCCATCGGTTTTGTCGTCCACCTCAACTACAAGAATCCCTGGCTCGATCCGTTCGGCGAATTCCAGCGCGCCAAGACCCACCCGGCGATTGCGGCGATGCTGAAGGGTGGCAAGCGTATCGGTTATGGCGCCCGTGCCATCACGGAAGGCGGAGAACAATCGGTGCCCCGGCTGGCCTTTCCTGGCGGTGCGCTGATTGGGTGTGCCGCCGGATTCGTCAACCTGCCGCGCATCAAGGGCAGCCACAATGCCATGAAGACTGGCATGCTGGCGGCGGAAGCGGCCTTCGCGGCGCTGGGCACGGGCCGCGCCGGCGATGTGCTGGAAAGTTACGAGCCCGCCTATGAAAAAAGCTGGGTGGCGAAAGACCTGCATCTGGTGCGCAATGCCAAGCCGCTCTGGTCACGGTTCGGAACCCTGGCGGCGCTGCCGCTGATCGGTCTCGATCTGTGGACCAACCAGCTTTTCGGCTTTTCCATCTTCGGCACGTTGCGCCATGGCGCACCGGACCACGCCACGTTGCGCAGGGCGGCGCAGAGCCCGAAGATTGCCTATCCGCGGCCTGACGGGTTTTTAACCTTCGACCGTGCGTCCAGTCTGTTTCTTTCGGGAACTAACCATGAGGAAGACCAGCCGGTTCATCTGAAACTGGCCGATCCGGCCATTCCCATTTCCGTGAATTTGCCGGAATATGGCGAGCCGGCACAGCGCTATTGTCCGGCGGGGGTGTATGAAGTTGTCGAAGAGGCCAGTGGTCCCAGGTTCCAGATCAATGCGCAGAATTGCGTTCATTGCAAAACCTGCGACATCAAGGATCCGGCCCAGAATATCACTTGGGTGACGCCGGAAGGTGGCGGCGGACCCAATTACACGAACATGTAGGAGTGACGATGCGCTCTTCTTTTCTTTTTGCAGTTGCGATCCTGCTGGCGGGCTGCGCCGCCCAAAACCGAGACAGTGACATGTCGGGGCGGTCGGGTGCGGCCGATGGTCAAGCCGGCGTCTTCTCCACCTATTTGTCGGCCCGTTTCGCCGCCAGCGACCATGACCTGGGCAGCGCGGCGCGCTATTACAGCCAGACGCTGAAAAGCGATCCTTCCAACGGCAGCTTGCTGGGCCTGTCCTTCTTCTATTCCGCGACTTCGGGCGATATCGCTGCCGCCGGCATCTATGCCAACACGGTCGTCGCCAGCACGCCGGATGACCGTTCCGCCCGCCTCACGCTCGCGGTGATCGCCTTCAAGAAGAAGGATTATGCCGAAGCCCGCCGCAACTTGTCGCTTTCGGCCAAGGGCCCCTTCACCACGCTGACCCTGGCATTGTTCGATGCCTGGGCCGCGGCGGCGCTGAACGACAAGCCCGGCATGGAGAAGGATCTGGCGGCGCTGGCCACGGAAAAGGGGGCTGAGAACATCGCTGCCTTCCATATGGGCCTGCTGTCGGAATTCGCGGGCAATATCGAAGCGGCGGAAACTGCATACAAACAGGCTCTGAAAGGCGGCGCCACGCCGCGCGTGCTGGAAGCATATGGCCGGATGCTGGAACGGGCCGGCCGTGTCGCCGATGCCGCCGCGCTCTACAACAGCCACAAGGGTGAGGCCGGCTTTGCCGCCGTGGTTGAGCCCGGCCTGGCGCGCATTGCTGCCGGACCCGCCAAGATCATGCCATTGGTGGCGACACCGGCCGATGGTGTTGCCGAGGCGCTGTTCGGTCTGGCGGCTTCTCTCAGTGACAATGCCAGCGCCGATGTCTCGGTGCTCTATCTGCGGATGGCGCTCTATCTGCGGCCCGACCTCGCACTGGGGCAGATCCTGCTGGCGAGCCGTTTCGACCAGTTGCACAAATATGACGACGCCATTACCGCCTATCGTGCGGTCGATGCCGCCTCGCCCTATCGCCGCTTGGCGGTTCTGGGCTTGGCGCAGGATCTGACGCGGGTGGAAAAGACCGATGCCGCGATTGTCGAACTGAAACGTCTCACCGCCGCTGACGCTAAGGATAGCGAGGCATGGATCGCGCTGGGCGATTCCTACCGCGCCACCGACAAGGATGCCTTGGCGCTGGATGCCTATGACCATGCCGTGATCGCCATCGGCACACCACAGGCGCGCGACTGGCCGCTCTTCTTCGCCCGCGCCATGGTCAAGGAGAAGTTGAAGGATACCAAGGGTTCCGAAGAGGAAATCAACGCCGCCCTGAAACTTTCGCCCAACGAGGCACAGCTGCTAAACTATCTTGGCTATGCCTGGGTCGATCGCGGCGAGCGCGTCAACGAGGCGCTGAGCATGCTGGAAAAGGCGCGCACCCTGCGCCCCTATGACGGCTATATCGTCGACAGTGTCGGCTGGGCCTATTACCGGCTGGGCCGCTATGACGATGCCGCCAAGACGCTGGAGCAGGCCGTTCTGCTGGTGCCGGGCGACCCCACGATCAACGAACATCTGGGCGACGCGCTGTGGAAGGCGGGCAAGCGCATCGATGCCCGCTTCCAGTGGAACCATGCCATCACCTTCGGTGCCGACGCAGAGGCCAAGGCGGTGATCGAACAGAAACTGAAGGTGGGCCTGCCGAGTTGATTATCACTGAGCCGGCCTCCGCGAAGGTCAATTTGTTTCTGCATGTCGGGATCCGCCGCGCCGATGGCTTTCACCCGCTGCAAAGTCTCGCCGTTTTCACCGAGGTGGGCGATGTGCTGCGCGCTGAAGCGGCGCCCCGGCTGTCGCTGGTGCTTGACGGACCTTTCGCGGCGGGGCTGCAGGCGGAAAATGACAATCTGGTGCTGCGTGCAGCCCGCGCTCTGGCAGCGGAAGCGAGAACGCTGGCCGGTGCAGCAGTCACCCTGACCAAGAATCTGCCAGTGGCGTCCGGGATCGGGGGCGGCTCGGCCGATGCGGCAGCGGCGTTGCGCGCGTTAAGGCGGCTCTGGAAACTGGAGATCGGCGATGCCGCGCTGCTGGAGATTGCTGCCATGCTGGGATCGGATGTGCCGGTCTGCGTCCCTTCGGCTTCCGCCACCATGGAAGGGCGCGGCGAAATCCTGACGCCCGCACCACTGCCACGCCTGCCCATCCTGCTGGTCAATCCCGGCGTGGCGGTGCCGACGCGCGACGTTTTCGCGGCATTGAAGACGCGCAGCGGCGCCGATCTGGCCTTGCCGCGCGATGGCTTCGCCGATGCCGCAGCACTGCTGCACTTCCTCAATCTCACCCGCAACGATCTGGAAGCACCCGCCCGCGCGTTGCAGCCGGTGATCGGGACGGTGCTGGATGCGTTGGCGGCGTTGCCCGGTGTGCGGCTGGCCCGGATGTCAGGTTCCGGCGCCACCTGCTTTGCGCTGTTCGACGATGATGCCGCCTGTGCCAGCGGTGCCGCTTCGCTCCAGGCCGCGCATCCGGGCTGGTGGGTGGCGCCCAGCTTCACGCGCTGAACGTCCTTTAAGCCAAAATTAAGCAAAAGCGGCCAGCCTTCCCGCTCCTTCGGAGGAGCGCACATGTCGGAAGCCAAGAACAGTTTGCCCAAGCTGCTGGATGATCCCAAGGCCCCGGAACTCTATGCCGCCGCCGCGACCGGCTTCTTCAACGCCAACGGCACGATCTCTATCACGCTGGAATCGGCGCGCGCCGATCACTCCAAGTCGCCGGCGCCGGTCAGCCGCGTCGTGGTCGGGCGGCTGGTGATGCCGGCGGCGGGAGCCCAGGCGCTGGCCGTCGGCCTGTTCGACTTCCTTGAGAAGCAGGGCTTCAGCTTCAAGAAGTAAGAGCGACGGCCACCAGCTTGTGCCGCTTGACGGCGCAACCGTCAGCGTAAGGCCGCTTCAGTAGGCGCGTTCCACACAGAAATCCGCGATCTCCGCCAGCGCGCTGCGAATGTCGCTTCGCGGCAGCACTGCCAGCGCCGCCTTGGCGTCATCGGCATAGGCGCGGGCACGACGCATGGTTTCCTGGATCGCGCCGGTTTCCTCCACCAATGTGATGGCGCGGTCCAGATCGGCTTCGGTCTGGTTGCCGGTTTCGATCACCCGCTTCCAGAAGGGCTTGTCAGCCTCCAATGCGCGGGCATGGGCCAGGATGATGGGCAGGGTCATCTTGGCTTCGCGGAAATCATCGCCCACGCTCTTGCCCAGCAGCGCCTGGCGCCCGGAATAATCCAGCGCGTCGTCGACCAGCTGGAAGGCGATGCCCAGATTCATGCCATAAGCGCGCATGCCTTCGATCGTGGCGGAAGGCTGACCGGCGATCACGGCCCCGGCCTCGGCGGCGGCGGCGAACAGGGCGGCGGTCTTGGCTGTGACCACGCTGAGATAGTGCGCTTCGGTAACGCCCAGATTGTTGGTCGATTTCAGCTGCATCACTTCGCCTTCGGCGATGATGGCGGCGGCACCGGCGAGAATGTCGAGCACGGCCAGGTTGCCGGTTTCCACCATCAACTGGAAGGCGCGGGAAAACAGGAAATCGCCCACCAGTACGCTGGGCTTGTTGCCCCACATCAGGTTGGCGGAGACCTTGCCGCGGCGCAGAGAACTTTCGTCCACGACGTCGTCATGCAGCAGGGTGGCGGTATGGATGAACTCCACCGCTGCCGCCAGCATGATATGGCTTTCCCCGAAATAGCCGCCGGCCCGCGCCGCCGCCAGGGTCAGCAGGGGGCGCAGGCGCTTGCCGCCGGAATCGATCAGGTGGCGGGCAAGGTCCGGGATGAGGGGAACGCCGGAATGCATCCGGGCATGGATCAAACGGTCGGTGGCGGCCATGTCGCCGCCGACCAGGGCGTGCAGCCGCTCGACCGGGGAACCCCCCACCGGTTCGATCCTTGTCTTCACATCCCCTGCCATGGGCCCAGAATACCGGTCCGCTGCCGGGCAGGGCAAGCGATACAGGTGCCGCAGCCGGCTGCTATACATGGCGCATGAAAGCCGTGCTTCAGACCAACGACCCTGTCCTGCTGAATTTTGCAGCCAATCTGCTGGGGCAGGAAGGCGTGGAAAGTGTGGTGTTTGATGAGAACGCCAGCATCATGGACGGCAGCATGGGCTTTGTGCCCCGCCGGCTGATGGTGCTGGACGAGGATTTCGCCAAGGCCGAGCGGCTGCTGAAGGCGGCGATCCCGGACGCGTTTTCATGACAGAGACCTTCCTGGAGGGCCGGGTGAAGGCCCGTCAGCCCGAAAGCGGCTTCCGCTCGGGCACCGACGCAGTGCTGCTGGCGGCGGCGGTTCCCGCCAAGGCCGGGGAAACCGTGCTGGAACTGGGGGCAGGGGCAGGCACAGCCAGCCTCTGCTTGGCTGTCCGCGTACCGGGACTGGCCGTGACGGGGGTGGAGATCGACCCCGCGCTGGCCGCCTTGGCGCAGCAGAACGCCGCCAGCAGCGCCCTGGAGGCCAGTTTCGCCGCCGCCGACATCTTCGCCCTGCCGCCAGCCTTGAAGCGGGATTTCGACCAGGTGCTGGCCAACCCGCCTTTCCACGGCGAGGGTGCAGCGCCGCCCGATCCCGCCCGGGCTCGTGCCCTGATGGACGAAGGCAGCTTGCCGCAATGGTTGAGCATTGGCCTGCAACGCACCGTTTCTGGTGGTTTTTTCACCGTAATCCTGCGCGCTGACCGCCTGGCAGAGGCACTCGCGTCGCTCCCTGTGCGCGGTGTAAACATTATGCCGCTCTGGCCGCGCGCCGGCATGGCGGCCAAGCGGGTCATCCTGCAGGCCCGCAAGGGTTCGCGTGCTCCCGTGGGCTTGTTGTCGGGGCTGGCGCTGCACGACACTGAGGGCCGCTACACGCCAGAGGCCGATGCGATCCTGCGGGACGGGGCTTCGCTTGCGATGGATTCTGGCCGCCTATAGGTTCCGGTCACTCCCAAATTGAGCGAATCGTGCCCAAAGCTAAGACGTTCCAGGACCTTATTCTGACCCTGCAAAACTATTGGGCCGCTCAGGGCTGTCTGATCCTGCAGCCCTATGACAATGAGATGGGGGCGGGCACCTTCCATCCCGCCACGACCCTGCGGGCCCTGGGGCCGCGGCCGTGGAACGCCGCCTTCGTCCAGCCTTCGCGCCGGCCCACGGACGGCCGCTATGGCGAGAACCCCAACCGGCTGCAGCACTATTACCAGTATCAGGTGATCCTGAAGCCGGCACCCGAGGATGTGCAGGAACTGTATCTGGGCTCGATCCGCGAGATCGGGCTGGACCCAATGCTGCACGATATCCGCTTTGTCGAGGACGATTGGGAGAGCCCCACCCTGGGCGCTGCCGGGCTCGGCTGGGAAGTCTGGTGCGACGGGATGGAGATCACCCAATTCACCTATTTCCAGCAGGTGGGCGGAATCGAGTGCGATCCGGTCTGCGCCGAGATCACCTACGGCCTCGAGCGGCTGGCGATGTATGTCCAGAATGTCGAGTTCGTCTACGATCTCGCCTTCAACGAACAGTTCCGCTATGGCGAAGTCTTCCACCAGAACGAGGTGGAATTCTCGGCCTACAATTTCGAGCGCGCCGATACCGGGATTCTGTTCCAGCATTTCAAGGATGCGGAGGCGCAATGCCGGGCGTTGTTGGAAGGCGACCGCAAGCTGCCGCTGCCCGCCTATGACCAGTGCATCAAGGCCAGCCACGCCTTCAACCTGCTGCAAGCGCGCGGCGTCATCAGCGTGACCGAGCGCGCCGCCTATATCGGCCGGGTGCGGGCATTGGCCCAGGCCTGTTGCCAGGCATGGCTTGAGAGCCCGCAGGGCGCCTACACACCGAGATACGCCTGATGCCCGATCTGCTGCTTGAATTGTTCAGCGAGGAAATTCCCGCCCGCATGCAGGCGGGGGCGGCGCGCGACCTGGAGCGCCTGATGGTGGGCGCATTGTCGGACCGTGGCCTGCTGTTCGAGGGCATCAAGGCCTTTGCCGGCCCCCGCCGCCTGACCCTGGCCATTGCAGGGCTGCCGGCCAAGCAGAAGGATGTGCGCGAGGAATTGAAGGGCCCGAAAGTCGACGCGCCCGCCGCCGCCATTGACGGCTTCCTCAAGAAGACCGGCCTGACGCGTGAGCAGCTGACGGTCCAGAGTTCGCCCAAGGGCGACGTCTATATCGCAATCATCGCCCGCGAAGGCCGCGAGACGGCCATCGTATTGGGTGAGATCATTCCCGAGGTCATGGCCAAGCTGCCCTGGCCCAAGTCGATGCGCTGGAAGCCCGGTGTGACGACGCGCTGGGTGCGGCCGCTGCATTCCATCCTGGCCACCTTTGACGGCGAAGTCGTGCCCTTCTCGTTCGCGGGTGTTTCCAGCGGGCGGCACGCGCGCGGCCACCGCTTCCTGTCGGAAGGCAGGATCGAAGCGCGGCGGTTCGACGATTACGAGGTGGCGCTGAAAAAGGCGCATGTTATTCTGGATGCCGAGGAACGCGCCGCCATCATCTTCGAAGGCGTGAAGTCGGCCGCCTTCGTGCATGGCCTGGAACTGATCCCGGACGAGGGGCTGCTGGCCGAGGTTTCGGGGCTTGCCGAATGGCCGGTGGTCTATGTCGGCAGCATAGAAGACCAGTTCATGGATGTGCCCGCCGAGATCCTGCAGACCTCGATGCGGACGCACCAGAAATACTTCGCCCTGCGCGATCCCAAGACCGGCCGCATGGCGAACAAGTTCGCCCTGGTCGCCAACATGATCGCCCAGGATGGCGGCAAGGAAATCGTGGCCGGTAATGAGCGGGTGCTGCGCGCCCGCCTGTCCGACGCCAAATTCTTCTGGGACGAAGACCGCAAGCATGCGCTGGCCAGCCGCGTCGGGGCCCTGAAGGGCATGGTCTTCCACGCCAAGCTGGGAACACAATATGAGCGGGTCGAACGCATTGAAAAGCTGGCCGGCGAGATTGCCGCCAAGATCGGCGCCGATGTCGAGATGGCCCGCCGCGCCGCGCGGCTGGCCAAGGCCGACCTGACCACGGGCGTGGTCGGCGAATTCCCGGAACTGCAGGGCGTGATGGGCCGCTATTACGCCATCCACGACGAAGAGAATGACGACGTCGCCGACGCCATCCGCGATCACTACAAGCCGGTGGGGCCTTCCGATGCCGTGCCGTCGCATCCCGTCGCCATCGCCGTGGCGCTGGCCGACAAGCTGGACGCGCTATCCGGTTTTTTTGCAGCGGGCGAGAAGCCCACCGGCTCCGGTGATCCCTTTGCCCTGCGCCGCGCAGCGCTTGGCGTGATCCGCATCATCCTTGAGAACGGGCTGCGCCTGTCCTTGATGGGGTCGGATGATCTTCTCACTTTCTTCTCCGACCGCCTCAAGGTCGTGCTGAAGGAAAAAGGTACGCGCCACGACCTGGTCGATGCCATTTTTTCCCTTGGCAACGAAGACGATCTGGTGCGCCTGGTCGCCCGTGTCGAAGCCCTGCAAACGTTCCTCAAGACCGACGACGGCAAGAATTTGCTGGCCGGCTACAAGCGCGCCGCCAATATCCTCAAGGTCGAGGAGAAGAAGGATAGCCGCACCTACATCTCCGAAGTGGACGAGAAACTGCTGCCGGAAGCCGCCGACAAAGCTTTGCACGCGGCCTTGAGCAAGGCGATCGGCGCCATCGGTCCGAAACTGGATGCTGAGGATTTTGCCGGGGCGATGACCGAGATGGCAGCCTTGCGCGGGCCGGTGGACGGCTTTTTTGAAGCCGTGAAAGTCAACGCCGACGATCCCAAGCTACGCGAAAACCGATTGCATATGCTGGCTGGTCTGCGCGCGGCGCTGCACAGGGTCGCAGACTTCTCAAAGATTGAAGGGTGAGGGCGGACTAAGCGAAAGGTCCAGTGGACCTTTCGCCCGCCCGAACGCGCAGCGGCGCGCGCCTAGGCGCGACGCGAGGCCGGCGGCGCCTTGCTCTCATTGAATGCGAGCGATGCAGGTTTCACGCTTCTTTTGAGGCGCCTGGCACTCTACAACCACCTGGCTGGCCTGCTTTCGCGGGCCATGACAATTGGGCTGGAATACGCAGATGACGAAATGGGTTTACAGCTTCGGCGGCGGCACGGCTGACGGCGAAGGCGGGATGAAGAACCTGCTGGGTGGCAAGGGCGCGGGGCTGGCGGCGATGTGTCGCCTCGGCCTGCCGGTACCGCCGGGCTTCACCATCACCACCGAAGTCTGCACCTACTACACCAACGGCAATACCTATCCGGCGGATCTCGCGGCGGCGGTCGATGCCGCCATGGCCGGTATCGCCAAGGTGGTGGGAGCGGGTTTTGGCGATGCCGCCAATCCGCTGCTGGTTTCGGTCCGCTCCGGTGCGCGAGTTTCCATGCCGGGCATGATGGACACGGTGCTCAACCTGGGCCTCAACGCGGCCACCACCGAAGGCCTGGCCAAGCTCACCGGTGATGCCCGCTTCGCCTATGACAGCTATCGCCGCTTCATCCATATGTATTCCGATGTCGTGCTTGGCGTCGACCATGCCGGCTTCGAAGCGATCATGGATGACGCCCGCGACGCCAAGGGCGTGGAACTCGATACCGAACTGGACGCCGAAGACCTCAAATCCATCGCCGAGCAGTTCAAGGCGCGGGTTCAGGAAGAGTTGGGACGGCCCTTTCCGGAAAATGTGAAGGAACAGCTGTGGGGCGCCATCGGCGCCGTCTTCGGCTCCTGGCAGAGCCACCGCGCCCACACCTATCGCAAGATCAACAGCATCCCCGAAGACTGGGGCACGGCCGTCACGGTGCAGGCTATGGTCTTCGGCAATCGCGGCGAAACCAGCGCCACCGGCGTCGCCTTCACCCGCGATCCCGCCACGGGCGAGAACATCTTCTATGGCGAGTTTCTCATCAACGCCCAGGGCGAGGATGTGGTGGCGGGCATTCGCACGCCCCAGCCCATCTCCAAGGCAGTGCGCGAACGCCAGGGCGGTCGCCGCCCCTCGATGGAAGAAGCCATGCCCGCGGCCTATGCCGAACTCAAGGCTATCGGCGAGCGGTTGGAAGCGCATGACCGCGACATGCAGGATGTCGAGTTCACGGTGCAGGAGGGCCGCCTCTACATGCTGCAGGCCCGCACCGGCAAGCGCACGGCGGAGGCGGCGCTGCGTATTGCCATAGAGATGGAGCGTGAAGGCCTGATCGACCGCGACACGGCGCTGCTGCGGGTCGACCCGGCGGCGCTGGACCAGTTGCTGCATCCCATGCTCGATCCCGATGCGCCGCGCACCCAGATCGCGGTGGGGCTGGGGGCATCGCCCGGCGCCGCCACCGGCGAGGCGATGTTCACGGCGGAAGACGCGGAGACAGCGGCGGCGGAAGGCCGCGCCGTCATCCTGGTCCGCACCGAGACGAGCCCGGAAGATATTCACGGCATGCATGCTGCCAGGGGCGTCCTGACGGCCCGCGGCGGCATGACCAGCCACGCCGCCGTGGTGGCGCGCGGCATGGGACGCCCCTGCGTCTCCGGCGCCGGCACACTGAAGATCGATGCCGTGAAAGGCGAGATGTATATTGGCGACGTCACGGTGAAGCGGGGTGATATCCTCACCATCGACGGTGCTGCGGGCCAGGTCTTCCTGGGCGCGGTGGCGATGCGCCAGCCGGAACTGACCGGCGATTTCGCCACCCTGATGGGATGGGCCGACGCGGTGCGGCGGCTGAAGGTGCGTGCCAACGCCGATACCGAAACCGACGCCGTCACCGCCCGCAAGTTCGGCGCCGAAGGCATCGGCCTTTGCCGCACCGAGCACATGTTCTTTGAGCCCGATCGCATTCTGGCGGTGCGCCAGATGATCCTGGCGGAGGAGAAGCCGGCGCGCGAAGCCGCGCTGGCCAAGCTGCTGCCGATGCAACGCGCCGATTTCGAAGCCCTTTTCACGGCGATGGCGGGCTATCCCGTCACCATTCGCCTGCTCGATCCACCGCTGCACGAATTCCTGCCCCAGAAAGACGAGGAGATCGCGGAAGTGGCCGCCGCCGCCGGGACGTCGCCCGCGAAATTGCGGGCCCGCGCCGTCGCCCTGCACGAGGCCAATCCCATGCTGGGCCATCGCGGTTGCCGCCTGGGCGTCACCTATCCGGAAATCTATGAGATGCAGGCCCGCGCCATCTTCGAGGCGGCGCTAGCCGTGGCGGGGAAGGGCGTGGTGCTGGCACCGGTGGAGATCATGATTCCGCTGGTGGGATTTAAGTCGGAACTGGATTTTCTCAAGGGCCGGATTGACGCCATTGCCGCCGCCATCAGCGCGGAAAAAGGCCGTTGCCCTGATTATCGCGTCGGTACCATGATCGAACTGCCGCGCGCCGCCCTGCGCGCCGGGGAGATCGCGGCGACGGCGGATTTCTTCTCCTTCGGCACCAACGACCTCACCCAGACCACGCTGGGCGTTTCGAGAGACGACGCCGCCGGATTCCTGGGCGAGTATGTGAACAAGGGCCTGATCGCGCGCGATCCCTTTGTCAGCATCGATCAGGATGGTGTCGGCGAACTGATCCGCATTGCGGTGGAACGTGGCCGCGCGACACGCAAAGATCTCAAGCTTGGCATCTGCGGCGAGCATGGTGGTGATCCCGCATCGATCAAATTCTGTCACGACTCGGAACTCGATTACGTCTCCTGTTCACCATTTCGCGTTCCAGTTGCGCGTCTTGCAGCGGCGCAGGCAGCGCTCAAGAAATAGGCGAAATTGTGTTTTGAGAGGAAAAGTGCCCGGAAATGCTGGGTTTTTCAGCCATGCAGATTCGTTGCATCTTCCCGAATAAAAAATTTATTTGACGATTCGGTCTCAGGTTGGCAAAAGCCACCCCGGTGCTGGAACCATTCGGAACCTTTTGAGGACTAGCGAAATCGAAGCAGCGTAATCGAAATAGCAAATGCGCATATGGAAGCCGCGAAGGGGCGTCAGGAAACGCAAAAGCGAAATAGACCAAGTCTGAATAGACCAAGCGAAACCAAGAGCCGAAAAGAAGTTTAGCCTCTCATGAAAACCAAAGACGCAATATTGCGGTCGGACCGCGTGCTTGTTGCCGCCATGGCGATCATCATCGCCACAGCCAGCGCTGCCATCGGCGCCTCCCTGAGCTATCATCCGCTTACGGAGAAAGTTGCCGCGCCGGCACCTGTGGTGGCGACGGCGCCCGCAGCGTTGCCCGCGGATTCCGTTCTGACCCGGCTGCTGGCCGAACATCGTTGCCTGTCCGAAGTGCTGTATTACGAAGCCCGGGGCGAGGGTGCCGGCGGCCAGAAGGCGATCGCCGAGGTGGTTTTCCACCGCATGAATGTCGGCAACTATGGCCATTCGATCTGCGCCGTGGTCTATGAGGGATCCGGCCATCCCGGCTGCCAGTTCTCTTTCACCTGCAATGGCGAGTTGATGCGCCGCAAGGACGGCGAAGCCTGGCGCGATGCCGAGGCGCTGGCCGCCCGCATCCTCACCGGCGAGGTCCGCCTTGCCAATGCCACGGCGGGCGCCACCAATTTCCACGCCATCTCGGTTTCGCCCGACTGGGCCGATACGCTGGAGAAGACCACCCAGATCGGCAACCATGTCTTTTATCGTGGCGGCGGCCACGCGCGGGATAGCTAGGGCGGCTCTAGAAATCCAGACCGATATCCAGGTTTGGCGCGCTGTGCGTGATGGCTCCTGAGCTGATGTAATCCACACCGCTCTCGGCGATGGCGCGCACCGTCGCCAAGGTGACGTTGCCCGAGGCCTCCAGCGTGGCGCGGCCCTTTGTCAGCGCCACGGCCTGCTGCAGCATCTGCGGCGGCATGTTATCCAGCAGCACGGTATCGACGCCAAGCGCCAGCACCTCTTCCAGCTGCGCCAAGGTATCGACCTCGACTTCCACTCTGGCCATATGGCCCAGGCCCGCCCGCAGTCGCGACAGGGCGGGGGCGATGCCGCCCGCGGCGGCGATATGATTGTCCTTAACTAGCACCGCGTCATCCAGGCCGAAACGGTGATTGAAGCCGCCGCCGCAGCGCACAGCATATTTCTGCAAGGCGCGCAGGCCAGGTATGGTCTTGCGGGTACAGACGATGCGCGCCTTGGTGCCCGCCACGACCGCCACCAGCGCCGCCGTTGCCGTCGCCACGCCGGAGAGATGCCCAAGGAAATTCAGCGCCACGCGTTCGCCGGTCAGCAGGCTGTGTGCCGGGCCTGCGATGGTGGCGAGGGGAGCGCCCGCTTCGACGGCATCGCCATCCGCCA
>Ga0316232_1002599_pt1 | contig 18282 bp, 10 predicted proteins | sample TBHtaG_FD_206006 | JGI IMG/M metagenome (GOLD analysis project Ga0316232, IMG submission 206006) | Freshwater microbial communities from Trout Bog Lake, Wisconsin, USA - TBH18025_13 | ecosystem: Environmental > Aquatic > Freshwater > Lake > Hypolimnion/Profundal zone | place: USA: Wisconsin... | reverse complement strand
TGAGCCGCAGCATCCTGGCCGGGCTTTTGCGGACGGTTTCATCCTCAAGCTGGGCTATCGTGGCGGCGAATTGCGCCCAATCCAAAGTCGCCTTTTTCGGAACGGCGGCGATGGAATCTTGCAACGCGGCGGCGATGGGCCACTTGAGCCGGCGTTCAGAGTTCGTGGAAGCGTTGAAGGGTTGCAGCGTTGCAGCGGGTTCGGCATCCGCCGCTTCATTTTTTTCACGCTTTATCGCCGCACTATCAGTCCCCTTGCTCCCCTTTGTCCCATCGGCGGCCACCGCTGCCGCGCCGGCACGTTTTAGCGTTTCGGCGAACTCCCCGCAAAAATGCCTCCACAATTTGTCCGCCCCCTTCGCCCCCAGGCCCGGCAGCAATTGCGCGAGCCGCTTGAAAGCGACTTCATCGCGCGGATTGGCCACGAATTTCAAATACGCGGTCGCGTCCTTGATGTGCGCCTGCTCAAAGAAACGGATGCCGCTGGTGATGGAGAACGGGATCTGCTGCCGGGTCAGTTCCAGTTGTAATTCCAGCGCGTGAAAATGCGAGCGGTACAGCACGGCGATGTGATCCAGGCTGGTGCCTTCGTCGCGCAGTTCCAGCGCGCGCTGGGCGATGAAGGCCGCCTGCTGGCCGGCATCGTGGCACTCCACGAGCGCCGGTTTCAGGCCGGATTTGCGCGCGGGCGCGAGATCCTTGGCAAACTGGTTCACGTTGGCGGCGATGGCGGCGTTGGCCACGTTGAGGATTTCCGGCGTGCTGCGATAGTTGGTTTCAATCTTGAATACTTTCGCGCCGGGATACCGCTTCGGAAAATTCAGGATGTTGGCAAAATTCGCGCCGCGCCAGGCGTAGATGCTTTGCGCATCGTCGCCCACCACGGTGACGTTATGATGCCGCGCGGCGAGCAGGTCAATGAGATCCCCTTGCAGCTTATTGGTGTCCTGGTACTCGTCCACGAGAATGAATTGAAACCGGCGTTGATAATGTTCCCGCACGTCCGGGTGGTCGTGCAGCAGCTTGAGCCAGAGGACGAGCAGGTCGTCGAAATCCATCCCATTGGTCGCGCGTTTGCGGTCGGTGTAACTTTTCCCCAGCGCGGCGATCTGGTCGGTGAACTGCGAGAAATGACTGAACTGGCCCGCGAGCAATTCCGCGATGCTCTTGTGGGTGTTGCCGGCGAGCGAGAAAATTTCATTCAGCACGTCCAGCTTGGGGAAATGCGTGCCTTTGGTTTCGATCTTCGCGTCGGTGATGCAGGCCTTGATCAGGTCCTTCGCGTCATCGCGGTCCAGAATGGTGAAATCGCGCCGGTAGCCGAGCGTGTCGGCGTGCAGGCGCAGTATCCGCGCGCCGATGGAATGAAACGTGCCGCCCCAAAGCGAACGCAATTCCTGGCCGAGCAAATCGCTGACGCGCCGCATCATTTCGCCGGCGGCTTTGTTCGTGAAGGTCAGCAGCAGAATCCGGTCGGCAGGGATACCCTGCTCCAGCAGATACGCCACGCGATAGGTAAGCGTGCGCGTCTTGCCGGAACCCGCGCCGGCAATGACCAGGGCCGGTCCCGGCGGCGCGGTCACCGCGGCCAACTGCTGTTCGTTGAGTTCGCGCGCATAGTCAATATTCAGCCGGACTTCCGGCTGGTACGGCTTGAGGACATATTCGTGCGACATGGCGGAGAATTGAAGCGGCAAAAGCGCAGGCGCAAAAGAAAAATCGCCGTGAACTTTCCGGTTCACGACGGAAAACGTCCACTGCCAGTTTTGGTGGCACCAACCAGCAGCCGCGTGAATTACTTCGCCAAGCCGTCAATCAGGGCGTCGCGGGTCTTGGCGTTCTCCTGCGCCCCCTGAATGGTGGCGGCAGCAGCGCTCTTCGGCGACGATGCCTGCGCTGCCCCCCCGGCCTGTGGGGTGGTCAGTTTCGCGGTAATCAGGCCTTGAATGTCCCCGCGGAAGGCATAGACCAAGCCGAAGATGCCCAGCAGCAACAGCACCGAGACGGTCTTGCGGACACGAGCCATGATGGCGCCGCGCCGCGCCAGGCGGTCCGCCTCGGCGCGCTTGGAGTCAAATTCGTTTTCGATTTGTTGCATCGCCTGAGAAAAGGAGTTTTTTGCCATAGTGGGCAACCTGCCAGCATCCTCCATGCCGGGAGCCAGCGAAAACCATCCAACATCCAATGATTTTAACTTCGAGCGTTCATTGGATGTTGGGCGTTCGATGTTGGATGTTGGATGTTCCCCGGGTTCATGGAAGCCCCCACGGCCGACGGCCGCACATTGGGACCATGAACCAGGCGCAACGGTAGCGCAGCCGTCCCGGCTGCGGGTTCTGGCGGCGTTTCGCCGCCAGTTCGGAGACCGGGCCACGGGACGGTGCCCGAACCCGCAGGCGGGCCGCCTGCGCTATGAGGTTCGGGAAGCCCCTTGTTTCTTTTGGACCTGCTCACCAGCCATGAACCTGGAAGATCCAAGGAAAGCGTTTCCCTTCTCCCTCTCCTCCCCAAAGAGGAGAGGGTCGGGGTGAGGAGCCTTCGGCTTGGCTTTCATTTTGGTCAATAGCCAAAATCCCCTCACCCTTGGTCTCTCCCCGCATGGGGCGGGGCGAGGGAAGGAAGGCGTGGCGGCGGAGAGGGAGATGGCGGTTCATGGGAAGCGGCGACCTCCAAAATTGGATGCACATTGGGGACCATGAACCGCGCGATCGGAGCGCCGGACACTGCCCCGGCCAGTCGGCAAGCAATCGCATTCAACTTCGGGTTAAGCGGTCGTCTGTCCAATTTTCGTCCTGTGCCTGTCCAGATATGGGGATTCGCGGAGCGCCGGCTTCTGGTATGGCGCGTTTCAATAGACACGCCAAGGAACCGGGTCAGGAGACCGGCGCTCCGATTTTTCGCGCCCTGTCCTTCCACGCGAGCAACAGCAAGGCCGCCGTAACCAGCGTGGTAATGGCGGTGCATATGGGCGCGAGAAAACGATCCAGCGGGAGCGAGCCGTGCGGCGGCAGCCGGAGGGTTGCGGCCAAAAATGCGCCGTTGCCGGGCATGGGCGCCTGGGCCACAACCGTGCCATCCACGGAAACCGCTTGCGAAATGCCGGAACTGGTGAGGCGGAAAATCGGGATGCCATATTCCGCCGCGCGCACCGGTGCCACCCGGGTGTGCAATTCATGTTGGTGGCGGCCCCAGTATTCCACGTCCATCGTCGGGACAATGAGCAATTGCGCGCCTTGCCGGACCAGTTCATCGGTCACCCGCGTGTAGCTCAGGTCATAGCAGACACAAAAACCTATTTTTCCCCAGGGCGAATTCCAGATCCCCTGCCGCGGCGGGCGCAGGCCGTCGCGGAAGAATTGGATCGGCACGCATTTGCCCTGCTGGAAAACGATGACGCCGTTGGTGCCGACCACATACGCCGTGTTGTAATAATTGGTGGCGCCGGCCGGTTCTTCACCGCCAACGACCAGGTAACGCGAATGCGTGCGGCACCACTCCTTCAGCTTGTCCGGCACCGGACCGGCCAGGGTGTATTCGCTCAAGACGAAGATTTGCGCGTTCGGGTTCTTGGCGAGCGCTTTATCCAGCATCTTGGGGATGATATTTTCGGGCGGGAATTCCATTTGGATGCCGACGAGGGAAACGGGAATGTTCCGCCGTGATTTGGTTTCGGCCAAGGCGGGTAAGAATAGAATTATGAAGATGAATACGAGAATCGTTACCAGAACGATTTCAACAACAGTCAGTCTGCGCGAAACAATCGAAACCATCGCGGTTCTATAATAGAGCGCGGCAGTGATGATTCCGAAAATGAGAAAACCGCACCCATACATTCCAACGTGCAACGAACCAAAGCCGCTGAAACCCTCCGGCAGCGCATAGCCGATATTCAGCCACGAGAATTTCAAGTAATAAAGCTCGCTCCGGAAGTATTCGACCCCCGTCCAGACAATTGGGATCAGCCAGGCGGCTCTGGCCTTGCCCCAGCGGCGGATGCTGCCACACACGATCGCCGCAAACAGGCCCACCCAAAACGCCAGCACCAGCCAGAGCACGACCGCCGCCAGGCTGAAAATCTTGACGAAAAACCAAAGTTGCGGCGCGTAGCAGAGAAAACCCGCGGCCAGCCCGAAATAGAACGCGCGGCGGACGGTGGGCTGGTCCGTCAGTCGGACCAGCGCGAACGCATAGCCGAAGATCATCAGTCCGGCGGCGGGGAATTTGAGCGAGGTATAGGCCGCATTAAAGCAGCCCACCGCCAGCGCCAGACACAGGCAGGATGGTTTCCAGTCCAGCATCCCGGCGGACGTCTTCAGACTTGTCGTTTTGTTTTCCATGACCTGATTCTGTTTGGGTTTGTCCAAACATAGCCGAATAGCTCCGGAGCAGGGAATTGAAAAAAAAGTGGCAGCATTGGCAAAAACGATGCGGGTTGGTCGAAGTGCGTGCCCCCGATCGGTCAGGAGCGCGTTTGGCTGGCAAAACGCGGCCAATCCGCCGCACGCAGGCGGAAAAGCGTGGCATTTCGGCTGGTTCCAGTTGGCAACTTGAGCGCCTTGGGCGTCCCCCGGATGATTTTACCTGTAAAACTCGCTTGGCAGGCGGGGCGGATTCTGTTTTATTGGCCGCGCCCGATGACAAAATTCCCCGCCATCATCTTTGCGCTGGTCGTGTGCGCCGCGATTTTTCCGCGCGCCGCACTGGCGCAGCAGACGGAGGAAGTCGAGATCCAGGAACTGAATCAGATCCTGCCCAACCTGGTCAGCGACAAAGTCCAGTACAAATTGGGCAACTTGCAGTACGATTTTGGAAACAACACTGCGATAGGCACCAACGGCGTTTATATCAACTATCACCAGGGCGCCGCCGTGCTGACGGCCGACAATGTGGTGTTGAATTACACTAATTGGGACGTGGATGCCGAGGGCAATGTGCGCATTGAAACCAGCGGCATGCTTTGGGTGGGCGAACACATCCACTATAATTTCAAGACGCACACGATGACCAGCGAGCAGTTTCGCACGGGACGCCTGCCGGTGTTCGCCGCGGGCGAAAAACTCAACGGTTTCATCGACAGCAACAGGGGCGCCACCAACGAAATCACTGCCAGGCATGCGTATCTGACCACGGATGACTACGCTGACCCGGCGTACCAGGTGCGCGCCACCACCATCCGGATCATCCCGGGAAAGAAAGTGCAGATGTGGAATGCGGCGGCATATGTCCAGGGCGTGCCGGTCTTTTATTTTCCCTATTACGAACGCAACCTCGGTCCGCGCGCGAACAACTTCACGACCACGCCCGGCTACCGCAGCATCTATGGCCCCTATTTGCTGAACACATACAATTGGTATATCGGTGACCTGGCGGACGGCAAAGTCCACCTGGACTACCGCGAGCGGCGCGGTCCGGGCCTGGGGCCGGATGTGGGGCTGCACCTGGGCCGCTGGGGCGATGCGGAAATCAAATATTATTACCAGCACGACAGCAAGTCGGACACCAGCACCAACGTTTTTCCCGGCTATGGCCACATGCCGGAAAATCGCCAGCGCTTTTATCTCGGCTGGCAGGCGACGCCCGCGACCAACCTGGACCTCAAAGCGCTGGTGAATTACCAGAGCGACCCGCTCTTTCTGCATGACTTCTTTGTGGGCGACTATGCCCAGAATCCGCAGCCGAACACGTTCGTGGAGGCGAACAAGTACTGGGACAACTGGAGCCTGGACGCGCTGTCCACCCCGCGGGTAAACAGCTTTTTCAGCCAAGTCGAACGGGAGCCGGATTTGAAGCTCACCGGCTACCGCCAGCAGGTGTTCGACACGCCGGTTTATTACGACAGCGAAAGTTCCTTCGGTTGGTATCGCGACTGGGCCGCCAACCCGACCAATGGGCTGTATCCCGGCACCAATGGCGCTTACGCGGCCTCCGCGGCCCGCGCGGACACTTACCATCAACTCACGTTGCCGTGGACTTTCTTCAACTGGCTCAATGTCACCCCGCGCGTCGGCGGGCGGCTGACCTATTATGGCAGCCAATACCTTACCAATGGCCAGCCCAACAGCGCAGTGTACCGCGAGGTGTTCAACACCGGCGTGGGCGTTTCTTTCAAGGCCTCGCAACTTTGGGCGGACGCCACCAATTCTTTTTTCCAAGTGGATGGCCTGCGCCACATCCTCGAGCCCTCCGCCAATTACGTCTTTGTGCCCGACCCCAGCACGCCGCCGGCGCAACTGCCACCGTTTGACGCCGCCGCGCCCTCGCTCATGCTGTTGCCCGTGGATTTCCCAGACTACAACAGCATTGACTCGATTGACACGATGAACGTCATCCGTTTCGGTTTGCGCAATATTTTGCAGACCAAACGCGATGGCCAGCTCACGGACTTGCTGAACTGGAACTTGCTGATGGATTGGCGGCTGGATCCCCAATCTGGCCAAACCCCGCTGAACGATTTGTATTCAGCGCTCGCCTTCCACCCGCGCAAGTGGCTGACGCTGGAGTCGCAAGTGCGATACGACACCGAACGCGGCGACTTGAATCTCGCGTTTCACCAGGTGACTTTCAGCCCCAACGACCGCTGGAGCTGGGGCATCAGCCACTGGTATTTGCGTGATGGTTTTGTGAGCCCAAATGAAAATAATTTCATCGCCAGCACCATGTATTTCAAAGTGAACGACAACTATGGGCTGCGCGCCAGGCACATTTTCAACGCGGTGGACGGCCGGTTGCAAGAGCAGGACTACAGCCTCATGCGCGACCTGCGAAGCTGGACGGCGGCGCTCACCTTCCGCGTGCAGAACAACCTCGGCAGCTCCGCGGATTTCACCGTGGCCTTCGCCTTCTCGCTCAAGGCCGTGCCGTCCACGCGCTTGGGCGAGGACGCCGTGACTTCGTACCACCTGGTTGGTGAATGACGGCTGGACAGGCGCCGCTGATCATGTCTAGGCCATATTGCCAGCATCCACGATGACAAACGACATGCCGCCAACACAGCTTCAATCGCCATGCGCTTATCACGCCACATCATCGCCAAGATTGTCGGAGCACTGGGTGCCCTTTTTGCGGCGGTTTTCTGCGCAGTGGTAATCTACGATTGGCGCGCTCCCTGGCACGTCGCTTCTCAATCGTTGGAAAGGTTCGGTCGGTATTACCACTTTTGCATCGGCATGAATTCCGAATCGTCCAGCACGATGACCGGAGGTAAGTCCACATTTACGTCAAGCAGGCAGCGCGCATTTATTGTCATGCGGGCGCCGATTGCATGGCCGCGGCTGGTCGCAATGCCGCAAGACCAAGCCGGGCGAGCTGCGGTGGATGAGCGTATATTGGGATTTTGGCTTTGGTTGATGGTCGCTGGTGGCACCACTTTGGGAGCTTGGCGTTTCGGCTTCCGATTATTCTACAAGAAGAGTCAGACGCAGACTGCTAAACCGTGAAAAAAATAACGCGCCGCACCTTTTTAAAAAGCGCCACTTGCACCGCTGCAGCAGGCGTATGGCCCAGCCTGACCAATCCGCTTGCCGCGCAAGCATTGCCGGCTGAAATGCCGCCTTCGCCCACAAAAGACGAGGCGGCAGCCATCGCAGAAATCGTGGGCCAAACCATGCGGAAATATCACGCTCCGGCTCTGTCGCTGGCGATTGCCCGGCATGGACAGATGGTGTGCCAGCAGGCTTTTGGTTTGGCCGACCAAAGCGCGGGTGAGCCGGCGACCTCCGCCAGCTTGTTCCGCATTGCCAGCCTGACCAAACCGATTACCTCCGCGGCCATTTTCTCGCTCCTCGAACAGGGCCGCCTCGGCTTGCACGACTTTATTTTTGGCGCGGAGGGCAGGCTGAAATTCGATTATGGCGACCGCTATCCGGAGCTAGTAAGCCGGATCACACTTTACCATTTATTGACCCACACTTGCGGGGGCTGGGAGAATGACGGCAATGACCCCATGTTTAGCAATCCCGGGATGCACCACCGGGAACTGATTACGTGGGCGCTGCAGCACCAGCCATTGAAGCATGCCCCGGGCACCCACTACGCCTATTCCAATTTTGGCTATTGCATTCTGGGGCGAGTTATCGAAAAGATCACGGGCCAGACTTATGTGGAACACGTCCGGCAAGGCGTGCTGGCAAAATGCGGGATTCGGGGCATGAAGCTGGCCGGAAATACCCTGGCGCAGCGGGCGGCAGGGGAAGTGGTCTATTACGGGCAAGTTGGATCAGGCACCGAGCCTTACGGCATGAACGTGACCCGGATGGATTCTCACGGCGGCTGGATTGCCACGCCCAGCGACTTGGTTCAATTCGCGATGCACGTGGACGGCTTTAAATTCACGCCCAGCATCCTGGGCGCAGAAAGCCTCAAGACCATGACCACCCCCAGTCCGGCCAATTCCAGCTACGCTTGCGGTTGGTGTGTCAACCGGATTCCCAACTGGTGGCACAGCGGCAGCCTGCCCGGCACTTTGACCATCATGGTGCGAACCGCCAGTGGGTTATGCTGGGCGGCCTTTGTCAACACGCGCTGCGAAGGACTGAATTTGGACGACCTGATGTGGAAAGTCGTCAAGGCCGTTCCAGCTTGGCATGCCTGAGCATGGGAGCGCCTCTGGCGCTCATTTCAGGGGCAAGACGATGGAAAAAGTGGAACCCTTGCCAACTTGGCTCTGAACTTCGATCGTGCCGTGAAGCTCCTCAACCATGCGCCGGCTGATGGCCAATCCCAGCCCGGTGCCTTGCTTCTTGGTCGTGAAAAAAGTGTCGAAAATATGCCCGAAATGTTCCGGCTCGATGCCCACGCCAGTATCGCGGATGGAAATTCGCACCTTGCCCTGGCTGGCTTCCGTGGCAACGGTCAATTTACCGCCCTGGCCCATGGCCTCAAGCGCGTTCAGCAGCAGGTTGATGAAGGCCTGTTGCAGGTGTGCTTCGTCGGCGATCGCCGTTGCTGGGCTGGCCCGGTAATCACGCTGAAGCGTGATCATGCGATCGCTTACTTGCGGTTCCAGCAGGCCCAGGGTGGCATCAAGCAGGTCGTGGATTGCCACCGGTTCCAGCCTGGGCGGTTTGGGGGTGGCCAACCGCAGCATCTGTGTTGCCAACCCGTCAATCCGCTTCAATTCGCGGAGCACCACCCCGGCCATTTCCCGGTTCTCATCCTTTTCCATCAATACCTGACAGAAGGTGTTGATGGCCACCAAGCCGTTCTTGATTTCATGGGCAATGCTGGCCGAAAACAGGCCCAGATTGGCCAACCGGTCGAGCCGCTGAAGATTCTGATGCACATCATCGCGGGCGTCGGGGGAATCTCCCCCCGCGCCGTCAATAACTTTTTGTAGGGTGCCGGATAACATTTGCATGATTACGACGCCATCGTCCTTCGTCGGGTTAACTCCGCAACAACTGTCTCCAGTTTAGTCCGGTCTTTTCCCGGCACAAACACAAAAATGATATGGAGTGGATAAATTTTCTGAATGCTTGCGAATCTGCCGCACGAAGGGGGTGACATTGCCAGCGCTTGGGTCTACCATCAGGGCCGCAGCATGAAACGTCAATTCGACTCCATTGAATCCGTCATCGCCGACGTGGGCAAAGGCAAAATCGTCATCGTGGTGGATGATCCCGGCCGCGAGAATGAGGGCGACCTCATCATGGCGGCCCAATATGTCACGCCGGCCGCGGTCAACTTCATGGCCAAGCACGGCCGCGGTCTCATTTGCGTGCCGACCACAAGTGATCGCCTGCTCCAGCTTGGCATCGAGCGCATGGTGAAACAAAACCGCGAAATTTTTCGCACGGATTTTCAGGTGAGCGTGGATGCCGCGCGCGGCATCAGCAGCGGCATCAGCGCTGCGGATCGCGCCCGGACCATTTTGGTCATGGCCTCGCCCACCGCGCTACCGGACCAACTCGTCCAGCCCGGCCATGTCTTCCCATTGCGCGCCAAATCGGGCGGCGTGCTCCAACGCGCCGGCCACACCGAGGCGACCGTGGACTTGGTCACTTTGGCCGGCGCGCGGCCCATCGGCGTCATTTGTGAGATCATGAACGACGATGGCACGATGGCGCGGCTGCCGGCGTTGTTAAGATTCGCGCGGAAACACAAGCTGAAAATCTGCACCATCGCCGATCTCATCAAATTCCGCCGCGAGCGGGAGAAGCTGATCGAACGCGTGGAGACGGTGAAGATGCCGACTGACTACGGCGATTTTGCCTTGCATCTGTATCGCTCCAAGGTGGACGGTCTATTGCACGTGGCGCTGGTGCGCGGCGAGGTGGCCGGCAAGCCGGATGTGCTGGTGCGCGTCCATAGCGAGTGCCTCACCGGCGATGTCTTTGGCTCGCGCCGCTGCGATTGTGGTCCGCAACTGCATCAGGCCATGCGGCAGGTGGCCGAGGCCGGGCGCGGAGTGATTCTTTATATGCGGCAGGAAGGCCGCGGCATTGGTTTGGCGCCCAAAATCAAGGCCTACAAATTGCAGGAGGAGGGACTGGACACCGTCGAGGCCAATCTCAAGCTCGGCTATGGCATGGATCTGCGGGAATATGGTCTGGGCGCGCAAATCCTGGTGGATTTGGGTCTGAAAACCATCCGCCTGCTCACGAACAACCCCAAGAAGGTCGTGGGCCTGAAAGGGTATGGGCTGCAAATCACCGAGCAAGTGCCCATTCGCGTGAAACCCAATCCGCACAATGAAAAGTATTTGAAAACCAAGCGCGAGAAACTGGGACACCTGTTGTAATCGGACGCGGGCTGCCATGGTGACGGAGCATCAGCATCACGAGATGGCGAAACCCAGTACTTTCTAAACCGACTTGGATTTGGTAGCAGTTTGAAGTTTGGCGGCGATCAATAATTGAAGAACTCTTGATTTATCAAGGCAACTGGAAGACTGGTACTCCCGCACGGAATTGAACCGTGATCACAAGTTTAGGAAACTCGTGCTCTATCCATTTGAGCTACGGGAGCACAAACCGGGAGGAGCATACCCGGTTTTGGTTTTTTGCCAAGACCGGAGCGCGGCCAGACCGCGGCTTGATTTGCCTTCGGAGCGCGGTTTTGTGGCCCGCAGCAACTTCGCAAGTCAGAACGTGCTTGAACCAACCTGAGAGCCAATTGGATTTTGGACGTTGCTGCGGTTCACAAAGCCGCGCTTCGCAAATCACGACACTGCCCGCAGCAGCTCATCGGGCGGTTTGGGAGTTGATCTTCAGCACTTCCCGCACCGCTTCGCCGGCGGCCCGTTCAATCGCCTCGCCCGTCGTGCCCGCCAGGGCGGAGCCGCCGGAGGATTCACCCTCCGCTTCAAAGCTCTCAATCTGACCGCCGGAATTCAAATCCGTAACCAGCACGCGAATCTGGATCCGTGCCCGGCCGGCCATGGCCCCGGCCCACAAGCGTTTGGTTTTCGAGACCTTTTTGATGGCCGTTATCCCGGCGTCAATCTTGATTCCGCTGCCCGTACCGACTTCCGCTTTATTTTCGCTAACCAGCTGGAACATCTGGGTGTCCCGCAAGTCAGAAATCAAGGCGTCTTTCAGCATCGTTTTTTCCGCGTCCACATCCTTCAAGGAACTGGAGGTCGTGACCAGGATCACATCCAGCTCAAACGGCTTTTGGGCGGTGATCGGGCTGGCGTGCTGGACCATGCCGGACGAGGCGCAGCCGGCCAGCGTCACGAGTACGAGTACCAAAAAGGCGGACTTTAGGAGAAATCCGATGCGCGAAATCCGAAGTCCGAAAGAAATTCGAACTCCGAAATCCGAATCAGGGTTATGCGGGCAGCCACCCTCGTTCGTCCCAAAAGGCGCGAGACCCCCTGCGAAATTCCAATTCCGGGCTCCTTTCGGACCTCGGGGATTGGGATTTCGCATTTGGGGCTTTATGATGAACTTCATCGCGGGGGACAAAGTTAACTGGTTTTGTGTTTTTGCCAAGACTGCGCGCAACCGATCTTCTCGTCCTCGTCCTCTTCCTCGATTCTTCAAGTGACTGAGCCCGCCCGTTTTACAATATTTTGCGTCCTTGATAGTAAAGATCGCCAAGTCCAGCGCCGGCGATCTCTGGATTTTTCAAGACTTGCCGCCAGAGGTTCCTGACACGCTCGTCTGAGAATGCACGGTGGTAACGAATCTCGACCCGATCTGGCGTCACCAGCCCAGCCAAGGCATTTCCTCCGTAATTATCTTCGTAGCTCAGCCCAGCAGTCTTGACGTCACGATGCTCTTGGTTGCCAGGAAAGAAGACAATGGCCGAATCGTTCAAAATGAACTTTCGGGTCAGGCCTTTTGCCTTAAGAAAATCAACGCCGACGCTTTGCATAATGAAGCTCGTTCCTCGCGGTCATTGCCGGGCGGAAACACGCGGGCGAGCCGCCCGCGCTCCCTTACTCGTTGTGCGGTATTTTAATGGTGCTGCCGCCGATGAACTCGCGGATGACGGCGTCGCCGGGAATGAATCCGGGATCGGCCACCTGCGCCATTGTGAATCCCTCGACCGAAGCCAGCAGCGCCCGCACGCGTTCATAACGGATGCGCGCGTCGAGGAAGCCAGCGTAGTCGGCAAACGCTTCCGGCGGCGGCAACACGCCCTGGGCGCCGGTGAGAAACGGCTTGAGGGCAGGCAAATCGAAAGGAAAACCGCCGTTGACGATGTGGTCGGCCAGGCCCGTGAGCGGAATGATGCTGAACAGTTCGCCAGCCCGGACGTAATGCCAGTGCAGGAGCGTGCCGAGCGCACTGTGGTTGCGATGGCGCGCGTCGCGCAACATGCGCCGAAGCAGCCGCACGTCGGTAAAGTGGGTCAATTGCCGATCGTGGCCGGCGTCCGCGTAAAGCACGTTTTGCGCCTCGATAAACAGGCGAAATTGCGCCGCGGCACTGATGCCCTCGGTGATGGGCGGATAAAACCCGTGCAGACAATCGAGCAGCAGCATCTGGTCACGCTCGAGTTTCACCGGCCTCGTGCTGGTGCGGCGGCCCTCCTTGAAACTGAAAACCGGCTGGTCAATGACCCGGCCGGCGAGCAGTTCGCAGAGGTGCTGGTTGAGCAATTGAAAATCCAACGCCTCGGGCGTTTCAAAGTTGCGGTCGTTGATCCAGTCGGTCGGATGCTCGACGAGGGACCAGAAATAATCATCCAGATTGAGCATTAGGAATTTCAAGCCATGCCGCGCCAAACGCTGCGTGAGTTTGACCGTGGTGGTGGTCTTCCCGGAGGAACTCGGTCCGCTGATCCAGATCATGCGCAGCGGGTCGCCGGCCTGCCGCCGCGCGAGAATCTTCGCGGCCGCCTCGTCCAGCGAGGCTTCGTAGCCGGCCAGCGAGGCGGCGATGACCTCGCGAATGCGCCCGCTCCGCACCGCCTCGTTCAACCCAGCCACGGTGTCCACCCCAAGCTGGCGATTGGCTTCCAGCGTCAGCGCCATGCGAGTTTGCGGAAAGCCGTTGCCGGCGAACTGCTCCGGCGTAATGGCGCCCTCCCGCAGCCAGTGCCGCCCCCAGCGATAGCATTCGTAGGCATCCGCCGTATTCTGAAATCCGTAGCTGCGCAGCGCGTGGAGCACCTCATCCTGAATGATTTCAATGGTGGGCGGAAAATTGGAGATGAGATGGTGCGGATCGGCGTTGAGGCAGACAATCGCCGCCTCCGCGAGAAACGTGGCAATGCTCTCCTCCGTCTGGTGCGTGGCAAAAATGGCGTCGTTGATGCCCGGCAAAAAGTCGCGCTGAAAGCCGCCGATGGATTCCGCCGCGCGAAAGATGGCTTTCCGGATGCGGGCCGAGTCAAATTTCATCAGCGCGCGATTGCGTTTCTGAATCTTGACAATGAGGTTCTGGACAGCCATCGGCCAACAGCATAGCGCGACCGCCGGATGGAACCAATGCTTTTTGCGACATGCTTTTTGCGGCGATGTGGCGCAGACATTCCTGTCTGCGGGTTCTGGCGACTTTCCAGTCGCCAGTTCCAAAAACTGGAACACGGGACTGGAAAGTCCCGTGAACCCGCAGGCTGGAAAGCCTGCGCTACGAGGAGGCAGCGCGAAATCCGCCGGATTCACCGCCAGTTTTCCTCATCCTCCTCATTTTCATCCGCATCCTCATCCTCGCTTTTGGGTTTTGCGGATGAGGATGGTTCTGTGCAGTCCCTGATTGCGGTCCCTGGTTGCGGCGTTGCCGTCCCGGAGCTTCGTTGCTAATCTCTCCGCATGTGCCACCGGAAAAATCGGTTTTGCTTCATCCTTATTGCAGCGTGGCTGCAATCCTCACACACCACCGCGTTTGCCGCCGCGCCAACGAACCCGGTGCTAACCTATGTTGATTTGGTCGGGCGACTCACGGAGCTCGAACATCTCTCCCTGCTGCCGTCGCCCGGGGAAAAGACCGCGCAATTTTCGAGCTACGACCGCGCCAGCCGTTACGACGAACCAAGCGGCAAATACGTTCACTGGGACGCCAACGGCGACAATAACGGATTTATCCGCAAGGCAGACGGCCAATTTGTGTTTGCAGAAATGACGGGGCCGGGCTGCATCTGGCGCATCTGGTCGGCCGCGCCCAAGGCGGGTCATGTCCGCATCTATCTCGACGGTGACACCAACCCTGCCGTGGATTTGCCGTTTGCGGAATATTTCTCCCGCACCCAAACCCCGTTCACGCGGTCCGCGCTGGTTCAGATCGTTTCGCAAGGCTGCAATAACTACACGCCGATTCCGTTTCAAAAATCCTGCAAGATCGTCGCGGATGAAAACTGGGGCGCCTATTACCATTTCGGCTACACGACGTTTCCGCAAGGCACCCAGGTGCCGACGTTCAAACGCGAACTGTCACCGGCGGAAAACGCCGCCTTGGACGAAGCAGACCAGCGTTTAAGCCACTGCGGCCCGCGCGAATTTCCCGCCGGTCAATCTTCCGGCGAAGGCGACGTTCTCCTGACCGGCAACGGCGGTTCCGCAACCAGGACGCTCGATGGAACCGGCGCCATCAATTGCCTGCGCGTGAAACTCGATCCGCCGCTCACGCCCGCCGATCGCGATGTCCTCCGCGAAATCACTCTGCAAATTCGCTGGGACGGCGAAGGCGCGCCGTCGGTGTGGTCACCATTGGGAGATTTTTTCGGTACCGCGCCCGGCGCAAATGTTTATCGCTCGCTGCCCTGCGGCTACACGGAGGACGGCTGGTTTTATGCCAACTGGTTCATGCCCTTCACCAACGGCGCCGAGGTGAAATTCGTCAACGAAGGAACTACCGAACGCAAAATCACCTACGCCATCTCCAGCGAAGCCATCGATGGCGACCTTGCCCGCTACACCCGTTTCCACGCCAAATGGCATCGTGACGCATTTTTGCCGGCCGAACCGGAACGCCGGATTGATTGGACGCTGCTCCAGACCACCGGCAGCGGACGGTTTGTTGGCGTGATGCTGCACATCTGGAACCCGCGCGGCGGCTGGTGGGGCGAGGGGGACGAAAAGTTTTTCGTGGACGGCGAAAAATTTCCCTCCACCTTCGGCACCGGTTCCGAGGATTATTTTGGCTATGCCTGGAGCAGTCCGAAGCTGTTCCAACACGCCTACCACAACCAGACCTACAACGACGGCAACAGCAAAGGCCATATCTCCGTCAACCGCTGGCATATTTCCGACCAGGTTCCGTTTGCCAGACAATTCGAGGGCGACATCGAGAAGTATTATTCCAACGACCGGCCGACGCGCTATGCCGCGACGGTTTTTTGGTACCTCGCTCCCGGCGGCGGCGACGGGTATTCCTCCGTGCCGGTCGCAGAGCGCACGAATTATTTTGTGCTGCCCGCCGCGAAAAAGCTCCCTGGCGTCATCGAAGGCGAGCAGCTGAAAATTCTCGCCCGGACCGGTGGCCAGGTGCAGGAACAAGACATGTCCGGGTGGGGGGAACAATGGAGCAACGCTGCCCAGCTCTGGTGGACCGGGGCCAGACCCGGCGACCAACTCGTGCTCGCCCTGCCGGTCGCCAAATCTGGCAGGTATCAATTGCTGGCGCAGTTCACCAAGGCCGTGGATTACGGCATCGTGCAAATCGCGCTCGACGGCGAAAAGCCGGGCCGAACGATTGACTTGTTCCACAAAGGGGTCATCCCCAGCGGGGAACTCGATTTTGGCAGCCACGAACTTTCGGCCGGCGAACACAGGCTGACCGTCCAAATCACCGGCGCAAATCCCAAGGCGGTGCGGAGTTTCATGGTCGGGCTGGATTATGTGAAGTTGTTGGAGGTGAAATAATCCCGCGCGGCGTGCGCGGTTATTTGCCGGGGCACGGCTAGCCCTAATGCCTTTCGGAAATTCTGGGCTTGAATCCCAACGGGATTCCATCATCCAGCCCAGCAACGACGAAGGAGCTACCCTGGGTAAATGCCCCAACCACGGCCTACCCCAACGAGGTTGCATCTTCCCCACGCTTTGCGGTCAATTTGAATTTCCGAAAGGCATTGCGTCTGGATGCCACGTGCCAGCAGCAAAATCGGAGGGTCAAGAGCCGGAAAAATCGCAATTGCCAAGCGCAGCGGATTTCACTATTGTCGGCGCGTGTCCAGTAAACCGAATCCGACGACTATGATTTAGCGTTCGTGAGCATCCCGCGAACGCCGACGCCTCCCACTAGCGTGCGAGGCGTTTTTGTTTGCCGCCACCCCCGGAACAACGTGGCGGCGGGGCACGGCGGAAAAAAATCGTGAACCTCCGCACGCCAAGCTGGTACAATACTGAAAGAATTTATGGCCGAAGAACAACAACCGCAACCGAACCCGGAACGCAAATCGCTCGATGACCGCGCGAAAATGACCGAGCTGGAGCGCATCCGCCACTCCTGCGCGCACGTGCTGGCCACGGCCATCCTGCGCCTGTGGCCGGACGCGCAATTCGCCTACGGCCCGCCCGTCGAGACCGGTTTTTACTACGATCTCGAATGCTCGCACCGCATTTCGCCGGAAGACTTCGAGCAGATCGAGGCCGAGATGAAAAAAGAGATCAAGGCGAACCACTCGTTCGAGAGACTTACCGTCACGCGCGACCAGGCCATCGCCGACGCGCAGAGCGGCCGGCTGGGCGGACTGGCGGAGCGCCCGGGCAACGCGAGCAAGTTCAAGCTGGATTTGCTCAAGCAGATTCCCGAGGGCGAGGCGATTACCTATTACCGGAACGGCGATTTCCTTGACCTGTGCGCCGGGCCGCACGTGATGCGCACGGGCAACATTGGCGCGTTCAAGCTCACCACGGTGGCCGCCGCCTATTACAAAGGTGATGAAAAAGGCCCACAACTCCAGCGCATCTATGGCACGGCCTTCAAGAACAAAACCGCGCTCGAAGAATATTTCAAGATGCTCGAGGAAGCCAAGCGCCGCGACCATCGCAAAATCGGCACGGAAATGGGGCTGTTCGCCATTGACACGGAATTCGTCGGGCCGGGCATGCCGCTGTGGCTGCCCAAAGGTACCGTACTCGTCGAGGAACTGGAAAAGCTGGCCAAGGAAACCGAATTCGCCGCCGGCTACGTCCGCGTGAAAACGCCGCATCTGGCCAGGGAGAAAATGTATAAGACCTCGGGGCATCTGCCGTATTACGCGGAATCCATGTTTCCACCGATGGAATTGGCCGGCGAAGGCAAAGCTGATCCAGAGTTGGAACGCAAAATCAAAGCCGCCGAGGACAAGCTGCGCGAGATGAAATCGCAGGTGAACGCCATTGAATCGAAAGAGCAAACCGTCGGCGGCACCGGGGAAGACGACGAAGCGTTGGGCGAAAACTTGTATTTGGAAGAGCAGTTGCGCGAGGAACTCGCGAAACTGACTGCCGCGCGGAACCCTCCGGAGCGCTATTATCTCAAAGCGATGAATTGCCCGCATCATCATCGCATCTTCGCCGCCCAGCCCAAGAGCTACCGCGACCTGCCGTTGCGCCTGGCGGAATACGGCACCTGCTACCGCTACGAGCAGAGCGGCGAGTTGTTCGGCCTCATGCGCGTGCGCTCGCTCAACATGAACGACGCCCACATTTATTGCACCGAGGAGCAGTTCGCCGACGAGTTCAAGGCGGTGAACGACATGTATCTGAAGTATTTCAAGATTTTCGGCCTCGAAAAGTATCAGATGCGCTTCAGCACGCATTCCAAGGAAGGCCTGGGCAAGAAATACGTCAACGAGCCGGAGTTGTGGCTCAAAACGGAAGACATGGTTCGCACGGTTCTCAATAATTCCGGCATCAATTATGTCGAGGTGGCCAACGAAGCGGCGTTTTACGGCCCGAAAATTGACGTGC
>Ga0316232_1002595_pt1 | contig 18315 bp, 15 predicted proteins | sample TBHtaG_FD_206006 | JGI IMG/M metagenome (GOLD analysis project Ga0316232, IMG submission 206006) | Freshwater microbial communities from Trout Bog Lake, Wisconsin, USA - TBH18025_13 | ecosystem: Environmental > Aquatic > Freshwater > Lake > Hypolimnion/Profundal zone | place: USA: Wisconsin... | reverse complement strand
AGGAACGCCTCACCAGCGGCCTGGAGGGCAGCCAGAACCTGGTGGGCCGGATCAACCACATCATGTCCTCCATGCAGATGCTCGCCCTCAATGCCAGCATCGAGGCGGCCAAGGTGGGGGTGCACGGCCGGGGTTTCGCGGTGGTGGCCGAGCACATGACCAAATCGGTGGAGAACGTGCGCAAGCTCACCCAGGACATCGCCAAGGTGAACAGCGACATCCAGCAGGTCTCGGGCCAGATCAACAATGCCATCACCCATCTGGCCTAGCCTGGAGTCGCGATGAATAGCTATGTGTTGTGGGTGAAAGCAAATCCCCTGGGGTCGGCGGCGCTGCAGTTCGCCGTGCTGGGCACCCTGGGCGAGTGGCTGGCGGCCTCCTGCAGGCGGCGGCGGACGGCCTTGCCCTTCACCGCCCTGCAGCTGGTGCTCAAGGCCGCGGCCTGGGCGCTGCTCGGCCTGGTGATCAAGTACGGCTTCTCCGGCATGAAGGGCTTCACCCACGCGTTGGTGGACGGCCACTTCCTGCCCGGCTTCCTGGCCCAGGGACTGGGCTGGGCGTTCGCCCTGTCGGTGTTCACCAACCTCCTGTTCGGGCCGCAGATGATGGCGTTCCACCGGATCGAGGACAACCTGATCATGGGCCAGCGCGGCTTCAAGGGAATCCAGCGGGCCTGGTGGACCCTGGTGTGGTTCTGGATCCCGGCCCACACGGTCACCTTCTGCCTGCCCGTCGAGTACCAGATTGGTTTGGCGGCGGTGTGGGGCCTGGTGCTGGGGCTGATCCTGGGGTTGAGCCGGGCCTGAGATCCAGGGGCATCAGGGGCCGACCTTCACCCGGCGCACCTGGGTGTGGATGCCGTCCAGCATCACCAGCTCCAGTTCCGGGGCGTCCGTGTCCAGGTCGACCTCCCCGGTCCGGGCCGTGGCGATGATGTCCCCGGTGCGCGGGTCCCGGACCATGACTTCGGGGTGCACGCCTTGGTCCCAGCCCAGGTGCACCCCGCCCTTCCAGGCCACCGCCAGGGGCGCCCGGGGCGCGACGGCCGCGGCGCGGGACAACTGCACGGCGGGCGCGGCCAGGCCGGGGCCGGTCACCGTGGCGCTGGCCACGGCCGCCTCCTGGTCCGGGGTGAGGTCCACATCGAAGCAGAAGGAAGGGAGACCGTCTCCGTCGGTGGGGTCCTTGACGTCGAACGGCACTGTGGCGATCACGCTGTGCCGGGCGTCGTAGAGGGTCAGGGTATAGGGACCGGGCGCCGGCTGGTCCGGAGCATCCACGACCTCCAGAAAGGGATCCAGGACCACCGAGCCGTCGGCCTGGATGATGCCGGAGACGACGAAGGCGCTGGTGGCGGCGGCGCCTGCGGTGAAGGCGGCCTGGTCCAGGCCCATGGCGCTCTGCAGGCCGGAGTAGGTGTACTGGCTGATCCATGCCGGCACGCAGTAGCCCATCAGGTCCCGGTTGAGCTGGGGATCCTTGACGGTCTGGGACGTGACGTCCAGCCCCCAGGTGCCCAGGTAGCCATCGGCGGGGGCAAGGGGGTCCGGACCCGCCGCCCCGCCGCAGGGGGAATGAAAGCGGCCAAGGCAATGCCCCAGTTCATGGGCGAAGGTGGTGTACACGTCGCCAAAGCCGGCAAAGGCCGCAGGAAACAAGTCCGCGGACATGAAGCTCTTGGCCTCGTTCTTCCCCGGGAGGCCGAAATCGCCAAGGCCGACGAGGGTACCGCCCGCCGGCAGCGCGAAGAGCCCGGCAAAGAACCGGAAGGCGGTGTTCGGGGTCACCTTGCGCATCCGCTCCAGGGCCTGGCGCACCCGCACGGTATCATTGGCCGCCCGGTCCGGATGCGCCGGGTCAACCACGATGGACAAGCCCGAGTCCCAGGGCTGGGACCGGACCTGCAGATCGAGACTCCCGGCGCCGGAGCCGAGGGGGTAGGTCTGCCGCACGACTTTTACCCAGTCGGCCGCGGCCTGGGTCGAGGTGACCACCCGGCCAGTGCTCCCGGGAAAGCCGGGCGCCGACGCCAGGGTGACCGGAACCAGGGTGATGCGGAGCTGGTTGGCCGGGAGGATGGGGTTCAGGGCTTTGGCGGTGCCGCTGGCGGGCCAGGTCGTCTGGGTGAGGCCCGCGCTCTGGGCATCGGCCACGAGGTTCACCTGGAGGGAGGTTCCGGGCTGGATGATGGCTCCCGGAATGGTCACGTTCCAAGAGTCTTTAATATTGCCCATCAGTGGAGCCGTGGGAATTCCCGCCCCCGGAGCCGGGATGGATTGGTTCAGCGTCTGGACGCCCAGCGCGTTCGTGAGGATCACGTTCACCGTGGGCCGCTGGGTGTTCCCGGCCGCGGGACAGGCCAGGAAGACCCGCACCACCGCGTCCCGGCCGGTCACCAGGGGGGTGACCCACTGCGGGTCCTGGATGCCCTGGCTGAGGATCACTGAGCCGATCCCGTTGGTCCCGGCGGGGGTTCCGGTGAGCGGAGCCGAGGGCGGGGGAGGCGGGTTCCCGGCGTCGGGGGTGATGACGGTCGTACCGCTGGCTGAGCCGCCACCGCAACCCGGGAGCAGGGTCAGGAGGAGCGGGAGTCCGGCCCATGGAAGCCTTCGGACTTTGAGGAACGGACGAACATTCGGCTTGGTCATGGGACCTTCCTGGGCGGTTGCTGACTGGAATATTAATTAAATATTAATATTCGTCAAGGGCCAAGCGTTCACCCGGAAGGCCGGTCCGCGGTTTCAGGGTTTGCCGCCCCAGCGCCGGGCGGTCAGGCCTCCCGGCTGGCCGCTTCATCCGCTGGCAGCCGCAGATGCACCTGGGTGCCGTGGTCGAGCTTGCTTTCGATGTTCATGAGGCCCCGGTGGGCCATGAGGATGCGGTGGCTCACCGCCAGCCCCAGGCCGGTGCCGCCGCCGAAGGTGGTGTAGAACGGGTCGAAGATCCTGGACAGGGCTTCGGCGGCGATGCCGCAGCCGTTGTCCTCCAGGGTCACCCGCCAGTGCGCCCGGCCCTCGACGCTCTCGGGCACGGCGGACAGAGTCAGCCGGGGCGCGGCCAGGGTGTCCATGGAGCGCAGGGCGTTCTGCAGCAGGTTCACGGCCACCTGGCGCAGCAGGCCGGGGTCGGCGCGCCAGGTGGCCTCGGCGGGCACCCGGTTGCTCCAGACCAGGCCCTCGGGCAGTTCGCTGCCCTGCCGCACCGCTTCCCAGAAGGGCGCCAGGGCGAAGGTCTCAGGCTTGGGGGTGATGTCCCGGCTGAAGGTGAGGGTGTTGGTGACCAGGGTGTTCAGGCGGTGCACGCCGGACTGGATGTGCTGGGCCAGTTCCGCCTGGGCCGGCAGGTCCTGCAGGTCCTCGATCAGCATCCCGGCGAACAGGGAGAGGCTGCCCAGGGGGTTGCGGATCTCGTGGGCCAGCTCCGCCGCCATGAGGCCCATGGCCTGCAGCCGGTCCTCCCGGCTGGCCTGCTGGGCCCGCAGATGGGCCTCGGTGATGTCGCGCAGGGTGATGATCTTGCCTGAGTCGGTGGGGCGGGTCTCCTGTTCGAGGAACCGTTCGCGCCCGGTGGCGTCGGTGAACTGGCGCAGGCCGGCGGGGGCGTCCGGGGCCCAGGGCGGCGGTCCGTCGGTGAACTGGCCGTCCAGTCCCTCGGGCCGGTTGGTGAAGCGCAGCTCGCCCTCGGCGCCCAGCACCCAGATGGCGAACGGCACGGTCTCCAGGACGGTCTCCAGTTCGTTCTGGATCCGGCCGAGCTGGCCCTGCAGGGACTGGTAGCGCTCCTGCAGCTGCTCCGACGCCTGGGTGAAGGCGGCGAAGGCTTCCATCAGCTGCTGGGGTTGGGGTACGGCGTCCAAGGCGGGCTCGCGGGGGGTGTCAGGTGGTCCGGCGGGTGTTGACCACCTGTTGTAGCACGGTCCGGTCCCGGTGCCACGGTTCGGCCGCCACCAGTTCGCACAGGGCCTCCCAGGCCGGGGGGCAATCCAGGGCGAGCAGGGCCTTGCACGCGGCGAGGCGGACCTGGACCGGTTCGGCGGTGGTGAACAGCCGGCCCTTGCGGCGCACGATGTCCACCAGGACCTGGGTCGAGCGGGGATCGCCGATCTGGCCGATGGTCTCGGCCGCCTTGGCGCGCAGGGCCTCGGGGTTGCGCCGGTCCACGGCGTAGGCCGCCAGGGCGGAGACGGCCTGGACCGCCCGCACCTGGACCAGGGCGAACATGATTTCCGATTGGGTCTCGGGGTCCACCAGCGGGATGGCCGCCACCAGGTGCGGCACCGACGCCGGCCCGCCCAGCTTCCACAGGGCCCGCACCGCGGCCCGCTTGACCCGCCCGTCGGGGTGCGCCAGGCAGGCGCGCACCGGCTCCAGCGCCGCGGCGTCGCCCATGTCGGAGAGCAGGTTCAGGGCGTTGCGCACCAGGAACCAGGCCGGCGAATCCAGCCCTTCGTAGACCGCGGGCAGGGCCTGTTCGCCCATGCTGCGGATGGCTTCCAGCTCCTTGGCGCGGCGCTTGCGGTCCGGCTCGTCGCCCAGGACGCCCACCAGGAACCGGGCGGCCGGCAGGCCGACCGAATCGAGGTAGGGGATCAATTCCCCGAGCATGGTCTCCGGGGTCGACGTGTGCAGCAGGTCGGCCACCCTGGCCAGGCAGGCCGGGGTGCCCAGGCTGTCCCGGAGCGCGTCCAGCGCGGATTCCCGCCAGTCCTGCCGGCCGTCATGGTAGGCGCACAAGCCTGTGAGCTCCTGGACCAGGGCCAGGGCATGGCCGGGTTCGCCCCGGTTCACCTGGGAGACCAGGACCACCCCGAGCGCCTCGGCGCTGGACCGGTGGATGTGGGCCATGGGTTCCCAGCCGAAATGCGCCGAAAGGCCTTGGACCAGGGGGCCTTCGGCCTCGACGGGCAGGCCCGGGTCCTCGATCCAGCGGGCGATCCCGGGCAGGGTCTGGGCCGCCTTCTCGCGCTGGGACACGTCGTCCGAGCGCAGGGCGTCGAGGATCTGCTCCAGCAGGGCCAACAGCCCGTCGACCCGGCCTTCGTCCAGCATGCGCTTGAGGAAGCGCAGGCGCTGGTCGAGGGTGATCTGCCAAAGCCGGCCCTGTTCCTGGGCCTGCCTCAGCTTCTCCTCGATGGACTGGGTTTCCCAGTCCAGCTGCTGGATCAGCTCCTGGAGCCGGGCGATCTCCTCGGGCCCGGCACCCTTGATCCTGAGCTCGTTCTCCAGCGCGGCCAGCATGGACTGCTGCTGGGGCGCGAACTGCAAGGTCTCGAACATGGCCTGGCGCGCCGGCTCCCAGGGGGCGTCGCTGGCCAGCAGCGCATTGGAGGCCTGGGTGAAGGCTTCCGTGGCCAGGGACTGGAAGGCCATGCGCATGCCGCCGTGGCCCGCGGGGAGCGAATCCAGGCCGGCCACCACCGCCATCAGCTTGTCCGGGGTGAGCGCCAGCAGGGCCCGGCGCAGACCCTCCACCTGGCTCGACGGCGGGAAGTTGTCGCCCATGCCGAAGCTCAGCGGCGTGCCGCCCAGGAAGCCCAGCTGGGCGGGCTGGAAGTCGCCCTCCAGCAGGGACTGGTGGGGGATCAGCTCCAGCTGCTCCTCCCATTGTTCGGTGAGGATTTCGAGGTTGAACGCCGGCTGCGCCGGCGCCGCCGGGCCCGCGGTGGCCGCCATGGACGCGGCCAGGGCTTCCAGGGCCGCCTGCATGGCCGGGTCGGACTGGCCGCCTTCCTTGTTCACCGTGGCGGTGGACCCGCCGTGGGCCTCGTCGCCGCCTTCGCCTTCGCGGACCTCCTTGTAGGTGGTCTGGCTCAGCTGGACGTGGGGCAGGTTCTTGGCGGCGAGGATGGCCGCGACCCCGCCCTCCGCCTCGATCTTGGAGGGCTTGAGAATGAGCAGCGCCAGGACTTCCGACAGTTCCGCCACGGTGACGCCGCGCAGCAGGATGAGGCCGCCGATTTGCCGGTCGGTCAGCTGGCGGACCAGGGACGTCAAGTGGATGTGCTTGCCCTCGAAGGGCGCGCCGTCCAGGAACAGCTTGCCGTTGGCGGTGGCGATGTGGATGCTGGGCTTGGCCGCCAGCCACTCGTCCAGCTGGGCGCCGAGGGTGCCCAGGGCGGACTGGGCCCGGGGATGGCTCGCGGTGTACATGAGCTGCGCCTTGAGGGCCATCTGGAGGGTCTGGACCAGATCCTGGAACTCGCTCATGACGGGGTGGGCTCCATGGGATCGGCCCATTCCCGCTTCAGCTGCCGGTAGTGGGCGGTGATGAAAGCGAGCCGGTGTTCGGCCTCCTTGCGCGCGGGCTTGGTGTTCATCGAGGCGGCGATGGTCCGGGCGTGCTGCAGCCACGCCTCGCCGCGCTGCAGGATGCCGGCGGTGTCGATGGCTTCGAACGCCCCGGCGATGCAGGAGAAGTGGACCAGGCTGGCGGCGCCGATCTTGCTCAGCTTGTCGGCGTCCCACAGGCAGGCCGCCTCCACCGGCTCCAGCCGGGTGCTGCGCTTGAGCCCCACGTGGTGCTCGATGGCCTGGCGCAGGGCGGGGATCTTCTCCGGCGGGAAATCGGTGTCGGCCAGGATGCCGGCCACCGCGGCCGAGGCATCCTGGGCGTGGGTGTCCTTGGTCTTGCCGGCGTTCAGGAACTTTCGGCAATCGTGCAGCCAGGCGGCAGCCTCGACGATCTCGGGATCGGCCCCGGCCAGCGGCGCCAGCCAGCGGGCCAGCTTCACCACCGCCAGGGTGTGCTCGTAGCGGTAGTCGAAGACCGGCCGCGGGCCTTCGAGGCCTGGATGGGAAATCCCCCAGAAGCGGACGGCGTCCGCCTCGGTGTGTGCCCTGAGGGCCGCTTCACATGCCTCGCGCCAATGGATCATTTCCCCGATTGTCGCACATAGTCCCGGAGCGCGGCAGCCGTCTTGCGGATCTCTTCATACATGGGGCGGTCGTGCCAGGCCGGGCAGTCCTGGCCCAGGCGCTCCATGAGCGGTTTAAGGTTGAGGGCGGGAGCCTTGTCCAGGATGCGCACGCCTTCCAGAGCCATCCGGGCTTCCAGCACCAGCACCTGCTCCAGGGCGTCCACTGCCCGCCAGAGCTTGCGCGCGGCGATCGGGCCCATGCTGACGTGGTCCTCCTTGCCGGCGCTGGTGGGGATGGAGTCCACGCAGGCCGGGTGGGCCAGGCCCTTCATTTCCGAGACCAGGGCGGCCGAGGTGACGTGGGCCATCATGAAGCCGGATTCCAGCCCGCCGTTCTGGGTGAGGAAGGCCGGCAGGTCCGAATAGGCCGGATTGACCATGCGCTCCTGGCGCCGCTCGGAGATGCTGGCCAGGTCGCAGGCGGCGATGGCCAGCATGTCGCAGGCGAAGGCCGGGTACTGGCCGTGGAAGTTGCCGCCGCTGCGGCTTTCCTGGGTGTCGGTGAAGATCATGGGATTGTCGGTGGCGCTGTTCAGCTCCCGCTCGAGGATGGCGGCGCAGAAGTCCAGGGCGTCCCGGGCCACGCCGTGGACCTGGGGCAGGCAGCGCAGGGAGTAGGCGTCCTGCACCCGGTGGCAGTCCCGGTGGCCTTCGCTGATCTCGCTGGTGGCGCCGAGGATCTCGCGCATGTGGGCGGCCACCTGGATCTGCCCGGGGTGGGGCCGGGCCAGGTGGATCCGGGGATCGAAGGCCGCCCGGGTGCCCTGCAGGGCCTCCAGGGACAGCGCGGCGATCTCGTCGGCCAGCGGCACCAGGTCCAGGAGCCGGGCCACCGCCAGGTTGCCCAGGGCGGTGATGACCTGGGTGCCGTTGATCAGGGCGAGGCCCTCCTTGGCCTGCAAGGTGATGGGCTGCAGATCGGCCTGGGCCAGGGCCTGGGCGCCGGGGATGATCGAGCCGGCGTCCCAGGCCTCGCCTTCGCCCACCAGCAGCAGGGCCATGTGCGCCAGCGGGGCCAGGTCGCCCGAGGCCCCCACGCTGCCCTGGCTGGGGATCACCGGCAGCACGCCGCGGTTCAGGCAGTCCGCCAGGAGCTGGATGGCTTCCGGCCGGATGCCCGAATGGGCCTTGAGCAGGCAGTTGATGCGGGCGGCCATCAGGGCCCGGGTCTGGTCCTGGGGCAGCGGCTCGCCCACCCCGGCGGCGTGGCTGCGGATCAGGTTCAGCTGCAGCTGGGCCAGCTGGCCGGGCGGAATGACCACGGTGGCGAACTGGCCGAAGCCGGTGTTGATGCCGTAGACGGTCCGGCCCTCGTCCAGGATGCGCTGGATGACCTTGCGGTTCTCGACCACCCGCTCGAGGGCGGCGCTGTCCAGGGTGACGCTTTCACCGGCGGCGATGCGCGCAAGCGCACGAGCGTCCAGGCCGATACCGGATAGACAGATCATTAGAGACTCCTATAGCAGCGTGAACGCAAGCGTGAGACTCGATGGTATCAATATGTCTAGACAATTGGCGAGCAATGGTTGTCAGGCCGCGTCCTGGATGACCCTGGAGGACCGCATCACGCTGATGGCCAGCATCAGGGCCAGGCACATGCAGGCCGAGGCCCACATGTAGGGGGCGGCGTAGCCGCGCCGGGCGAAGGCCAGGCTGCCCACCAGGGGCCCGGCGATGCGGCCCAGGCCCTGCATGGCCTGGAGCACGCCGAACAGCGCGCCCTGCTCGTCCTGGGGCGTGAGCTGGCTGGCCAGGGCGGCCGTGGCGGTGTTGTTCATGCCCTGGCCCCAGGCGATGGGGATCATCAGCAGCACGAAGGGCCACTTCCAGGGGGCGAAGGCGATGAAGGGCAGGGCTACGGCCAGCATGACCAGGCCGGCGAACTGGGCGATGCGCTCAGGCAGCCACTTGACCACCAGGCGCACCAGCCCGCCCTGGTAGACCGAGATCAGCAGGCCCAGGGGCAGGAACAGGTAGAAGCCCACCTCCCGTTCGCCCAGGCCGAACCGGGTGTTGGCCAGGAGCGAGAAGGTGCCTTCCATCATGGCGAAGCCGGTCATGGCCAGCAGGGCGATGCCCATGATCTGGGGCATGCCCGGGCGCTTCAGGGCGTGCAGCACGGCGTGGCCGCGGTTGACCCGGGCGTGGGTCTGGGCGGCGGGGTTCAAGGTCTCGGGCAGCCACACCAGCACCAGCATGGCCGCGGTGAAGGACAGCCCGGCCGCCACCAGGAACGGCAGGTACCAGCCGTGGGTGGCCAGGAGCCGGTGGCTCAAGGCGAGGCTCGAAAGGATCCCGGCCATGGCCGGGCCGAACACGAACCCCAGGCCGAAGGCGGCGCCGATCATGCCCAGCACCTTGGAGCGCTCCTTGGGCGAGGAGGAGTCGGCCATGGCCGCCTGGGCCACCGAGATGCTGCCGCCGGTGAACCCCCCGAACAGCCTGGACGCCAGCACCCAGCCGATGCTGCCGGCGGTGCCCAGCACCAGGTAGGAGGCGCAGGTGCCCAGAAGGGAGACCAGCAGCACCGGCCGGCGTCCCACCAGGTCCGAGATCCGGCCCAGGATCGGCCCGGCGAAGAACTGGGCCAGGGAGAACAGGACCATGGTCGCGCCGGCCCAGAACACGCCCGGGTCGCCCAGGCCCAGGCTCTGGTTGACCCAGGCCATCCACGGGGCGGGGTGGAGGGCGAGGCTTTTGGCATAGAGCGGCAGGATCGGGATGACGATGCCGAACCCGAGCAGATCGACAAAGACTGTCAAAAAGATGGCAAGCTGGGCACGCTTCGTTGGCTGCATGAAGTCTCCAAGCTTCCAAGATAGCGTCTCAAGGGCAACCTTTCAGCATGGGCGGTGGGCAAAACCGGGCGATTAGGGCAATATTGCCTGTTAGCCAAGCGTTCCGGACAGGTTCCCCCAAAGAATATGAATTCAGTATGCTAGTGCCTGATAGATGCGGAGATGGACATGTGGCACGCCGAGCACACCCTGGACACCACGGCACCGCCTGAACAGATATGGCGTCAGATGCAGCAGGTTTCCGACTGGCCGCGCTGGGATACCGGGCTGGCCTGGGCGGAGCTGCCCGGGACCTTCGCCGCCGGAGCCCAGGGCTCCATGAAGTTCCGGAGCGAAGCCCCCCGGTCCTTCCTGCTTTCCGCCGTGAGCGCCGAGCAGGGTTTCACCGCGCTCACCAAGCTGCCCCTGGCCGAGGTGCGGCACATCCATCTCCAGGAGACCTCGGCGATCGGCACCCGCCTGACCCACCGCATCGAGATCCGCGGACCCCTGTCCTGGTTCTACGGCTGGAGCCTGGGCCGGCGGCTCAGGGAGGATCTCGCCCCCAGCATGCGCCGTCTGGCGCGGCTGGCGTCATAGGAGTTCGCCATGTCCAAAGCCATTCGATTCCATCACACCGGCGGTCCCGAAGTGCTGGTCCTGGAGGACGTCGAGGTCGGCGCCCCGGGCCCGCTGGAGGCCCAGGTGCGGCATGCCGCCTGCGGCATCAACTTCGTCGACTGCTACCAGCGCAGCGGCCTGTACCAGGTGCCCCTGCCTTCCGGCGCGGGGGGCGAAGGGGCCGGCGTGGTCGAGGCGGTAGGGGCCGGGGTCACGGCGGTCAAGCCGGGCGACCGGGTGGCCTATGCTGGCGGCGCGCCCGGAGCCTATTGCGAACTGCGCAACATGCCGGCGGACCGGCTGTGCCTGCTGCCCGAAGGGATCAGTTTCGAGCAGGGCGCGGCGATGATGCTCAAGGGCATGACCGTGCAGTACCTGATCCGCCGGACCCACCGGATCGAGCCGGGCGAGACCGTGCTGTGGCATGCCGCCGCCGGCGGGGTGGGACTGATCGCCTGCCAGTGGCTGAAGGCGCTGGGCGCAACGGTGATCGGCACCGCCGGCACCGATGAGAAGTGCCGGCTGGCCGAACAGCACGGCGCCGACCACTGCATCAACTACCGCACCGGGGACTTCGTCGCCCGGGTCAAGGAGCTCACCGGGGGCGCAGGCGTGCCGGTGGTTTACGATTCGGTGGGCAAGGACACCTTCGCCGGCTCCATCGCCTGCCTGCGGCCCCTGGGCCTGATGGTCAGCTTCGGCAACGCCTCGGGACCGGTGCCCGCGGTGGAGCCGAGCCTGCTGGCCAGCCACGGCTCGCTGTTCCTGACCCGCCCGACCCTGAACACCTACACCGCCAAGCGCGCCGACCTGGAGGCCAGCGCCCGGGACCTGTTCGACATCGTCCTGGCCGGCAAGGTCAAGATCGGCATCGGCCAGCGCTACCCGCTGAAGGACGCGGCCCGGGCCCATCGGGAACTGGAGGCGCGCGGGACTTCGGGGGCAGGCATCCTGGTGCCGTGAGGTCGGGCTATATCTGGATAGTCATATCGGATATTTACATAAATGGCTATTGCAATTTATCGGCTGGGCCGTACCTTTTCATAGCGGACGGCCAAACATAAGCTCCAGTTGTTCCTGGCCATGGTCAGAGGACCGGCCAGGAGGCTGATTCCGCACCGTTATTCGTTGGTTCCCCTGGTGCGGTGGAACGATGGTCATGCACGCGGATAAAGTCAGGAAGGCCGCCGATCTGCGCCGGAGGGCCGAAGCTGAAGTCCAGCGGAACCCGCAAGTTGCCACCCAGCTGGATCCGGCCATGGCGCCCGAAGACATCCGGCGGCTGTTTCATGAATTATCGGTTCAGCATATCGAGCTGGAACTGCAGACTGAGGAGATGCGGCGGGAGGAACTGGAGTGGGAGGCCTCCCTGGCGCGCTACATCGATCTCTATGAATCAGCCCCGGTGGGCTACTGCACCCTGGACGACGGGGTGATCAGCGAGGCCAACCTCACCGCGGCCGGCATGCTGGGCGTGGAGCGGGAAGCCCTGATCGGCCAGCCGATGACCCGCTTCATCCACGGCCAGGACCAGGATATCTACCAGCAGTGCCGCCAGCGCTTTTCCGAAACGGATGAAACGCAGGAATGTGAGCTGCGCATGCTGAAGATGGACGAAACGGAGTTCTGGGCGCACCTGTCGGCGGTGGAAAGGCGGTCCCCGCCGCCCAGGCCCGGGTCCGGCCATGCGCCGGTGCGCCTCGTGCTGAGTGACATCACCGCGCGCAAGCGGAGCGAGGAAGAACAGGCCAGACTCGAAGCCATGGTCCAGCAGACCCAGAAACTCAAGATGCTGGGGGTGCTCGCCGGCGGAATGGCCCACGATTTCAACAACCTCCTCGCCACCATCGTGGGCAACGCGAACCTCAGCAGCATGACGCTCGAGCCGGGCAGCAAGGTGATTCCCTTCCTGATCGCCATTGAAAAGGCGGCCATGAAGGCGGCCAAACTCACCCGCCAGATGCTGGCCTTTTCCGGCCAGGGGAAATACCTTTCCTCCGAGCTGGATCTGAACCTGGTGCTGCGGGAGAGCCTGCAGTTCATCGCCGACGCCATACCCGGGCCGGTGACCGTCCAACTGGTCTTGAGCGATCGGCTCCCTTACGTTCAGGGCGACGCCACCCAGGTATCGGAGGTCGTCATCAATCTGCTCACCAATGCCGTGGAGGCATTGGAGCCGGTCCGGGAAGGCCGGTTGATCGTCCGGACCTGCTCCGAACACCTCGAACAGGCCGCCATTGATCGCGGCGCCTGGGCCCTGTCGGTGATCGCGGGGCACTTCGCGACCCTGGAGGTGGTGGACGAAGGGATCGGCATGCCTCCTGATGTGGTGGCCCATCTGTTCGAGCCCTTCTTCTCGACGAAATTCACCGGTCGCGGGCTGGGTCTGGCCGAGGTGATCGGAATCGTCCGGAATCACGGCGGAGGGATCCAGGTTCTGAGCGAACCAGGGAAGGGTTCCTCCTTCAAGATCTTCCTGCCGGCGATGCGGAACCCGCGGTCGAGCCGCCCGGGGGAAGCCGTCCCTGGCTGGCGCCGGGAAGGCCGGATCCTGGTGGTCGACGACGAGGAGGACGAGCGGAAAAAGGTTCGGCGCATGGCCGAGGAGCTTGGGCTCACGGTCATCGAAGCGGCCGGGGGCATGGAAGCGGTCGAGCTGTTCCGCCAACTCCACGGCGACCTCGCGCTGGTGCTCCTCGACCTCAGCCTTCCGAGCTTGGATGGGCGTGAGACCCTCGAGGAGATCCACCGGATCGACGGCTCCATTCCGGTGGTGCTCGGCAGCCCCCATGGGACAAAGGCAGAAGACATCCGCATTGAGGTGCAGGCAGGGATCCTCGGCAAGCCGTACCGCCTCGCCGAATTCCGCGGCGTGGTGCAGCGCGCCCTGGCCTGAGCGCCTTTCAGCCCAGGGCCGCGACCATTCGCTGGACCCCTTCCTGGAACAGCTCGGCCCGCGGCAGCAGGCTGAGCACCAGATACCCCTCACCGGGAAGATCGAAGAAATGCCCGGGGTGGACGTACACCTGGGCCTCCCGCAGCAGCCGCAACGCGCAGGCCTCGGCCGGATCCAGCGCCGGGCGCCGGAGCAGCACCGACCAGCCCCCCTCCACGGGGAGCCGGGACAGGTGCGGATGGGGCGCCAGGGCCCGGTCCAGGGCCGCCAGGTTGGCCCGCAGGCGCGCCTTGATCCCCGTCTGGATCGCCGGCGCCAGCCGCAGCAGTTCCGGCGCAGCGGCCTGGGCCGATGCCGAGACCGAAAGGTACTGGTCGGCGATGAACGACAGCGGCTCCAGCAGGGCCCTGGCCTGCGCGCCCCGGGCGGCGATCCAGCCCAGCTTGATCTGGGGCAGGGCGGCGATCTTGCTCAGGCCGGAGAGCACGAACAGGGGGCAGTCCGGGGCTTCGCTCTCCAGGGCGGTGGGCAGGTGTCCGGCCGGCGGCTCGAGGGCGTAGTCGCCGAACACTTCGTCCACCAGCAGGGCCAGGCCGCGCCGGGCGCAGAACGCCAGCAGGGCCGCCCACTCGCCGCGATCCAGGAAATGCCCGGTGGGGTTGTTCGGGTTCACCACCACCACGGCCCGGGTGCGCGGCCCGCAGGCCGCTTCCAGGCCCGGCAGATCGAGGTTCCAGCGCTCGTGGCGCAGGGCCGGGACGCTCCGGGCGGCGACGCCTTCCAGGGCGGCCAGCCAGTGGAACAACGGGTAGCTGGGGCTGGGCACCAGGATGTCGTCGCCCGGGTCGCACAGCAGCTTGAACAGCCATGAATAAGCTTCCGAGGTGGAGGCGGTGAGGATCAGGTCGGCGCCGCCCAAGCCGTGGCCGTGGTAGGCGGCGATGGCGGCGCGCACACCGGCCTGGCCCCGGGCGTCGGGGTCGTAGGTCAGCACCGCCGGCGGAGCCAGGGCATCGAGGATCGCCTGCTCCGGATAGCTGAAGCCGCAACCGGTGGGGTTGGACAGGGTCAGGTCGAGCAGCGGACGGCCCGCGCGCCGGCAGGCGTCGAGCTCCGCCGACAGGGCGTTCGGTTCCAGGGAGGTGGGGAGGCGTTGGGAAACCATGAATCAGGATAGGCTGGTACTTCTCTTGCCGGAGGTGGCCATGGCCCACAGCGCCAATGTCGCGGTACTCCTGGCCGGTTGCGGCCATGGGGACGGGGCGGAAATCCGCGAAGCGGTGTTCGCGCTCCTGGCCCTGGACCAGCACGGGGCCAGGTTTCAATGCCTGGCGCCCGATGCGGCCCAAGCCGAAGTGGTCGACCATGCCACCGGCAAGGCGGGCGGGTCCGGGCGGAACATGCTGGAAGAGGCCAGCCGGATCGCCCGGGTGGGCCAGTGCCTGGATCTGGCCAAGGCCGATCCGGCCGACTACGACGCCCTGATCCTGCCCGGCGGCGCCGGGGTGGCCAAGAACCTCTGCTCGTTCGCCCGGGACGGCGTCGAGGCGCAAGTGCGGCCGGAGGTGGCGGCCTTCCTGCGCGCCTTCTTCGAGGCCGGCAAACCGGTGGGAGCGATCTGCATCGCCCCGGCACTGGTGGCCCTGGTGCTGCGCGACCTGGGCCGGAGCGCCAGCCTCACCCTGGGCGACGGCGCCGGGACGGCCGGCGCTGTGGCCCAGTTGGGCTCGCTGCACCACTCGGTGGCCGGGTCCCGGGAGATCGTGATCGATGAGGCTCTGAAGCTGGTGACGACGCCCGCCTACATGTTCGGCGAGGCCCGGCTGAGCGATGTCTGGGTGGGCATCGAGCGCTGCGTCGCCGAGGTGCTCAGGCGAGTCTGAACCTGTGGTAGGCTGCCGCGATGATCGCGCGGCCTGAAAACGTTGAAGAGGTTACCTCTCCGAATCTCGCGGAACGCCTTGTGCGCCGCTTCGGCCGGACCAGTTACGCCCTGGTGATCCTGCTCATGTACCTGCTCGCCGCAACTGCCATGGGGCTGGCCGCGGCGCCGGCCCTGGCGCTTGCGGCCAGGCTGTTCGCCCTGGCGGCCGGGCTCGCTCCGGTCCCGGCCTGGTGCCTGCGCGGCTTCGCCGTGGCCCTGGGCTGGTTCGTCTTCGGCCTGGCCCTGCTGGCCGTGGTGGCCCTCTACAACAAGGTCCTGCCCACCCGGGTGCGGCCGTACCGGGGCGGCTACTACACCCTCGCGGCCGTGCCCTGGTTCCTGCACAACGGCCTCTTCTACCTGGCCCGGTTCACCTTCCTGCCGTTCGCCACCCTCACGCCGCAGGGCGTCTGGTTCCTCAGGGCCATGGGCATGAAGATCGGCCGGCACGCCTTCATCAACACCGAATACATCAGCGACCCCAGCCTCATCACCATCGGCGACGACGCGGTGATCGGCGGCAGCGTGCGCATCTTCGCCCACTACGGCGGCAGGGGCAACCTGGTGATCGCCCCGGTGGTGGTGGGCGGCCGGGCCACCCTGGGGCTGGCTTCCTGCGTGATGGGCGACGTGATCATCGGCGCCGACGCCACCCTGCTGCCGCACAGCGTGCTGCTGCCCGGCAGCCGCGTTGGGCCGGGGGAAACCTGGGGCGGCGTGCCGGCACGGCTCATCGTCAGGGAGGAGATGGAGCGTTTGAAAACCCTGATCCGGGGCGACGAGTAATGCATACCGGATTTGCCTTGATAAAAAAGCGGGGTGAAACGCTTCTTGGCTTTCCTCGGCGCCTCGGCGATAGGCTTTTTGCTGAATTTGCCTCAACGATCGGGCTGTTCTGCCGATTGTAGAAAAAGCATATCGCCGAGGCGCCGAGGAACCGAGGCTCGCCGAGAAAAGATAAAGATTTCAATCGTTTTTGTACCAAGAGCCAACTCAATCCAGCAGGTCCCCGGCCTCCTTGCCCCGCTGGCGCACCATCCGCCGCAGGGCCGGGTGGTTGATCCGGGCGGCGGCCACCAGCCGCTCCTCGTCCGGCAGGGCCAGGATCCAGCTGGCCGCCAGGCCCAGCACCAGGCCGGAATCCGGTTTGGCCAGGCCACGGTCCAGGGCCGTCAGCACCTGGTGCGCCACCGGCACCATCTCCCGCCACCGGGAGGTGCGCAGGGCTTCCGCCTGCATGAGCGTGAGTTCCGGCTGGATCAGGCGCTCCAGCCAGCCCACGGTCAGCCTCGGGTGCTGCAGGAAGGCCCCCAGGACGCGCCCGTCCCGGACCTTCCAGATGACCGGCCACAGGGCCGCGGGAGCCAGGGGCGCCAGGCTGCGGCGCTCGCCCATGGTCATCCCCGGCCAGCGCGAGAGCAGGCGCTCCACGGCGTGGGTCCGGGCCTGGGGGTGGGCCGAGGCGTCCGCGGCGATGGCCGCCAGGCTGCGCCAGGGCAGGCTGGGCAGCAGCCGGTTGCGCAGGTGCGGCGGCGCCTGCATGTGCTGGGCGATCCAGCGCAGCAGCATGGGCTTTTTCAGGACGTCCTTCAGCGCGGCGGCGTCCTCCAGCCACCCCGGCGGCGGGGCGGGATGGCGCAGCAGCCTCAGAAATTGAGGCCAGGGCATTTGGGGAGGGAGCAGCCAGGTCACCGCCCCATTGTCCTCCGACTCGGGCACACTGGTGCCATGGCAATCCACTTTACCATTCTGGGCAGGGGCCGGGCTGGACGGGCCCTGGCCGGCGCCTGGGGCGACCGGGTGGCGCTGCTGCCCGCCAGCGCCAGCCCGCAGGGCCTGGTCCTGCTGGCCGTCCCGGACCGCGCGCTGGCCGAGTGCGCCGCGCGCTTCCCGGGGCGCTGCGCCCACCTTTCCGGCAGCCTCCACCTGGAGGGCGTGCCCTCCGCCCATCCCCTCACCAGCTTCGACGGGGAGCCCGCGGACTGGACCGGAACCCCGCTGGGCATCACCGGCCCGCTGCCTGGGGTGATGCGCCAGGCGTTCGTTTCGCTCGGCTTCATCCCGTTCCCGCTGCCCGCCGAGCGGAAGGCCCTCTACCACGCCTGCGCCGTGCTGGCTTCCAGCCACGCCTCGACCCTGTGGCTGGGCGCCGCCGCCCTGCTGGCCCAGGCCGGGGTGGACCTGCCGGGCCGGGGCCTGTTCCCCCTGGTGGCGTCCACGGCGCGCAACATCGAGCGGCACGGCGCCGCGGGACGCACCGGCCCGTTCGTGCGCGGCGACGCCCACACCATCGCCCGGGACGCCGCGGCCCTGCCGGACGCCTGGCGTGAACTGTTCCTCCGCCTAGGCGGCCTTTGCCCCCGCGATGGCGGAGATTGATTGGAGGGCCGACATGCCTAAAGCGCATTCCCAGGCGGAGCCCATCCAGGTGGAGGTGCGCCCGCTGAACCTGGCGCAGCACGAGATCCAGGTGACCCTGCTGCTGCCCGCCGGCGCCCTGGCGCAGGGGGCGGTGCTGCAGCTGCCGGCCTGGACCCCGGGATCCTACCTGATCCGCGACTATGCCCGGTTCCTGGACCGGCTCGCGGTCGTGGACGGCGAAGGCCGGCCCCTGGCCGTGGAGAAGCTGGACAAGCAGCGCTGGCGCCTGGCCGCCGCGCCGGGTCCGGTGACCGTCAGCTACCGGTTGTTCTGCAACGACCTGACCGTGCGCACCAACCACGTCGACGCCGGCCATGCCCATCTGGTCGGGGCGGCCAGCTTCCTCTACCTCGATGAGCGGACGCCGCGGCCCTACCGGGTGGCCTTCACCGGCTGGCCCGGGGACTGGCGGATCGCCACGGCCCTGCCGGAGGAGGCCGGGGCCTACCTGGCCGGCGACCACGATACCCTGGTGGATTCGCCGTTCGAACTCGGCACTTTCCGGATGCACCAGTTCAGCCAAGGCGGCTGCGAATTCCGCTTCGCCGTGACCGGCGCGCACGCCGGCGACGAGGCCCGGATTCTGGCGGGCTCCCGGGCGGTGGTGGCCGCCGCCGCCGGCGTCTTCGGCGGCCTTCCGTTCAGCCGTTACCTGTTCCTGCTCACCTTCAGCCCCGGATCGCGCGGCGGGCTCGAACACCGGGACTGCACCTCGCTGCTGGCGGATCCCCAGCAGATGGAGCGGGCCGAAGGCTACTGG
>Ga0316232_1002594_pt1 | contig 18336 bp, 21 predicted proteins | sample TBHtaG_FD_206006 | JGI IMG/M metagenome (GOLD analysis project Ga0316232, IMG submission 206006) | Freshwater microbial communities from Trout Bog Lake, Wisconsin, USA - TBH18025_13 | ecosystem: Environmental > Aquatic > Freshwater > Lake > Hypolimnion/Profundal zone | place: USA: Wisconsin... | reverse complement strand
TAGGATTAGATCATAAAATTGGTTCTATAGAAGTAGGTAAGCTTGCTGATCTTGTTGCAGTGCGACTAGACGACTTAACGACGGCACCATATTACGACCCAATTGCACATTTAGTCTATAGCTGCGGTCGTGAACATGTTACCCATACTTGGGTAGCAGGTGAACTGCGCTACAGTAATGGCGTCTATGCTAATTTAGAACCTATAGAGTTAAAGGACATTATAAATATATGGCAACCGAAATTGAGGCAGTACAAACATTGAATGCTGACGAGTTAGAGTTACAAAAATTTGGTGATTTAGCGCATAAATGGTGGGACTTAAATAGCGAATTTAAACCATTGCATGCCATTAACCCACTTCGTCTGAATTGGATTGATAGTTTGATTAGCCTTAAGGGGAAGCGAGTCCTCGATGTTGGATGCGGTGGTGGTATTTTATCTGAATCTATTTTCTTTAAAGGGGCTGAGGTTGTTGGCATAGATTTGGGAGAAAAAGCCCTAAATGTTGCCAAGTTGCATCAATTGGAAAGTGGTGCAAAAGTTGATTATCAATATATTGCAGTGGAGCAATTAGCAGTTCAACAACCCGCTAGTTTTGATGTGGTGACCTGTATGGAGATGTTGGAGCATGTGCCTGATCCTACAGCTATTATTTCTGCATGCGCTCAGCTGGTTAAGCCTGGAGGCTCAGTATTCTTTTCTACTATCAATCGTAATCCTAAATCTTATCTGTTTGCGGTAGTTGGAGCAGAGTACGTTTTGAATTTATTGCCTAAAGGTACGCATGATTATGCTAAATTCATTAAACCTTCTGAGTTGGTAAGTTGGGCGCGTTCAGCGCAGTTAGAGATGCAAGCTATACGTGGTATGAGCTACAACCCTATCAATCAACACTATTCAATAGGTGATGATGTTTCGGTTAATTACATGCTACATACGATCTTAGCTGTATGAGTTTAGTGCTTTTTGATTTAGATGGTACTTTGGTTGATACGGCAGTTGATCTTGGGCTTGCATTAAATCTACAGCTAACTCGTCATGGTAAGCCTGCTTTAGCGCATGAGTTAATTCGACCAGTTGCTTCCCATGGTACGACTGGACTGCTTAAGTTAGGTTTTGACATTACACCGACAGATATCGATTTTGAAAATAAACGCATTGAGTATTTAGACTTATATGAGTCAGTATTTACCCGAAATCCAGTTTTATTACCTGGTATATCGGAGTTGTTATCACAGTTAGATGCGCAGTCAGTGAGATGGGGCATAGTGACGAATAAGCAACGACGTTTCTCTGTCGATTTAATTAAAGCTATAAAGCACGCTGGAGGTAACTTATTTGATGGCTCTGCCTGTTTGGTGTGTGGCGATGATGCTCGCCTGCCTAAGCCAGCCCCAGATACATTACTGCTTGCATGCAGACAGACTTCTAGTGACCCTAATACCTGTATTTATGTGGGGGATGCTGAGCGAGATATACAAGCTGGACGCGCTGCTGGTATGAAAACTATCGTGGCTTTGTTTGGTTATATTGCTGATGCCATGATAGAGGCGCCACTACAGTTGATGCGGTACTTAAATTAATCTAACTAAGACTACGTCTTTCTAGCATAGCTTGCGCAAGCGTCCCAGCGTCGACATATTCAATTTCACCACCCATAGGCATGCCTCGGGCAATGCGACTGGTTTTAATACCTCTAGATTGCAATAAAGCACCAATATAGTGTGCGGTAGCTTCTCCTTCAACAGTGTAGTTGGTGGCCAAAATAACCTCTTTTACATCACTATCCTGAGCGCGTTTAATTAGTTTTTCTAGATGAATTTCTTTTGGACCCACTCCATCTAATGGTGATAATTTCCCCATCAGTACAAAATACATACCATTATAGGCTTGGGTGTTTTCAAGCATCATCACGTCGGTAGGCATTTCTACCACACAGAGTAAGTTTTTATCGCGTTGTTCCGATTCACACAATGGACATATGGGTTGCTCACTAAAAATATTACAACGATTGCAGTGATCCACTACTTGCAAGGCACTATTGAGCGCGCCTGCCATTTTGGCCGCTCCTTTTCTATCATGTTGAAGCAAAAAGTAAGCCATGCGCTGTGCAGATTTAGGACCCACTCCAGGAATACAGCGCAAACTATCGATCAGCTGTTCAAGTGCGGGAGGATTTTTCATTGATGAAAATCTTAAAATGGCAGTTTCATGCCTGCAGGCATGTAGTTAGACATACGTGCAGATGAAATTGCTTCAGCTTTTGTGGCCGCATCTTTAAGTGCAATGACTAATAAGTCTTCTAGAGTCTCTCTGTCGTCCATCACTGAGTCATCTAAAGTGACTCGTTTTACTTCATTCTTGCAGGACATTTGTATTTTGACTAGTCCGTTTGCAGCAATACCCTCTACCTCAACGTTACCCAGCTCTTCTTGTGCCTTTTGCATGTTAGCTTGCATTTGCTGAGCCTGCTTCATTAAATTACCCATACCACCTTTCATCATTTCTTTATTCCTTTCATGTTAGTTAGTCGTTTTTAGATTGATGTATGACTTCATTGTGTGATGATAAACATTCAAGTTTTAAATTGGTTTGATACTATTAGGGATGATAGAGGCATTAAATTCATTTATCAGTGTCTGCACAAAAATATCCTGCTCAATAGCACTTTCTGCACCAGATTGTGCTTGGGCTTTTTCTTGAAAAATTTGCTTTGCTGGGGTGTCTCCTGACCCACCTATACTGAAATGTAGTTTAATTTTCTTGTCGAAATGCTGTGCAATTGCACTGCTAAGTTTATCTTGATAATTGGGTAATAGTAAATGTTTCTGCTGCTCTGGAACGCTAAGTGAGATGCTGTTTTCATCATAAGAAATAAGTTCACAATGTTGGGCTAAAGCGCGCGCAAGTCCGAGCTTTAATTTCTCAACTAAGCTTCGCCAATTCCCGTTAAATAATGTGCTGGGTTGAACACCCTCCGACCTAGGTAGCATTGAAGACTCGTGGTAAATTTCAACAACTTGTTCAACAATAGATTCTTCTTGCGGCAACTCTTGAATTTCAACATTTCTTTCAGGAGTGATGACAACTTTATCTTTTGGGTGTATCAGTGTGTTTTCAATGACGAGTGCTATTGATTCAGTTTTTTTTTGAGCGGTGGTTGATCCACTGGCTGTTGGCAAAACTTGCTGCAGGGAAGATTCAGTGGGTCTAAATGCTAACATCCGAAGTAATGTCATGCTAAATCCAGAAAATTCATCTGGAGCTAATCCGATATCGCGACGACCTAATAGCGCTATTTGGTAATAGAGCTGCAAACTTTCCGGAGAAATTTTACTTGCTAAGTGCAAGAGTGCATCACGTTCAGGTAGATCATTATCAATGCTTTCAGGTACAGTTTGCGCTACGGCAATTTGATGTAGGAGTTGAGCTAAGTCGTTAAGTGCAGCCTCGAATGATAGGCTACGCTCATCCATAGCGCTGACTTGTGTTATTAAGCTGGCTCCATCATTAGTCACCAGCGCTTCTAATAATTGGAATAAGTAGCTTTGATCTATTGCGCCTAGCATCATACGAACTTCAGATTCATTGACTGTTTGGCTACCATAGGCTATGGCTTGATCTGTAAGAGATAGAGCATCACGCATGCTGCCATTTGCAGCACGTGCAATTAAATTAAGTGCGGTGACTTCATACTGAATATTTTCTTGACCTAATATATTCTCTAAATGTCCAACAATTGAGGTACCAGCCATTTGCCGTAAATTAAATTGTAAGCAACGTGATAATACGGTGACCGGTACTTTTTGAGGGTCTGTGGTGGCGAGGATAAATTTAACATGTGCAGGCGGCTCTTCCAGAGTTTTGAGCATCGCATTAAAAGCACTCTTAGACAACATATGCACTTCATCAATGATATAAACTTTAAATCGACCTGTAGTTGGTGCATATTGGGCGTTATCTAATAAGTCGCGCATTGCATCTACTTGCGTATTACTGGCAGCATCGACTTCAATTAAATCAATAAAGCGACCACGGTCAATTTCAGTACAAGTATTACAAACGCCACAAGGTTTAGCTGTAATGCCAGTTTCACAATTAAGAGATTTGGCTAGTATACGTGCTAGTGTTGTTTTACCAACACCACGGGTGCCTGTGAATAGGTAGGCATGATGTAAGCGGTTTTGCTCAAGAGCATTGCTTAGTGCACGCACTACATGGTCTTGGCCAATCAAGGTTTCAAAGGATTTTGGACGCCATTTACGCGCTAAGACTTGATAACTCATAGGGTCAATGCAAAAACTTTCATCAGGAAACTCCAGCGCAAACTTGACTTTAAATCATGACGCTATTCAATATTTATTGGCATGCATATCTAGCGAGGATCACACTTTTTTAACTTATTGAAAGAGGCGAGCCTTGCCCCCGGCACTTGCTTGGTAGTTGTGGCTGCTTGCTTCCGCATCTGACCAGGTTGGCTACTTTACAATGCGGGGAGGCCCGCCAAATACAATTTTACAATACTTTGCTACTTTAGCCGCTATCATTGTTAGCTTATTTTTAATATTACAAGTCTTGCATAAAGTATCAGAATCATGAATCTAAGAGTTAGAATCCGAGTGCTCGCGCTGATTGGTAAAATACAAAACTTACCACCCAGGCTAGACCTAGTGACCATGCTATAGATAGCCACATAAAACCACTGCTTTTAGATTCACTTTTTAGGGTAGCAATTGTAGAAAGACATGGCGTATAAATGAGTGTAAACAGCATAAAGCTCATGGCTTGCACCCAGTCAACTTGACTGGCTATTTGATTCACTAGAGCATGACCTTGAAGACCGTAGATGACTGCAAGTGCGCCAATCACAATCTCTTTTGCAACAAAGCCAAAAATCAAAGCAATTGCTAATTGTGTATTAATGCCTAGTGGATTTAGGATGGGGGCAAATAATAGTCCGATTTGGCCCGCAATTGTGCCGATACTTGCTGGAGGTAAGTTGCTTGGGTAGTTAGTTAAACCCCAAACTAGAATAACCCCTAGGATGATAAATTTACTAGCACGGACAAGAAAATGCTTCACTTCTTGCCAACCACGCAACACAATTTGACGTGGGGTAGGAAATCGATAAGGCGGTAATTCAAGTATAAATGGTTCGGTATTTTTATATTGACCTTGAAACAATAGGGCTGTTAAAAACATGGTCAAGAAACTTGTTACGTAAAGGAAGAACAAGATTAAAGGTGCTTGTTGTGCTGAAAAGATGGCTGTAATAAAAAAAATGAATACTTGTAACCGAGCTGAACATAAAGATAATGGTATTACCAGCATGGTGAGGAGGCGCATGGGGCGTGAGCGCATAATACGTGTACCCATAAGTGCTGGCACATTGCAACCAAAGCCCATTAACATCATTACAAATCCGCGACCATCCAAGCCCATTTTAGCCATCAACGTATCCATTAGAAAAGCTGCACGTGATAAATATCCGCTGTCTTCCACCATGGACATGACCAAAAAGAACAGAACAATAATGGGTACAAAAGCCGCTACAGTAGCCACACCATTGTAAACGCCATCCAACATTAAGCCACTGAACCATACAGGGCTTCCAGTGAATAGGGGCTCTAAAATATCGCTACGTAGGATGCGAAAAGCCCAAGCTAGTCCATCTTGTAACGGCTTTCCGATAGTGAAAATAAATTGAAAAAATAAGAACATGGCGAGAAAGAATAATGGTAATCCAAACCATTTATGCAGTAGAACGCGATCTATTTTATCCGTAGTATTGTCAGTGAGTGTGGTTGGGATTTGCACATTTCGCTTAATTATAGTGTCCATTTCAAGTTCGATTTGATGGTCGGCTTGAAGTTGATCGCTAATGTGATTAGGATCTATTGGTATTAGATTCTGATTGATAATTTTTGCAGCAGCTTGAAGAGCTTTAGGTAGACCGTCACCATATTTCGCACTGATTTGCATTACTGGCATATTTAAAGCTTTGGCTAGATTCTCTACATCTATTGTAATGCCCATTTGTTTGGCTTCATCAGCCATGTTTAAGGCTAATACTGTTGGTATGTTGAGTTTCTTTATTTGAAGTACTAAGGAGAGTTGTCGGTCGATTTGAGAGCTGTTGAGCAATATAATGGCTAAGTCTATGGGGTTGTTGACCAAGAAGTGACGTACCACTTGTTCATCTTCAGAAAATCCATGTAAATCATAAATGCCAGGAAGATCAATCAGGTTTGCAATATGGCCGCCGATTAATATTTTTGCGCTCATTAAATCTACTGTAATACCGGGCCAATTACCAACGCGAGCAGAAGCGCCACTAATGCGGTTAAATAATGTCGACTTGCCAGTATTTGGCATGCCTAATAATGCAATTCTTTTCATAATTTACTGATCGACTATATTGACATGAATGTGGACTGCATCTGTTTGACGCAAGATGACATCGGTAGTGCCCAGTCTAACTTGAAGAGGCCCTTTAAAGTTGGCTCGGCGCATAATACTTAAGGGTTTTCCTACTCTAAAGCCAAGTGCGGACAATCGGTTAAATAATGGTTCGTCTGCTTCAATCGAAGAAATGATTGCAGGTTGTGATGTTGCTAGTTCAGATAAAGGGCGCATAAGTGTTGGATAGAATTATTAATGACACTGAGGACATTTTTTCTAAATGATAACGGTTCTCAAGTATGCCACATTTTGAAGATTAAATATATCCAAGCTAAAGGATTTTAGTGCGCTAATCAAATAAAAAAGCTCGCCAAATGGCGAGCCGTAGGTGATAAGGCTAATGATTAAAGTAAATTACTTTGCAATATCTATTTTTGCCTTACTGCGTAAATCAGCCATCATTTTTTCTAAGTTATGTTGTTGTACGTTTTTTTGTAAACCTTCTTTTACTTTATCATAATCAAGTGGTTGTGCTGGACGTATATCAACAAGCTTAATAACATGCCAGCCGAATTGGGTTTGAACAGGATTAGTTGACACTGCACCTTTTTTCAAATCTGCCACAGCATCGCTAAAAGGTTTCACCATTGTGGCTGGTGAGAACCAGCCTAAATCCCCACCTTTATCTTTGGATCCAGTATCAATAGATTTTTCTTTGGCAATTTTTGCAAAATTACCGCCTTTATTGAGTTGCGTAATGACTTCTTTTGCTTCGGCCTCAGTTTTTAATAGAATGTGTTGAGCACTAAATTCTTTTTCACCGTAAGCTTTCTTATACTGTTCATAAGCCGCTTTCGAATCTGCATCGGAAACTGGATTCTTCTTCAAATAGTCCTGTAAATATAAAGAAGTCAGAAGTTCGCGCCGCGCTAATTCTTCACGTGCTATGTAATCGGGTTGTTTATCCATACCCATTTTTTGTGCTTCTTGGTAAACTAATTCTGAGTCAACTAATTTATTAGTGATTACATCTTTGACTTGGGCATCAATTTTTTGGCCACGTGTGGATGCATCTTTGGCGATGTAATCATACAAAGATTGTTTTATTACTTTACCGTTGACTGTCGCTAAAGTATCACCCGCAAAAGCGGATGGGCTTAAGGCTAAAATTGTTACAGCGATTAATGTTTGACTAAATTTCATGCAAAAAATCCTCAAGGTTATTTAGGTTAGAAAGATTATAGTTTAAAGTTAGTTTGGATCGTCAGTTGCACGAGCAGTTATGCTTAGTGCATGTATCTTTTTTGGAATAAGGTCAGCCAATATTTGATAAATAAGTCGATGGCGCATTATCTGTGATTTATTAGAAAAATGCGAGCTTGTCAGATTTAACTTAAAGTGAGCGCCACCACCATTGCCAGCATGGCCGGCGTGCATGGCACTTTCATCAATTATTTCTAATGAAGAGGGCTCTAAATTTTGTAACCGTGTTTTTATTTCTTCGCTTAGGTTCATGTGGGGAAAGTCTTCCTAAATGGTTTCACTGTGACGTCTTGATACACACCACCTATAACAAAAGGGTCTTCGTTGGCCCATCTGGTTGCATCTTCAAGATTTGGAAATTCTGCTACGATTAGGCTACCGCTAAACCCTGCCGGTCCAGGATCTTCAATATCTATTGCCGGAAATGGGCCAGCCAATAATAGTCTGCCTGCATCTTGGAGCACTTGTAAACGATCTACATGTTTTGGTCTTAAAGCCAAGCGATTCGGCAAGCTGTCAGGCAAGTCTTGCGCCATAATAGCGAACCACATTATTGATTGTCCTCATTGCCTTGATCTACATTATCTTTAGGCAGATATTTATTTAAAAGTAAGGTTTGTAAAATGATAAATATAAACAGGATACTAGTGATACCAAACAACTTAAAATTCACCCAAGTATCTAATGTGTAATTAAAAGCAACGTAAAGATTTAGAAATCCTAGGGCTGTGAATAATCCTGCCCAAGATAAATTGACTACACCCCATACAGCATCTGGCAAACTAACTTGCTTTTCCATTAGACTACGCATAGGATTTTTTTTAAGAATGATTTGTGCGCCAAGCAAGCTGGTAGCAAATAGCCAATAAAGAACAGTCGGTTTCCACTCGATAAATATAGGATCCTTTAGTAACAATGTACTGCCACCAAACACAGTGATAATCCCACCGCTAATGAGTAGCATTTTATCGACTACGCCGTGGCGAATCTTAACGTAAATAATTTGTCCAAGGGTCGTAATAATGGCAACTGTAGTAGCCGTATAAATGCCGAAAAACTTAAATGCGATAAAAAATAAAATGACTGGAAATAAATCAAAGAAAAACTTCATAAAAGATCTCAAAATAATGTTTCGTATAATTAGCTTTAAATGTGTTAACAATGCCTGTCGTATAAGCAAGGTAATCCAATCAATAACAAAGCTTTAGACTAAGCCGCTATTTTGCTATGATTGATGTTGTGTCGCAAGGCGTAATTTCAAGTGCCTTTTTATATTTGTTCTTTTTTAAGTTTCTGTGGGGTTTGTTTTAGTTCATGTCTTTAACCTTCGATTTACACGCCCATTCCAATATTTCAGACGGAATGTTGACTCCAATTGAGTTGGTAGAGCATGCGGCTATTCATAAGGTGGATGTATTAGCCCTTACCGATCACGACGACACCTCAGGTTTAAGCGTTGCTAGAGAAGCAGCAGAGCGCTTAGGGGTAAAGTTTATTAATGGTGTAGAAATTTCTGTTACTTGGAAAAAGCGCACTTTACATATTGTAGGTTTGAAGATTGATCCTGAATATGGCCCTTTAAAGTCGGGCTTGGCAGAAATACGGGCCGGTCGACATCTCAGAGCGGTAGGAATGGCCGCCAGTTTGGATAAAGTGGGAATTGAAGGAAGCTTAGAGGGTGCATATGCATATGCACAGGAAGGAATTATAAGCCGCACTCACTTTGCACGCTTCTTGGTTGATAGGGGTGTTGCTAAAGATAATAAGGCGGTATTTAAAAACTATCTGATTAAAGGTAAGCCAGGATTTTTTCCCCATGAGTGGGCCAGTATGGAAGATGCTTTGAGCTGGATAACAGGGAGTGGGGGCGTGGCAGTTATTGCACACCCGGGCCGTTATGATTTGGGTCGCACCAATATGTTGATGTTATTAGAAGAATTCAGGTCGCTTGGGGGAACAGCGATTGAAGTGGTGACTGGCAGTCATACTGTAGATCAGTATGCCGAGTTTGCAAAATATGCACATCAATTTGATCTTAAATCTTCTTTAGGTTCTGACTATCATGGGAAGGGTATCAGTTTTATGGAAATGGGCCGTCTTCCAGTACTTCCCAGTAATTGCGTGCCAGTATGGCAGGACTGGCCAGAAGCAAATCACTAGCAACACTAAATAATAAGAATAAAATAAGAATGTCGCAATTTTTCAATATTAATCTAGATAACCCGCAGTCCCGTCTGATTGCGCAAACTGCAGATATTTTGAGCGCAGGTGGTGTCATTGCCTACCCAACTGATTCTGGCTATGCATTAGGCTGTCTAGTTAGTGATAGTAGTAATGCCCAGATGCGTATTCGACAGATTCGCGGTGTAGATGAGAAGCATTTATTTACTCTAGTGTGCCGCAACTTAAGCGAGTTAGGTAATTACGCGATAGTCAGTAATAGTCAGTTTCGTCTGCTTAAAGCCAATACACCTGGTCCTTACACTTTTATTTTAAAAGCTACTCGTGAGGTACCGCGACGGTTGCAGAATCCTAAGCGAAGCACTATTGGCATTCGTGTTCCGAAACACGCGTTGGTACAAGCGATACTGGAGTCGATTGATGCTCCTCTTTTAAGCATGACGCTAAATTTAGCTGATGACAACGATGAGCTTATTGAGGCTTGGCAGATACGTGATAAATTAGAACATGTGGTGGATTTGGTAATTGATGTAGGGTCTTGCGTGAGTGGAGCGACTTCAGTTATTGACTTGACTGGTGAAGTGCCGAGCTTAATTCGGGCCGGTCAGGGCGATTTAGCTGCGTTTGGCTTAATTTAAAAAACGCATCCATTTAATTTTAAGTAGAGAGTAATTTATGGAATTATCAATCATACAGAAAATAGTTATTTATGCGTTACCAGTGATATTTGCCATTACCGTACATGAGGCTGCCCATGGCTATGCTGCCAAGTATTTCGGTGATATGACAGCCTTTAATGCTGGACGTATAAGCCTAAACCCTATGCGCCATATCGACCCATTTGGCACGCTCTTACTGCCAGCGTTGACTATCATGTTAGGGGGAATTCTTTTTGGCTGGGCCAAGCCAGTTCCAGTTGACTTTAGTCGCTTACGCAATCCCAAAAAAGATATGTTATGGGTAGCTGCAGCTGGCCCAGCCTCAAATTTCGTGATGGCTATATTTTGGGCCTTTGTAATAAAGTATGTTCAGGTAGCACCCGACTCAATGGTTTACCCTTTAGCATTAATGGCTAAAGCTGGCGTTAGTATTAATATTGTATTGATGGTGCTTAACCTATTACCGTTACCGCCCTTAGATGGAGGTCGCATTGCCATTAGCTTATTACCTCAACAACAAGCGCGTCAATTTGCGCAAATCGAGCGTTACGGATTCTTTATTTTAATGGCACTGTTATTTACTGGGATACTCAATATCATTTTGAATCCATTTATAAATGGCGTATATCAATTAATTTTTAGCTTAATTTCTTAAGCTTGTTTGTATAATAATGGCATATTCAATTAAAGATTTTTAGACTAGGAAATACATGGCAATCGAGCGCGTTTTATCTGGTATGCGTCCAACTGGAAATTTACATTTAGGTCATTACAATGGTGTACTTAAAAATTGGATTAAATTACAGCATGAACATGAGTGCTTATTTTTTGTCGCTGACTGGCATGCACTTACTACCCATTACGATACCCCAGAAATTATAGAAGAAAGTGTATGGGAGATGGTGATTGACTGGTTAGCGGCAGGGGTAGATCCTGCCAGTGCCACTATTTTTATTCAGTCGCGTGTTCCTGAGCATGCGGAATTACATACTTTACTCAGTATGATTACGCCATTAAGTTGGTTAGAACGTGTGCCAACTTACAAAGATCAGCAAGAAAAGCTAGCGAGCAAAGATCTCTCTACTTACGGATTTTTGGGGTATCCATTACTACAAAGCGCTGATATTTTGATTTATAAAGCCACTCAAGTTCCTGTGGGCGAGGACCAAATTCCTCATATAGAATTTACTCGAGAAATCGCACGTCGCTTTAACCACATCTATGGTAAAGAAAAAGGCTTTGAAGAAAAGGCAGAAGCCGCAATTAAGAAGCTTGGCAATAAACGCGGTTCTTTATATGAAGAAATGCGCGTTGCTTATCAGCAAAGTGGTGACGAAGAGTCTCTTGAATCAGCGCGTGCCATGATAGAAGAACAGCAAGGCATGAGCATTGGTGACAAAGAACGCCTGCTTGGATACTTAGAAGGTGGCGGCAAAATGATTCTGTTGGAACCGGACTATAAATTGACACCTGCATCCAAAATGCCGGGGCTAGATGGTCAAAAAATGTCCAAGTCTTATAACAATACTATTTCTTTACGTGAAGATGTAGATTCAGTTGCCAAAAAGATTAAAACCATGCCAACTGACCCTGCTCGGGTACGACGTACTGATCCAGGTGACCCAGCTAAATGTCCCGTATGGCAGTTACATCAGATTTACTCAAACCAAGCTACTCAGGATTGGGTGCAAACCAGCTGTAAATCAGCAGCTATAGGCTGTATTGAGTGTAAAGGTCCTGTGATTGAGGGCGTGTTAGCTGAACTTAAGCCAATCCAAGAGCGCGCTGCACAGTATGCAGAAGACCCAACGTTGGTTAAGAATATTGTGGCTGAAGGTTGTGAGAAAGCGCGTAAGTTAGCACGAGAAACCATGCGCGATGTGCGTGATGTGATGGGTTTAAATTATTATTAATGAGACTTTTAGGTAGTTATTGTGATTGAAACGCCACTTAATGCAAAAATTAAGGGTGAAGCTTTTACAGAGCTACCCTTAGATTTATATATCCCACCTGATGCGCTTGAGGTATATCTAGAATCATTTGAGGGTCCTCTGGATTTATTACTTTATTTAATCCGCAAGCATAACCTCGATATACTCGATATTCCCATGGCAGAGCTCACCCGTCAGTACATGCAATATGTTGATAAAATGCATGCCATTAAGCTCGAACTGGCTGGGGATTACCTACTGATGTCTGCGATGATGATTGAAATAAAATCTCGTATGTTGTTGCCAAAACCAGCTGAAATTGAATCAGAAGAGGATCCTAGAGCAGAACTGGTACGTCGATTAATGGAATATGAAATAATTAAGTTGGCGGCACAGCAGTTGGATGAGATGCCAAAAGTAGGTGATGATATTAGCGTGGCCAGTGCTTATTATCAGCATATCAGTCAGATTAAACCTCCCGATGTTAATTTAGATGATTTGGCTGCTGCATGGCGTAATGTGCTTAAACGAGCAAGCCACTTTGAGCACCATAAGGTAGGTAAAGCCGAGCTATCAGTTCGTGAACACATGAGTATTATTTTGCGACGTTTAAAAACCGAAAAATTGGTAGAGTTTTCAAACTTATTTGATGTGGTACAAGATGGCATACCAAAGCTGGTAGTATGCTTTCTGGCCATACTTGAGCTAGCACGAGAAGGTTTATTGCGCATTACACAGCAGGCAGCTTTTTCACCAATTTATGTGCAAAGCAATAGCTGATGTTAGAAGCAAATAATCTTAAAGACATTAAAAATATATTAGAGGCAGCCTTACTTACCTCGCATCAACCATTATCGTTAGATGATTTATTACGCCTTTTTCCTGAACGTATGGAGCGTACCAGTTTGAGAATGATGCTCGATGAATTAAAACAGGATTGGGCTGAGCGCACACTAGAATTGGTGGAAGTAGCCTCTGGTTATCGCTTTCAAGCACGCCTAGAATATGCAGTTTTTTTAGCACGTTTAAATCCAGAGAAGCAGGGTAAATACTCACGTGCGTTGCTCGAAACTTTAGCCATTATTGCCTACAGGCAACCTGTTACGCGTGGGGATATTGAGGATATACGTGGGGTAGCAATTAACCAGAATCTGATACGTCAATTGCAGGAACGTGACTGGATTGATATCGTTGGTCAACGAGATGTTCCAGGAAGGCCATCGTTATATGCTACTACCCAACATTTCTTAGATGACCTAAATTTACGATCGTTAGATGAGCTACCAGAGATGCAAAATTTCTTGCCACTAGAGAATCCAACCTTAGATTTATAATTTTAGATTTAATGCTTGTAAAAAGTACATTGTTTGCTGAGATTAGCATTAACTGCGGTAAAATGCTCTTTTGCAATCAATAAGTTATCAATATGGCACGTCCCTTTAAAACCCAGCGCGATCCTCAGGCTACTCCACGCCGCCCTAAAACTGACTTTACCAAGTTGGCAGCTGATCCTGATGCACTGGCAGAACCCACGCAAAGACTCCATAAGTTATTGGCTCTTGCTGGGCTTGGTTCGCGACGTGATATGGAAGCGCTGATTGCAACTGGACGTGTAACGGTCAACGGAGCGCCAGCCACTGCAGGTCAGGGCGTGACACAATTTGACGCGGTGCGTTTAGATAGTCGCCCACTCAAATTACCTTTCGTAGCTGAATTACCTCAAGTGCTCATTTATCATAAACCTGAAGGAGAGATCGTCAGCCAAGATGACCCTGAAGGACGTGCAAGCGTTTTTGATAAGTTACCAAAAATAAAAAATGCCAAGTGGATTGCTATCGGTCGTTTAGATATGAATACAAGTGGCTTGCTAATATTCACCACTTCAGGCGAGCTTGCCAATCGTTTTATGCATCCGCGGTATGAAGTTGAGCGCGAGTATGCGGTACGTATTTTTGGTGAGCTTACCGATGGTCAAATGACACAGTTAACAGATGGTATTGAACTGGAAGACGGCCCTGCCAACTTTGATACTATCAAGGCACAAGGTGGCGAGGGTGCTAATCACTGGTATCAAGTCATATTACGTGAAGGTCGAAACCGTGAAGTACGCCGTTTATTTGAAGCATTTCAATTGCCGGTGAGTCGCCTAATGCGCGTGCGTTTTGGTCCAGTCAATTTGCCTCCACGTGTCAAGCGTGGCCAAATGCTAAAACTTGAACAGAAGGAAGTTGTTGGTTTGTTGGAGTGGGCTGATCTGCCAGTGCCAAGTGCGCCACTCAGGCAGTTGACACAGCGAGAGAAGTTAAAAGCTACCACAGTATTTATGCCTAAAGTGCGTAAGCAACGTATCAGTGCGCTTGATAGACTGCCTCGTGATTCTGCTGATGGAACGCCTAGACCTAATCGCAAAACTGTGCCTGCCAATAAAAAACCAGCACCTAAAAAGAATGAGAATCGCCGAGTGCGTCAGACTAGCGATTTGCAAACCCCTGCGATGCAAAAAAAAAGTGATCGTCATCGCGGTTAATTAAACTAAGATTCGCGACATCACAAAAAACCTCATCACCTGAGCTCTCAGGTAATGAGGTTTTTTTTTGTTTTTCGTTATATGTGATTAAATTTTAGCTAATCGCCATAAAGAGGTGACTTCCGCTTTCCGTGCAGCATGCAATGGATCTGTTGCATCTAGTGTTTTGCTGTGACGTGCTTTGGTATCAGCTTTGTCTATAACTTTAAGGCCTGCAACTTCAATCCAGCCTAGTAGTTCTTCGCGTGTTCTTAAGCCTAATTGTTCAGCGAAGTCGGATAAGATTAACCAACCTTGCCCTTCCTTAGTTAAATGTTCGCTTAGCCCATTTAAAAAACCCTTGAGCATTTGGCTTTTCTCATCATAGATAGCTGATTCTAAAGCCGAGCTTGGATGTGCAGGCAACCATGGTGGGTTACAGACAATTAAATCAGCTTTTCCGTGTTCTGCTTTCGGGTAAAGATTAGCTTCTTCTAAGCTAACTGCAGTTTTTAAGCCTAAATTAGTGATGTTTTTCAGGGCGCAATCTAATGCACGATGTGAGTTGTCGGTGCCAATGACTTTACTAATGCCACGATTAGATAAAATGGCTGCAAGTACCCCTGTGCCTGTGCCGATATCAAAGGCGAGATTGCATGGAATTGGCAATGGAGCCGTATCGACCAAGTCCAAATATTCGCCACGGATTGGTGAAAAAACGCCATAACTAGGGAATATTTTATTGTTGATGACTGAAATATCAACGCCACTTTTACTCCACTCGTAGGCGCCAACAAGGCCTAATATTTCACGTAATGACACTACAATGCCTTGCGTACTTTTGCCATAGGCATGTTCACAAGCGGCTTTTACATCGGGTGCGCGGCGCAAGCTTATGTTGTAGCCCACATTCAATTCAACGACTAGCATACCTAAAATACGCGCTTTCTGTGACTGACCTTGCCGATGTAAATGGAATGCTTCCAACATAGTGTCGCCAGTTTTCTTTGGTTTCTTACGCGGACGATCGATACGGCGAGATAAGGCTTGCATCAGTAATTTAGCATTCTGAAAGTCGCCACGCCAAAGTAGGGCAGTGCCTTCACAGCATAGTTTATAGGCGTCATCGGCCTTAATGGTATCGTCTATAATTAACACTTTTTTTGGGACAGGGGCATCATTTTCTGAGTGCCATAGACTGGTTTTGGTTTTACCAGCTTCTTGCCAGTTGATGGTGTTGGGTATGTTCAAAATATTGTGACCTAGGGTAGCTGTGCTTTGGTGAGTAAAAATACAAATTCATTGCCTGATGAAACTTCAAGCCAGTTAAATGCAATGTTTGGGTATGCGACTTGAAGGGCATCACGATTGTGACCAATTTCAACAATCAAGATCCCATCTTCATTGAGATATTGTCCAGCTTCACGAATCAGGGTATGCGTATGGTCAAGGCCATCATTGCCGCTGCCTAGTGCAATTTTGGGCTCATTACGATATTCAGCAGGGAGCTTCGCTATTGATGGCGCATCCACATAGGGAGGATTGCTGATAATTACATCATAGGTTTTACCCTTAAGTGCTGCAAACATATCAGATTGAATAGCGGTGACCTGTTCTTGTAACCCATAGTTCGCGATATTGATGTTGGCCACAGCTAAGGCGTCAGATGAAATGTCCACCACATCTATGGCAGCATTAGGAAATGCGCTGGCGAGCATAATGCCTAAACATGCACTACCAGTACAAATATCTGCTGCGCTCTCTACCAACTCTGGATACTCTATCCAAGGACTAAGATCGTCACTTAATAGCTCAGCAATGAATGAACGTGGCACTAGTACGCGTTCATCAACATAGAACTTAAGACCCTGTAACCAAGCTTCTTTTACTAAATATGCGGTAGGGGTATGTGCGGTAATCCTTTGCTCAATTAATTGCGCTAATTTATTGCGTTCACTAGCAGTAATGCGTGCATCAAAGAAGTTATTTAACGTATCCATAGGCAAATGAAGTGCACTCATCACAAGCCATACTGCTTCGTCATAGGCATTATCAGTGCCGTGACCATAAAATATATCTGAGGTCTCAAATTGACTTACTGCATAGCGTAGCCAATCACGGATAGTGAATAATTCTGTACTTACAACGGCATTGATCGAGCTAGATGGAGTCATGAATTAATTTTCTAAGTAAGCAGTTTGGTCAGTGTTAATTTGTAGGTTTCTTTAAGAGGCTCAATATCAGCCACTCCTACGCATTCATTTAATTTATGGATAGTTGCGTTGAGAGGACCAAATTCAATGACTTGTTTGCATATGTCAGCAATAAAACGGCCATCAGAGGTGCCGCCAGTGGTTGATAGCTCTGGTGTCAAACCATAGCAAGTTTCAATAGCAGCAGAAATAGCTTCTACTAGATTTCCCCTCGGTGTAATGTAAGGAGGGGAGTATTCCCAATTTAAGTCATAACTTAAGTCGTGTTTATCTAAAATAGCATGAACGCGTTGCTTCAGATTTTCTTCGGTGCTTGCGGTGCTAAATCTAAAGTTGAATAAGATTTCGACTTCACCCGGCACTACGTTGGTCGCCCCAGTGCCCCCGTTCATATTAGAAATTTGCCATGAGGTTGGTGGGAAGTATTCATTACCATTATCCCATACTGTTTCCACCATATCTTTTATCGCCGGGGCAACCATATGAATCGGATTTTTAACTAAATGTGGATAAGCAATATGGCCTTGTATTCCTTTTACTGAGAGCTTGCCAGATAGCGAACCGCGGCGACCATTTTTAATCATATCACCCACTACTTTATTTGATGTCGGCTCACCTACAATACAATAATCGATTAATTCGCCACGCGCCTTAAGTACCTCGACCACTTTGACTGTGCCATTGATTGCAGCTGCCTCTTCATCTGAGGTAATTAGTAAGCCAATCGAACCTCGATGATTCGGATGCTCCGCTACAAACTCCTCAATACTAGTAATAAAAGCCGCTAATGAAGTTTTCATATCTGCCGCACCACGTGCGTAGAGCATGCCATCTTTGATCGTAGGCTCAAAGGGTGGCGTATGCCACTTTTCGAGCGGGCCAGAAGGCACGACATCGGTATGTCCAGCAAACACAATTAAGGGACTTGATGTGCCGCGCCGAGCGTAAAAATTATCTACATCATCAAAGCGCATACGCTCAATTTTAAAACCCAGTGGTTCTAGGCGGGCAATCATTAGTTCTTGGCAGCCGGCATCTTCTGGCGTGTAAGAACGACGGGTAAGTAAATCAATCGCAAGACTTAAAGTGGGTGTATTCATAAAAACTCTTTATAGGTGGCTTCTGTAAAGCCTAAGCAAATAATTTTTCCATCACGAACCAACAAGGGTCGTTTTATTAC
>Ga0316232_1002588_pt1 | contig 18366 bp, 20 predicted proteins | sample TBHtaG_FD_206006 | JGI IMG/M metagenome (GOLD analysis project Ga0316232, IMG submission 206006) | Freshwater microbial communities from Trout Bog Lake, Wisconsin, USA - TBH18025_13 | ecosystem: Environmental > Aquatic > Freshwater > Lake > Hypolimnion/Profundal zone | place: USA: Wisconsin... | reverse complement strand
TGTCGACCCTGCCCTGGTGGAGATGGCCCGCAGCTACGGCCTGTCGCGTGCGCAGTTGTATCGGGAGGTGATCCTGCCCGGTGCGCTGCCGCAGATCCTGGTGGGCGTGCGTTTCTCGCTCGGCCTGATGTGGGTGACGCTGATCGTGGCGGAGACGGTGTCTGCGCAGGCCGGCATCGGCTACATGACGATGAATGCGCGCGAGTTCCTGCAGACCGATGTGGTGCTGCTGGGCATCCTGCTGTATGCGCTGCTCGGCAAGCTGGCGGATTGGTTGTCGCGCGGGCTGGAACGTTACTGGCTGCGCTGGCACCCTGGGTATCAAGCGGCGGCCTGAGGCTGAATTGGAGAGACGCATGCAAAGCAATGCCACTGAACACGCCGCGCTGGCCGGCACCGCCCTGCACATCGAACACGTCGTCAAACGCTACGGCGATCGTGAAGTGCTGCATGGCATCGATCTGGACATCACGCCGGGCGAGTTTGTCGTCATCGTTGGCCGCAGCGGCTGCGGCAAGAGCACGCTACTGCGATTGATTGCCGGGCTGGAAGGCATTGACGACGGCCACCTGCGTCGCGACGGTGAAGCAGAAGACGGCCTGCACGACGATGCCCGCGTGATGTTCCAGGACGCCGGTCTGTTGCCGTGGAAGAAAGTGCTCGACAACGTCGCGCTGGGCTTGCCGAAAACGCAGCGTGCGCAAGCCGCTGAAGTGCTTGCGCAAGTCGGACTGGCCGAGCGGGCAGGGGAATGGCCGGCACGCCTGTCAGGCGGACAGCGCCAGCGCGTGGCATTGGCGCGTGCGCTGGTGCATCGACCGCGCTTGCTGCTGCTGGATGAGCCGCTGGGCGCGCTTGATGCGCTCACCCGCATCGACATGCAGAACCTCATCGAAGGCCTGTGGCAGCGCCTGGGCTTTACGGCAGTGCTCGTCACGCACGACGTGGCCGAAGCGGTGGCGCTGGCCGACCGCGTGGTGCTGATCGAAGACGGCCGCATCACACTCGATGAACGCATTGATCTGCCGCGTCCGCGCCATCGTGGTTCGCCCGCGTTTGCGCGGCTGGAGGAATCCATCCTCAACCGTGTGATGCAGCGCAAGATCGATCCGAATGAAGTGACCGATGTGCGTTCGCACACGGCGTGGGCATCACCCTTTGACGTGTCCGCCACATCCGTGCGCTGGGCCGTGTAAGGCGCTGCAAACCTTTCTCCTGAAAACATTCATTGGCACGTAGTGCCGTTGTCATCTAAGAAGGATCATCATGAGCATCCAAGCGATTAACGTACGCAACCAGTTTCGCGGGCAGATCAAGGAGATCATCCGGGGCGACGTGCTCTCGGAGATCGACGTGGAGACGCCGGCCGGCATCGTCACCTCGGTCATCACCACGCGCTCGGTCGACAGCCTTGGCCTGAAGATCGGCAGCGAAGTGGTTGCGCTGGTGAAGGCGACTGAAGTATCGATCGCCAAACTGTAAGGATGGGGAGGAGACGGCGACCCAACAAGGAGCCTCACCCATGAGCCTGATGCACACCACAGCACTCGCACAATTTCTCGGCACGCTGCCGAGCGCCCCGACGCCGGACCGCCAGTTGTGGCGCGACGCCGCCGGCCGCGTGCAGGGCCAGTTCTTCCACTGCGCGCTGACCAGCCTGTTTGAACCGGTCTGGCAACTGGCTGCCGATGGCGCGCTGGCGCCCGCCGGCCACGAAGCGCTGATGCGCACGTGGACGCGCGACGGCGATCTGGGCCTGAACCCGTGGAAGGTGTTTTCGCTGGCGTCGGATGACGGCACGCTGGTCGAACTGGACCGCCTGTGCCGGCTGGTGCATACGCTCAACTATTTTTCCCGCACCGATGCGCGGCGGCTGGTCGTCAATGTGCACGGCCGGTTGCTGGCGGCGGTGGCGGCCGATCATGGCAAGGCATTCCACCGTGCGGTGACGGCGCTTGGGCTGCATCCCGAGCAGTTCGTCATCCAGGTGCCGTCCACGGCCAATGACGATCTGGGGCTGCTGCTGTTCGTGGTGGACAACTATCGGCGCAACGGTTTTGCCGTGGCGGTGCAGGCATCGGACCCGGCGGAAGCCGGCGCGCTGCTCGTGCATGCCCGGCCCGCCTATCTGAAGCTCGATGCACGGCGCGACTGGCGTACACGAAACGTGGTGTCGCTGGCCGATTCCGCACGGGAGTTGGGCGTGACGCTGGCTTTGCGGCGGTGCGAACGCCCGAGCGACCTGGAGCTGGCCCGCGCTGCCGGTATCGCCTATGTGCAGGGCAGCATCCTGCCCGGCGCGGAGCCCGAGCCGGACGCTGTGCCCACGCCACTGGTGGTACCGATGGCGCAGGCGCCGCTGGTGCAACAGCAGCAGTGCGCCGCCGGCCTTTCTCTGACGCAATGAGCACGACCCCATGGCACGCAGCGCACCCGCAACCGCATCGGACGCACCCGCCTGGCAGTGGCCGGCAGACGCCGTCATCCTGACCGTTCCCGGCTTGCATGGCAGCGGCCCTGGCCACTGGCAGACGCGCTGGGAGCAGCGCTTTCCGGCGTGGCGGCGCGTGGTGCAGACGGATTGGTCAACGCCGGACCTGCCACGCTGGTCTGCCCGTGTGGGCGAAGCGGTGCATGCGGCGGTTGCCGAGCGTGCGCCAACCCGCAGCAGGCGCCCTGTGATTCTGGTGGCGCATAGCTTCGGCTGCCTGGCGTCGCTGCACTGGGCGGCTCAGACCAAGGAGGCCGTGGCTGCGGTGCTGCTCGTCGCGCCGGCCGATCCGGACAAATTCGGTGTGCGGGATCTGCTCCCGGCGCGCGCCTTGCCGTTCCCGGCCACGCTGGTCGCCAGTCGCAACGACCCCTGGATGCCGCAAGGCAACGCCATCGACTGGAGCGCGCGCTGGGGCGCCGAATTCATTGACGCAGGCGAGGCGGGCCATATCAACGCCGATTCCAACCTCGGCGAATGGGAAGCCGGCCTGGTCTTGCTCGACCGCCTGATCGGCCGCGCAAGTGCGCAAGACACCACGCGCGATGGCGCCGACTGGCAGGCGCAGTGGGATGTCTTACCGAGCACCCCTTATATCTAAAACGATGATGCACATGCGCAAATATTCGTTTTCGTCATAAGAACAGTCCGCCACAATTGGTTCATCTGCATATCGGCCGCAGTGTTTTGCTCTGCGGCCATTTTTATCGGTGCGCTGATGAGCCTGCCTTCCGCGTTTTTTTCGTCCAAGCGGCGTAAGCCCGCCAACGTGCTGCCCGGCTTCGGGCTGGCGCTGGGCTTTTCGCTTCTGTACCTCGCGCTGATCGTCCTGATCCCGCTGTCGGCAACCGTCCTCAAGACGTTCACCATGACGTGGGATGCGTTCTGGACCACCGTCACCGCGCCGCGCGTGGTGGCGTCGTACAAGCTGACCTTTGGCGCCTCGCTGATCGCTGCGGTGATCAACCTCGTGTTCGGGCTGATCGTGGCGTGGGTGCTGGTGCGCTATCGCTTTCCGGGCAAGCGGTTGATCGACGCGCTGGTGGATCTGCCTTTTGCGCTGCCGACGGCCGTGGCTGGTATCGCGCTCACCGCGTTGTATGCGCCGAATGGCTGGATCGGCTCGCGGCTGGAACCGCTGGGGCTGAAGGTCGCTTTCACACCGCTGGGCATCGTGGTGGCGCTCACGTTCATCGGCTTGCCGTTTGTCGTGCGCACGGTGCAGCCGGTGCTGGAAGATCTGGAGACCGAACTGGAAGAGGCGGCTGCCAGCCTGGGTGCCACGCGCTGGCAGACCTTCATTCGCGTGATCCTGCCGACCTTGCTGCCTGCATTGCTGACCGGTTTCGCGCTGGCGTTTGCGCGTGCCACGGGCGAGTACGGCTCGGTCATCTTCATCGCCGGCAACATGCCGATGGTCTCCTAGATCACGCCGCTGATGATCTATTCCAAGCTGGAGCAGTTCGACTATGCGGGCGCCACGGCGATTGCCGTCGTCATGCTCGGCATCTCGTTCACGCTGTTGCTGGTGATCAACCTGCTGCAGGCCTGGACGCGCCGCCGCGGCAATCGCAACGACACCATCGAACGCGCCCCTGAACCCTTGACCGCCAACGCGGCAGCTGGAGCCTGACATGGCCGGTACTGTTTCCCGTCAACTTGGTCAGTCGCCCGCTGTTGGCCGCCGTGGGGCCACCGCAGAATCCGCTTGGGTGCGCGCCACGCTGATCCTCATATCGTTCGTGTTCCTGGCGCTGTTCCTGTTCGTGCCGCTGGCGAGCGTGTTCTACGAGGCGTTCAAGAAGGGCGTCGACGTCTACCTTGAAGCACTGATCGAGCCCGATGCGCTGTCCGCGATTTACCTGACACTGACGGTCGCGGCGATTGCGGTGCCGCTGAACGTGGTGTTTGGCGTAGCCGCGGCGTGGGCGATCGCCAAGTTCGAGTTTCGCGGCAAGAACCTGCTGCTCACGCTGATCGACTTGCCGTTCTCGGTATCGCCCGTCATTGCCGGCCTGATCTACGTGCTGCTGTTCGGCGCGCAGGGCTGGTTCGGGCCTTACCTGTCCGACCACGACTTCAAGGTCATCTTTGCTGTGCCGGGCATCGTGCTGGCCACGGTGTTCGTCACGTTTCCGTTTGTGGCCCGCGAGCTGATTCCGCTCATGCAGGCGCAGGGCAGCGAAGAGGAAGAGGCCGCCATCGTGCTCGGCGCCTCGGGCTGGCAGACGTTCTTTCGCGTGACGCTGCCGAACATCAAGTGGGGCCTGCTGTACGGCGTGATTCTCTGCAACGCGCGGGCGATGGGCGAGTTTGGCGCGGTGTCGGTGGTGTCTGGCCACATTCGCGGGCTGACCAACACGATGCCGCTGCACGTCGAGATTCTCTACAACGAATACAACTTTGCGGCCGCGTTTGCCGTGGCGTCGTTGCTGACGTTGCTGGCGCTTGTGACGCTGGCACTGAAGACGCTGGTCGAATGGCGCAGCCGCCGCGAGCTGGCAGACGCAGATGCCGGCGTGGGCGAGGGGCCGGGCCAGCGCGTTACGCAACAAACACCGATTTCGAATTCGCACGTCGCCGTGCAATCTCCGCTCGAAGGGAGCGCAGCATGAGCATCCAGGTTCAACACATCACCAAGCGCTTTGGCAACTTCGTTGCCCTCGACGATGTTTCGCTCGACTTCAAGCAGGGCGAGCTGACTGCGCTGCTCGGCCCGTCGGGCTGCGGCAAGACCACGCTGCTGCGCATCATTGCGGGGCTGGAGCATGCGGATTCGGGCAGCATTCATCTGAACGGCGAAGACGCATCGGACCAGCATGTGCGCGAGCGCCAGGTCGGCTTCGTGTTCCAGCATTACGCGCTGTTCAAGCACATGACGGTGTTCGAGAACGTGGCCTTCGGCCTGCGTGTGAAACCGCGCGCGCAGCGGCCGAGTGAAGCGCAGATCCGCGCGAAGGTGAAGGAGCTGCTGGAACTCGTGCAGCTGGATTGGCTGGCCGATCGTTACCCGCCGCAACTGTCGGGCGGACAGCGCCAGCGGATTGCCCTGGCGCGTGCGCTGGCGGTGGAACCTCGCGTGCTGCTGCTCGACGAGCCTTTCGGCGCGCTCGATGCGAAAGTCCGCAAGGAACTGCGCCGGTGGCTGCGCCGCCTGCACGACGATCTGCATGTCACGAGCTTGTTCGTCACGCACGACCAGGAGGAAGCGCTGGAAGTGGCCGACAACGTGGTGCTGATGAACCGTGGCCAGGTGGAGCAGGTGGGCAGCCCCGGCGCCGTCTACAACACCCCGGCCACGCCGTTCGTCTACGGCTTCCTCGGCAACGTCAATCTGTTCCACGGCCGCCTGGAAGAAGGCGAGAGCGGCAGCGTGCTGCACGTGGGCGATTCGGCCATCGCCGTGCCGTCAGGCGGGGTGGATTCGTCCCGCGCCGATCAGGCGGTGGCTTTCGTGCGCCCGCACGAGATCGACCTGGAGCGCTATGCGCCGGGCGCCGAGGGCATTCCCGTGACGCTGCGCCGTGCGCTCACGCTGGGCGCCATCGCGCAGCTTGAGCTGGAGCGCGAAGATACCGACGACATCATCGAAGTCTCCCTGCCCATCGAGCGCTTCCGCGCCGAGGGCTTCCGTGAAGGCGAAACGCTGGTGGTGCGCCCGCGCGCAATCCGGGTATTCGCGCAAGGCAATGCACGGCCCGTCGCGCAAGCCGCCGTGTAACACGACGCTCCGACGACAACCAATACGAGAGGACACGAGCATGAACTTCCAACAACTGCGTTCCATCCGTGAGGCGGTGCGCCGCCAGTTCAACCTGACTGAAGTCGCCAACGCGCTGTACACGTCGCAGCCCGGCGTGTCGCGCCAGATTCGCGAGCTGGAGGATGAACTGGGCGTGGAGATTTTCGAGCGCTATGGCAAGCGCCTGACGGGCCTGACCGAGCCGGGCCGCGAGATCGTCCGCATTGTCGAGCGGTTGTTGCTGGAAGCGGAAAACCTGCGCCAGGCCGGCGAGGAATTCTCGGGCCGACAATCCGGCCGCCTGACCGTGGCGACGACGCACACGCAAGCGCGCTATGCGCTGCCCAAGGTGGTGCAGTCGTTCCGCAAGGAGTATCCGCACGTCACGCTGGCGCTGCAGGAAGCGTCGCCTTCGCACATCGTCGAGCTGTTGCTGACAGGGCAGGCCGATATCGGCATCGCCACCGAGGCGGTGGCCAACGAGCCGGGGCTGACGTCGTTCGAGGCGTACCGCTGGCGCCACGTGCTGGTGGTCAGCCCGGACCATCCGCTGACCAAGAACCCGCTTCCCACGCTCGAAGACGTGGCGCAGTATCCGCTCATCACGTACGACGCGGGCTTCACGGGCCGACGCAACATCGACGCGGCATTTGGCAGCGCCGGCCTGCATCCCGAGATCGTGCTGACCGCCATGGACGCCGACGTGATCAAGACCTATGTGGCGCTGGACGTGGGCGTGGGCATCATCGCGTCGATGGCGTATGACGGGCGCAAGGACGACAACCTTGTCTGCATCGGCGCGGACCATCTGTTCGAGCCGAATACCACGCGTGTGGCGGTGCGCCGTGGCGCGTACCTGCGTGGCTATGCGCATGATTTCATCGGGATGTTCGCGCCGCATCTGTCGCGCGAAACGGTTGCCGAGGCGGTGGCTTCCACGGTGGTGACGCAATCCGCGCGGGAGGCGCTGGCGGCGTAATCGTCCCGCGCTCGGAGCCGGCTGCGCGCCGTTCATCCGTCCAATCGCACCATTCGTCGCATACGCATGGCGCCTGCCCAGGCGCCATTCCTATACTGCGGACATCCTCGGCTCCACAAGAGACCGCCATGTCCGCCGTGCCCTACACCCAAACTTCCGCAACCGTCGAGTCTGACGACGCTCTGCTGCGCCGCGCGCGCCACCGCGCGGGCGCGCGCCTGGGGTTCCGCATTCACCTGATGTCATTCATGGCTGTGAGCGCCGGGCTGGCGGCGATTGCGCTGTCGCGCGGCCAGCTCTGGTTTGTCTGGCCACTGTTGGGTTGGGGGTTGGGCCTGGCCGCGCACGGCCTCAGCCTGGCCTGGAGCCGGGGCAACGGCTACCAGCGCATGGTCGACCAGGAACTCGCCCGTTTGCGCGAGCAGGCCGCCCGCCGGTGATGCGGGAAACCCCAAGCTTCAACGCCGGAGAACCGTCCGGTAAGATCGCCAGCATGTTCGCCAATGTGTCGTTCCCTTCGCTTGCAGACTGCATGCGCCTGGCCCGGCGCTGGGTGATCCGCTATACCGTCATCATCGTCATCAATACGGTGATTGCGGCGGTGCTGGCGTTCGGCATCCGGCCGGAAGAGACCTTCTGGAAAGACTTCATCTTCAGCCAGGCAATTGGGCTGTCGATGTTTTCGTTGATCGGCATCCCGCGTCACGTGCTCTGGGGCGACGGCCCGCCCAACAAGAAAATGTTTCCGTGGATCATCGTGGGCGCAGTGCTGATCGGCGTGCCGCTGGGGCAGTGGATCGCGCGGACGATCCTGTGCCTGAACAACCCTAACGCGGAACCCTGGCGAGCCGACAGCCTGCGCATGAGTTTCATCATCGCCATGCTGGCCGCGCTGGGCGCAACGTATTACTACTGGTCGCGCGGCAAGCTGGCCGCATTGCAGCGCCAGGCTGCGCTCGATGCGCTGGAGCGGGAAGAAGCCGAGAAGCAGGTCGTACGTGCGCAACTGATGGCGCTGCAGGCGCAGATCGAGCCGCACTTCCTGTTCAACTCGCTGGCCCACGTCGATGTGCTGATCGCCCGGGACCCGGCTGCGGCGCGGCGTCTGCTGCAGCATTTGATCGGCTTTCTGCGCAGCTCGCTCTCGCACGCACGCGCCGAGCAGTGCACGCTCGCGCAGGAATTTGCCCTGCTGCGCGCGTATCTCGACATCCAGGCGCTGCGCTTCGGCAATCGCCTGCGTTTCTCCTTGGCGCTGGACGACGCCATCGCCAACATCGTCATCCCGCCGATGCTGATTCAGCCGCTGGTGGAAAACGCCGTGGTGCACGGTATCGAGCCCGCACGCGAGGGCGGCGAGATCGCCTTGTCTGCGCGCCTGGCGGCCAGCAGCGAGGGCGAGCGGCTCGTGCTGGAAGTGCGCGATACGGGTGTCGGTTTCGGCAATGACGGCGCCAAGGGATCGGGGCTGGGGCTCACGCACGTGCGTGAACGCCTGTCGCGCTTGTTTGATGGCGATGCACGCCTGACGATCACGGAGACCGTTCCGCACGGCGTGACGATCATCGTCGAACTGCCGCTGGCGCACGAAACGGCGCCCGTACCGTCTCAAGCCGACGCGCCGGAATGGCGCTGCCGCTTTTCGCGCTCCGCGGCCAACGCCACTGCCACCGATGCACTGTCTTCGCGCGTATCCGCCGGAACCTGATCGATGCCTGCTTCCCCACGCTTGCTGATTGCCGACGACGAACCGGCACTGGCTGAGAACCTCGTCGCTGAACTGGCGGCGCTATGGCCCGAGGCCACGTTGCTGCCGGCCGTGCACGATGGGCAATCCGCGCTCGACGTGGTTGACGACGCGGCCGACGGGCAGGCGCCCGATGTGGTCTTTCTCGACATCCGCATGCCGGGGTTGTCGGGCATTGACGTGGCGCGCGAGCTGTCGGATCGGGAAGACCGTCCGCTGGTGGTGTTCGTGACCGCGTATGACCAGTTCGCGCTCGATGCCTTCGAGCAGGCCGCGGTCGACTACGTGCTCAAGCCCGTGCAGACCGAGCGCCTGGCCGAGACCATCAAGCGGCTGAAGGACCGGCTCGGCACGCGCCCGAACGGCAACGCCAGCGCCGCTGCCACGGACCCCGCGCAGACGCTGGCGGAACTCGTCGAGCGTCTTGCCGGCCTGCAGGGCGCTGCGCAAACGCGTGCCACGCCGCAGGGCGGCTATCTGCGCTTTATCAAGGCGCTGGTCGGGCAGGAGGTGCGCTTCATCCCCGTGGATGACGTGATCTATCTGGAAGCGACCGACAAGTACGTCAACGTGGTTTCGGCCAGCGGAGAATCCCTCATCCGCACCAGCCTGCGTGACCTGCTGACCCAGCTCGACCCCGAGCACTTCTGGCAGGTGCATCGCGGTACGGTGGTCAACGTGGCGCATGTGTCGAGCGCGGTGCATCTGTCGCTGGGCCGCCTGGGGCTGAAAATCCGCGGGCGCACCGAGACGCTGCCCGTCGCGCGGCAATACGCACATTTGTTCCGCCAGATGTAGTCGCCACGGCGGCGCGTTCCGCTATGATCCATCGTGTCGTCAACGGATCGAGAGCGCGAGCACCCGCCATGGAGACACCAGCCGCACGCCCCGCCAGCCTTGTCGTTGAGCCCCGCCACGGCGGCCAGATTCTTGTTGATGCACTGCTGGCCCATGGCGTCGACATGGCCTTCGGCGTGCCCGGCGAGAGCTACCTGTCTGTGCTCGAAGGCTTTTATCAGCGCCGCGACCGCGCACGCTTCATCGTCTGCCGGCAAGAGGGCGGTGCGGCCAACATGGCGGATGCGTACGGCAAGCTCACCGGCCGCCCCGGCATCGTCTTCTGCACGCGCGGGCCGGGCGCCACCAACGCCAGCATTGGCGTACACACTGCGTTTCAGGACTCCACGCCGCTGATCCTGTTCATCGGCCAGGTCGGCCGCGATTTCGTCGACCGGGAAGCGTTTCAGGAAATCGACTACCGCCGCATGTTCGGCCAGATGGCCAAGTGGGTCGCGCAGATCGATAGCGTCGAACGCATCCCCGAATACATCGCACGCGCCTTCCAGACTGCCACCGCCGGCCGCCCCGGCCCGGTTGTGCTGGCGCTGCCCGAAGACATGCTGACCGACGTCGCCACCGTGGCTGATGTGCCGCCCGAGGTGGCAACGAAAGCCCGCGCGATGGCGTGGCCCAGCCCGCATGATCTTGCCCGGCTGAAGACGCTGCTGCAGGACGCCGAGCGCCCGATGCTGCTGCTGGGCGGTTCCGGCTGGACGCCGCAAGCCGCCGCCCGCATGCAGGCCTTTGCCGAGCGCTGGAATCTGCCCGCAGGCTGCGTGTTCCGTCGGCAAGACCTGTTCGACAACCGCCACCCCAATTACGCCGGTGATGTCGGTATCGCCATCAACCCGAAGCTCGCGGCGCGCGTGAAAGACGCCGACGTCGTGCTTGCCATCGGCACACGCCTGGGCGAGATGACGACCTCGGGCTACACGCTCTTCGATGTGCCGCGCCCGAAGCAGACGCTCGTCCACGTGCACGCCGGTGCGGAAGAGTTGGGACGCGTCTACCAGGCTGATCTGATGATCCACGCGTCGATGCCCGCGATTGCCGAAGCGCTGGATGGCGTGTCGCCTGATGCGCCGCCGCGTTGGTCCGCCTGGACAGAAGCCGCCAATGCCGATTACCGCGCCAACATCGTGCCACCGCCGTTTGGCGGCAAGGGCATCGACATGGCCCGCGCCATGCAATGGCTGCGCGAGCGCCTGCCTCGCCACAGCATCTTGACCAACGGCGCAGGCAACTACGCCACGTGGCTGCATCGCTTCTATCAATACGGTGCGCTGGCGGCAGGCTCGCGAACGCAACTCGCCCCCACGAGCGGGGCGATGGGCTATGGCGCCCCCGCTGCGGTGGCCGCCAAGATCGTCAGCCCCGACACGCCCGTCATCTGCATGGCCGGTGACGGTTGCTTCCTGATGAACGGCCAGGAACTGGCGACCGCCATGCAGTACAACGCGCCGGTGATCTTCATCGTGGTCAACAACGGCATGTACGGCACCATCCGCATGCACCAGGAACGCGAGTACCCCGAGCACGTGAGCGGTACCGAGCTGCGCAACCCGGACTTCGCCGCATTGGCCAGAGCCTACGGCGCCGAAGGGCATACGGTGCGCTCGCTTGAAGGCTTCCAGTCTGCGGTGGAGACGGCACTTGCCGCGCTTGTGGCGAGCATCATCGAAGTGCAGACCGATCCGAACATCATCAGCCCACGCGCGACGATCGATTCGTTGCATGCACAGTCACGCAGTTGATTCCGCTTTCATTTCTTGTTTTCGCCAACGCCCATCCACCATTGCCATGACGATGATTCCCGTAACTGACTTGTGCGACATGCACGAAGACAAGCTGGTGTATGGAAGCCTGCGCGTGCTCACGCCGGTGTTCCGCAGCTTCGGCAAGCGCGCCGCGTTTGCCGGCCCGGCTTCCACGCTCAAGGTGTTTGAAGACAACGGCCTGGTACGCGCCGCGCTGGAAGAACAGGGCGCCGGCCGCGTGCTGGTGATCGACGGGGGTGGCTCGCTGCGCTGTGCGCTGGTGGGCGGCAACCTCGGCAAGCTGGCCGAAGAGAACGGTTGGGAAGGGATTCTGCTCAACGGCTGCGTGCGCGATACGCGCGAGCTGGCCGAATGCAACGTCGGCATTCACGCCCTGGCCGTGCATCCGCGCAAGAGCATCAAGAAAAACGCCGGGCAGCGCGAAGTCGGCGTGCAGATGCCGGGCGCTTACATCCAGTCTGGCGAGTGGATCTATGCCGATGAAGACGGCGTGCTGGTTTCGCAGGACATGCTCGAATGACCCGCGCCAATGCCATCCACGTATTCGTCTACGGCACGCTGCGGGCCGGTGAGGCGAATGATTTGCGCGTTGCCGCGGCCAAGCGTGGCATTCCCGAACCGGAGCTGCTCGGTACCGCCACGTTGCACGGCCGTCTGTACGACTTTGGTGCGTACCCCGGCCTCGTGCTGGACCCGACCGGCACCGCCGTACGTGGCGATGTATATCGCATCGATGCGGCGCTCGTTCCCGTGCTGGACGAGATCGAAGAGGTCTACCCCGGCGGCGATGCGCTGTTCCTGCGGGAGAACCACGCCGTCGTCATGCTGGGCAGCGAACCGGTCGACTGCATTGTCTATCCGGTCAGCCCGCAGCACATTGCGGGGCGCCCCGTCATCACGGGCGGAGATTGGGTGGCGCATCGACTGTCTCGAGGCTGATTCCGATTTTGAGGGGGAGGGGCGCGCGATATAATTCGCGCGCTGTTCATTCGAGCAGCCGGGTTTAGCAGCCCACCAGATGTGCCATCTAGACGGACAATGTCCGGTGCTTGCGCACGCCTATGCTTCATGGCGGGCCGGGCGGTGAGACCTTCGGGTCTGCCGGTTTCTAGATGGCCGGTCTGCTAACGCCGTCGTCAGGCCCGCCACCCTCGTTTAGCAGCGAGCGGCTGGCCTCTTCATCTAGGAGACGTCATGTCTATCGCATCAAGCGGGCATCGCCCCGCGTCTTATCCTTCCCCACCGTCTTGCATCCCCTGGCATCCGTTTTACGGAGGTGCACGTTGAACGCGCTACGGCACTACCAATCGGGCGCCCTCGCAGCCAAGGATTTTCTTTGCCGTACGCACGTTGATGCGCGTGCCGGCCGGCCCTTTGTGGCTATGCGGCTACGCTCGAAAATCGACGGCATCACGCATGCCCTGCCGCGCGAGTTTCGGGCCGGTTTCATCGATGCGATCTATGTGTTCTTAGCGGCGGCCCTGCAAGGCAAGGCGCCCGATCTTCTGCAGTGGGACGTTTTGGCGGACGTAGAGCGGGCGTCCTGATTCCCCACACTTATCCTTCACCATCCCGAACGCCGCACCTGCGGCGTTTTTTGTGGCACCGCGATGTGATGGAGAGATATCCACGATTTTTCATAATGCGGAAAGGGGTTTTGGTCCGCAAAAATTCGCACCGCGCGGCACCATCCCTGCCTTTCATGATAGAAAAAATCTTTCCGTATCATGAAATATGGTTCATAAGTATTTGAAAAATAAAGAATAAAAAGTTTTGCCTGTACACATGTTCTCCTTGTTGCGCTGCACCCGCCCTTTCTACACTCTTATATAAGACATATGACTTGAGCCAACCAGCAGCGCCCCAAGAAGGCGCCAGCGGCTCAAGGCGCAGAGTGAGATACCGGTTTTTATTTGATGGATGCGATCAAACAGGAGAGTGCGATGTCACGCGAACTCGAAGTGCAAAAGCTGCAGAAGGAATGGGATACCAACCCGCGTTGGAAGGGCATCAAGCGTGGTTACACCGCTGAAGATGTCGTGCGCCTGCGTGGTTCGCTGCAGATCGAACATACGCTGGCCAAGCGTGGTGCCGAAAAGCTGTGGAACCTGATCAACAACGAACCCTTCGTCAACGCCCTGGGCGCACTGACGGGCAACCAGGCCATGCAGCAGGTCAAGGCCGGATTGAAGGCGATCTATCTGTCGGGCTGGCAGGTTGCGGGCGATGCCAACAGCAACGGCGAGATGTATCCGGACCAGTCGCTGTACTCGGTGGACTCGGTGCCCAAGGTCGTGAAGAAGATCAACAACACCTTCCAGCGCGCTGACCAAATCCAATGGTCGGAAGGCAAGGACGACATCGACTTCTTCGCCCCGATCGTGGCGGACGCAGAAGCCGGTTTCGGCGGCGTGCTGAACGCGTTCGAACTGATGAAGGCCATGATCGAGGCTGGAGCCGCGGGCGTGCACTTTGAAGACCAGTTGGCCGCCGTGAAGAAGTGCGGCCACATGGGCGGCAAGGTTCTGGTGCCGACCCGTGAAGCCGTGAGCAAGCTCGTCGCCGCGCGTCTGGCTGCCGACGTGATGGGCGTGCCGACCGTGCTGATCGCCCGCACCGACGCAGAGGCGGCGGACCTGTTGACTACCGATGTGGACGAGAACGACAAGCCGTTCTGCACCGGCGAGCGCACCGTCGAAGGCTTCTACCGCACCAAGCCCGGTCTGCAGCAGGCCATCTCGCGCGGTCTGGCCTACGCAGAAGTGGCTGACCTCGTGTGGTGCGAAACCGGCAAGCCGGATCTGGAATACGCCAAGAAGTTTGCGGAAGCCATTCACGCCAAGTTCCCGGGCAAGATGCTGGCCTACAACTGCTCGCCGTCGTTCAACTGGAAGAAGAACCTGGACGACGTCACGATCGCCCGATTCCAGAAGGAGCTTGGCGCAATGGGCTACAAGTTCCAGTTCATCACGCTGGCCGGTTTCCACGCCCTGAACTACTCGATGTTCAACCTGGCCTACGGCTATGCCCGCAACCAGATGAGCGCTTTCGTGGAGCTGCAAGAGGCCGAATTCAAGGCGGCGGAAAAGGGCTTCACCGCGGTGAAGCACCAGCGCGAAGTCGGCACGGGCTACTTCGATGCCGTGACGCAGACCATCGAACGCGAGGCGTCGACCACGGCGCTCAAGGGCTCGACGGAAGACGAACAATTCTTCGAAGAAACGGCGCAAGCCAAGAAGGTTGCCTGAGGCTGCCGACGCATCCGGCACCTAGGTATCCGGGCCGGCCGTGCTGACCACACGCCGGCCTCTCGAACCGCGCTTCCTCAACGGCGCGGTTTTTTTTTCGTTTTGGCTGATAAAAAAAGAGAAGCCGCCCGGGGCGGGGCGGCTTGCGTAGCGTGAGCGCCGCGGGCTTCAGCGATAGACGATCACCGGAATCTCGGTATGCGTGAGCACCTTCTGCGTTTCGCTGCCGAGCAGCAGCCCGGCCAACCCGCGCCGGCCGTGCGAGGCCATGAAGATGACGTCGCAGCCATGGCGTTCGGCCGCGTCGATGATGCCCATGTACGGGACGGCGAAGCAGCTCATGTCGGTGTCGCAGCGAATACCAGCGCTGACGGCGGCGTCCTCCACGTCCTTGAGGACCACGCGGGCCTGCGCTTCGACCCGCTCCTTGAACGCCTGCGGTGTCTCCACAACGATCTCGGAGAACGGCGTGTACGGGTATTCCTCAAGGCAGGTGTAGGCCGTCAGGCGCGCGCCCAGCGTCTTGGCAAAGTCGAGCGCGCCCGCCACCGCCTTGCGCGACAGCTCGGAACCATCGGTGGGGATGAGGATGTGCTGGAACATGCGGCCTCCTGAGGTGGTATGCGGGAAGATGTTCTTGTCTTGATTGTAGGCCGCATGCGGCGTTTCACCCACTCGGGGTGATTGCTAATCCATCCCGATCAAGGCGTCTGCCCGGCGCCAGTAGGCCGGGTTGCCATACGTGTTCTTTAGAAAATCGATAAAAAGACGCACGCGCAGCGGCAGATGCTTGCGCTGCGGAAACACCGCATGGATGCCAATCGGCGGCGCTTCAAAGGCATCGAGCACCGTGACCAGCTTGCCCGTGGCAATGTCGTGTCCGACCTCCCACCATGAGCGCCACGCCAGGCCATAGCCTTGCAGGCACCACTCGCGCAGCACGGCGCCGTCGGTGCATTCCATCGTGCCCGACACCTTGACGGTGACGGCCTTGCCGCCTTGCTGGAAGACCCAGCCGCGCTGCACGTTGGCACTGGCGCCAAAGGCCAGACAGTTGTGCGTCGAAAGCTGCTCCACCTGCGTTGGAACGCCGCGGCGCTCCAGGTACGACGGCGCAGCCACCACCACGCGGCGGTTTTCCCACAGGCGGATCGAAACGAGGCTCGAATCGGGCAGGTCGCCCAGGCGGATCGCGCAATCGAAGCCTTCGTTGACCAGGTCGACGACACGGTCGCCCAGGTCCAGCGTCATCGAGACATCGGGATGCGTCTCGATGAAGTCCGGCACCATCGGCGCGACATGGCGGCGGCCAAAACCGGCCGGGGCGGTCACGCGCAGGTGCCCGCTGGCTTTTACGCCACCGGCCGAGACGCTGGCCTCGGCGTTGTGCAGGTCATTGAGAATACGTTGGCAATCTTCCAGGAACGCCGATCCCTCGAACGTGAGGGTGATGCGCCGCGTGGTGCGCACGAGCAGCTTTACGCCCAGGCGCTCCTCCAGCGCGTCGATGCGGCGCCCGATGATGGCAGGCGCCACGCCCTCCGCGGCGGCGGCGGCGGACAAGCTGCCGCGTGTGGCGACGGCGACAAAGGTTTCGAGCTGCTTGAAATGATCCATGCCTGATGTATACCGTGGCAACCGGGGCCTGCGGGATTGTGACGAATATAAAGGTTATCACTCGTCATTCCATTGGTAAAAGTTAAAGATCAAGTGACCATTGCCGTCTTTGTGCGGTGCGTCAGCTTTTCTACAATGGCCCTCGTTGCGAAGGTCGGCAAGGCGTTCTGCGTAATGGAACGTACAAGCGGGTAGCCTTCGGGTCCGTGGAGCTTCTGATGCGTTCGATTCGGGCGGTGGTGTTCGATGCCTATGGCACGTTGTTCGACGTGTATTCCGTGGCCGCGCGCGCCGAGCAACTGTTTGCCGGCAAGGGCGAAGCACTGTCGGTGCTGTGGCGCGACAAGCAGATCGACTACACGCGCATCCGCTCGCTGGCCGGCCCCTCGGGTGAACACTACAAGCCGTTCTGGGACATCACCGTCGATGCGCTGCGCTATGCGGCGGCACGCCTGGGCGTAGAGCTTTCCGCCCACGACGAAGCCACGCTGATGCGCGAATATGCCTGCCTGTCGGCGTTTCCCGAGAACGTGCCCGCGCTGCGCCGCCTGCGTGAGATGGGCTTGCCGCTGGGCATCCTCTCCAACGGCAACCCGCAGATGCTCGACATTGCCGTGAAGAGTGCCGGCATGTCCGGGCTGTTCGATCACGTGCTGTCGGTCGACGCGGTCAAGCTCTACAAGACCGCGCCGCAGGCCTATGCGCTGGCGCCACAAGCGTTTGGTGTGCCGGCGGAACAGATTCTGTTTGTCTCGTCCAATGGCTGGGATGCCTGCGGCGCGACGTGGTACGGCTTCACAACGTTCTGGATCAACCGCCTGGGGCATCCGCCCGAGGCACTCGACGTGGCGCCTACCGCGGCCGGCCACGATATGCGCGATCTGCTGCAGTTCGTGCAGGCAACACAAGCGACGTAAGGCATTGCATTGAATCGGCCCAGTCATAGGGCCAAAGTAAGACCAAAGCGCGTTCAACCCTCACATCATCCTCTGGAGAACAACCATGGCGCTCACGCTGCCCCAAGGCATGGAGATCAAGGCTGAGATTCTGCCGGCCTATGAAGACATTCTGACCCCCGAAGCGCTGGCGCTGGTCGCCAAGCTGCACCGTGCCTTCCAGCCGCGTCGTAAAGAGCTGCTGGCTGCCCGTGTCGAGCGCGCCAAGCGCCTGGACGCCGGCGAGCGCCCGGATTTCCTGCCGGAAACCAAGGCCGTGCGTGAAGGCGACTGGAAGGTTGCTCCGATCCCGCCGGCACTGCATTGCCGCCGCGTGGAAATCACCGGCCCGGTCGATGCCAAGATGGTCATCAACGCGTTCAACTCGGGCGCGGACAGCTACATGACCGACTTCGAAGATTCGAATTCGCCGAGCTGGCACAACCAGATCCAGGGCCAGGTCAACCTGAAGGCTGCCATTCGCCGCACGCTCACGCTGGAGCAGAACGGCAAGACCTACAAGCTCAACGACAAGATCGCCACGCTGCAGGTGCGTCCGCGCGGCTGGCATCTGGACGAGAAGCATGTGCTGATCGACGGCGAGCGCGTGTCCGGCGGCATCTTCGACTTTGCGCTGTTCCTCTTCCACAACGCAAAGGAGCAGATCGCGCGTGGCGCCGGCCCGTTCTTCTACCTGCCGAAGATGGAAAGCCATCTGGAAGCGCGCCTTTGGAACGACATCTTCGTGATGGCACAGAACGAGATCGGCCTGCCGCAAGGCACGATCAAGGCCACTGTGCTGATCGAAACCATCCTCGCCGCGTTCGAGATGGAAGAAATCCTGTACGAACTGCGTGAGCACAGCGCAGGCCTGAACGCCGGCCGTTGGGACTACATCTTCTCGTGCATCAAGAAGTTCAAGGTCGACAAGAACTTCTGCCTGGCCGATCGCGCCAAGGTGACGATGACCTCGCCGTTCATGCGCGCCT
>Ga0316232_1002587_pt1 | contig 18372 bp, 12 predicted proteins | sample TBHtaG_FD_206006 | JGI IMG/M metagenome (GOLD analysis project Ga0316232, IMG submission 206006) | Freshwater microbial communities from Trout Bog Lake, Wisconsin, USA - TBH18025_13 | ecosystem: Environmental > Aquatic > Freshwater > Lake > Hypolimnion/Profundal zone | place: USA: Wisconsin... | reverse complement strand
TCGCCGCCGCCGTGCCGAGGGAGGAAATCCAAGCGGAAATGCGGCTCAAGCTCGGATGCACTGCGCGGACATACTTATAGGGCGGGTGGTGGGCGACTTCCGGCAGCGGCAGCCTGTCGAATTTGAAATGCGCCGCCAGTTTCATGCAATCGCCGTCGGAAATGCAGGGAAAGCGTGCCAGCGAATAACCCGCGGCGATGGCAGCGAGGGCGGCCAGTGGCGCGGCAAAACGAACGAGGTTTTTTTTCATTCAGGTTTCCTTGAGTTGGCGGGTTGGCAAACAGTGATTTTGAATCCGTTGGCGCCAGATTTCATAGACGGGCACCTCGGCATCGGCGGGCAGGTTTTCCAGCGCCGCATCCGTGATTTGCGCCGCGGCGTCGGCGGACAAGCCGCACAGGATCCTGGTCGCCAAGTGGGTGTAGTCGGCCAGGTTGCCCGCCCGCTGCCGCGCCTTGGCGGCGAAGGCAGCGCCTTGGGCGAGCTGCGGTCGAAACGCCCCGGCTTTTTCGCGCAGTTCAACCAGCGAAGCTTCGCCGGCCATGCCCGCGTATGTCGCGGCCAGCCCGATGCCGCTCCACAAATCGGGTTGCCGTTCGGCAGAAAAAATCGCGATCATTTGTGCGATCAGCCCGTTGTTTCCGCCATTGACAAACCAGAACGAGCGGCCAAGTCCCTGATCAAAAACCCGCCGCTCGTAGCCGGACAGCTTCGGGGGAGCGGGCTGCCCAGCGCCATATTTTGGCCAGTGAAAAAATCCCTCGTGAAATCCCCAACCGTCAAACGCCAGCCAGCCGAGCAGGGGGTCCAACTTCCGTTGCGAGCGGCGAAAACCGAACGGCGCGCGCGCCCAAACCCAGCCGATGCCGACGTGCAGCATGTAAGCATGGGCTTCCCCCGCGCCTTGGAGTAATGTGCGGAGGCGGTCGCGCCGCCAGGGAGTCAGCCAGTCGAGCAATGCCAGTCCCATCGCCGCGCCTTCAAAGGCAAAGCCGCGCAGTTCCCCTTCCACTCCTTCCAGCCTGACGGTCAATTCGGAAATGGACTCGCATTCCACGGCGAGATGGTAGCCGGTCAGAAACGTGCCGCCCACCAATTCCAGTCGGTTCCGCACCGCCTCCGATGCTCCCCGAAACCCACGCTGCTGAAAGTCCACCGCCTCGACAGGGAGGCCAAGCACACGGCGTCGGATAGCTCCGAAAGCGGTTTTCATGTGCGGTTGAGTTTTATTGTTCCAAGTCCGAGACAAAACTTAATGCTGGAGGTCGGTTTTGTCAACAACAAAACTAAATGTTCACATAACTCAGGTGCATGATAATTCTTCATCGGCGAGCGGCAGGACGTCATTCCCCGCCGACTGGGTTTGAAATATGCCGCCTGACTCTCGCTGAAGGTGATGTCGCCCGCCGCGTTTCCTTTGCCTGCATTTTAGCCGCACTAGAATTTGAAGCTGGTCTGGAGATAAACGAAATCCGCATCGCGCGCGCCGCCGTTGGCGGCCTGGCTTTCCGCGATATAATCGCCGCTGAACAAATGGCCGTAACCGGCCTCGACCTGCGCGAAGCGCGTGACCGCATACCCGGCAACAAGAGTGAGTTCCGTGCCGACGAACGGATTGTAGTTGGGATGGATGCCGTAGCCGCCAGTGGCGCGCGGTGTTCCGGCCGCTGTGTAAAGGTAGTCGCGGGTGTCCGCCAGCCAGAACGCGTTGCCCATGACCACCACGCTCAGGCGCTTGGACGGCTTCAGCGTGAGATTGACGCCCAGATCCTGGAGGTTCTGCAAGGAAAACAAATCCATCGAGCCGAAAAATTTGTGGGGCGACGGATACAAGGTGTCGAACGTGCCGTGCGTACCGCTGCCGTCCGAGCCGGAGGCGTAACCGAATTCCACGCCGAGCCGCGGCGCGGCCCAGACATCGGCAAACGTGTAGCCGGCCGCGGACACGAGCATATACGCACTCTGGTTAAGCCGGGCGGCGGTGGCCGTGGGCGCAAAGTCACCAAATTGGTACGCCCCTTCGAGCGTGTAGTCGAAATTATACAATTCACCGGGCTTGGATTTCAAACGGCCGCCGACCGTGTAAATATCGCGCGCGGTGGGCTGGGGAAACTCGGGGTCGGAATCGTAGCTGATGGCCGAGCGCGAGGCATTGCGCGCGAGCAAATAGCCTTCCAGGATCGTTTTCGGAACGGGCGTCAGCGTGGCATAAATGCCCGAAAGCCAGTCTTGGTCGTTTGACAGGTTGAACTGGTCCTCGCGCGGCACCACCGGCAGGCCAGTGAAAGCGTCCACGCTGCCCCAAGCGGCCTGCCAGCGCAATTTCGCGGCGTCGAACGACCGGGCGATGTTGTTCCAGTCGGAAACGCCGATGAGCCGCTCTTCACCGTAAATCAATTCCTGCCGGCCCGCTTTTAGCGTGAGCGGGAATTCGTTGGTATTGCCCACCTTGAAATAGGCCTGGTGCAAGTTCAGGATGTCCGATTCCGGGCCATAGCCGGGGGTTTTCGAAGTGCCGGCGACGACGGGCGAATTGGCGTACGCGGCACGGTGATCGCCCGCGGCCAAACTGCTCTGGCCTTCCACGCAGGCGCTCCACCAATCGTCCGAATATCCCGCGTGCAGCCGGATGCGGGAAAGCAAATACTGGTTGTCCACGCTCGCACCGTGATCGCGGAAATCCACCGATCCGGCCTTGCCCGCGATGCTGTAGCCTTCGTAAGCCACATAGCGTTCGCGAGCCACGCCGCCGATGTCCCAATGGTTGGTGTAGCCCTGCGGCGCGAGCAGGTATTCATTGATGAAGCCGGGAAACGGCGCCGGCGGCGGCGGTGGCGTATATTGAGCGTTCGCTTGCTCAAGCGCAGCTAGCACAAGGGCGCCAGCGGAGAGGGTGGTGGTGGTTTTCATTGCTGGCTGGTTTGGTTTTGGGCAGTTTTAATGCTTAATCCGGCATGTCAAGAACAATGCTAAACTTGCGTACAAAAGGACCTTTTTGATTAATCCGAGCCATCCCTCGCGCCGGACGCGGCTTCCCAAATATGATCGCTGCGGTTCGCCCTGGAAAGACCGGGAAGACTTGATCCCCGGATGGCCTGCGCAGCCTCACGGTCCGGGTGGCGGCGGCAAATCGTCTCCAGGCAACCGCTCCACCATGGGCGGCAACGCGCTGGATTCTTCGCCCGGCTCCAAATCCATAACCTGCTCAATCACATCCCGCAGTTCCTGAAACGTAAACGGTTTGAGGAGCAAAGCATCCACGTGCGCCGCCGGCCGGCCAAACGCCTTGTATTCTTCCACAAAGCCGGTCGCCATGATCACACGTTGTGCCGGCCAATGTTCCCGAATGTGAACGACCAATTGATCGCCGGACATGCCGGGCATGGAGAAATCAGTAATGACCACGTCAAAACGGTGCCGGGCCAGCAGCGCCAGGGCCGCTTCGCCGCCCTCCGCCTGCTCAACTTGGTGGCCACAATGCGCCAATAACTCGGTGATCGCGCCGCGCACCGTGGGCTCATCGTCCACCACCAATATCTTCGCTCCTTTTTTCAATCAGCACTCCTTTCTCCTTAGGTAAGTGACTCTAAACCCTTTGGCCGGGTTTGCAACTTAAAACTCAATGCCGCTCGCGGGGCTGGTCTGGGTCCCTTTGATTGGCCCGGAACGGGAGACTGGAAAGTCCTCAGAACCCGCCGACAGGGATGTCGGCGTTACGTGGCAGCAGACATCCTAGCCCGGCGAGGAGCCGGGCTTCCCAGCCTGGCGGGGAAGCGGCAACTGCCAACCAGAGCTTGTTGGAATTCTGCCACGCTGCACCCCCGTCCCACGCTGATTCCGGGCGGCAAGGATGCCGCCACGTCAGGCACGGATGCCTGACGCCACGCCGTAGCGACAGTCTTTCCAACCTGGCCGCCGACAAAATCCGCAGTGAGTTTGACTTGCGTCAATTCCTTCCAACCTTGCTCAGGTCATAGTATGCGCATGAGTGAAATGCCTTTGATCGCTGTTACCCGGGAAAAAATCCTGTCTCTGAGCGAGGAGACCAAGTTTGCCGCCAACGGCATCGTGAGCCGGACTCTGCTGCGCACGGGAAATATGCGCATGGTGTTGTTCGGCTTTGCCGAGGGCCAGGAGCTCACTGAACACACCTCCACGCAGTCGGCTGTGGTCCAGATTTTGTCTGGTGAATGCGAGTGTTCGCTGGCCGGCAAACCGCACCCGGTCAAAGCCGGCGACCTGATCTACCTGCCGCCAAACCTGCCGCACGCAATCAGTGCGACGAAGCAATTTTCGATGCTGCTGACACTATCCAAGCCAGAACCGGTTTCCGCCGATTCCGCCAAGCCATGAGCGACAACCTCGCCCCGCTGGTGCCCGGGAGAACTCGTGCAAGGGGCGCGTGCCATTTGCCACCGGCATGGGCGCCGGAGCGTTCTTGCCAGCGGATCACGATGAATGAAGTCGTCCCTGGCAGGACAGGCGTCCGCAGCGCTTAACCAACCACGAAGAAAAACATAGACAAAATGAATACATCAATCGAAACGATAATCGGCGCGGCGGAAACCGAACCGGCTTCGAAAGCGTTCACGCCACCCGCCCATGGATCGTCAAGGCATTATAAGACGATAGAAGACTGGACCGTTGGTTCCATTCAAAGGCAGGGTGACTGGACTCGAAACCACCCCCAAATCGGACCAATTGGTGCCCAGCCCAACCCCTGCGGGATCGGCCTGCACCAGCAGGTGTGGGTTGAGATACACCAGCGGCCAGGTGAGTTGCAGGGTGTTGCCGTTGCGTTGCCAGGCAACAGTAAATTCCGGTGGCAGCGTCACCAGCAACAGCGGCTGGTTCGTGATCACCGACTGCCAGCGTGATCCCAGCGAGACGTTAATTGATGGGGTGGTCAGCAGGAGACGCATGGAAAGCAGCCCGTCGGCGGCGGCCGCACTTTGGACGGCGGTGGTCAAATCCACCAGGATGGGCGTTCCCACGGCATAATTGGTCAGGTTCGCCACCACCGTGCCGTTCTCGGCCGGCTGGTTGTTCCAAGTAATGCCCGATTCCGTCCAATTGTCATTGACCAGGGTTTCAATGGCCAAACCCGGCACCGGCGTGCCTGCGGACACGGGCATCAGCCAAAGCATGGTTAGCGGGGTATTGGTCAGGCCACCCACATTAAACCGCACGTAAGCCTCCCGGTTGTAACTCGGATTCGGATCATCCTTCAGATCAAGGGTCAGGCTGGTGCCGAAATTATTGGTGGCATAACTGCCGCCGCGCACAAAGGCGTCCGCCACGGGCGACAGGGTTTGATTCACCGGCGCGCCACATACCTCCACCGAGCTGAGGCCTTCACCCTGGCCGTTCACGGCGCTCACCACATAGTAGCTGACCATTCCGGTCGGAGCCGCCACGTCGGTAAAGCTTGTGGCCGAAACGTTACTAGCCAGGGTGGTGTAGGGTCCGCCGCTGGTGAGGGTCCGCTTGACATGGTATCCCGTTGCCCCGGCTGCCGCCGACCAGCTCAAGTTCACTTGCTGATGGCCGCCCACAGCCTTCAGGCCGTTAGGAGGAAGCGGCAGAAGTATGCTGACCAGTGTGACTGTGGCCGCATTCGGCGAGGGCAGGTTGACGGATTGATCCAGCGCTTGGTAAGTAAAACTATCCAAACCGGTATAACCAGCGTCGGCCTGATAGCGGAACCCGTTGGTGGCTGTGGTGAGGGTGCCATGGGATGTCCGCACCGGCAGATTGGTCACCGCAAGGTGGCAATATTGGTTGAGGTCGGTATCGTTGGCCAGCAGGGTTTGGGCCGTAAATACCACGCTGCCATTCGTGCCAACTTGCAAGACATCGTTGACCGCCACGGGAGCAGCCAGCCGGTTCATGGTGCCTTGATAATAGGCTGCCGGGTTGTTCTGCGTGCGCCAGAGGGTCCATTTGTTGGAGATCGTGACGGCGGAATCGTTGACCAAGTCCGGCAGGTCCGTGCTGGTGCTGGGGCCGTTATTATCCGCATTTTCCAAAGACCAGCTTATCTGGTTGACGGTCTTCAAAGTCCAGGCAGTCCATGGGTTGCCGGCTGTCTGGTAGTTCAGAATCCGGGGCACGCCGTTGGAATTGGCGCTTTCCATGAATTCACCCACATAATAAGGGCAGACCAGATTCCCTGGCGGCAAGCTCCGTTCCGCCTGCAAGGGCCCGGAATAATCCGTGCCTTCCGACCAATAATCGTGTCCCGAAGCCACAACATTTTGCCAGCCGTAAGTGCGCATCAGATTGGTGCATCCCGGAATCGAATAAGTCTCCGCAATGATGCAGTGATCGGGATCATGCGTGCGAATCGTTTGATAGCAGGTGTTCCAAACCGTATTGAGATTGGGAGAGCCCGGGGATTCGTTCACCAAGTCATAGCCCAGAACCGTGGGATTGCCGGCGTAATGCGCCGCCATTCGACGCCAGGTCTCCACCAGCCGATCGGTATAGCCGTTGAAGTCATAAAGCAGACAATTCCCATTGGCATCCTTCAAACTCTCCCCTTCGGGGTTATGCTCGTCAAACACCACATACAGGTTACGGTTGGAACAGGCGTTGACCAACCAGTCAAGATGCTTGAAGATCACCGCATCCGCCTTCCACGGCACGTTGGTCAGGGCCACGGAAGCATTAGTTTGATACTCATAGAACATGGACCAGTGGATCGGACAACGCACCAGATTCATCCCGGCCCGCGCCACCAGGTCCAAATCCGCGCCGGTAATCCAATTCGACTGGTAGGTGTCCAGCAAGGCGTCGGTAGTCGCGGTGCCGAAACGGGAGAGGAGCAGGTTCACCTCGGGATCGCCTTGACCCGCATACGCAGGGTTGGTGGATTCATAAAACGCGGGACACATCCAGTTTTCCATTTCAAACCAGCCGCCCAGGTTGACGCCACGCAGCGGCACCACTTGGCCTGTTCCGCCGTGGTCGCAGAGATCACAGCCGTTGACCTTGAGAAAATTAGCCGGCAGCGTCGTCGCCGCAGCGGTGGGGATCAGAGCGGCGATGCCCGCGGCCGCGGCCAATGCAAGTTTGAAGCGCAAGTCCATTTGGTGATGCGGATAGATCGGGTTTCCGAGCTAGTGTTTGCCAGTAGGGGCAAAAGTCAAGGTTGGACTCATTAACTCGAAAACCGCCAATTCGCGCACTCAAATGGCATCACGCTCCTGGCGGCCGACGGCAAAATCAGCTTCCCACAGGCCGGTTTGGATGCGGATTCGCCAGCCATCGCGGAACAGATTGAACAAATCACCAAATGCAGCTAAATTGACCGGCGTTGAACATTGGCCACTGCACTCACAGCAATTACGAGATGATGCCGCCCTTGAACCAATTCAAACGCCTTGACGTGCGCGCGATGATCCAGCGCGGCGTGGAGCCATTCCCGGAAATCCACCAGCAGGTCCGCACGCTCGGTTCCGGCGAGGGATTGATTGTCGTTGCCCCGTTCCTGCCCTCGCCTTTGGTTGAAAAACCGGCCGGTGACGGCTTCGCCAGCAAGGTGGAGCGCGGCATGGGCAGCGACTGGCTGGTTTACTTTTGGCGCCAGCCAGCTTAAATAAGCCTATGTCAACGCTGACCGAACTCAAAACCTTTGCCATCACCAGCACGCTGCGGAGCTGCCAGCTTTTCACCGGCCTGCCGCAGCCGGATCTCGAGCACATCGCCGCCGTCACGGTCGTCAAGTCGTTGGAAAAGGGCGAGTATCTTTTCCACGAGGGCGACCCGGCGAGGGGATTTTACGTCGTGCAGCGCGGGGCGGTGAACATTCATCGCGTGACCGCCGCCGGCAAGGAGCAGGTCATCCACGTCTTCCGCACGGGCGACTCCTTCGCCGAAGTGGCTCTGGCCGCGCCGACGGGTTATCCCGCCGACGCCTGCGCCTTGGAAGACACCCAGGTTCTGTTAATCCAAAAGGACGGCATTCTGGCGCTGGTCCGGCGGCAGCCCGAGCTGGCGCTGCGGATGCTCGGCTCCATGAGCTGCCATCTGCGCGTGCTCGTCGGGCAAATCGAGGATCTCACGGTCAAAGATGTCGAGACGCGCTTAGCCAACTGGCTGGTGAAGCGCTGCCCGAATCCGCAAGCCGAAGTGCCGGTGAGAATCGAGCTGACGACAAACAAGCGTGTGCTGGCGGCGGAACTCGGCACGGTCAGCGAAACCTTCTCCCGCACCCTGGCCAAATTCCGCGCCCAGAAGTTGATCACGGTCAAGGGCCGGGTCGTAACCGTGTTGTCGCCGGTGAAATTGCACACCCTGTTGCGGCGCAACTTGGGCGAATGATCCAGAGGCCGGCACCGGTCTATTGATTTGAAATGCGGAACATGGGAGTTGCAACCGGCGGGCATTGGATTTAATTGTCCGCATACCGAGGCCGGCGTGAAGGACATCGCGGACGGGCGCGAACGCATCCACCGCCCGTGAATTCTCGGACGACGGTTGGGAACCGGCGTGACGTATACAAGAAATCGCTCAAGTGCCGTTCTTGTCATCCTCGCACTCATCTGCATCAGCGCGGCATATTGAATTGCCGATTTCTGGATTGACCGGACAATCAGCCGCACAACCAGACCGGGGTTTGGGATCACCGCCGCGCAGGCAGCGCGAACGCCACCCAGGCGTCGCCGATGGGAGTGCCGAGGTGCTGCACGCCGGTGGCGGGGATGACCACGTATTGCCGGCCGTGCAACTCGTAAGTGGCCGGCGCGGCGCTGCCCGCAAACGGCAATGTCGCCGCCCACAGTTCCTGGCCGGTGGTCTTGTCAAACGCGCAGAACTTGTTGTCGCGCGTCCCGGACACAAACACCAGGCCGCCGGCGGTCACGATGGCCCCACCATAATTTTCCGTACCGGTGTGGCGCAATCCATCGGCAGCCAGCTCCGGATATTCCCCCAGCGGCACCTGCCAGGCCAGCTTGCCGGTATTCAAGTCAATGCAGTTCAGCGTGCCCCACGGCGGCTTGTTGGCGGGGTAGCCGTCTGGATCGTAAAAGCGCGGGTAGCCGGCAAAGCTGTACTTGGGTCGTTCCGTCTTGACGGTCAACGCCGGCGCGGGGCGGTCGCGCAGCATCAGATAATCCACCAGCACCTTCACGTCCGCCTCGCTCAATTGCGGGTTGGCAGGCATGGCGTTCTTGCCCTTGCGAATCTGCTGGATGACATCCTGATCGCGCAACCGATGGCGCAAGCCGCGCAATGGCGGCGTAACGCCGATGCCCAGGCGATTGACGCCGTGGCAGGCCGCGCAGGCGGTTTCAAAGACCTTCTGTCCCGGCGTCTTCGGCGCGTGGGGGTCATCGGGCGGATCATCATCGCGCAGCACCGTGATGGCCCAGCCGATGCGATTGGCGGTCACATACAGCCGGCCGGATTCCTGGTCAATGCACGCGCCGGTCCACTCCGCGCCGCCGTCCACATCGAAGAACAACGTTGGCCGGCCTTCCGCCAGAGGCTGAAACCAGCCGGTGCGCATGCCTTTGAAGCGGGATAGGGCATAATCATGGGCCTCCGGCGTGCGGTCGGTGAGGTCCGCTTCGGTGAACTCCAATTTGGAGAAAGGTTCGGGCAACTCCGGATCCGGCTGATAGGGCCAGGTTTGTTCGCCGGGCAGGGTGCTGGTCGGCGCGCGGCGCAAGCGGAATGGGAAAATGGGCTGGCCCGTCACGCGGTCGAGCAGGATGGTGTTCCCAATCTTGGTGGTCGCCGCCACCACATCCACCCGCCGGCCCGCGCGCGTGATGGTGGCCAGGTTTGGCGGAGCGGACATGTCCAGATCCCAGATGTCGTGGCGGACTTCCTGAAAATGCCAGAGCCGCCGGCCGGTGCGCGCATCGAGCGCAATCAGGCAGTTGCAAAATAAATCCTGCCCCCGATGGCGCACCCCATTGAAGTTCGGCTTAGGCCCGCCAGTGACAATGTAAGCAATGCCCCGGACATCATCCAAGGCCATGCCTGGCCAGTCGTTGGCACCATAGCTCTCGGTCTTGTCCCAGGTGTCGTAACCAAATTCGCCCGGATGCGGCACGGTATGAAACGTCCAGAGCAATTGGCCGTTCGCCACATCGAATCCCCAGACATCTTTTTCAAAGCCCGGCACAACGATGATATTCTTGAAAATCGCCGGCGCGGCGGTGGCGGCGCCAAAAAAGGACTCGGCCACGCCTGGCAGCAGCACCTTGCCGTGCTCGCCAAAGCTCTCGACCGGTTTTCCGGTGGCGGGGTTGAGGGCATAAAGGAACCGGCCCGAGCAAAACAACACCCGTTCCCGGGCCCGGAAGCTGCCGGCCCAGTAGATTAATCCGCGAAACGCCGGCCGGCCTTCGGGCTTGAAACGCCACTCCTCCTGACCCGTGGTGGCGTTGACCGCCACCAAGGCATTGCCCGGCGTGGGTGTGAGCAGCAGGTCCCGCACGACGATGGGATTGCATTCAAGTGCGGGGCCGGTGTCCTGCGAATGGTAGGTCCAGGCGACTTGCAGATTCGTCACGTTGGCGCGATTGATTTGCGTCAAAGCGGAGTAACGGCGTCCGCCATTGTCGCCATGGGAGCGTTGCCAGGTGGTAAAAGTGTCGCGTTTCGCCAGACGTTCCGCCGGCGTGAGCTCATTCGTCTCGGCCGCCGGGATCACGGTGTACAGTGGCAAATTTGTCCGTGCCTGCGCATCCTCCACCGCCCAATAATCCGCAGGTGGAGTTGGTTCCGCGCCAATGGCGCAGAACGCCACAAGCAACAGGGGCGCGCAACCGCAGATCGAGGATTTCATGGCTTCGAGCTTAAGCCAACCGCGGCAAAAATCAAACTTTGCGGGAAATACCAACCGGGAAGCCAGCAAGCAGAAGCTGCGTGGACAGCCCTCAGGCCTTTGCCAGTTTTACGCGCGGCCTGATACGCGAATCAACAGTGATGCTCCCCCCAATCAAGGTGCAAATTTCAGATTTAGATGCCAAGTCAAAATCACAATCAGCGTCCAACCCGGTGCGGTCGCGAGCCGCATCCGAAATATTTCGCTCCTGACAGAGCTGATGATTGATGGCTGGCGGTGTGCTACGAAGCTTCCGCACCTACGGCGCTGCCCGATCGGGACCGCTGATTCACTCGTCACGCCTGGTTCAGCCTCCTCACGTCGGCGCCTACAAGGACTTCGGCTGGGCGCTGACGAATTCGTGGTGCAGCCGCGCGTAGGTGCCGTTCGCGCGCAGCAGGCTCTCGTGCGTGCCGCGCTCGACGATGCGGCCCTGGTCCAGCACCAGCACCAAATTGGCCTGGCGAATGGTGCTCAAACGATGCGCGACGATGAACGCGGTGCGTCCGCGCAGCAGAATATCGAGCGCCTTTTGCAGGCGGGCTTCGGTGACAGAATCAATGGCGCTGGTGGCCTCGTCCAGCACCACGATGCGGGGGTTGGCCAGCATGGCGCGCGCAAAGCAGACCAATTGCCGCTGGCCAAACGACAGCGACGTGCCGCGCTCGGCGACGCGCGCGCGCAGTTGCCGCGGCAGCGCCTCCAGCAGGTCGAGGCAATCCAGGGCGGCCAGTGTGGCGCGAACGTCGGCCTCGGTGGCCTCGGGGCGGGCGAGGCGGATATTGTCCAGCACGCTGCCGGAGAACAGGAAATTATTCTGCTGCACGCTGCCCATTTGCGAACGCAGCGAATGGCTGGTGACGGCGTTCAAATCCACATTGTCCACCAGCACGCGCCCGCGGCCGGGCAGATAAAATTTCTGGAGCAGGCCCACGAGCGTGGTTTTGCCGCTGCCGGTGTGGCCAACCAGCGCCACGGATTGGCCCGGCTCGGCCACGAACGAAATGTCCGCAAGCACGGGGCGTCCGGGTTTGTATTCAAAATGGACGGACTGAAACTCGACGCGGCCCTGGATCGCCGGCAACGTTTTGGCGGCGGCGGCGTCCTGCCAGTCGGGCGTCTGGTCCAACATGCGAAACAGTCGTTCGGCGCCGGCCATGGCCATGAGCGCCTGGTTCAATTGGTTGCCGATGACTTGCACGGGTTCAAAGAAGAGATTCGCAAGGAAGAAGAACATCACCAGGTCGCCGACATCCATGTGCAGCCAGCCCTGCCAGCGCAGGACGCCGAACGCGCCGAGCAGGGCCATGGCGCCGAGGAAAAGCTGGCTCTTCAATTGCAGCAGCGGCACGAACACCGCCGAGGCCTGCGCCACGCCGACGTTGTATTCGGCGTGCGTATTGATCAATTTACGAAAGAAATCCGCGTTGATGTCGTGCCGGACGAAAGCCTGCGTCACGCGGATGCCGCTGACGGATTCAGCGAGCGTGGAGGCGACGCGGCTCCAGGATTCCTGCACTTTGCGCAGGCGCCGGCCCATCTCGTGACGGTAATTTTCATTCACCAGCCAGATGATGGGGGCCATCAGCGCCATGAGTGAAAAGAGCTTCCAGTCGTACCAAACCATGAGCGCGGCGGAGGCGGCCATTTGCAATCCCTGCACGACCAGCACGAACACCACGTCCTGCACGCCGGCGCGCACGCTGTCAATGTCCGAGGTAAGGCGGCTGATGATGCGGCCGAATTTGGTCTGGTTGAAGAACGACATGGGCATGCCCATGAGCTTGGCAAAGAGCGCGGTGCGCATGTCGTGGACCACGGCCTCGCCCAATTCGAGCGCGAACCGCTGCCGGAAGTGAAAGCACACGATGGTGAAGATCGCCAGCGTGAAGTACGCCGCCGCGCACCAATAGATCTCCGCCTGGTTGCGGTGGGAAATCGGGCCGTTGATGGTGAAGCCAATCAGCCAGGCGAGGGCGGGGAGTTGCAAGCCGCGCGTGAAGGTGAGCGCGAAGAGCCAGTTGCGCTTGGCGGCGTAGGGTTTGGTATAGCGGAAAATCCGGCGGATAAGCGGCCATTGCAGCGGCGCCTTGTCCGCCTCGCGCTCCTCGTGCGGGTTGTAATAGGTGATGGCCTCGCGCGCGGAGTGAAGCGGTAGTGGCACAGGCAGCTTGCCTGTGTGTTCCTGGGTCCGCGATCTGCGTTCGAAAATCACGGGGAAATTTTACCACGTCACGCCTTCCCGCCGAATTTATTTTTGGTGACACTGCGAAGCAAATGAATCTGCCACCGCTCGTTCCTCCGAGCCGCGCCGGTTTCAACACCGGCGAGCACGTGGGGGAAAATTTCTCACGGATTACCGGGAGACAAGATTACCGGGAGACGGATTGGTGAACGGAGCGCGCCCGCTCACCGCAATCACAAATCCGCTTCGGTCAACCCGGCAATTTTCATCTGGTGTTTAAGCAGGCCGACTTTCAATGGTTGATTCCCGTGGACCGGAATCACGACGCGCTCTTACTGCCCCTGCTTGGCAAAAATGTGGTGACTGCCGTTTATACGTTTCAATACCCAGCCGTGTTTCTGGATGATGCGGACAAATTCTTTGCCAGAGATTTGCTTCATATGATGGCGGGAAAGTCAATTTGTCTGTATCCACGCACATTGATCCCCTGTGAAATCCGCTTAAACAGTCAACTCCAAGACCCTGTCATTAGCACTGGGTTCCATGACTTCGTCATCCACCGAGAGCCAGAGTTCAATGGCCTCGCGCAAATTTGCCTGCAGTTCGTCGAGCGTTTCGCCCTGAGTCAGGCAACCAGGCAAGGCCGGCACCTCCGCCCAGAAACCGCCTTCTTCCGCCGGATGAATGATGGCTTTCAATGTCATGCGGATAATTTAACGCAAATCCGGCACCACTCAAGGACACGTTTTCAACAACCGGCGAGCAGGTGGGGGGAAGTTGTGGCCGGTGTGGGAAAGCCGCCATAATAAAGCCGCTGAAATTCCTCGCCGAGCTTCTCGTGTTGCGAGTCCATCAGCTTGTTCCCGTCGGCGCGCAACTTCGCGCCGACGCGAGTGCCGGCGGATTTACTGCCGAGTGCGTGACATGGACTACCCGCCAGAGCGCGCACGTCCTCGGGCGCAGCAAGGTGCGAAAATGAAGAACGCTTGGTTTATCCGTGAGTCTCAGATATGCGGACGTTGCTGCGGCCGAGGACGGCCGCGCTCCGGCTCGGTCGTTTATCCCGCCGTCCTATCAGTATGCTGCCGCTCGACTCGGCTCGAAAACCATCCGAACCACTGGGCGACGATTGTGCCAGCCATGGCAATCGCTCCGCCAATGGCAGCGTCGAACTCTCCCTATGGCGCGAATATTTGTTTGCTTGAAACCCAGGATTATGCCGCACCTACGGTGCTTTGATTCCAGAATTTCGGGTGCTACAAATATTCCGCACCTACGGCGCTCGGACACAGACTCAGCAGACAATTGAATGGTTGTTTGGGCCACACCTCTCCATGAATCCCCGTAGCAGCCGACGTGAGGAGGCTCTAGCTTCCCCGATCGCAAATGGATTCCCCTCACTGCTGCGGGGACTGATCGGTCACAAATCCATGATCTGCAAGAGCGCGGTTTCGTGATACGGCCCAGGACGATGGACGAGTTCGTCATGCGAGCCGGACGCAGTGAGGCGGCCATTTTCCAACACCAGGACCAGATCGGCGCGGCGCAACAAACTCAACCGGCTGGACACGACGAACGTGGTGCGGCCGGCCATCGCCACCCGCAAGGCGGAGACGATTTCGTTTTCCGTCCGCGCATCCACCGAGGCCGTGGGATCGTCGAGGATTAGGATGGGCGGCTGCAAGAGCAGGGCGCGGGCGAGCGCGAGGCGCTGGCGCTGGCCGCCGGACAAATCCACGCCGGATTCGCCCAGCACGGTTTCGTAGCCGTGAGGCAAGTCGGTGATGAAGTCGTGCGCCGCCGCGATCCGGGCGGCGCGCTCAATCTGGTCCATCGTCGCGTGCGGATGGCCGAAGGCGATGTTGGCGGCGACGGTGTTGGAGAACAGAAAACTTTCCTGATAAACAATGCCAATTTGCCGCCGATAGGCGTCCAGGTCCAGGTCGCGGAGGTCTCTTCCATCCGCGAGAATGCGGCCCTGCTGCGGATCGTAAAAGCGCGGGATCAGTCCGAGCAAGGTGCTTTTGCCCGTGCCGGTCATGCCGAAGATACCCACCACGTGGCCGGGCTTGACGGTGAAGGAGACATTCGTGAGCGCCGCTTTCGGAGCGCCAGTCTGCGGCTGGCTTTGGGCTGGCGCGCTGCGACTGGCGGCCAATTCTTTGGCAGCGCGGCGATCGGGAGCTTTCGCGTCATCAGCTGGCTGCAAGCCGGCGCTTCGTTCAGACTCGTAGCTGAAGGTGACGTTTTCAAAGGTGATTCGGCCGGTGAGGCGGCCGGGCTTGATGGCATTGGGACGGCTTTCAACGTCGAGGGGCGTGTCCAGCACCTCATAAACGCGCCGCGCGGCGGCCAGACTTTGCTGCACGGAGTTGGCGATGGTGGAGATGTTGGCGACCTGTCCGGTGAATTGCTGGAGCAGGCCCGCGAAGACCACCAGTCCGCCGCCGAGCGCGATCTGGCCCTGAACATACAGCCAGCCGCCGTAGGCAAACAGGATGACGAGGCTCAACTGGGAGAGCATTTGTGTGCCCGGGGTGAAGATGGACAGATCCCAGAAAATTCTGCGCTGCTGCGAGGAGACCTGGTCGTTGGCCGCCTCAAACCGCCGGACTTGATGCGCCTCGGCGGCGAAGCCCTTCACCGTCTGCATGCCGCGCACGCTTTCGCTGAAGAGCAGGACCATGTCATCGGTCAGTTCGCGATTGCGCAAATAACCGGGACGCAGCCGCGCGGAATAATAATGCGCCAGCCCCCACAGCGGAAGCGACACCGACAGGCACGCCAGCGTGAGCGCGGGATGGATGCGCCACATGAAGAAGGCGTAGGTGACGAGCGTCAGGAGCATGTTCAAGCCCTGCAACAGCACGCCGTCCACGAATAGCCGCGTGTTTTGGACGTCGCCGGTCACGCGGTTGAAAATGGAGTTGGAACCGTGGAGGTCGAAAAAACTGAAGCTCAAGCGTTGCAGCTTGGCATAGAGCTGAGCGCGGAGGGCCGGCACGATTTCGCCCTGCGTGAGCCGCGCCGTGACCATGTTGTACGCGTAGGTAAGGGCAGCGCGGACGAGGGCCTGCGCCACGATGGCCAGCGCCAGCAGGGTGACGATTTGCAGGGCGGTCCAGCCGGCGGGGGGATGCCATCCCAGCGGATACACCGGCGGCGGCAGCGACGAATTCAGCGCGTGCCGGATGACGTCAATGACCAGCCCCAGCAATTGCAGGCCGGCAATGCCCAGCAACAACAGCACCAGGCTTAACAACATGGACCAGAGGCAGTTGGCGCGAAACCGCCAGGCCAGGGTCAGCAGCCGGCGAACCAGCATTCCGGTGGAATACCGTTGGTCGTCGGGAACTTTGCTGCCGATGGTGGCGGACATCTTCAGAACCGCTAAACATGGCGGATTGGGGGGCGATAATCGAATCAAATTTCCAAGCAGTTTGCATTCGCCAAGCATGGGCGTTCTTGCTAGCTTATGCACATGGCCAGACTTTTCCTAGGACTTGATTCCAGCACACAAAGCTTGAGCGCCGTGGTCATTGACCTCGACACGCGCAAGGTTGTCTATGAAAAATCGCTCAACTTTGATCAGGCGCTGCCTCAATTCAAGACGCGCAACGGCGTGCTGCCCAACCGCGACCCGCTCGTCAAACACAGCTCGCCGCGGCTCTGGGCCGCCGCGCTCGATTTGATCTTTGCCCAGATGAAACGCGACGGCGTGGCGCTGGATAAAATTCTCGCCATCAGCGGCAGCGGCCAGCAGCACGGCTCGGTTTATCTCACGGACAAGACCGAGGTGGCGCTGGCCAATCTGGATCCCCAAAAATCCCTGGAGGAAAATCTGGACGGTGTGTTCGCGCGCAAGACCTCACCCATCTGGATGGATTCCTCCACCGCGAAGGAGTGCCTGGAAATCCGCAAGAAATTGGGCGGCATCAAGTTCACCGCCTCGCGCACCGGCTCGGACACTTTCGAGCGCTTCACCGGCCCGCAGATCCGCAAGTTCTGCAAAACCGAGCCCAAGGCCTATGCCCAGACGGCGCACATCGCGCTCGTCAGTTCATTCATGGCCTCGCTGCTGGCGGGGAAAATTGCGCCGATTGATTTTGGCGACGGCGCGGGCATGAACCTCATGGACATCCGGCGAAAGAACTGGAATCACGATGCCCTCAAGGCCACGGCGCCGGGGCTGACGAAAAAATTGCCGCCGCTCGCGGAAGCAGGCAGCATCATCGGCCCGGTCAGCAATTATTTCGTCCAAAAATACGGGCTGAATCCCGAGGCCCGGGCCACCGTCTGGACGGGCGACAATCCGGCGAGCGTCATCGGCCTGGGGCTCATCAAACCCGGCCAGGTGGCCATCAGCCTGGGCACCAGCGACACCTTTTTTGGCACCATGGATAAATGCCAAACCGACGAAAGCGGCGAGGGCCACGTCTTCGGCTCGCCCGCCGGCGGCTACATGACGCTGATTTGTTTCAAAAACGGCTCGCTGGCCCGCGAAAAAATCCGCGAGCACTACAAAATTGCCGACTGGAAGAAGTTCGGCGAACTGGTGGCGCAAACGCCGCCTGGCAATCATGGCGGAATTTTGCTGCCGTGGTTCGAGGCGGAAATCGTCCCGCGCGTCAATCAGCCGGGCATTCACCGCTTCCAACTGGATGAAAAAGACGCGGCGGCGAACTGCCGCGCCATGTTTGAGGCGCAAATGCTTTCGATGCGGCTGCATTCGCAGTGGATGCAGGTGGCGCCGGCGAAAATCCTCGTCACGGGCGGCGCTTCCAACGACCGGGCGCTCTTGCAGGTACTGGCCGACGTGATGAATTGCCGCGTGGAGCGAATCGAAGTGGCCAAGAGCGCGGCGCTCGGCGCGGCCTTGCAGGCCGCGCACGGCTGGCTGGCCGCCGATGGACAAGCTGTGAAATGGGAAAAGCTGCTGACTGGCTTCACCGCCCCCGTGCCCGGCAGCGAAGTGCTTCCGAACAAGACGGCGACGAAAGTCTATGACCAGATGCTGGACCAATACGCCGCCTGCGAATACGAGGCGATGTCCATGCCGACCGCCTGATGGTTGGGGTTGGAGCGCCGGCCTCCGACCCGGCCAGTCGGCGCGCAATCGCATCCATCGAGCCGAGGCGGTGCTCGGCGCTCCGGTTCATGGAAAGCTCCAGCCCTGAAACCGTTCAAGCTCCAGGGCGGCGGGCGGCCTATTCAGGATTGATTGCGAAGCCGGATGGATGCCGCTTCTGAACGGAGCTCGGAATTCAGTCATGGCCGGATTACTACAACGATTTCGCACCTGCGGTGCTTGGGAACTTGAGTCGTGCGAACCCTCATTTTTATC
>Ga0316232_1002582_pt1 | contig 18398 bp, 13 predicted proteins | sample TBHtaG_FD_206006 | JGI IMG/M metagenome (GOLD analysis project Ga0316232, IMG submission 206006) | Freshwater microbial communities from Trout Bog Lake, Wisconsin, USA - TBH18025_13 | ecosystem: Environmental > Aquatic > Freshwater > Lake > Hypolimnion/Profundal zone | place: USA: Wisconsin... | reverse complement strand
TGCGGGTCACCACGGAGCGGTATTGCTTGAGCAGACGGTCGTTACGACTTCCGAAGATTTTGGTAAGAATATTGGTGGCCATGCAAGCAAGACTGGCCTGTTTCCCACGATGGGCGAACAGATCAGCGCAGTCCTTTTTCTAATCAAGGTGAAGTGAGGGCAACCCGGCAAATAGCAAGGCGCCAGGGCGCCCGCAGCTTGCACAGCCTGCTAAAGTTCAGATTTTAACGTGCCGGGCCAGGCCGAGCCCGCACCCGTAATTGCGGCGAACTCGTTGGAAAAATCCGCACTGCTTGGATGCACATGCAAGTCCTGGGCGCAATAGTGCACAAAGCGGCAGGCCACGCCCCACATATCCATCCTCAAACTATGCAGCGCATTGAAATGCTCGGCCACCAAGTGGTAATCGATCTCATAGTCATGGGCCGCCAAGTTACGCGCGCTGCGTGCCGCCTGCCAGTCGTCAATGGAACGGATCACACCCAGCTTTTCGAAGATTGCCAGCACCTTGATAAAGCTGTCTGCCTGCTCACCCGAGAGCAGCAGGCTATGCCGCATGGCTGATCCCAATGTGTCCTGCAATTTGGAGAATCGTTCGTTGACTGCAGCCAAGGCCTCAAAAAAGCTGGCATCTTTTTTGTGCAGCGTCAGCATGTCTCCTGTGAGTGGCCACACCAGACTGGCATCGGAGGCATTCAGGAAATATACGCAGCGCTGAATGGCTTCCAGCAGATTACCCAGATGGGCTCTTTGGGCCAGCAGGAGCTCATGCTGCGGTTTGACAGGCGTCATAGCCGCACGCCTTGGGACATCGCAATGCTGACGAAAGGCGACAAAACACCCTCTTCCGCGGCAGCCAACACATCGACCGGCAAACCAAGCTCCAACTCCAGGCGGTTCTTGATGCGCGCACGTTCCATCAAACCAATGGCCGGACTCGACCTGACCAGCAGATCGACATCACCCCCGCGCCGACTGTCGTCCAGGCGTGAGCCATACAACCAGGTCGTCGCCCCGCTACCGGCAAGTTCGTGTACCGCCATGTTGATCATCTGAATCTGATGGGAGCTGAGACGCATCGCCGCATTATTTCACGCTTGTGCGGCCAGGCCAGCACAGGTCCAGAATGGCCTCCTATCCGTGATAATCTGCGAGCTCGCTATTCAATCAAGGGGCCATGCACCGCCGCAACCACGCCGTCACGCTGTTACAGGCCACCCGCGAATCTGAAACCCTCAGCCGCTTGTTCGACCTCGCCTCGGAATCGGCGGAGCGGCTGCAATCCATCCAATCCCTGCTACCCGGCGCACTGCGCGCCAGCGTGCACCCGGGGCCGATTGAAGGCCCGGTGTGGTGCCTGCTGCTGGACGGCAATGCCACCGCGTCAAAAATAAAGCAACTCCTGCCGGCACTGGAAGCCCATCTGCGCAGCAAGGGTTGGGACGTGAAGTCCATCCGACTCAAGGTCCAAATGACCAGGAACAAGCCATGAAACCCGCGCACTGCCCATTTAGCAGGCAATGTGGCGCAAATTCGAGCCCAAATGGGTACGAATGGACTATTGAGCTGGCCTATAAATACTGAGAAACTGAATGGCAACGCACATCGACATGCCCATTACATCCGCCATCGTTCTTCCCAATCTGGCCTATTTAGGGGCCGCCTCCAATTACCTGGAAGAAATTTACGAGGTATTGGGACCGCTGGCCCTGTTTGAAGGCTTTACGCCGGAAGAGCATTCGACTCTGTGCGATTACATGGAGTGCTACGCCGCGGACGAGGGCGTCACCATATTCAGCGAGGGCGAAACGGGCGATTTCATGATGCTGGTGCTCACCGGCAGCGTCAACGTCATCAAGCACGACAAGGACTCCAAGGAAAAAGTGGTCTCCGAGGTCGGACCCGGCGGCTTTCTGGGCGAGATGTCGCTGGTCGACGGTCAGCCCCGCTTTGCCAGCTGCGTTGCCACCATGCCCACCGATGTGGCGATACTGCACCGCCGCGACCTGGCCGGCATGGTGTCGGGCCAGCCGCAGGTCGGCATCAAGGTTCTGCTGTTGCTGCTGCAACTGGTGACGCGGCGCCTGCGGGACGCCACCACCCGCATGCTGCCGACCATCGAATCCAACTGGATATAGGCGTTTAAGCTCTTGCGTCGCCCCAGCGCAGGTCTGACGAGTCGTTGCCGCGGTAGATCGTATTGCCAGCGCGGTCCACACAGTATTCCGGCGACACAATCATTTCGCGGATCGCAGTCCCATTGGGAATGCGGGTGTATTCAAACAACACGCTGCGCTCTATGACCGCTCCGGCCTTGATGTGGCTGCCATGTCCTACCCAGGCCGGTCCGATGATGGTCGCTCCCGGCTCCACCTTGACGCTGGAGCCAAAGTACACCGGGCCCTGGATATTCACCTGATCCCAGGGAATGCTGGTGTTAATGCCCACCCAGACGCCCGGACGCACCTCGGTGCCCGGCATGTTCATCTCGGCCACGCCACCGCGCATCACACGTTGCAGCACCGACCAATAATCGCTGACCCTGCCGATATCGATCCAATTGAAAAAGCGCTTCTGGGCAAAGAACGGGTCACGGCGCTCGACCAACTGCGGGAACAGCTGCGAGCCGATGTCGTACACCGTGTTGGAGGGCACCAGGTCAATCACCGCGGGCTCAAACAAATAAATGCCGGTGCTGGCCATGGTCGACTTGGCCTCGGCCGGGCTGGGCTTTTCCTGGAAGGACTGAATTTGCCCATCCTTGCCAGCCACCACGATGCCGTAATTGCTGACATCTGCCAGGGGCACATCCAGCGTCACCACGCTAGCCATGGCGCCCTTGGCCTTATGCTCATGCAGGGCAGCACCAATGTCCAGATCGATCAGCGCATCTCCGCACAGCACCAGAGTGGTCTCGTCGAAGAAGCCGCTGAAGTCCTGAATTTTGCGCATGCCACCGGCCGAGCCCATGGGCCGCGGCAGGATATCGCCGTGGTCCAGCACGCCCTCGTAGGAGTAGCCCAGCTCCACGCCCCAGCGGTGGCCGTCGCCAAAGTAGCGCTCAATCTTCTGGTGGTGGTAGGCCACATTCACCATGATTTGTTTGATGCCGTGGCGCGCCAGATGCTCGATCAGGTATTCCATCAACGGCTTGCCCAGAATCGGCACCATCGGTTTGGGCAGGTCCTTTGTCAGGGGCCGTACGCGCGTTCCCTGGCCTGCGGCCAAAATCATTCCTTTTGCCATTGTTACTTTTCCCTAAATTAATTTTTTCGGACTATGAGATTACCGCATTTTGATGTCTAAACCCCGTATCCCTGTGGGTTTCCGCTCTGCCAGCGCCAGGCGTCGGCGCACATGGTCTGCAGATCACGCGAGGCCTTCCAGCCCAGCAGCTCGCGGGCCAGCGTGGGTTCGGCGTAGCAGGCCGCAATGTCGCCCGGCCGGCGCGGTTGCACCTGATAGGGAATGGACTTGCCGCTGGCAGCCTCAAAGGCCTTCACCATGTCCAGCACGCTGTAGCCCACACCGGTTCCCAGATTGATGGCCGCGCATTGGCCCGCGTCCGAGCCACCCAGCATTTCCAGTGCACGCAAGTGGCCCAGGGCCAGGTCCACCACATGGATGTAATCGCGCACACCGGTGCCGTCGGGCGTGGCGTAGTCGTTGCCCCACACATTCAGAAACTCGCGCCGCCCCACCGCCACCTGGGCCACAAAGGGCAACAGGTTGTTGGGCACGCCCTGCGGGTCTTCGCCGATCAGGCCGCTTTCATGCGCGCCTACCGGATTGAAGTAACGCAGGATGCCAAAGCGCCAGCTGGCGTCGCCGGCAAAGGCATCGCGCAACATGTCTTCAATCACCAGCTTGGTGCGGCCATAAGGATTGGTGGCAGACAGGGGATGGTCTTCGGTCAGCGGCAGGTGCTGGGGGTCGCCATAGACCGTGGCGGAGCTGCTAAACACCAGCGTCTTGACGCCGCAAGCGTCCATCGCCTCCAGCAGGCGCAAGGTTCCCACCACATTGTTGTCGTAATACTTGAGCGGCTGCTGCACCGACTCGCCCACCGCCTTGAGCCCGGCAAAATGAATCACGGCCTGGGCAGCGCTATCGCGCAGAGCGCGCTGCAGGGCTGCGCCATCGCGAATGTCGGCCTCCACCCGGGCAATGGTCTTACCGGTGATGCGCTCCACCCGGTTCAGGGATTCCGGATTGCTGTTGCAGTAATTGTCCAGCACCGTCACGCTGTAGCCCGCGTTGAGCAGTTCCAGGCAGGTGTGGCTGCCGATATAGCCGGCACCGCCGGTGACAAGAATGTTCATGCTGTGGTTTTCCATGCTTATGAGGGTATAGGCGTCTTGCCAAGAATGCCGCAAGCTTAGCAAAGCGCAGTGACCTTCACGCTTTCCATTCGCAGCCGGCTTGGTCCGTGCCCATCATACCCAGACCAGCCCAAAACATGGCATAGGATTCGGGTCCCGGTTTCCCAGTGCACGGGCGCTAGGCAACCACGGCAACCCTCGCCAGACAGGCATCGCAAAGGACCTTGGCCCGCTCCGCCGTGTCCGCTTCCGCGTAGCAACGCAGCTCGGGGGCATTGCCACTGGGGCGCAGGTGCACGATATCGCCATTGGCAAACGTCACGCGCAGGCCATCGGTCTGGTTCATCGATAGCACAGCTCCGGAATCGGGCGCCAGGGTTTGCGACAACGCGGCGTCATCGCCCTGCAACTGCGCCAACAAGGCACGGCTCTTGTCGGTGGCAAAGCCTTGCAGCCGGTCGCTGGCGGTAAAGCGCTTGGGCAAATCGGCGCTCAGGGCAGACAACTTGCAACCCTGCTTGCGGGCCAGCACCAACAGGGCCAGCATGGGCAAGACCGCATCGCGGGTCGGCAGGGCCTTCAGGCTGCGGCTGCCCTGCAGCACATCGCTGCCCAGCAAAAAGCCTCCATTCGCCTCATAGCCGACCACGGGGCCGGTAGCGCTGGCCAAGGCCTCCTCCATACCGGCAATCACATAGGGCGAGCCAATACGGGTGCGCAGCACCTGGGCAAACGCGCCGCACAGTTCCACCGCCGTGTTGCTGCTGACCGGAGTCACTACCACCTGCGCCTGCAAGGCCTGGGCACACAATATGCCCACCAGATCACCCCGCAACCACTCGCCGCGCTCATCGCCTATCAGCGGCCGGTCGGCATCGCCATCGGTGGACAGAAGTGCATCAAAACGGTACTCCGTGGCCCACTGCCGGGCCTGCGCCACATCTTCGGGGCGCACGGCCTCGGTATCTATGGGCACGAAGGTTTCGGTGCGACCCAGGCTGGTGACCTGCGCGCCCAGGGCTTGCAGAATGCTGCGCAGCACATCTCGTCCGACGCTGGAATGCTCATACACCGCCACCTGTGCACCGTCCAAGGCACCCGCGCCAAAATAGTCCAGGTAACGCTGCACATAGGCGGCGCTTGCCCTGGCATCCGCTGTGGGCAAGTCGGCATTCACGACGACATCGGGCACGTCCACTTGCGCGGCCAGCATGGCCTGTTCATCGGCCTTGGATATCTCGCCATCGGCGCGGTAAAACTTGATACCGTTGCGATCAAACGGAATGTGGCTACCGGTGACCACAATCGCTGGCGCACCCAGTTGAGCGGCATAAAAGGCCAGGGCCGGCGTGGGCAGTGCCCCCACATAGACGCATTCGCACCCTCTGGCCTCAATGGCTGCCGCACAGGCCGCCGCAATGCGAGGGCTGCTGGGGCGCAGGTCATGGCCCAACACCACGCGGGTGGCACCGGATGAGACGGCTTGCAAAAACGCGGCCGTATAGGCCCAGCACAGGCCGTCGCTCATGTCGGCCACCAGGCCGCGTGCACCGCTGGTGCCAAAGGCCACGCCCGACCGGGTTACCAATGTGTTCAAGTAATTCGTAGTCATGAAAGTCCCTTGCGAAGAAGGCACTATTACACCCTATGGCAGGCGAAATCAGAAAACTGTTGGCCCGTGCCTGCGGGAAAATCGGCAGAAGGCTGAGCCGTCAAGGCGACGTGGCGCGACGCCACCAGACTTTCAGTCCCCAAACGCCCAGACCAACCAAGGCCAGCGTGCCTACCACTGCGAGGACACTGGTTTTGCTGGGATTCTGCATGGCATCCAATATCTTGTCGACGGATAGCGCCATGGCCAGGGTTCCCGGCAGCATGCCGATCACGGTGCCCAGCAAAAGATCAGGCAAGCGGATATGCGATGCCCCAGCTACCAGGTTGACAACAGCAAATGGCGCGACCGGTACCACGCGAACGGCGACGACAGCCCACAGCCCCCGTTCGCCGAGCTTTTCGCTCAGCCGGTTGATGCGCACTCCGGCCAGAGTGCGCAGGATGTCCCGGCCCAAGGCCGCACCCAGCCCATAGCTGCCCAGGGCCGCAAGCTGGGCGCCCAGCATGGCATACACAAAACCATGCAAGGGGCCAAAGGCCACGATGGCCACCACCGTGAGGAGGGACAGCGGCACGACGCAAACCAGCGCCAACGCAAAAACCAAAATAGCCGCCACTGCTCCGAATTGCTCCGCGATCTGGTGCAAGGCCAGGACGATGCTGTGCACATCCAGGGCATTGTGAAAGGGTAAAAAGTACAACCTCGCCAATGCCAATGCCAGCAACACCGCGCCCAACACCACAGCCCAAACTATTTTGTGTGCTATGCGCGGCGCGGGCATTGGCAAAGCCCTTACTGCGTTGTCTCGCGCAGCACGCGTGCCAACTCGGAAATTCGATCGGCTTCAAAAATCGACCCATGCAAGCCGGCAATCAAGCGCTCGCTTAAACGGCCTTTTTGCAGCTTGCGCCATGGCGAGAAAAACATCCAGTCCCAACGCGCCAGGCCGGTGGTCTTGACCAGAATCGTACGCCCCTCGAAGGCGTGGGCCTTATACCCCGCCATGGCCGACACCTGCCCCACCAGGGCGGTGTCTCGGATCAGGGTGCCCAGTCGCCGACCGTTCATGGTCATGTCGCCCAGGCGGTAATTCTTGACCAGCCATACAAACAAGCGCCAAAAGGTGGTACCACCCCACATGGCACGGGGATAGATGGTGTCGAGCAGGATCAGGCCTGTAAGGGGTACGCTGCGCTTGCGCAGCACACGGGCAGTCTCCAGCGCAGCAATTCCACCCACCGAAAAGCCTGCAACAAAGCCGGGCAAACCGCCCTGCAACTCGATCAGGTCGGCATAGACATTTGCCAACTGGGCCACATTCGCAATCGGCTGCCCGATCGGTGGCTGCAACATGCGCACATCGTACGCATCCTTCAAGGCCAACGCCAGGGTTTGGAAGCGCAACAAATCGCCGTGGCCGGAAGCTGCGATATAAAGCGGCGGCTTATCCGAGTGCGTGTTGAAGATCACCAGGGAAATGGGCACTTTGATAGGCTTTTGCAAGGCCTGTGCCAGTTGCTCTATGGTTGGGTTCTCCGTGAGTAAATACAAGGGCACCGTGCCGCCGGTCAATTTCTCCAGGTCCGCCAATATGGTGACAGCGCCCAGAGAATCTCCACCCACATCAAAAAAATTGTCGTGCACGCCCAGCGGCCGCACATCCAGAACGTCTTCCCAAAGCGACAGCAGGGCCCGCTCCAGGTCATTTTTGGGCTCCCGCACGGCCTGTGGCACAAATACATTCGAAGGCTCAGGCAGGGCCGCGTAATCAATCTTGCCGGTGCTACTCATGGGCAACTCGGACAAGACGCTGATGCCACCGGGGATCATGTAATCGGGAAGCCGCGCACGCAAGGCCTTTTGCAAGTCGTCAGCATCCAGAGAAATGGGGCTAGACACCCAGGCATGGAGCACCGGTTTTTCGTTGCGCTGCACGATTTTCACCGCTGCTTGGCTGACCCCTTGCACGCGCAGCAGCCCGGCTTCAATTTCCCCCAGCTCAATGCGGTAGCCACGCAGCTTGATTTGGCGATCCTGTCGCCCCACAAAGTGCAGTTTTCCATCTGCATCGAAACAGCCGGTATCCCCGGTGCGGTACATCCGGCCCCCTGGTCGAAAAGGGTCCGGCAGGAATACCTGCTCATCCAGGTCAGGGCGATTCAAATAGCCTTTGGCCACACCATTGCCACCGATGAAAATTTCTCCGTGCATGCCCTGAGGCAGCTGCAGCAACTTGGAGTCCAGCACATAGATGCTCGTGTCATCCACCGGCAGGCCGATGGGCAATACCGCCTCGTCGGGCATGCTGACGCACTCCCAGGCGCTGGCAAAAATGCAAGCCTCGGTGGGCCCGTAGACATTGAACAGGCGGGCCCGTGTAGACGTCAGATAGCGGTTCACCAGTTCGGCAGACAACACTTCGCCACCGCAACAGGCCACGCGCAACTTCAGGTTCTGCTGCCCGCCTGCCCGGTCCAGGAACCGGCTTAGCGTGGAAGGAACAAAGGCGATAAACGTGCAAGCGTGGCGAATGGCAAAGTCCGCCAGCGTCTCCGGCAGCAAGCGCCCTGGCGGCGGCAAGCCCACCGTAGCGCCATTGATCAAGGGCAGGCACAACTCGATCAGGGATGGATCAAAGGTAATTTGCGTGCTCATGGCAGAGCGGTCGCCCGGAGTAATTCCATAGACCCGGGTGAGCCAGCGCAGCCGGGACGACAAGGCCTGGTGCTGCACCATCACACCCTTGGGCCGTCCGGTGGAACCGGAGGTGAACAATACGTAGGCCAGCGACTCGGGACTGACCACCCGATCTGGCGCGATGTCGGCGCCGTCCGGCAATGCATCGTTGCTGGAAACCACGATGAGTTGGCTGTGCAGACGGCCCAATCTTTCCAGACCCTGTTCGTGAATAAGCAAGCCCAAGACTCCGCTTTCCTCCACAATATCCAGCAGGCGCGCCGTTGGAGCATCAGGATCCAGAGGCAAAAATGCCGCACCTGCCTTGGACACCGCCAGCACAGCGATGACCAACTCGGCAGAACGTGGCAAGGCCAGCGCCAGCACGGTGTCCCGCCCTGCGCCCAGCGCAATCAGGCGTTTCGCCAGTTCATTGGCGCGACGCCCCAGTTCGGCATAGCCCATGGAGCCCCCGTCCCACACCAGCGCCAGAGCTTGCGGACTCTTTTTGCATTGCGCTTCAAATTCCGTGATGTATGGCCTGGACTGCTGGTGCCATAGGGTTTCAGGATGCTGTGTCTGCACCAGACCTTGTTGCGATTGGGATAGCAGCGGTAGCGAATCCAGAGCCGCAGCGGGCGAGGCCATCATGCGCAGCGCAAGACTCCAGAGTCGCTGCCCGATCTGCCCCACCTCGGCTTCCTCAAAGCACGCAGAGCTCCCCTCCAGCACCAATTCTGGATCCTGCTCGGACTGAAACTCACAGACCGTCACACCCAAGGGGTAGCGCGCCTTGCCATTGAACAACTGCCGCGACTCAGACATCTTCGCCGCACCGAAGGCCACGTCATAGTCCTGGCGCTCAAAGGACAGCAACACATCAAACACCCCATCACGCCCATGGCGCATGACGCCCAAGGCACGGCCCATTTCGCTCAAGGGGTAGCGCGAGTGGCGCAGGGCACCGCGCATCACTACCGCGATGGAGGCCAGCAAGGCCTCAACCGTCATGCCAGGCTCCAGCGTGACATTCACCGGGAAAACGCCCACGAACATACCCAGGGTATCTCGGTATTTTCTTCCGGAACGGTTCAAATTGGGCACACCGACAACCACCGACTGGCGCTGGCTGATACGCGCAAAGTACACCGCAATTGCCGCCAAAAAGTAATTGAATACGGTGCTGCCATGCGTCGCCGCGTAGGCCTTGAGCTGCTCATAAGGCCCCAATGGCAGAGACAGGTTTCCCAGTACGGCTGCCGGCAAGCCGGACAAAACACCCTGTTCAACGAAGTTGCGCTTGTCAATCAGCACGGAGGGCAGGACCGGCACCTGTTTGAGCCAGTAATCGCCATCACTCTTGAAAACAGGAGACTCCATGTAGGCGTTGGAGTCCGCGATAAAGCTGCAATAGCTGGCAACTTTCATGGGAGTGACGGCCTCTCCCTTTTGCAACAGGTTATAGATTTCGCTCCAGCGCTGTATCAGGCGCGCAGTTCCCCAACCATCCATCAGCAAATGGTGGTACTGCATGATCAAGGCATTTCGGTTGTGTAGACCCCGTATCAGCCCAAAACGCCAGGGCGGGCCGCCGTCCCACACATAACTTCTCTCGAGTTGCTGCATCCACCAACATTGAGCGGCTTGGTGTAAGTCCGTGGTACCCGGCTCATTGCATATTTCAAAGGGAATTTGAAAATGTTCCAGCAGCACCTGCGTGCCATTTTCATGCGGCACCAGGCGCAGTCCGTCGCTTTCTGCCACCAGCAGCTTCAGGGCGCCTGTCAGCCCTTGTGCGTCCAACACTCCATCCAAATAGGCGACCCCCCCAATGAACAGATGGGTGCTGGTCGGCCATGCGCGCTGGTCCAGCCAGACCTCACGCTGGCTGACGGAAAGTGGGAGAACATCAGGTTCCGGCTTTGTGTTGTTTACTTCTTCCACTTGCTTATTTGCTCCATGGTGTAGCGGTACCCGACCTCACCGATCTCGGCTGCATTGCGATAACCCATCATTGAAAAATGACTGACAGGTGGCTCCAGGTAATGATCCGCCTGGCCAATCGTGTAACCGCGCTGGTTCATACCGCCAATGTGGCCGGCGCGATACATGATCTGGCCTATCGTGGGCGAGCGCGCGGATTTCGGCAGCATCACCCCCTTCATGGTCTGCCACAGCGACAAGCGCGCCGTGTCCGTGGGCACGTTCAGCGCCTCCAGCACATCCACATCCACAGCGATGATGGTTCCGTTGCCGCGGCGGCGCTCCTGGGGCGATCCCAGCCGCATGCGCATCGCCGCCACCGGCACATTTTCCAGAATGGCACCATCGACCAGCAAGTCGCCATTGACGGGCACTGGCGGAAACAGGCCTGCTGGGGAATTGCTGGCCAGCACTGCGCGCCACAGCGGTCCGCTGTCCTGCACCGTGGTGCAGCCTTTGGTCAGATTGCAGGCGGCCGCAAAATAGGGGCGCCACAGTCCCTCGACCTGCAGGTCACCAAACATTTTGATCAGGTCCCGTCGAACCCGCTGGCCCGATACCAGGGAAATCAGCGGAAAGGTCGGATACTCGCCGCCGGCCGCAAATTTTTGGGTCTGATCGCGAATCTGCTCCAGCGGGATATCACACGCATATTGCGCGCCAATCAGGGCTCCCATGCTGTTGCCACCAATCAGGTCAATTGGAACCCCGGCTCCCTGCAGCGCACGCAGCACACCAAGGTGGGCAAATCCCCTGGCGCCACCACCCCCCAGTACGATACCCACGGCAGTGCCGGTGATAAAGCGGGCCAGGCGGTCATAGTCACCGGCATGGCCCCGTCGGGTGGGGTAATAGCGCTCCACGTCGCGGCCATTGAGCCAATGCCCGCGCTCGGTGGGATAGATTGCGTCGGCCGGGTGCAACACCACCAGGTGGCGGCGCTTCATGGCATAGCCGGGTTCCTGCATCAGCTGAAGCTCCAGGGCAGCGAGATCTGCACAGGCCCCGGCCGTCCCCACAAAAACCGCCTGGTCGGCCTGCCGGAAGGCACGCTGCGTCCAGACGGGTGCATTCTGACCGGCTTCATACACCAGATAGTCCAGACCCGCTTCCAGCTTTTCCTGGCGGCTGATGTCCTCGGCGTCCTGCACCCCTGGCACCTGGGAAAACGCCCGGTTCTCGGCCAAGGTAAACAGATGGGTAGTGCCCATTTTTTTAAACGCCTGCGCCAGCCCTTTGGATACCTCCAGGGCATCGGCATCCTGATGCAGCGGCACCACCACAATGGACTCGGCGTGCCGGAGCTTGTTTGGCGTGTTGTGCCGCAGATAGTTGTAAATGGCCCGCACAAACACCTGGTTTAAAGGCAGTGGGTGCCGTGCCAGCAAGTCCTCGTAATCCGCCTTGTACAAAACGGCAAGCGTCGAATCCCGCACCGCGGTCACGTCGGCAGCGCGCGCTTGCTGCAAAATAAGACCTGGCTCGCCAACGCTGGCTCCCGGGCGCAGTTCATTGAACAGGAGTTGCCGGCCAGCGGCGTCACGTCGGGTCACGCGCAGACCGCCGCTGATGACAAACAGCATGCTGCTCGATGGATCGCCCTCGCGCAGCACCAGTTCACCGCCGCGCACCGTCTGGATTTTCAGAACATCGGCCAGGTCTTCAATGACGGCCGCATCCAGCGATCCGAACACATCGCTGGCGCGCAACACGTCGACCACGCGAACGCGCAGTGCTTCATCGATATTCATACCTGCAGCCCCTATTTATTTTCTAAAAACGCCCTGCACTACCACCGCTTCGGCATTGCATGCCGCCCCGCATTTTTACAACAGACTGCTTCAGTTGGGTCTGTTTTTTTGCACCAACTGCTGCACAAAATTGGACGGAATGGCATAGCTGATGCCTGACGGGTTGCTCAGCACCGATTCCTTGGTTGCCTTGACAAAAACCATGTTGATCACGCCCACCAAATCCCCGCTCTCCGGGTCAAACAGAGGCCCTCCGCTATTGCCTGGATAAGCCGTCGCATCGAGTTGAAGAATATTGAAGGTGCCGTTGCGCAGACTTGCCACCGTGCGTGCATTGAGCTGCTGCGCATTGGCAATGGGCAAGGCAATCGGCGTGATGGATGACACCGAACCACGGTGCGTCACCGCCGAGAAGCCCAAAACGCCGCCAATCGGAAAGCCCATGAATGCCACAGCCTGTCCCTCACGGACCAGATCCGAGTCCCGAAACGTGAGCCGCGGCACGGGGGCTCCATCAAACTGCAACAACGCCAGGTCATGCACCCGGTCCACGTCCAGCACCTTGGCCAGCCGCATGTTCAGATCACCTTGACCGGTCAGTCCCCTGGCCTCGGTTCTCACCTGAACCACCAGTTTCGCCTCCTGGTCCGGTTCCGCTGGCTCTGGAATGACGTGGGCATTGGTCACCGCCCAGTTGCCGTTGCCCACCACAAATCCGGTGCCACGCAATGCAAAGCGCGGGCTGTTGGTGGCCGCATAGGTGCCCACAATCACCACGGAGGGCTTCACCCGGGTGATGGTCTCGGTCAGATCGGCATGGGCAGTGCTTAGTCCTGCCAGTGCCATTGCCGAGGCTAAAAGCTTTACAACCCAAAGCGACAGCGAAAGGGGCTGCAACGAGTTCATGTTCATCGACTGTCCGACGCCTACAAACTCTTTAGCAAAGCGGCCACTTCCTCCTGCCCCTGGAACTTGTCTGCAAGTTTGGCCAACTCATCGAGGGTAAGCCTGGCATCGGACTTTTGACCCGCCTTGAGCTGAATCTTCGCCAGGTTCAGCTTGAATTGGGGCTCCGTGGGGCTCAAGCTGACCACCTTCTTTTGGAGTTCAATGGCCTTGCTGAAGTCGTTTTTATCCGCCAGCAGGCCGGCCATCGTGTCCATGAAATTGGCCTGGTTTGGAGCAATGGCCAAGGCCTTCTCGGCATAGGCCATGGCACCATCCTTGTGCAACTGCCCGGTGACCCAGGCCAGATTGTTATAGGCAATCGCATTCTTGTCTTGCAGCTTCAGTACGGCCAGGTAAGTGCGCTCGGCCAGAAGATAATCCTTGCGAACCGTTGCCTCCGTTGCCAAATACATCAGGAACCCTGCATCCTGCGGATGGTCCTTTTGCCATGCAGCGGAAAACTTGTCTGCATCGGCAACTTTGCCAGACAACTGCAGCACCTTGTGTAGCCTGACGGCCAACTCGGTGGCAGGTGCCTGCTTCAAACCATTTCGGTAAGCCGTGGTCGCCGCGTCCCATTTCTTCTGGTTGGCGTTGATATCGCCCTCCAGCACATAGCCAACGGCAGCGCCCGGCGCCTGCGCCTGCATGCCGCGCGCCGTGGTCAAGGCCCCTTGGTAATTTTTGGCATCCACGTCCAGCATGATGGAGCCCTTCTCGGCCTGCTCCAGGTCGGGCTTGATCTCCAGCGCCTTTTGCAGGCTTTTTGCAGCTCCATCCTTGTCCTTGTTGGCCATGTAGGCATCGGCCAAACGCATATAGGGCTGGGGCGACAAGGGTTGCATCGCTGCCAGCTTGTTAAAGGTGGCAATGGCCTGGTTCAGGTCACCCGATGCCTGCAGCGTACGCCCCAGGGCATCCAGCACCTGCGGGTTATCCGGCAGCGCTGTCTGAGACTCCTGGGCCGCGGCGAGTGCCAGCTTGAAATCCTTGTTGCGCAAATGGAAATCGATCAGCAACAGGCGAGGATCCTGTTCGGTCGGGTTGGCGACCACCGCCTGCGCGATCAGTTTACCCACCTCTTCCTTGCTCCCGCCCGAGCGGGCCGCCAGTTCGGCCAAGGCCAACAAGGCCTGCCCATTCTTCGGATTTTTGACCAGCAGGGCTTCGAAGCGCTTTTTCGCATCTGCGGGTTTCTTTTCCGCCATGTCCAGGCCGGCGAGGCTGGCAACCGCGATAAAGGAGTCGGCATCCAGGCTCAAGGCCCGCTCAAAACTCTTGCGGGCATTGGCCGCGTCGTTCTTGGCCAGGTAGACACGACCCTGCAAAATAGCGGGGCCAGGCTTGCCAGGCTGCTTTTTCTCCAGTGCGTCGATCGCTTTGAGGGCCTTGTCGTACTCTTGTTTGCTGAGGTGCGCGCTGATCAAGGCCATGTCGGCCACGACTCCCTTGTCGGTGCTGGCAATCTGCTCCAGATCATTCAAGGCACCATCCGATTTACCCTGTGCAAACTGCGTCATCGCCAGGGCCGTGCGGTTGCGCACATTCTGGGGATCCTGTTTGATGGCCCTGGAAAAAAGCTCCTCAGCCTTTTTCGCGTCGCCTTTTTGCAGGTAAATCTCTCCTGCCATGGACAGCAACTCCGGGTCTACCGCTTCTTTGGCCAGGCCCGGTGCCATGGTTGCAATCGCCTTGTCCACATTGCCCGAGCGCACATAGCTTAACGCCAGCAGTCGCCGTGCCATCGGCAACTCCGGCGCCAGTTGCACCGCTTTGGCTAGAAAGCTCTGCGCCTGCAGCGCCGAGTTCAGTTCCAGTTCGATCGCACCCGCCAACTGCAGCGCCATGGCATTGTCGGGTGCTACCTTCAGCACCAACTGCGACAAGGTACGGGCAGCCTTGAAATCCTTTCGCTGAAACGCCAGTTGGGCTTCCAGATACTTGGTCTGCGGGTGGTCGGGTGCAACCGCCTTCAAACCGGCCAGTTGCTTTTCCACCTCATCCAACTTGTTCTGCTGGAACAGCACCTGCACCGCCGCCACATGGCCCTGCATGAAATCCGGGCGCAATTCCACACATTTGCGATAGGCCAGCAAGGCCGTGTCTGGCTGCTTCTTGAGAACCATCAGCATATCGCCCTTGAGCTTCCAGGCCTGGAAGTTCTTGGGTGACTTGGCGATGACAGCCTCCACATCGGCCAAGGCAGCATCCACATCCTGCGCTGCTTTTTGACGCGCCTGCAACAGCATGGCGGGCTCAAAGCTGCCATCTGCCTTCAATGCCTCGTGCAGTGCCTCGGTTGATTTATCGGCCTTGCCTGTCGCTCCATATGCGACCGCCAGATTGGTCAGCAAATCGGCCTTGGCAACGCCTTGCGGCAGCGAAGCCAGATTAAATTCTTCGGTCATTTTCTCGGTTTTGCCCTGGGCCAACATGGCCGCTGCCAGCAAGGGCAACACCTTGTCTGGTGGCACCTTCAGGTCCAGTGCCTTGCGCAGCTCGGTTTCGGCGCCCACAGGGTCTCCGCTTTCCAGCAGGACCTTGCCCAGCAGCAAACGTGCTTCCGGCAGGTCCGGGTTGACTTGCAGTGCGTTCTTCACCTGAATGACAGCCGACTTGGCATCGTTCTTGGCCAGAAATTCGTTAGCGGACTTGAGCATCGCCTCCGGCTTCTGACTGCAGGCGGCCAGCAGCAGGGCCAGCAGCAGAGCAGAGACTCGGGCACCGGTCAGTAATTTTTTGGAGCGCATGATGGGTCTCAATCAATGGTTATTCACAAGGAGAAAAAGCTTACTTGATGCCCAGTCGGTGCATCAGGTCATACAGCGTGGGGCGGCTGACACCCAGCAATTCTGCAGCCTTCACCATATTGCCGTTGGCACGCCCCAGGGCCGCGATCACGGCGCCGCGTTCGGCATGCTCACGAATAAGGCGCAGGTCCAGCGATTTGTCGGACTCATCCTGCTTTGGGCTTGTTAGGCCCACGTCCTCTTGGCTGATCTGGCTGGCATCGGCCATGATCACGGCGCGCTTGATGCAGTTTTCCAGCTCGCGGATATTGCCCGGCCAGGAGTGCGCCTCCACCGCCTGCAGCGCACTCTCACTGATAGACATGGAGGCCCGGTTTTGCTCTTGGGCAAAGCGCCGCACAAAGGCATGCGCCAGCAGCGGCGCGTCTCCCACGCGCTCGCGCAACGGCGGAATCTTCACCACAATCTCGGCCAGGCGGTAGTACAAGTCTTCCCTGAAACGGCTCTCCTTGCTCAGGGCCAGCAAGTCCTGGTGGGTGGCGCAGACAATGCGCACGTCTACGGCAATCTCCTGACGCCCGCCCAGTCGCTCGATCTTGCGCTCCTGCAGGAAGCGCAACAGCTTGGCCTGCAACGAAAATGGCAAGTCCCCGATTTCATCAAGCATCAGGGTTCCGCCATTGGCGGTTTCGATCTTGCCCAGGGTTTGCTTGGAGGCCCCGGTAAACGCGCCTTTTTCAAAACCGAACAACTCGCTTTCCAGCAGGTTTTCCGGAATGGCGGCGCAGTTGATGGCGACGAACTTGCCATTCTTGCGCGGCGAGGCATCGTGCAAGCCCCGCGCCAGCACCTCCTTGCCCGTGCCGCTCTCGCCCAGCAGCATGATCGTGGCATTGGTGCTGGCAACCTTCTCAATGATGCGGCAGATGCGCAGCATTTCGGGGTCGCGCGTAATCAGGCCGTTAAGGGCATCGGGCTGTTGAAAGGAGCGCAGGCGCTCGTTCTCGGCCTGCAACTGAAACAACCTGAAGGCGCGCTCCACGATCAGGTCCAGCAACTCGGGCTCGAAGGGCTTGGCCAAAAAGTCATAGGCCCCCAGGGCAATCGCCCGCAGGGCGTTGGACTGGTCGTTTTGCCCGGTCAGCACAATCACCTTGGTGTGCGGATCCGCCGCCATGATCTGCTCTAGCAGCTTGAAACCTTCTGACACTGAGTCTGCGTCTGGCGGCAGGCCCAGATCCATGGTGACGACAGCGGGCATGTGCTTGCGCAACTGGGCCAGGGCGCTTTCGCGATCGTGTGCGGTCACCGATTCAAAACGATCCAGCGACCATTTGATTTGCTTTTGCAGCGCCACATCGTCTTCAACAATCAGCAATCCGCGCGTTTTTTCGGTGCTCATGGAATCTTTATTTAAGGAGCGTCAGATGACTTACCCGACTCAAACACAGGCAACAGCAAGGTGATAACGGTGCCCGAACCGAGTTCACTGTGAACATCAATTTTGCCTCCCAGCTCCTGCAGATAATGAAAGCTCTCGTACACCCCAATGCCCATGCCGGACTGCTTGGTGGTTTCAAACGGTTTGAACAGCTTGTCCCGGATGAAGTCCGCCGACATGCCCCGTCCCGTGTCGCCTACCACCACCCGTGCCTGGCCTGCTGTGCGGTCCAGGCGTAGCCACACACGCCCTTCCTTGTCTGTCGCGTCAAAGGCATTTTGCACTATGTGGCCAATCACACGCGCCAAGCGGTCGGCGTCGCCGCGTGCAGCCACAGGCACTTGAAGCTCCACGTCCAGCACCCGGTCTCGCGCCTTTGCGGCTGCCACCAGGCCGTCGACTATGCCGCTCAGGTCCACGCCGAAGGCCGCTCCTACCGGGGTTGCGCCTTCCCTCAGTTGCAGCATCATCTGGCGCATGCGATCCAGGGAATTTTCCACCGTAAGCAACATGTCCTGCTGAAACTCCGGGTTACCGCTCAGGCGCCGCGCGTTCTTCATCATCAGCGAGAGCTGCGTCACAATGTTTTTCAGGTCATGCACCACAAACGCAGACATGCGGTTAAAGGCTTCGAACTTGCGCGCCTCCAACAAGGCCTCGGTGGCCTGCATTTGCGCCAAAAAGCTGGCCGCCTGCATCCCGGCCGTCTTTAGCAAATCATTCACCTCCCAGTCCACGTCCATGCGTGCGCGGGCGCTGGCCAGCACGACAAAGCCTATCAGGGAAGGGCCAGAGAGCAGGGGAACGATCAACCAGGCATGGGGGAGCTCGGACAACCACAGAGGCAGCTTCATGGCCCCATAGCGCACCGGAAAGGAGCGGTACTCCTCCAGGTTAACCACCCAACCGCTG
>Ga0316232_1002581_pt1 | contig 18399 bp, 13 predicted proteins | sample TBHtaG_FD_206006 | JGI IMG/M metagenome (GOLD analysis project Ga0316232, IMG submission 206006) | Freshwater microbial communities from Trout Bog Lake, Wisconsin, USA - TBH18025_13 | ecosystem: Environmental > Aquatic > Freshwater > Lake > Hypolimnion/Profundal zone | place: USA: Wisconsin... | reverse complement strand
GCCCGCCGAACGGCTTGACCACCTGGAAGGTGCGGCCGACCCCCAGCGCCGCCAGCGCGTAGGGCGGCTTGCCGCTGACGTCCTTGCCCTTGAAGAAGACCTTGCCGTGGCTGGGCGCGTAGTAGCCGCTGACCACGTTGAACAGGGTGGTCTTCCCGGCCCCGTTGGGCCCGATGAGGCCGAGGATCTCCCCGGCCTGCATCTCGAAGGAGACGTCGTTCACCGCCGTGAGGCCGCCGAAGATCTTGCTGACGCCGTCCACTCTCAGGATGGGTTCGGCCATGGTCTCACGCCTCCTTTCCGGCTGCCGCCGCGGGAGGCGCGCTCTCGGGCCTGGCGGCGCGCCGCAGGCCCTTGCGCATGAACTTGCCGAGGACCCCGTCCGGCATGAACACCACCGAGGCGGCGATCACCGCGCCCAGGATGATGATGTAGAGCACTTCGTACTGGGACAGGTAGGCCCAGAACAGGGTCTTGAAGGAGAAGATCAGCACCGCGCCGATCACCGGGCCGATGAGGGTGCCCATGCCGCCGAACACCAGCATGACGATGGCCTGGTCGCTGATGAGATCGCCCAGGGTGGAGCCGGGGTCGATGAAGGTGACCCAGTAGGCGAACACGCCGCCGATCAGCGCCGTGGGGATGGCCGAGAGGATGAAGGCCTGGATCTTCAGGTGGGTGGGATTGAGGCCCAGGGCCTTGGCGCTCTCCTGGTCCTCCCGGATGGCCTTGAGCTTGAGGCCGAACGGGGCCCGCTCCAGCAGGAACCAGAGGGCGAAGAAGGTGGCGCCGACGATGCCGAGCATCACGTAGAAGAAGAACTGCGGATCCAGGAAGGCGGTGAGCCGCATGCCGTCCGGGCCGCCGGTCCAGGCGGCGATCAGGGCGAACTGCTGGATGGCCCGGGCCAGGGCCCACACGGCGATGGCGAAGTAGGAGCCGCGCAGCCTGAGCGTGGGGATGCCGATGATCAGGGCGGCCACGGCGGCGAGCGCCCCGCCCGCCGCCAGGGCCAGCGGGAAGGGCCAGTGGGCCTTCATCATGAGGATCGCCGTGGCATAGGCGCCGATGCCGAAGAACGCCTGGTGGCCGAAGTTGAGGTAGCCGGTGTAGCCCGCCATGACGTCCAGGGTGACCGCGAGGCCGATCCACATGAAGGCCTCGGTGCACATGCGCAGGGCGAAGGTATCGTGCACCACCGCCGGAATGCCCAGGAACAGCAGGAACACGAGGGCTGAGACGATGAGGCGCCGGTCTTTGAGCAGAGGAGTCATGGCGTCACACCCAGCCTTTTCCGAACAGACCGGTGGGCGAGACCACCAGGATGAGGTAGAGGATCCCGAACACGGCCAGCAGGGTCCAGCCCGGGTCCAGGTAGACCAGGAACACCGACTGGATGATGCCCAGCAGCAGCGCCGCCGCCGGCACTCCGGCCAGGTAGCCCATCCCGGCGAGGACCACCACGAAGAACGCGAAGATCGAGTACTCGGCGCCCATCTTGGTGTTGACCGAGATGATCACCCCGATGAGCACGCCGGTCATGGCGGTGATGCCGGTGTAGAGCGCATAGAGCACCTTGTTGGTGCGCCGGTTGTTCACCCCCATCAGCCCCGCGGCCTCCTTGTTCTGGGCCAGGGCCCGCACGGCCAGGCCGAAATCGGTGTACCTGAGCAGGTAGTTGAGGATCAGGGTGATCACGCCCGAGTAGACCAGTCCGGCCAGGCGCACCGAGGAGATGGTGAGGAAGAAGGAGCCCTTCTCGAAGTAGAACGAGCCGTTGGAGAAGTGGGACGGGATGGAGTGGCTGTAGAAGCCGAAGAAGGTCTGGGCCGTGCCCCGGAAGATCATGCCCAGGCCGAAGGTGAAGACCAGGGCCATGAGCAGGGGATTGCCCTTGTGCCCGGAAAGCACCCGCTGGATGACCGGCTGGAGCAGGTAGCCCAGCCCGAAGAAGACGATGAAGACGATGGGCAGCATCAGGAACGGGTCCACCTTGCCCCAGAGGTTCAGGTAGAACCCGGCGAACGCTCCGAGCATGATCCATTCGCCCACCGCGAAGTCGATGACGTGCAGGACGCCGAACACCAGGGAGAACGCGATCGCGATGGCGATGTAGATCGCGCCCAGCATGATGCCGTCCACCAGGGCTTGCGGCAACAGTTCCATTCGAATTCCCTCCGGCTTTCCAGACCAGGGGCCCCGGAGCGCCGCCGGCGGGCGGCGCTCCGCTGCCCATCCTCAACCTAGCGCTTGGCCCAGGGAGTCATGGGGTACTGGGTCGGGACTTCGGCCACCTTGGCCGGTCCGACCGCCTTGACCACGCCGTTCTGGATCTGGACCGTCAGCGAACTGATGCCGGAATTGGCGTGGAAGTAGTCGCCATCGGTGGCGAACTTGATGCGGCCGTAGAAGGTCTCCACGTCCACCGCCTCGAGGGCCTTGACCAGCTCCTCGCGCTTGGCTTCGGAGAGCGGCGGGGTCGCGTTGATCTTCTGCAGGGCCACCTGGAAGGCGATCCCGGCGGCGGAGCAGCCGCCCTGGGTGTAGTCGGCCGCGACCTTGAAGGCCTTGAGCGAGGCCGCCGCGTAGGTCTGGGAATCCTTCCACAGGATCTTGGAGGAGGTCTTGGTGGTCTCGGTCCACACCGCGCCGCCGAACACCTGGTTGGCGTCGCCCTTGAGCGCTTCGGCGAAGGCCGGCTCGGTGACCCCGTAGTGCATGAGCAGGGCCTTGGGGGTGTAGTCGATCTGGTGCAGGTCCTTGACCAGGTTGATCAGTTCCTCGTCATGGCCGCCGAAGCAGATGAGGTCGGGCCGCAGGCCCTTCATGGCCGAGAGCAGCGGCGTGAGGTCCTGGCCTTCGGGGACGATGTTGAACTTCAGCACCTTGATGCCCTGCTTGATCAGGGCTTCGTTGAACGCGGTGGCCGTCGAGCTGGAGAAGGTGTCGTTGGAGCCGAACACCACGGCCGTCTTGGGGGCGGGCGAGAGGTGGGCCAGGGTGTCGATGCAGGCCGCGCCGGTGAAGTTGACCGGCGGGATGCTGCCGAAGACGAACTTGAACTTGGGCTTCCACACCAGGGGGGATTCCGCCGAGCCGTTGATCATCGGAATCTTGTACTTCTCGACCACGGGGCCCACCGCATTGGCCACGCTGGACGCGTAGGGGCCGAACATCAGGTCCACGTGCTCCTGGGTGATGAGGCGTTCCGCCGCCGCCGCGCCCTGGGACGGGTTGGACTGGGCGTCCCCGTAGAACAGCTTCACGGGATACTTCTTCTTGCCGATCTGGATGCCGCCGGTCTCGTTCACGGCCATGGCCCAGAGATCATAGCCGCGCTTGGCCACGTTGCCGCCGGTGGCGTTGTCGCCGGACAGTTCCACGACGACCCCGATCTTGAACTCCTGGGCCCGCAGGGCGCCCCCGGCCATGACCGTGGCGATGGTCGCGAAGATGGCTGACTTGGTTAAGCTCATGCGATCCCTCCTTAGGATGTTCGTCATCGCTGGCGATGGGGTTGAAGCCGGTCCAACGCAAGACACATGCCATGCAGGGAACCGGACCTGGGGATCCGTAATCCGGTCCCTTAGCTTTCATTTCCTTTCGGAGATCCCAGGCTTTTTATGCGGAATTGCATAACGGGCCGAAGCCGGGATCAGAGAATCCCGTATTTTTTCATCTTCCGGGCCACGGTGGACTGGTCGACGCCCAGCGCCCGGGCCATGGCCACCTGGTTGCCGAGCCGCTGGCGCGCCTCCATCAGCATCGTGCGCTCGGTGTTCTCCAGGGCCGCGCCCAGGGTCAGCTCCTCGGGGCCGGACTGCACCAGGGCGGCCTTGCCGGCCCGGCCCAGGACGTCCGGCGGCAGGTCCGCCAGGCCGATCAGTTCGGCTTCGGACATGACCACCAGGCGCTCGCAGAGATTGGCCAGTTCGCGCACGTTGCCGGGCCAGGGGTAGGCGATGAGCGCGTCGCTGGCGGCCCGGGTGAACCGGCGGCGCACGCCCATGCGCTCGGCGAAGAAGTCCGTGTAGTGGTGCAACAGCGGCAGGATGCAGTCGGTGCGCTCGCGCAGCGGCGGGATGGTGATCGGGATGACGCTCAGCCGGTAGTAGAGGTCAAGGCGGAAGGTGCCGCGCTCCACCATGTCCCGGAGGTCCTGGTGGGTGGCCGCCAGGATGCGCACGTTGAGCTGGCGGTTCTGGGTGCCACCCACCCGCATCACCTGGCCGTCCTGCATGAAGCGCAGCAGTTTGACCTGGGCCGACAGGGTGAGTTCGGCGATCTCGTCCATGAAGATGATCCCGCTGTCCGCCAGCTCGAAATAGCCGGGCTTGCCCTTGGCCTGGGCGCCGGTGAAGGCGCCCTTCTCGTAGCCGAACAGTTCGGCCTCCAGCAGCGACTCGGGGATCGCGCCGCAATTGATCTTCACCAGCGGGTTTCCGGCCCGGTCGGAGTATTTGTAGATGAGGTCGGCGAACAGCTCCTTGCCCACCCCGGACTCGCCCTGGATCAGCACGGTGGAATCCACCGCGGCGACCTTGAACGCGTGCCGCAGCGCCCGCTGCATGCACGGGCTGCGGGCGATGATCCGGCGCGACTCGACCTCCTCCAGCTGCAGCTCAACCATGCGGTCGCGGATGCGCTCCTTCATGGCGCCCTGCTCCTCAAGCTCCCGGTGCAGGGCCTCGATCTCGGTGACGTCCCGCTCGGTCACCACCACCCGGATCAGCTCGTCCCGCTCGTCGAACACCGGGATGCCGGTGAGGGCCAGCTTGCGCCCCTTCTGGGTCTGCAGCAGCGAGACCGGGACCCGGCGGGCCATCACCTCGAGCGTGGCGGAGCGGTCGAACACGCCCTCCTTCACCAGATCGTTCATGTTGCGGCCCACCACCTGCTCGGCCTTGATGTCATTGAGCCGTTCCGAGGCGGGGTTGATCCGCAGCACATTGGCCTGGCCGTCGCAGATCCACAGCCCTTCGGACAGGGCGTTGATGATGGCGTCCTGCTGGTGCGTGAGCTCCGCGTAGGCCCGCATCTGGCGCGCGGTGGACTCGAACAGGGTCATGTCGATGAAGACGCACAGGGTGCCGAGGATCGCCGCCCCGTTCTGGACCCGGGACACCGTGGTCATGTAGATGGCGTCGCCCCGGTTCAGCAGCGGTCCGCCGGGATCCACCGTGCCGGCCAGCACGCCCTCCATGCGCTGGGTCAGTTCCGGCACCAGCTCCGTCATCGACGAGCCGGGCAGGATGCCCAGCTCCTCCCGGGCCAGCCGGTTGGCGTACAGCACTGCGCCGTTCCTGGCCACCGCCGCACAGCCGTTCTTGCTGGCTTCCAGCAGGCTGTCGGCGAACATGTCCCAGGCCACCCCGTGGGTTTCCAGGACTTCGTAGAGGGTCGGGTCACATGAGCTTTTCAGGAGCATGCAGGTATTATTCCCTTTTGCATGGGATATGCAACCTTGCATTCGACGAACCGGCCTGGAAGGGGAGGCCGGGGACAAGAACCTGGGCTGTCTTCGACCCGGGGGCTTTGACCCGACCTGGTACGATTGGTGCATCGTCCGGCCATGCGCACCCATACCCGCAGGAGGGTTCATCATGGCCACCACCTTGTCCGAATATAAGGCTCTGAGGGATCGGCATATCCCCAAGGGAACCTCGCAAAGCTCGCCGGCCATGATCCGGGAGGCCCACGGGGCCATCCTGACCGACGTGGAGGGCAGGGAGCTCATCGACTTCGCCGGCGGGATCGGTGTGGTGAACGTGGGCAATTCCAATCCCAAGGTGGTGCGGGCCATCAAGGACCAGGCGGACAAGTTCACCCACACCTGTTTCGCCATCTCCATGTACGAGTCCTACATCGACCTCGCCGTCCGGCTCAACACCCTGACGCCCGGGGACTTCCATAAGATGACCGTGCTTCTGAACAGCGGCGCCGAGGCGGTGGAGAACGCCGTCAAGATCGCCCGCTACGCCACCGGGCGGCCCGGCATCATCACCCTGGACGGCGGTTTCCACGGGCGCACCCTGCTCACCATGACCATGACCAGCAAGGTCAAGCCGTACAAGTACAAGTTCGGCCCGTTCGCGCCCGAGGTCTACCACATGCCCAACGCGAACTGCTACCGGTGCCCGTTCGGCAAGACCTATCCGTCCTGCCAGACCGCCTGCGCCGACCACCTGGAGGACTTCTTCATCGAGCACGTGGCGGCTGAGCAGACCGCGGCGCTGATCGCCGAGCCGATCCAGGGCGAAGGCGGCTTCATCACCCCGCCGCCGGAATACTTCGCCAAGCTGCAGGCCATCTGCGCCAAATACGGGATCGTGTTCATCATCGACGAGATCCAGAGCGGGATGGGGCGCACCGGCAAGCTCTACGCCATCGAGCATTGGGGCGTCGCCCCGGACATGATCCTCACCGCCAAGAGCCTCGGCGGCGGCCTGCCGCTCAGCGCGGTCACCGGCCGGGCTGAACTGATGGACGCCCCGCATGCCGGCGGGCTGGGCGGCACCTTCGGCGGCAACCCGATCGCCTGCGCCGCGGCGCTGGCGGTGCTGGAGATCCTGGTCGAGGACGGCCTGGTGGCCCGGGCCGAAGCCCTGGGCGTGAAGGCCAGGGCCCGGCTCGACGCCATGCAGGCCCGGTTCGAACTGATCGGGGACGTGCGCGGCAAGGGCCCGATGCTGGCCATCGAACTGGTGCGCGACCGCGAGCGCAAGACGCCCGCCGGCGCGGAGACCAAGGAGCTGGTCAAGCTGTGCTTCGAGCGGGGCCTGATGCTGCTCTCCTGCGGGCAGTACGGCAATGTGATCCGCACCCTCATGCCGCTGGTCATCACCGACGATGAGCTGGACAGAGGCTTCTCCATCATGGAGGAATCCCTGGCAATCATCGAGGGCCGCCCCGGGAGGTAGCAAGTGCTGATCTGGAGAGTCAACCTGCGCACCGGATCCCTGCAGCGCGAAGCGATTCCCGAACCCTGGTCGCGGCTCGGAGGCCGCGGGCTGCTGGCCCGCATCATGCTGGACGAGACGCCCCCGGCCTGCGAGCCGCTCGGCCCCAACAACCGGCTGATCTTTTCCCCGGGCCTGCTGGTGGGCCACATGCTCTCCAGCTGCGACCGGATTTCCGTGGGCGGCAAGAGCCCGCTGACCGGGGGCATCAAGGAGGCCAACGCCGGCGGCACCACCGGCCTGCAGATGGCCTGCCTGGGCATCCGCGCGCTGATCCTGGAGGACCAGGTTGCCGCGGCGGGCGAAACCCGCAACGACTGGCGGGTGCTCCACCTCAGCCTGGAAGGCGCGCGCCTGGAGCCGTGCGCCGACCTCGCCGGCCTGGGGGTGGCCGACAGCGCGGCCCGGCTGCTGCGCCGCTACGGCGACCACGTGGCGGTCGCGCTGATCGGTCCCGCCGGCGAGATGCGCCTTTCGGCCGCGGGCATCCAGAACCTGGACAAGGACCGGATGCCGTCGCGCATCGCCGCCCGGGGCGGGCTGGGGGCGGTGATGGGCGCCAAGGGCCTCAAGGCGATCGTGTTCGACGCCAAGGGCGCCGCCAAACCGCCCATTGCCGATCCCGAGGCCTTCAAGGCGGCGCAGAAGGTGTTCAGCCGCAACCTGGCCGACCATCCCCAGACCGCCCTGTACCGCGACTACGGCACCGCGGCCATGGCGCTGACCTGCAACGCCATGGGCGCGCTGCCCACCCGCGCCTTTTCCAGCGGCAGCTTCGAGGGCGCCGAAAGCCTCAGCGGCGAGCACATGCGCGAGGTGATCCAGGAGCGCGGCGGCGAAGGCACGCCAAGCCACGCCTGCATGCCGGGCTGCGCCATCCGCTGCTCCAACAACTATGCCGGCGCCGACGGCAAGAGCCTGGTCACGCCGCTGGAATACGAGACCATCGGCCTCATGGGGTCCAACCTGGGCATCGCCGATCTCGACGTGGTGGCCAGGATGAACTGGGAGGTCAACGACCTCGGCCTGGATTCCATCGATCTGGGCGCGGCCCTGGGCGTGGCGGCCCGGGCGGGGCTGATGGCGTTCGGCGACGGCGCCCGGGCCATGGAGCTGCTGGGGGAGATCCGCAAGGGCACGCCCCTGGGCCGGATCCTCGGCCACGGCGCCGCCGTGGCCGGCCGGGTCCTGGGCGTGCTGCAGGTGCCGGTGGTCAAAGGCCAGGCCATGTCGGCCTACGAGCCGCGCGCGGTCAAGGGCACCGGGGTCACCTACGCCACCTCGCCCCAGGGCGCGGACCACACGGCCGGCAACACCGTGCGGGCCAAAGTGGACCACCTCGACCCCAAGATCCAGGCCGCCCTGTCGCGCAACGCCCAGATCAGCATGGCCGGGTACGACACCCTGGGCGCCTGCATCTTCGCCGGCTTCGGGTTCGCCGTGGCGCCCGAGGTCGTCCCGGGCCTGCTCAACGCCCGCTATGGCTGGCAGGTGGGCGGCGACATCCTGCAGCTGCTGGGCAAGGAGACCCTCACCCTGGAGCGCGAGTTCAACAAGCGCGCCGGCTTCACCGCCGCCGACGACCGCATGCCCGAGTGGATGACCCGGGAACAGCTGCCGCCGCTGAACTCGGTGTTCGATGTGAGCGAAACGGACCTGGACGGAGTCTTCGATTGGTAGTCAAGGTGTGCCTGCATACCTCGCTGCAGCGCCGGACCCCGGCGGGGCTGGTCCGGCACCTGGAGCAGGAACTGCCCGCGGGGGCGACCCTGGCGGACCTGGTGAGCGCGCTGGGGCTCCCGGCGGAGCTGAAGGGCGTCCTGACGGTGGTGAACGGGCGCATGGCCGAACCATCCCAGGCCCTGGCGGAAGCCGACGATGTGCACCTGATCCCCACCCTCTCCGGCGGCTGACCCTTTAAGATGGACCCAGGGAGGGCGGCCATGCGCTTGACTGACTTCAAGGTGCTTTCGTTCGACTGCTACGGCACGCTGATCGACTGGGAAACCGGCATCTGCGCGGCGCTCCGGCCCCTGGCGGCGCGCTCCGGCCAGGCCTTCACCCGGGACCAGCTCCTGGAGGCCCACGCCCGGCACGAAGCCGCCCAGGAGGCCGCCACCCCGGAGCTGCTCTATGCCGATCTGCTGGCGCGGGTGCATGACCGGATCGCCGGGGAATGGGGGGTCGTCCCCGACCCGCAGGAGAGCCGGGCCTACGGCCTTTCGGTGCGCGACTGGCCGGCCTTCCCGGACTCCGCCGCCGCCCTGCAGTACCTCAAGCGCCACTATCAGCTGGTCATCCTGTCCAACGTGGACCGGGAGAGTTTCAAGGCCAGCAACGCCAGGCTGCAGGTGGCGTTCGACCACATCTTCACGGCCCAGGACATCGGCTCGTACAAGCCGGACCCCCGGAACTTCGAATACCTGACCGGGCGCCTGGCCGAGGCTGGCATCCGGCGGCAGGAGATCCTGCACACCGCCGAAAGCCTGTTCCACGACCATGTCCCGGCCAACCGCGCGGGCCTGGCCTCCGCCTGGATCCATCGCCGGGCCGGGCAGGCCGGGCACGGCGCCACCCATGCGCCCGAGGTGATGCCGCACTACGATTTCCACTTCACCAGCCTGGCCGACATGGTCCAGGCGCACCAGAATGAGCTGGCCTGACCCGAGGTTGCCCATGCTTCCCATCAAGGACCGTTCGCTGTTCCGTCAGAGCTGCTTCCTCGACGGGGCGTGGTGCGGCGCCGACGACGGCCAGACCCTGGAGGTGTTCAACCCCTCCGGCGGCGCGGTGCTCGGCACGGTGCCGCGGATGGGCGGCGCGGAGGCCCGGCGCGCCGTCGCCGCCGCCGCGGCGGCGCTGCCGGCCTGGAGCCGGCGCACCGCCACGGACCGCTCGGCCGTCCTGCGCCGCTGGTTCGAGCTCATCATGGCCAACCAGGAGGACCTCGCCGCGCTCATGACGGCCGAGCAGGGCAAGCCCCTGGCCGAATCCCGGGGCGAGATCGCCTACGCCGCCTCCTTCCTGGAGTGGTTCGCCGAGGAGGGCAAGCGGATCTACGGGGACACCATCCCGGCCACCTTGCCCGGCCAGCGCATCCTGGTGCTCAAGCAGCCGGTGGGCGTGGTGGCGGCCATCACCCCCTGGAACTTCCCTTCGGCCATGATCACCCGCAAGGCCGGACCGGCCCTGGCGGCGGGCTGCACCCTCGTGCTCAAGCCGGCCTCGGCCACCCCCTTTTCGGCCCTGGCCCTGGCCGCACTGGGCGAGCGGGCCGGGCTCCCCGCCGGCGTGTTCAACGTGCTCACCGGCCCCGCCGCCGCCATCGGCCAGGAACTGACCGGCAACCCCGCGGTGCGCAAGCTGACCTTCACCGGCTCCACCGAAATCGGCAAGCAGCTGCTGGAGCAGTGCGCCGCGACGGTGAAGAAGGTGTCGCTCGAACTGGGCGGGAACGCCCCGTTCATCGTCTTCGAGGACGCCGATCTGGACGCCGCGGTGACCGGCGCGATCGCCTCCAAGTTCCGCAACACCGGCCAGACCTGCGTCTGCACCAATCGCCTGCTGGTGCAGGATTCCATCTACGAGGCCTTCGCCGAGCGGCTGGCCCTGGAGGTGGACCGGCTCAAGGTGGGCGACGGCTTCCTCCCGGGGGTGGAGCAGGGGCCGCTGATCGATCTGGCGGCGGTGGCGAAGGTCGAAGCGCACATCGCCGACGCCCTGGCCAAGGGGGCCAGGCTGGTCCTGGGCGGCCGGCGCCACGAGCTCGGCGGCAGCTTCTTCCAGCCGACCATCCTGGCGGATGTGACCCCGGACATGGTGGTGACCCGGGAGGAGACCTTCGGTCCGGTGGCCCCCCTGTTCCGTTTCTACACCGAAAAGGAGGCCATCCGCCTGGCCAACGACACCCCGTTCGGGCTGGCCTCCTACTGCTATACCCGGGACCTGGCCCGCAGCTGGCGGGTGGCCGAGGCGCTGGAGTTCGGCATCGTCGGGATCAACACCGGGCTGATCTCCAGCGCCGTGGCGCCGTTCGGCGGGGTGAAGGAGTCCGGGCTGGGGCGGGAGGGATCGAAATACGGCATCGAGGAGTTCCTCGAACTGAAGTACGTCTGCATCGGCATCTAGTCGTCCAGGAAGGCCCCCTGGGCGCATTGGACCGGTGACGCACAACCATGCGCGGCCTCGAGATCCGCCAGGAAGGCCGCCACCGCGTCCTCCCGGGTGGCCCAGGAGGTCACCAGCCGGATGGCGGAGGCGTCGATCCCGACCTTGCTCCAGACGTAGAACTCGAAGTGCTCCGCCAGCCGGTCGATCATCCGATTGGGCAGGATCGGGAAGATCTGGTTGGAAGGCGAGTGGGTCAGGAACCCGTAGCCCAGCCGGGTGAAGCCGTCCCGCATCAGGGCAGCCATCGCGTTGGCGTGACGGGCCAGGTCGAAGTACAGGTCGTCCCGGAACAGTTCCAGGAACTGGACGCCCAGCAGCCGCCCCTTGGCCAGCAGCGCCCCCTTCTGCTTGATGTGGAAGCGGAACTCCTGCTTCAGGGTGTCCCGGCCGATGACCAGGGCTTCCCCGATCAACGCGCCGTTCTTGGTGCCGCCGATGTAGAAGGCGTCGGTCAAGCGGGCGATGTCGGCCAGGCTCAGGTCGTTCTCCTCGGAGCACAGGGCCGAACCAAGCCGCGCGCCGTCCATGTACAGGTAGAGGTCATGCTCCCGGCAGAACCGGCTCAGCTGGGTCAGTTCATCCTTGAGGTAGATCGAGCCGATCTCCGTGGAGTTGGACAGGTAGACCAGCCGGGGCTTGACCATGTGTTCGTCGGTGTGGAGGTCCAGCACCGCCTGCAACTGGCCGGGCCGCAGCTTGCCGTCCTCCGAATCGACCGCGATGACCTTGTGCCCGGTCGCCTCGATGGCGCCGGTCTCGTGGACCAGGATGTGCCCGGTGCGGGCGGCCACGGCGGCCTCGTGCGGACGCAGGAAGGCCGAAAGCGCGGTGAGGTTGGTCTGGGTGCCCCCGGAGAACAGGTGGATGTCCACGTCAGCGCGGTCCATGCGCCGGCGCATCAGGTCCACCGCCTCAAGCGTGAAGCGGTCCTCTCCGTATCCCTGCACCTGTTCCAGGTTGGTTTTCAGCAACGCCTGGAGAATCCGGGGGTGCGCGCCTTCGCTGTAGTCATTCTTGAAGCTGTACATCGGCAATACCTTCACTCAGGGGATCGTTACGCGCGAACGTCCACTATAACCTTGATGTTGGCGCCTGACTCGACGCGTTCGTGAGCTTTCCCGATATCCCTGAGGGGGAAGATCTCGAGTCTGGGATGGTGCAGCACGCCGCGCTCCAACAGGGGCGAAAGGACCTCGATGGCAGCCCGCCGGACCTGCAATGGCAGGTTGTAGACAATGAAGAAGCGCAAATTCGCGAATCCGACGATGGCCGCCCTGAAGGGGACTTCGATCAACCCCGCACTTGATCCGTAGATGATCGCATCGCCCCCGAACTTCAGGAGTTGTCCATAATTGGCTGCGTTCGCAGCCGCGTCGACTTCAATGATGGCATCCACGCCCTTGCCACCCGTGATTTCCCGCACCGAGGCGACGACATCCTGCTCGTTGCGGTTGATGGCCCACTCGGCACCCAGCAGGGACGCGTGCTCGCACCTCTCCCTGCTGCCCGCCACGCCGATGACCCGGGCTCCGGAGCACGCCGCCAACTGGGTGGCGTAGCCGCCTACCGCGCCGGTCGCGCCATAGACCAGAACCGTCTTGCCGAGCATTGCGCCACAGGCCTGGACCGCATACCACGCCGTCAGCAGCGGAATGCCGAGCGAAGCTCCCGTTTCGGTCGACACCTGGTCGGGAAGCGGTGCCACCTGGGCCTCGGGCAGCCCGATCAGTCCGGCCGCGGTCCCGAATGGGCGTTGCCACTGGCCGTTGATGATCCAGACCCGCTGTCCGATCAACGTCTGCGCAACGCCTTCCCCGACTGCCTCGATGACGCCGGCTCCGTCGCTATGGGGGATGACGCGAGGGAACTCCATCGCGGTGCTGGTGACTCCCGCGCGGGACTTGACGTCAGAGGGGTTCACCCCGGAATGAGCGAGGCGCACCAGCACCTCGCCCGGCTGGGCGACCGGATCTGGCATCTCGCCGACGGTGAGAACGGCACTGGCCGGGCCTTTTGAGGAATACCATGCTGCTTTCATAGTGGAGGTCCTTTTGGCAGTAGCGTTGCCTCATCGTCCTTCGGGGCCCAGCATCCTGAGGGCATACAGCGCATAGATCAGCGTATCCTCATAGATCCGCTCGATCTTCACGTGTTCGTTCGGTCCATGAGAGATCTCCAGCAGGCCAGGGCCATAGGCGAAGGCAGGGATGCCCTTGGCCGCATACCAGCGGATCTCCAGGCTCCCGGGGCACAGCTCGAAGGCAGGGCGCTTGCCGACCACGGATTCGACGGTGTCCGCCAGGGCCCGCGCCGCCGGGTCTGCCTCGTCCACCCCGCTGGACTGGATTTCCTGCAGGGTCTCCACCTCGATCCTGATGCCGCGCTGGCGCATCCGGTCCAGCAGGTCGAGCAGCCGCGCCTTTTCGGTCGCGAAGTCCTCCTCGGGGTTGAAGCGCCGCTCCACGGTGAAGGAACACCGTTCGGGCACCACGTTGAAGTTGGTGCCGCCCGAGACCTCTCCGCCGAGCATCAGGATGGACTGGGCGGCCACCGGCGGCTCGATCCGGAAGCCGCTCCGCCGCTGTTCCACCTCGGCCTTCAGGACCTGCAGTTCCCGCACCACTTCGACCATCTGCTCGAAGGCGTTGATGCCCTGGTGCTGGAGGCCCACATGGGCCGGGCGGCCGATGACGGTGACGCGCAGGGTGATGGCGCCCCGGTTGCCGTTCCAGATCACGTTGCTGGTGGGTTCGGGGGTGACCATGGCGATGCCGCCCTGGCCCAGGAGCCCTGCCTCCGTCAGGTAGCGCGAACCACCCTGGCCCCCGGTCTCCTCATCGGCCACCACGCAGAGCCCGATCCGGCCCTGCAGGGGCGCCCCAACCTGCTTCAACAGGTAGGCGGCATAGATCATGACCGCCAGCCCGGACTTCATGTCCGACGACCCGCGCCCGAAAAGCACCCCGTTCTTGACCTGGGGCTCGAACTGGTCCCGGCGCTGGGCCGGCACCACATCGTAATGGCCATGGAAATACAAGGTCCGCTGCCCTTCACCCACGAAGGCCAGCAGGTTGAACCGCGGGTGCTCGGGGAATCCCGGCACTTCCACCAACTGGTGCGGCAGACCCAGCTGGTCAAGTTCCTGTTCCACCCGCGCGAGGCATTCCCGGTAGGCGACCCCCGGAGGATTCTCGCTGGGGATGCGGATCAGATCCCGGGTGAAGCCGAGGATGGCCTCCCGCTGTTCCGAAAGGGCTAACTGCAATGTGTTCCGCCATTCCATGGTAAACCTCCATCGGTCTCCGGCGAGTTAGTCCAGGATCGCCACGGCCCGCACCGGCGAACCGTCGCCTGCCTCGACCTTGAGCGGCAGGCAGGAGAACAGGAACGGCTTGCCGGTCAACTGCTCGAGGCCGGTCAGGTTCTCGATGAGGATCAACCCGGCCCGGAACAACGCCAGGTGGTTCTCGAACCCCTCCGAACCCACCGGATCGGCCGAGATGGCGTCGAAGCCTACCCCCTTGAGCCCGCGCTGCCCCAGCCATTGCGCCGCCTCCAGGGACAGCACCGGAAAGCCCGAATAGTAGCCCTCCTGGCCCCACAGCCGGTCCCAGCCGGTGTGGAACAGGATGAACTCGGCGTCCCCCAGGTCCGCCAGCGCCGCCACCCCGATCTCGCCCCGGGCCGACACATCGACCACCCGGCCCCGGCCGACGAACCGGTCGATGCCCAGCTGGTCCAGGGTCGGCGCGCCCGGCAGCATGTGCGCCGGGGCGTCGATGTGGGTGCCGGTGTGGGAGTAGATGCCGAACCACTTTTCCGCGAAGCCGTCCCGCTCCACCGTGGCGGCCTGGCGGATGACGGGCGGTTCGGCGCCGGGATAGACCGGCATGGACGGGGTCAGGGCGTGGGTGAGGTCGATGACGCGCATGACCTCATGATAGACGCGGCGCTACTTGTCCTCCAGTTCCGCCACGGTCCGGGTCGGCATGGTGAGCCGGGCCAGGTTGGCGTGGGCTTCATAGCGGTTGTTGACCTCGCGCTGGGCGCCGGCCAGCAGATGCTTGAAGCGCTCCGGATCGGCCTGCTCGACCATGCGGTAGCGGGTCTCGTTGCGCACGTAGCTGCCCAGGTCCACCTTGGGCGCGCCCGAATCCATCTGCAGCGGGCTTTCGCCCAGCTCGATCCGCCGCGGGTCGAACCGGTAGAGCGGCCAGTGGCCGGAATCCACCGCCAGCTTCTGCTGCTCGCAGCCCTGGACCAGGTCGTAGCCGTGGGCGATGCAGTGCGAGTAGGCGATGATGATCGAGGGGCCGTCGTAGCTCTCGGCTTCCAGGAAGGCCTTGACGGTCTGGGCGTCCTTGGCGCCCATGGCCACCCGCGCCACGTAGACGTTGCCGTAGGCCATGGCGATCATGCCCAGATCCTTCTTGGGCAGGCTCTTGCCGGCCATGGCGAACTTGGCCGAGGCGCCCATGGGGGTGGCCTTGGAGGCCTGGCCGCCGGTATTGGAGTAGACCTCGGTGTCCAGCACCAGCAGGTTGACGTTGCGGCCCTGGGCCAGGACGTGGTCCAGCCCGCCGTAGCCGATGTCGTAGGCCCAGCCGTCGCCGCCGACGATCCACACGCTGCGCTTCACCAGGTTGTCGGCCAGGGTGAGCAGGCGCCTGGCTTCGGGGGTGGCCATCCCGGCCAGGGTGCGCTTGAGCTCGGCGACCCGGGCGCGCTGGGCGATGATGCCCGCTTCGCTGCTCTGGTCGGTCTCCAGCAGGGCTTTGAAACCCAACCGGCGCGCCAGGTCAGCCGCCTGGTCCCGCTGGTTGTCCAGGGCCAGACGCATGCCGAAGCCGAACTCGGCGTTGTCCTCGAACAGGGAGTTGTTCCAGGCCGGGCCGAGGCCGTCGCCGTTGCTGCAGTACGGGGTGGTGGGCAGGTTGCCGCCGTAGACCGAGGAACAGCCGGTGGCGTTGGCGATCAGCGCCCGGTCGCCGAACAGCTGGGTGAGCAGCTTGACGTACGGGGTCTCGCCGCAGCCGGCGCAGCAGCCGGAGTACTCGAACAGCGGACGCATGAACTGGCTGCCCTTGACGTCGAGCTTCAGGGTGGCCCGGTCCGGATCGGGCAAGGCCAGGAAGAATTCGTAGTTGGCCCGCTCGGCTTCGCGCAGGGGCGGCTGGGGCGCCAGGTTGATGGCCTTGCGGTTGGCGGCGGACTTGTCCTTGGCCGGGCAGGCGGCGACGCAGATGCCGCAGCCGGTGCAGTCCTCCGGGGCGACCTGGAGCGAATAGCGCATGCCCTTGAACTCGGCGCCCTTGGCCTCCACGCTCTGGAAGGTGGCGGGGGCCTGGTCGAGCAGCTTGCCGTCGTAGACCTTGGGCCGGATCGCCGCGTGCGGGCAGATCAGCGAACACTTGTTGCACTGGATGCAGACGTCGCCGTTCCACACCGGAATGTCCAGGGCGATGTTGCGCTTCTCCCACTGGCTGGTGGCCACCGGCCAGGTGCCGTCGGCGGGGAAGGCCGAGACCGGGATCTGGTCGCCGTCGCCCATGATCATCCGGGCGGTGACCTGCTTGACGAACTCGGGCGCCAGGGCGGAAACCGTCGCCGGCATGGAGCGGGTGGCCGTGACCGCGGCCGGCACCGTCACCTCGAACAGGTTGGCCAGGGTGGTGTCGACCGCATGGAAGTTCTGCTGCACCACGGCCTCGCCCTTCTTGCCGTAGGTCTTCTTGATCGCCTTCTTGATCTGGGCGATGGCCTCCTCCCGGGGCAGCACCCCCGAGATCGCGAAGAAGCAGGTCTGCATGATGGTGTTGATGCGCACGCCCATGCCGGTGGCCCGGGCCACTTCGAAGGCGTCGATGACGTGGAACTTCAGCCGCTTGGCGATGATCGCCTGCTGCACTTCGCGCGGCAGGGAGTCCCAGACAGCATCCTTGCCGAACGGCGTGTTCAGCAGGAAGGTGGCGCCGGGGCCGGCGCTGGCGAGCATGTCGTACTTGTCCAGGAACGAGGTGTTGTGGCAGGCGACGAAGTTGGCCTGCCTGATCAGGTAGGTGGAGTGGATCGGCCGCGGGCCGAAGCGCAGGTGCGAGATGGTGATGGCGCCGGCCTTCTTGGAGTCGTAGACGAAGTAGCCCTGGCCGTAGTTGCCGGTCTCCTCGGCGATGATCTTGATGGAGTTCTTGTTGGCGCCCACGGTGCCGTCCGCGCCCAGGCCGAAGAACATGGCGCGCTTGACGTCCGGAGCCTCGATGTCGAAGTCCGGGTCCACGGCGAGCGAGGTGTGCGCCACGTCGTCGTTGATGCCCACAGTGAAGTGGGTCCTGGGTTTGGCCTGGGCCAGGTTGTCGTACACCGCCTTGACGTGGGCCGGGGTGAACTCCTTGCTGGCCAGGCCGTAGCGGCCCGGCACGATGCGCGGCACCGCCCCGATCAGCCCTTCGGCGCAGGCTTCCTGCAGGGCCATCGCCACGTCCAGGCAGAGCGGATCTGCGCTGGCGCCGGGCTCCTTGCTGCGGTCCAGCACCGCCAGGGTCCGGCAGCCTGCGGGCAGGGCTTCGGCCAGGTGCTTCATGGAGAACGGCCGGAACAGCCGGACCTTGACCAGGCCGATCTTCTCGCCCCTGGCCATGGCCCATTCCACATATTCGTGCACGGTCTCGGCGCCCGAGCCCATGAGCACGATCACCCGCTCGGCGTCGGGCGCGCCGAAGTACTCGAAGAGCCGGTACTGCCGGCCGGTGAGCTCGGCGAACTTGTCCATCTCCGCCTGCACCAGGCCCGGGCAGGCCTGGTAGAAGGGAGAGCAGGCTTCGCGGGTCTGGAAGAAGGCGTCGGGGTTCTGGGTGGTGCCGCGCACCACCGGGCGCTCCGGGCGCAGGGAGCGGTCACGGTGGGCGGCCACCAGCGTGTCGTCGATCATGTGCCGCAGGTCGTCGTCGCCCAGGCGCTCGATCTTGGCCACTTCGTGGCTGGTGCGGAAACCGTCGAAGAAGTGCAGGAACGGCACCCGCGAGCGCAAGCTGGAGGCCTGGGCGATCAGGGCGAAGTCGTGGGCTTCCTGGACCGAGCAGGACGGCATCATGGCGAACCCGGTCTGGCGGCAGGACATCACGTCGGAGTGGTCGCCGAAGATGGAGATGCCGTTGTGGCCGATGGCCCGGGCCGAGACGTGCATGGTGAAGGCGGTGAGCTCGCCGGCGATCTTGCCCATATTGGGGATCATCAGCAGCAGGCCCTGGCTGGCGGTGAAGGTGGTGGTCAG